>WNGA01001273.1_pt1 | contig 38894 bp, 38 predicted proteins | sample 5400061 | NCBI WGS metagenome assembly WNGA01 (sample SAMN13153366, study PRJNA577476) | soil metagenome | isolation source: 100 cm soil or saprolite under grassland replicate 2 | place: USA:California | collected 2016-06-15
CCTCAAGACGCTACAGATGCAACGCGGCCGGCCCGGCGACAAGGAGCTGATCTTTCCCCGTCCCGACGGCGAGCCCTGGCGTGACACCCACTGGCGGAACTGGCGCCGGCGCGTGTTCCAACCGGCCGCGGAGGCAGTAGGACTTGGAGCGATCAGGCCCTACGACCTCCGCCACTCGTTCGTGTCCCTCCTGATCGCCGAGCGCAGAAGCATCGTCGATGTCGCGCGCCAGGCGGGCCATTCGCCGTCGATGGCGCTCAATACCTACGGACACGTCTTCGACGAGCTCGAAGACGCCGAGCCAGCGTCCGCGGAAGAGCTGATCCGCGAGGCGCGTGCGACCCTGGTGCGACCTCCGCGCCAGAACGTTGGCTCCCAAGCAAACGAAAACTCCGCCTGAGCGGAGCTTTACGGAGAGCCGACGCCGGGACTCGAACCGGGGACCCCTTCATTACGAGAGATGCGCACTACGTGGGCGCGCCGCTGGGTCAGAACTGGGTCAGAACAGCCTGACCCGAACTGACTCCGGCCGCCTCAGTACGCCGGAGTGAAACGTGGAGCCAAGCGGCTTCGCCCTCCGCTGACCATCTCCGACCCAGCGCTGCTGGCACTTACCATGGAGGTGATCCTTCGACCGTGCAGGTGGAATCAATGTTTGAAGCTAACTATCCGGCCTGCGCATCGCCGTTTGGCTCTTGCGACAAGGGGAGCCGGCTTCGCTGGGCGACGAGACCAAAGTCCACAGTGGGCCGAGTGCAGATCATCGGTTCGTGGGGCGCGGCGCATGTCTGCCGCCGGTCGAGTCTTTCAGCGACCCTACTCTTGGCGCCCCGGCCATGAAAATTCCCCAAGCGAGAGGGGCGGCGGGCCGACACTTGCTAGCGCTCTTCGGTCCGCCCGGCTGCCGCTCGGCGCTGCGCGTGTCTGCCGAGGCGCCTTCGGACTGCTCTTGGTCAAGCTCCATCCGCAGGTTGCTTGTCTGCCAGGCGTTCTCGTCCTGCCAAACTCCCACCGGCGCTTCCGTGTCCAGGATCGGCGGCGCGAAAAATGCGTGAGTTTGGGTCTACACCCGGTTCCTGGCTCGTTCGCGGTTACGTGGCGGCCGTCGCACGTTTTCGGGAGCGAGCGGCTCTCGGAGCAGACAGCGCTCGTGATGTGTACCCGCCACTGTTCGAAGCCCTGAACTGGGCTCACGCACTGTGGGATACCTGGTTCCGGCTCGTCGAACCGCAGGACCGACATCTCGATGGCCTTCGCCACGTCCGCGATCGCTGCCACCACGAGTTGGCAGCTGCCATCTACTCCCACGCAGGAGCACCAGCGGGCTGGCGTTGGTATGCCATCGGTCATCTTCCTCCCGAGGATGTTGGTCGTGGCCACGACCGGGAGGGCGCGAAGAATTACACCGAGCTCCTAGCACAAAGGCCGGTTCTCGAGACGCTTGAGATCGTCGAGAGACACTTCCGCGTGATCGTCCCCGAGCACGAGTTGTAAGCGGACCGTCTGGAGTGTGTCGGCGGAGAGCAGCCGCGGCTCGAAGATCCCAGACGGCTCCGAGTCGCTCGGCAATGGTGTCGAGAAGCTTGTCGCGCTCGCTCAGCGTTCCGCTGACGTCGCGCATGCGGAACGCGACGGGCTAGATACCTGAGGCGCCAGGGCCCGGCGGTACGCCGGGCCCTGGCGGCCGCCTAGATCTTCCCGCGCCTCCTCCACTTGGAGAAGATCGTCTTCATCTGCTTCTCGGCGGCCCTCGCAGCCTCCGCCGGGGTCATCTTGCCCTGCGCTACCTGCGCGAACATCTGCGGGATCAGGTACGTGTTGAAGATCTCGTCAACGGCGGCGTTCGAGAAGCCGGGATACCCGACGTTGACCGTGTACTTCCGGGCGATCGTGTCGAGGACCCGGTACTTCCCTTTCGGCAGATGCGGGTCGGCACCGAGCCGCTTCCGGTACTGGTAGACGGCCTTCGGGAAGGCAGGGAAGTTGTAGTACTTGCTGTTCTTGAACGCTGATGCGTAGTTGATCTCCAGGTCCGCAATGAACCGCTTCGCGAGCTTCTGCTGTGACCTGCTGTTGAACTTCCAGATCGTGTAGACGCCCATGACGTGCTCAAGGCCGAGCCGGCGGTCGGGTCCCTTCGGGATCGGCAGGACCGCCGTCTTCCTGCCCAGGTCCGGATTTTGGTCCTCGGCGCTGCGCGAGATCGAGATGGCGTTCAGTGCCAGGGAGAGGCGTCCGGACAGGTATCCCTGGTTGTTCGAGGAGGCGGTCCAGGCGAACACCTCGTTGGTCAGGCCGCGTCTGTAGAGCGATTGCATGAACTTGAGCGCCTCGACGGTGCCCTTGCTGTTGATTGTGACGCGGCCCTTCTCGTCCTGGATGAAACCCCCGAAGCACATCAGGAGGGCGATCAGAGCCATGTTCGAGTCGAGCTCGTTCGACATCCCGATCCCGACGGGATGGCCGATCGCCTTCAGCTTCGGCGCCGCCACGAGGACGTCGTGCCAGGTATTGGGCGACTTGACGCCTACTTGTGCGAAGAGATCCCTGCGGTAGTGGACCGGGTCCGGGGCGAAATTCTCAGGAAACCCATGCCACTTCTTCGTCCTCGGGTTGTAGCAGCTCTTGCGCCCGACGACGCTGACATTCCCAACCTTGCGCTGCACCTCTTCGACGATCTCGCGGTGGTTGATGACGTTGTCCTCCAGCCCTGCCTGGGGCGAGAGGTGACCGAAGATGTCGTGGCCGCTCCGAGCGGCCACCTCGGACTGCGCCCGCGCCGGCAGCTGGGCCAAGTTGATGTGGTCGACCGTCACCTCCGTATCGTGCTTCTGGCCCCAGTTCTTCGTGTAGACGTTGTCGAACCAGTTGTCGTACGCGGGCACGAAGTGGCTCCACTGGATGATCCGGAGCGTGTTCTTGAGCTCTCTGTACCGGTACTTCGGGGCTCCCGCCGCGGCGGTCTTGGCCAACGCGCCGCCGTAGACCACAACGAAACCGGCCAGCCCTTTGCGCACCACTTCGCGGCGGGTGAGCCCCCCTGTGAGCCCTAGCTCTTCGAGCTCGTCGTCGTTCCCTGCCATCATTCCCTCCTTTCCTGTCCCCACTTCTTAGCTCACCTGAATGCGCCTCCCGTGAAGCCCGCGATGAACCGGTTGAGGAACGCGTTGTAGAGAAGCGCCAACGGGATGGCGGGAATCAGCGTCGCCGCCATCAGCGACTGCCAGAAGAAGACGTCCCCGCGGATGAGATCGGTCGGAACCCCAGCCGAGATCGTGCGATGCGTCGATCCCGAGATGAAGGTGATTGCGTACACAAACTCGTTCACGCAGAGCGAGAACGAGAAGATAACAACCGTCAGGATCCCCGGAAGGGAGATGGGCAAGATCACCCGCCAGAGCGCCTTCAGCCGCGAGCAGCCGTCGATCAAGGCCGCGTCTTCGAGCTCGAGCGGAATCGTCTTGAAGAATCCCATCAGGAGCCAAGTCGAGAACGGGATCGTGAAGGACGGGTAGACAAGGACGAGCGACCACAGCTTGTCCTGGAGCCCGAGCTTCGAGATCACACGCGAGAGCGGCAGGAAGAGCAGCGTCGGGGGCACGAGGTAGGTCAGGAAGATCCCCACGCCGACGCTCTGGCCCAGCCGTCCCGAGAGCCGCGCGAGCGCGTAGCCGGCCGGGACGGCCAGCAGCAGCGTGATCACGACGACGAGCACTCCGACGACGGCTGTGTTCTCCAGCCACCGCACGTAATGCGTGTGGTGGAAGATGAAGGTGACGTGGTCGACGGTCGGCGATCGACCCTCGGGGTCGCCCTCGGCCGTCGTGAACTTGAAAGGGACGTTCTCGGGGTTGTAGAGGTCGCCGTTGGTCTTCAGCGCAGTCGTCAGCATCCAGTAGAACGGAAAGGCGAGCACGATCGCGAAGGGCCCGACGACGAGGTACGAGAGCCCGTGCGACCGGATGCTGCTCCAGCTCACGCGCTACGTCACCTCCACCTTGCGCGCGAAGCGGAGCATCAGCACAACGACGATCACCAGCACCGGCAGCAGGAAGAGCGAGACCGCCGCGCCCTCGCCGAGCGAGCTCGAGACGATCCCGGTCTGGTAGGCCCATGTCGTCAGCACCTGCGTGCTGTTGAATGGCCCGCCGTTCGTGAGCACGTAGACGACGGTCATATCGGTCGCGGTGAAGACGATCCCGAACAGCAGCGCAACAAGCGCGATCGGGAGCTGCAGCGGTAGCGTCACGTGCCAGAACTTGCGTAGCCCGGTCGCGCCGTCCATCGTCGCCGCGTCTTCCACTTCGGCGGGGATCGAGGCGAGGCCGGCGATGAAGATGACGGTCGCGAACGGCAGGATCCGCCAGGCCTGGATGAATACGATCGACAGCTTGGCAAGGGTAGGTTCGCCGAGCCACTGCGGCGGGTTGAAAGGGTCGATCTTGCCGATCTGCACCCAGGGAAGGTGGTCGATCACCCCCAGCAGCCAGTTGACCGGCTTGTAGAGGTAAAAGTGCCCGCTCCCCGGCATGATGTCGTGCACCAGCGTCCAATTGACGACGCTGAACTGGGAGTCGAGGATCCAGAGGAAGCCGATCGTGCTCAGCGCGACGGGCGCGGCCCACGGCAGCAAGATCAGGAACCGCACGAGCCAACGGCCGCGGAAGGGCTTGATCAGCAGATGCGCGAGCAGCCCGGCGCCTAGGAGAACAAGCGCCTGGGAGGCGAGCGTGAAGATGATCGTGTTCTTAAGCGCGGTGCGGAAGTTCGGGTTGTGCCAGGCGTCGACGAAGTTCTGGAAGCCGACCCAGTTGCCCGTGAGCGAGCCGGCGGTCGCGTCCGTGAGGCTGAGGTAGGCGGCGAGCCCGAGCGGCACGCCGACCAGCAGCGCGATGAAGATCACCGCCGGGGCGATCAGCGCGGGGGCGAGGAACCGGCGCTCTTCGAGAAGGTCTCGCCAGCGCCGTCTTTGAGGTTCCCCCCGAGCGACGGCTTCGGCTTCCAACGCGCCGGGACCCTACAAGAAGTACAGTTGCCCGCCGGCCGGAAGAGCTAGATGGCGCAGATCAAGCTCGACAAGCTGACGAAGGTTTACCCCGACGGCACGAAGGCCGTCGACGCGCTCGAGCTGGAGATCGAGGACGGCGAGTTCGTGGTCCTCGTCGGCCCGTCGGGGTGTGGCAAGACCACCGCGCTCCGGATGGTGGCAGGGCTCGAGGATGTCACCGAGGGCAACGTCTGGCTCGGCGACAGGGTGGTCAACCGCGTGCCGCCGAAAGATCGGGACATCGCGATGATCTTCCAGAACTACGCCCTCTACCCGCACAAGTCGGCCTACGAGAACATGGCCTTCGCACTGAAGATGCAGCGCGTGCCGAAGCGCGAAATCGCGAGGAGGGTCGCGCACGCGGCACAGGTGCTCGGGCTGACGGATGTGCTCAAGAAGCGGCCGCGGATGCTCTCCGGCGGCCAGCGGCAGCGGGTCGCGATGGGCCGCGCGATCGTACGCGAGCCACAGGCCTTTCTCATGGACGAGCCGCTCTCGAACCTCGATGCGAAGCTTCGGGTCGAGATGCGGGCCGAGATCGCTCGGCTCCAGCGCGATCTTGGCGTGACGACGATCTACGTCACGCACGACCAGACGGAAGCGATGACGCTAGGCGACCGCGTCGCAGTCCTGCGGGACGGGCTCCTGCAGCAATTCGATGCCCCGTCGGAGCTGTACGAGCGGCCGGTCAACCTCTTCGTGGCGGAGTTCATCGGCTCGCCTGCGATGAACCTCGTCAGCGCGCGTCTATGGGCGTCGGACGGGTCACTGACGGCAGAGTTCGGCGAGCACCAGCTGCGCCTCGACGAATCGGTGTTGGCCGCGCACCCCGCGCTCCGGGCGTACGAGGGCAAGCGCGTCGTGCTAGGAATCCGGCCGGAGGATTTCGAAGACGCCGCGACCGTCCCCGGCGCTCCGGACGAGCTGCGGCTCAGGGCAACGATCGATATCCGCGAGGACATGGGGTCCGAGGTCCTCCTGCACTTCGGGGTGGGTATTCCGCCCGTGCGCAGCGACCAAATCAGGGCAGCGGTGGGGCCCGAGGCGGTGGACGCGATCGAGGCGCAGGCGCGGGAGGAGGGGAGCCCCTTCGTCGCACGGCTCGGGCGTGGAACGCGGGCGCGCGAGGGCGACCGCCTCGACCTGCTCGTCCGCACCGAGCACGTTCAGTTCTTCGACCCGGATACCGGGCGCGGCATCGACGCCGACGCCGAACCCGAACCCTCAGACAGGCTCGGCCGCGTCGCAGGCATCTGGTGGTCGTACCGGTAGGGGCGTCCATAGGGAGGGACCAGGGTCATGTGTTTTCGTTGGGACAGCGAGCCGCTAGTCTGGCTATCGCTCGCGCAAGTGCTCCATAACCCGAGCATGGCCCTCGCCAACTGATCAAGGCGGCCCGCCGGACGTGCATCACGCAAGCGTGGGGTCGCCGGTTCGAGTCCATCAGAGGGCTTTCAAGACGGCGCTGCAACAGCCGGAGTTCTCGCGCATCCGCGGAATCAACGTTAGAAGCTGACTATCCGGGAGCCGGACCGCGCTGCTGCCCGGCGCGGCGGTCGCCGGCGGAGCGGCGGCGGGGTGGCTCTCGACGAAGGCATTGACCGCGTCTCCGTAGCCCACGGAGTCGACGATCGCCCCTGCGGAGTCGCGCAGCGCCACCCCGCCTCCCGTGGCCGCGAGTGCCGCCGAGAAGCTCTGGTCCGGCGTCCTCGTGCCGGCATAGGCGCTGCCGCCGAAGAGGTAGAAGCCGCCCCCGACGAGCGACGTGCCGGTGGGAACGGTGGCCAGGGTGACATCGCTCGTGCCCGCAGCCGATCGGTACGCGAGCCTGAAGCCGCCGATGTCCAGCGCCGCCGCGCCGGCGTTGACGATCTCGACGAACTCGTTCGACGCCGCACCGGTCGAGCCGGTCATCAGCTCGTTCACGCGCAGGCCCGAGTTATCGCCGCCGCCTGAGGTTCCGCACGCGAAGGTCGCGACGCCTCCTGCACGTAGCTGAGCACCACCGTCCCCGCGTCGCCGCCCGCGTGGCAGCCGATGCCGTTCAGGCTCTCGAGGGTGCTGAGGGCGCTTCCGGCTGGGCCCTGGGGCCCGGTCGGCCCTGTGCGGCCGACAGGACCGGCGCTTCCGGTAGCGCCGCGCGCGCCCGCGTCGCCTTTGACGCCGGCGGTTCCCGCGGGACCAGGTGCGCCCGTGGGCCCGGTCGGACCGGCCTGACCCACCGCCCCCGCGGGACCGGCGGGACCTGCCGGGCCCTGGGCGTTCCAGACGAGCGGTCGCTCGTTCCGGCGGCACGAGGCGGCGGCGGCGACGACTCGCATGCGGCCGTCCTTCTTCTTCACGCACGCGTAGATGACAGCGTTGTTGGGCCGTCGGCCGCTCGGCTGCGCGGCCAGCGCGACGCCGGCGACCAGCGCCAGCGGGAGCGCGACCAACAGCAAGCGTCTTCGGGGAAGGCGCATGAAATCTCCTCTCGCTCGGGGTTTCGCCCACGGATACCGGCGGCCGGAGCGAGGAACCAGAGCACGTGCGCGTTCCGGCACGCTTGTGTTTCAGACTGGTTCTAGAAGTGGGCGCTGCGCCAGCCGCTGGCGATCACGAGCACGATTCCCGCCGCGACTGCCAGGCGGTAGACGACGAACACCGTGTAGTCGTGGCGCCGCACGTAGCCGAGCAGGAGATCGATCGCCACGAGGCCCACCGCCGCCGCGGCCATCGTCCCCACCACGAACGGCCCGACGGAGCCCGCCGGAAGCGACTCGAGCACGACGTGCTTGAGGCCCTTGTAGACCACGGCGCCGAAGACGATCGGGATCAGGAGCAGGAAGGCGAAACGCGCGGCCGCGTCGCGCTCGAGCCGGAAGAAGCGCCCAGTCGTGATCGTGATGCCCGAGCGCGAGACCCCTGGCATCAAAGCCAGGATCTGCGAGACGCCGATCGCAAAGGCCGGCCAGAACCCGAGCTGGCCGATGCGCCTCTCCTGGGGCAGCCGGTCGGCGAGCCAGAGCAGGATGGCGAAGACGGCCATGAAGATCGCGATCTGCCAGGGCTGGCCCAGGTGGTTTTCGATCGGCTCCTCTCCGACCGCGCCGACGAGCGCGGCCGGGATGGTAGCGGCGAAGATCCACCAGGCGGCCTTCTCGTCCACAGTCGTGATGCTGCGCCGGGCGACCGAATGGAACCACGCGCGCAGGTAGAGAACGACGTCGGCCCAGAAGTAGACGATGACGGCCACGAGCGTGCCGAGATGGAGAGCAACGTCGAAGGTCTTGTTGAAGCTCTGGTGCGCCTCGAGGTAGTGCCAGTCGGCAAGCCACGGCACGAGGATCAAGTGGCCCGACGAGGAGATCGGCAGGAGCTCCGTCAGGCCCTGCGTGATCCCGAGCACGAAGGCCTGCCAGTCGGAGAGCCGTCCGGCCTTCTCGCCCACGTCGGCTACCGCGAAGAGCGCCGCGACCAGCAGGAGCGCGCCCGCGACGCTGTAGACGAGGCGGGGGCGGATGCGCCGCCCTGTCTGCGCGGCAGAAGCGGCCGTGGTCATCGGCCGCACGCTAGCAGCGGCCGCGAGCCCGGGGCTGCGTTGAAGAGCGCCTAAAATCGGCCCGTGGCCGACTGGGTGGCGATCTCGTCGCTGGCGACCGCCGGCGGGACGCTCGCCCTCGCCGGCGCGACCTTCACCGACCCCACGCGCCGACGAGGTCTGGATGGCGTCCGCTTCCCGCCACTGGAACATCGACCGGCCCGATCCCCGGTAGGCCGCTTGACCCACGGGCCGTCTCGGTCATCGCCGAGCCCCCGGTTCCGGATGCCGTAGCCTTCGGCAGATGAGTGTCGAAGAGGCGCGAGTCGAGCAGACGCCGCAGGGCGCAGTGGTTGCGTCGCCCGGGTGGTTCGTGCTGAACATGGCCGACGTCGCCTGGACGCGCGACCCGCGCGGCGGGGAGTGGGCGAACCCGGCGCCCGAGGCCGGCGAGTTCGAGCACTACGGAATCGGCATCCACGTCCTGCACCCGGGCCAGCCGAACGGGCTCTACCACTCCGAGAGCGTGCAGGAGGACTTCCTGGTCCTCTCGGGCGAGTGCCTGCTGGTGATCGAGGAGGAAGAGCGCATGTTGAAGGCGTGGGATTTCGTTCACTGCGCCCCCGGCACCAAGCACATCTTCATCGGCGCCGGCAATGGCCCTTGCGCGATCCTGATGGTGGGCGCGCAAAGCGAGGGCAAGCGGCTGCACTACCCACCGAGCCAGGTGGCCGCGAAGCACGGAGCCGCCGCCTCGGAGGAGACGAACGACCCGCGCGAGGCCTATCGCGACTGGCCTCGCGACTTCACGCAGGTGCGCGCCACCTGGCCTCTCTGAGCGTCGAGCAGCTGGCCGAGCGGGCGGAGCTCTTCCGTTCGTACCATCGCGGGCCGCCGGTGCTCGTCCTGCCGAACGTCTGGGACGTGGCGAGCGCGGTCGTGGTGGCTCGCGTCCCCGGGGCGCGGGCGCTCGCGACGACGAGCGCAGGCGTGGCCTGGTCGCGCGGCTACCGGGACGGCGAGGTGATCCTCCGCGACGAGATGCTGGAGGAGGTGCGCCGCATCGCCGCGGCGGTCGACCTCCCGGTGACCGCAGACCTGGAAGGCGGCTACGGCGACCCGGCCGAGACGGCCCGGCTGGCGATCGAGGCGGGTGCGGTCGGGCTGAACCTCGAGGACGGTATCCGTCACGAGGTGCTGCGTCCGGTCGAGGAACAGGTGGAGGCGATCCGGTCGGTCGTGGAGGCGGGCCGGCAGGCGGGGGTGCCGCTCGTCGTGAACGCGCGCACCGATTCCTTCCTGATCGGAGCCGGAAGCGCCGAGGAGCAGGTCGACACCTCGATCGAGCGGCTGAACGCCTATCTCGCAGCGGGCGCTGATTGCGGCTTTGCCGTGGGCGCCCGAGAACCGGCGGCGATCGAGCGGCTGGCGCGCGAGGTGCGAGGCCCGGTCAGCATTGTCGCCGGGCCGGGCGGGCCGACGCTCGCGGAGCTGGAGCGGCTCGGCGTCGCCCGGATCAGCGTCGCCGCAGGCGCCGCCCGCGCCGCGTACTCGCTCGTCTCGGCGATTGCAGAGGAGCTCTTCACCGCGGGCACCTACGAGCACCTGATCCCGGCCGTGGACCCGCCGCCGAACCTGAACGAGCTGCTGGCCTGACTCGCCAGTAGGCTTCGGTCCGGTGGAAGCAAGGCCGACGCGGCGCGGAGCGCAACCCATGAAGAAGCTGCTCGCACTCGCAGGCCTGGTCGTTCTCGGCGGCGTGCTCGGCTTCGCCGCCGCCGGGTGTGGCTCGGAGAAGGCCGGCTCGCTCGGGCAACCTGCGCAGACCGGCACGACGCAGGCCACGGAGCCGACCGGGACGGTGCCGACCTCCGTCTCCCTCGAGGTGTGGTTCCTGCGGGGCGAGCAGCTCGTCCGGGAGCGGCGGACGCACAAGACGACGCAGCGGGTCGCCACGGCCGCGATTCAGGCGCTTCTTGCAGGGCCCAGCCCGGCGGAGCTCGCGTCGGGCCTCGGTAGCGCGATCCCGGCAGGCACGAAGCTGCTCGGTATCTCGATCAAGAACGGAGTCGCGACCGTCGACCTGACCTCGGAGTACCAGTCGGACGGCGGCTCACACTCGATGCAGGCGCGCCTTGGCCAGGTCGTCTACACGCTGACGCAGTTCCCGACGGTGCGGGCGGTCCGCCTCCACCTCGACGGCAAGCCGGTGAACGTTTTCTCCGGCGAGGGAATTGTGCTCGACCATCCGGTGGGCCGGAAGGACTACGAGGGCCTGCTTCCGGCGATCTCGGTCGAGAATCCGGCGGCGGGCGCCCGTGCGTCGAGCCCGCTCCGCGTCTCCGGCAGCGCGAACGTGTTCGAGGCGAACGTGACCGTCCAGGTGCTCGACGAGAACGGGCGCGTTCTTGCCAGGACCTTCACGACTGCAACCTGCGGCACCGGCTGCCGCGGCGCCTACTCGGTCCCGGTCCGCTTCGACGTCACCCAGGAGCAGCGCGGTACGATCGTTGTCTCCGACGACGATGCCGCCGGGACGGGCACGCCGCCTCACGTGGCGCGAGTGCCGGTCGTCCTCGTTCCCAGGCGGTAGGCGGTCCGAGGCGGAATAGGAACGCTGCCGGCGAGGTTTAGTAGTAGACGAAAGAGGAGGACGACGAATGGCTCTGCAGCTTGGTGACACGGCACCGGATTTCGAGGCGGAGACCACCGAAGGCCGGATCCGCTTCCACGACTGGATCGGCGACTCGTGGGCGGTGCTCTTCTCGCATCCGAAGGACTTCACGCCCGTTTGCACGACCGAGCTCGGCTACATGGCGAAGATCGAGCCCGAGTTCGACCGCAGGAACGTCAAGGTGATCGGCCTGTCGGTGGACCCGATGGAGAGACACGCCGATTGGGTGAACGACATCGAGGAGACCCAAGGAAAGGCGCCCAACTACCCGATCATCGCCGACGCCGACTTCAACGTCTCGAAGCTCTACGGGATGCTCTCGACCGACACCTCCGGCGATCCGGCACAGCGCACGCCGGCAGACAACCAGACGGTGCGCAACGTCTTCGTCGTCGGCCCCGACAAGACGATCAAGCTGATCCTCGTCTACCCGATGACCACCGGGCGCAACTTCGACGAGGTGCTGCGCGTAATCGATTCGCTCCAGCTCACGGCGAAGCACAAGGTCGCGACCCCGGTGAATTGGCAGCAGGGCGAGGACGTGATCATCGCCGGCTCCGTCTCCGACGACGAGGCCAAAGAGACGTACCCTGACGGCTGGGACTCGCCGAAGCCCTACATCCGGATCGTGTCGCAGCCGCGCTGAGCGCTACTGGCATGCTGCCGGGGTGAGCGGGGAGCTCGCCATCCGGCTGCGCGCGGTCGTGAAGCGCTACGGCCCGATCACGGCCGTCAACGGCCTCGACCTCGACGTGCCGGTGGGCACGTGCGTCGGCCTGCTCGGTCCCAACGGCGCAGGCAAGTCCACGACGATGCGGCTGCTCACCGCCCAGTCGATCGCCGACGAAGGCGAGCTCGAGGTGCTCGGGTTTCGGCTGCCGGGCGAGTCCAAGCCCGCCCGCGCGCAGTGCGGCGTCGTGCCCCAGCTCGACAACCTCGACGTGACGCTGACCGTCGAGCAGAACCTGCTCGTGTTCTCCCACCTGTACCGGATCCCCCGCGCGGAGCGGCACGAGGCGATCGAGCGCGCGCTGAAGATGGCGAACCTGGTCGATCGCCGGGACACGAAGGTGAACAAGCTCTCGGGCGGCATGCGCCGGCGCCTGCTGATCGCACGTGGGCTGGTGCACCGCCCGCGGCTCGTGCTCCTGGACGAGCCGACCGTCGGTCTCGACCCGCAGGTGCGCCAGGAGCTCTGGGCGCTGATCGACGCCCTCCGCTCCGAGGGCACGACGATCCTGATGTCGACGCACTACATCGAGGAGGCACAGCGCCTGGCCGACACGGTCCTGATCATGTCGCACGGCAGCGCGGTTGCCTCCGGGCCGCCCGCGGAGCTCGTGCTGGAGCACGCCGGGCGCGAGGTGCTGGAGGTCTACGGCCCGCCGGCGAGGCTGGCCGAGGTCGAGGCCGAGGCGGTATCGGCGGGGCTGCCCACGCGGCGAACCGGGACGAGCATCTCGATCCTCGGCGTCGACCGGAACGGATACCGAGTCGAGGGCGAGCGCCGCCCGGCGAATCTCGAGGACGTCTTCGTGCTGCTCACCGGTGAGGAGATCGACTGATGGTCGTCACGACCGCACCGACTCGGCTGGGCCGGCTCGAGCGCCCCGCGCTGACGGGCGTGCTCGTGCGCGAGGTCGTCAACTTCTCCTCGTTCTGGCGCTCCAGCACCTTCTCCTCGACGGTCGAGCCGACGATCTACCTGCTGGCGTTCGGCTTCGGCTTCGGCTCGCTGGTCAGCCGGGTCGGAGGTTTCTCGTACGTCGAGTTCGTCGGCACGGGGACCGTCGCGACCGCGGTGCTGTTCTCGTCGGCGTTCCCGGCGATGTTCGGAACCTTCGTCAAGTACCAGTTCCAGCGCACCTACGACGCGATCCTCGCGGCGCCGGTCGACACGGAGGAGCTCGTCACGGCCGAGGCGCTCTGGATCGCCACGCGCGCCGGCGTCTACGGCTGCGTGCCGATGCTCGTCGCGATCGCCTTTGGGCTCGACCCGTCCTGGGGCATGCTGGTGGTGCCCTTCATCGGGTGGCTGGCCGGCTTCGGCTGGGCGAACTTCGGGATCATGGTGGCCGGCTTCGCCTCGTCGTTCGAGAACTTCAACTACGTCGTGAGCGCGGTGCTGACACCGCTGTTCCTGGTGGCGGGCACGTTCTTCCCGATCAGCACGCTGCCGAAGTGGGCGCGGATCCTGGCGGAGCTCAACCCGCTGCACCAGTGCGTCGTGCTGGTGCGTCAGGCGGTCTTCGGCTTCCACGACTGGACCGACTTCCTCCGGCTGGGCGTGCTGGTCGTGTTCGGCCTGATCATGTGGCGGATCGCGATCTACGCGATGGAGCGCAAGCTCATCGACTAGCCCGAGACGCGGATTTGGGCTGCAAGCTGGCGGGAGAGAGCGGCTGTCTGGCCGTCGGCCCGCACGGTGAGGGGGCCGCCGAGCGGCTCAGCCCGCAGGAGCTCCACGCGCCGTCCCGGCACGAGCGAAAGCGTTGTCAAGTAGCGCAGCAACTCGCGGTCACCGTCGGGAACCCGTTGCACGGTCGCCTGCTGGCCCGGTTCGAGCTCGGTCAGCGGCCGTGTCTTCGACTCCACGATCCGGAGACCGGCGTCGGGGATCGGATCGCCATGCGGATCTTCTCTCGGAGAGCCGAGCGCCTCGTCGATCCGCTGCTCGAGCGTCTCGGAGAGCGCGTGCTCGAGCCGGTCCGCTTCGGCGTGAACCGCCTCGAGCCCGAGCTCGAGCGTCTCGGACAGGTAGAGCTCGATTAGCCGGTGATGGCGAAGCACCTCGAGCGCGATGCGCTCGCCCCGCCGGGTGAGCCGCACGCCGCGATAGGGCACGTGGTCGGCGAGCCCGAGCGCGGCAAGCCTCTTCACCATCGCGGTCGCCGAGGGAGGAGCGACCTGCATCCGGCGCGCAAGCGTCGAGGTCCGAACTCGAGCGGTGTCCGCCTGAAGCTTGTAGATCTCGCGAAGGTAGTCCTGGAGCGCCTCGCTCAGATCGGCCAGTGCTGCACGCCGACGATGCGCGGCCGGCTTCGATTGGCTCGACATCTCAGCCGACCAGCAGCCCGGTTGCGTACATGACGACGATCCCGGCGAGATAGCCGCCGATGACAGGTCCGGAGCGCAGGCCGCCGGGCGCTCGACGCGCGACGTAGCGGCCTACTTCGACAACGACCTGCAGGGCGGCGCCGACAGCCAGCGCGAAGAACAGGACGCCGAGGAGATCGCTGGTGACGAATCCGCCGAGCCAGGCGCCGACGATCGCCGGCGCGCCGGCGACGACCGCAAGCAGGGCAAGGCGGGTGACGCGAACCGGCGCACCGTCTGCGATCGGAGCAGCGATCCCGAGGCCCTCGGTGATGTTGTGCACCATGAACCCGACGATCAGGAAGGTGCCGAGCGCCAGCTCGCCCAGCGCGATCGACGAGCCGATGGCCAGCCCTTCGCCCAGGTTGTGCAGGCCGATTCCGACCGCGACGAGCGTCGCCAGTGCGGCGCCTTCGAGCGGGGCGCTCCGGTCGCGCTGACCGGCGGTTGAGAACCGCCGGGCGACGTAGGTGAGGCCTAGGAAGCTGGCGGCAACCCCGAGCAGAATCAGACCAGGCCCTTGGAAGGCGCTGGGAAGGCCTGCCTGGAGGTCGAGTGCCTCGACAAGGGCATCGAGAGCGAGGAAGCTGAGCAGGCCGGCCGTCAGCGCCATGAAGGCGGCCACCCATGCAGCCCCGGTTCGCCGGAGCGAGGGCAGCCAGGCCAGGCCGAGCGCGACGGGGACGATGCCGACCAAGAAGCCGATCACCGTGTAGCCGAGGAACCCGCGCGGCGAGGCGCCGCGCGTCTCGACCGCGGCGGGGACGTCAAAGGTCGTCTGGATACCGCTCGAGCTTGTCACGCCGACGGTGTAGGGATCGTCCTCAACCCAGTGGTACGGGACGACGATCGTGCTCGAGCGCAGGCGGCCGAGCTTCGCGGGCCCTTCGATCTGAAAGGGCACGATCGCGTCGTCGACAGTGACGGTCCCGATCGTCAGCGTCGTTCGCTGCGGGTTCGTCACCCGGATCCGGATCTCTCCCGGCTTGAACGCGACTCGCCGGATGTCGAACCTGTCGGTCGGCGGAGGCGCTCGTCCGACGAGGTCGAGCAGCGAGGTGCCGCTCGCGCTGAAGAGAGCGACGACGCCAACGAGGAGGAGTAGCGGTACGACCGCCCACAGCCAGCCGCCGGCTCGGAGGCGAGCAGCGGTCGCGGTGGAGAGCATCAGTCGACGACCTCGAAGAACCCCATCCAGCCGAGCTCGGTGAACTCCGACTGGTGCGCGTGGAACATGAACCGCCCCGTGTGGGCGAAGTCGATCTCGATGATCCCCCGCTGCCCCTGGCAGAGCATGACCGTGTCTGTGTACTCGAAGTGCTCGGTCGATCCCGTTGGGTAGTAGCGGAAGAAGTCGCCGTGGAGGTGAAACGAGTTGACGAGGTCGAACTCCGTGAGGTTCGCGAGGTAGATCCGGACCGTCTGCGAGCGGCGCACGCGAATCGGGTACCTGGCGTAGTAGAAAGCCGGCCCGTTGACGCCGTAGAAGTTGTTCTCGCCGTCGCCGTCCGTGTCGAACCCGGTCAGCACCATCACGAGCTCCTGGGCGGGCGGGCGCGGCCTCGGCGGGTCGATGATGAAGGCGCCGTAGAGCCCCTTCGCGATGTGCTTCTTCAGAGGAGTCGAGTGGCAGTGGTAGAGGTGCATCCCGTACGGGCGCGCCGGGAACTCGTAGGTGAAGCTCCCACCGGGCTCGACGATCTCGAAGACGCCGTCCATGTTCGCCGGATGGATGCCGTGGAAGTGGATCGTGTGCGGGTGCGAGCCACCGTTCGTGAATCTCACGCGGAGCAGGTCGTCCTCGGTCGCGCGGATGACCGGTCCCGGCGTCGTGCCGTTGTATGTCCAGGCGGAGAAGAAGACGCCCTTGGCTACCTCGATCTGACGGTCGACGGCCGAGAGCGTGTACTCGCGCACGCGGCCGGGCTTGTGCGGAAGCGCCTTCGGTGGATACAGGAGGTCGGCGAGATCGTCCGGACCTCCGGGCGCCGGCACCTCGTGGCCGTGCATTGCTGTGTCGCTCGGACCGCTCATCACCATCCCGGCGTGGTGTGCGTGCGGAGCCTCTCCGCTCGACTGGGCGAGCGCCAGCTTGGCCAGCGGCCCCGCAGCGACGACCGGCGCGGCTGTCACGAGCAGTTGCCGACGCGTCACGCGAGATTTAGGCACAACTAAACATTAGTTTCGGCCGCCCTCGCGCGCAAGTCGCGGAACAGTGGTCGCGTTCTTCTGGGTAGCCTTCACCTCCGTCCGCCTGCTCCAAAAGGAGATCACGGTGTTGCGCAGACCTGACGCCGATGCACCTGGCTGCCGAAGACGCAGCTTCCTCGATCGCGTGCGCTCCTTCTTGCGGCTCGCACGTCGTGACTCCGGGTGCGGAGACTGGTTCGAGGAGCTCCCACCCGACTCGTTCGTGCGTGAACCGCGCCGACCGCGCCCGAGCGCTCCGTCGGCGAGCATCGCCCTAGAGCTGCCGCCGGACCTGGGCTAGCGTCATCCCGGGAACGGTCTACCCGTTTTCGTTGAGCCGTTCTCGACCCGATTTGTGGTGCCAGGGCGGCCGGCGTGCGGCCTCTCTCTGGTGTTGTCGTTTCACCCGGAGTGGACGATGCGTTGGGCCGCGCATCAAGCCAGTGTGTTCGAGACGCGGAAGGAACGAATTTCAAGACCCGGCCGCCGAACGCTGTGGCGGCACAGTCGATTGAAGGGAGACACGTGGCAATTGGACCCGTTCAACTGATCGTTCTGGGCTTCAGCCACCCCGAGTTCCACGGCGAGATCGCCGCCGAGCTCGAGCGGCTGCGCGAGAGCGACACCGTGCGCGTGATCGACGCGCTGGCGGTCCACAAGGACGCCGATGGAGAGATCGAGGTGCAGCACCTGAGCAACCTCACGAAGGACGAGGCGATCGAGCTCGGCAGCAAGGTCGGCGCGCTGATCGGCCTCGGCATCGAGGGCGAAGAAGGAGCGATCGCCGGAGCCGAAGCCGGCGCCGAGGCGACCGCGGAAGGCGTGCACGCGTTCTCCGATGACGAGGCCTGGGACGTGCTCGAGGAGATCCCGAACGACTCGGCCGCCGCGCTGATCCTGCTCGAGCATCATTGGGCGGTCCCCTTGCGCGACGCAATCGCGCGGGCGGGCGGCTTCCGGATCAGCGACGGTTTCATCAGCCCGCTGGACCTGATCGAGATCGGGCTGGTCTCGGCCGACGACGCCGCGCAGCTCCATGCGATCGAGAAGGGCGGAGTGCCGGTCGGCGCCACGACGGAGGGAGGTTCGCGATGATGGGATCCCGCAGGGTCGCGCGGCGCACTAGTCGCCGGGTCGCCCGCCGCCGCTAAAGGGCAATTGGCGACCAAGGGGCCCGCCCCTTCAGTGGTAAGGGACGGGCCCCTTATCCCCGGAGGCACGGACGTTCGCGAACCGGCTGGCGGACGGGCTGCTCGCCGCCGGCGAGTCGAGCTCGGATTGACGAAGGTACGGTGGGGACGCTAGTCGCCGAGGTCACGGCGCTCGGGCTGGCCGTCGCCTTCACGAGCCCGGTCTCGGTGGTTACCGTGATCGTCCTGCTCAGCATGCCCGCTGGGCGGCTGCGCGCGCTTGCCTTCCTCTGTGGCTGGTTGATCGCGCTGGCGCTGATCGGGACGATCATGGTCTTCGTCCTCAACGGCCAGGACTTCGGCTCCAGGAGCTCCACACCCTCACGGGCCGCCTCCGCGCTCGAGGTCCTGCTCGGCTCCCTGCTCCTGATCTGGGCGGTGGTCGCCTACCGCCGCCGCGAGCCGTCGAGCGGAGGCCACTCGACGCCCAAGTGGCTCAATCGCATCGAGGGGACGCACTGGCTGCTCGCCGTCGCAGTCGGGGCGCTCATGCTTAGCTACGGGCTCACTCTGGCGGCGGCGAGCGAGATCCTCAAGGCCGACGTCAGCCGTCTCGATGCGGCCGTCGCGATTGTCATCTTCGCCTTGACCTCGATCGTCACGGTCGCTGCGCCGGTGGTTGCGGTCGTGGCCGCGCCGGAACGCTCGGAGCAGAGGCTGGCTACTTGGAAGGCGTGGCTGCTCGGCAACTCGCGCGCCGTTGCGCTCGTCACGCTGATGCTCGTCGCTGCGTTGCTGATCGTCCGGGGCATCTCCGACCTCGCATGAGAACCGAGCCGAGCCTCGTCGTCGGCCGGCGAGATCTACAATCGATCGATGGCGATCGAGTTCGTCGCACAGCGGCTCGAGATCGGCGATGTCATCCTGGTTGCCCTTCCCGAAGAGGAGAGGGAAGTCGAGGCGACGGTGGTCCGGGACATCGAGCGAACGGACACGACCGTGCGCGCAACGCTCCGGGTTGAGGGACGCGAAGACTTCATCAAGGAGTGGTCTCTCGGCCAGCTCGTCACCGTCGTGCGCGGCCCTTGAACCGAGTCGTCAGTCGCGACCGGCGGCCGGCGGACCCCGCCGCTAAACGCGCGGTTGATCCGTTCCGGCGATCGGAGTAGAAGGAGGACGCGGTCGAACAGGCTTGGATAGGTCTCTGCCTCGCGCTCCTCTCGGCACTGGCCGTGAACTGGGCCTACACGAGGGAGCACGCGGCGGCAGCCGCACTGCCGCCGCTCTCCCCGCGGCGGCCGTTCCGCTCGCTGGGGCTCCTGCTCGGGAACCGCGGCTGGCTCGTCGGCTTCGGCACCGAGACGGCAGGCTGGCTCGTCTACGTGGCCGCCCTCGGGCTCGCCCCGCTCAGCCTGGTCCAGGCCGTCAGTGCCTCAGGCATCGCCGTCCTCGCGCTCTTCAGCGCGCACGGACATCCCGGCAGATTGGCAGTCCGGGAGCGACTCGCCGTCGGGATCGCGCTGGTCGGGCTGGTGTTGCTCTCGTTGTCGCTCGTCGGCTCTACGCCGTCCTCCCAGACGCCACAGGCGGTCAGCGTCGTGATCTGGCTCGCAGCTTCAGCCGGGGCCGCGGCGGTTCTCAGCGCCGTGCGTGTCCGCCTTTCGCAGGCCGCCGCGCTCGGGCTTGCCGCGGGGCTCCTGTTCGCCGATGGGGACATCTCCGCGAAGCTCGTCTCCTCGGGCGGGATCTGGTTGCTCGCGCTCCTCCCATTGATTGCCTGCTATGCAACGGGCACGAGCGTGCTCCAGGCGGCGTTCCAGCACGGCAGCGCGCTGACTGCCGCCGGCATCGCGACCCTGGTGACGAACGCTGTCCCGATCGCCGCAGGCTTCGTGCTCTTCGATGAGTCCCTGCCGCCGGGTGCTCGTGGTGGACTGCAGATCGCGGCCTTCGCCTCCGTCGTCGCCAGCGCTGCTCTCCTCGGAAGCTCCGCCGCAAGCCGATCAGGCTCGCCCAAAGCCCTCACAGCGCCTGCGCCCGGGATCGCTGACGCGTGAGAATCTCAGAACGGGTTCACGCAGCCGAGCGGTTCCAGGACGGCTGCGGCACGCGCTTGCCTCTCCTGTGCGGCGGCCGTCCGGCCTGCGGCCTCGAGCGCCCGTGCCAGATCGAGCTCGAGGCAGGCGGCGTGATAGGTGCGACCGAGCCGCCGCTCTCGCTCGGTCGCCAGCTCGAGCTGCGCCACGGCCTCATCTGCGCGTCCTCTAAGGAGCGCGAGCAGGCCGTCCGCAGCCAGCCGCGCCGTATATGCGTTTGCCGAAACGTCGGCTGTCTCTCCAATCGACTCGGCCGTGCGCACGAGCAGTTGCGTCTCACCGGCCCCGGCCAGCGTTCGTACGACGGGCATGGCGTCGAGCATGGACGGCCACTGTCGGTCGACGCTCGCCAGGATCTGCTCGGTCAACGAGCGCAGCTCCTCGAGGTTGCCGGTGACCACCAACCAGGGCAGCACGACGCCGGCCATCGGGATGATCCGCTGCGGCTCCCCGCTCGCGAGCGCCAGCGGTCGTAGCTCCTCGAGAAGACGCTCGGCCGTCTCCAGCTCACCGCGGCGAAGCGCGAGGCCGCCGGCGACCGTTAGATACACGAGCCTCGAGCTCGTGCTCACTCCTTGCTTGGCCTGCGCGAGAATCGCGTCAGCCTCTGCCCATCGCGCTGACGGAACCAGGATCCACATGGCGAACGACGTCTCGAGGTACGGCGCGATCATCTTGGGCGGCGGAACATTCGCCAGCCGGTCGTAACCCTCAGCGACCACGAGCTCGATGCGGTCGATCGGCACGTAGCCGCCCGCGGACCAGACGAAGTTGACGATGGCGCGATACGCCTCCTCGTATTCCCCCGCGCCTGCCGCTGCCTCGACGATCGAGGCCAGGTCATCCGGATCCGGTGGGACGCCCATGGTCGACAGCTGGGTGAAGACGTTGATCCTGGCGTTCACCTCCGCGAACGAATCGCCGACGCGACGAGCGACAGCGATGGCTTCTCGCGCATGGTCGACGGCCTCGGGCCGTTGTCGCAGCATCTCGAGCTGCGACTGGCGCGCCAGCGCACGCGCGAGCTGGGGTGATTCCGGCAGGCCGGCGAGGGCGCCCACGGCACCATTCGCAGAAGAGAGTGCCTCATCCCAGCGACCTGTGAGCCAGCAAATCCTCGAGCGCCAGCCGAGCGCGTCGGAGCGGAGTTCGGCATCGCCCGGCCCGAGAAGAGCCTCGACGGCGTCGAGTCGCTCCAGGCAGTCGTCGAAAAGCGCCTCGGTCCCATCCAGGCGTGCGAGTGCAAGCTCGGCGGCTGCTCGTTGGCTGTCGTCGACCTCGAGCTCGAGCGCGCGCTCGAGCTGCATCCTCGCGGCCTCGAAGGCTCCCCGACCGAATGCCGCGTCGCTTGCAGCCAGTGACAACTCGAAGGCTCGCAGCGAGACGGCCGGATCATCCTCACCGTAGGCGAGCGCCTGGCCGTAGTGGTAGGCGGCGAGCTCCACGGTCTCGCTGCTGCGGTCTGGAGCGACGTCCTGAATCCACTCACCGACGCGCCGGTGGAGCTCGCGGCGCTCGGGTCGCGGCAGCGTCGCGTAGACGACATCGCGAGTCAGGGCGTGCTTGAAGGCGAACTCGCGCATCCCCGCCATGACAGAGTCGACGCTGTCGGACACCAGGCCGCTCCGGACGAGTGCCGCAATGACCTTCTCGTCGACATCGACGGCCGCCGGCCAGAAGCTGCGGCCGACCACGGAGCAACGGCGCAGCGCGTCGCGCGAGGCCGTCTCGAGGAGGTCGATGCGCGCCGCGATCACGCCGTGAACCGAGTCCGGGATGGAGACCTCGGCAAGCCGGTCCGTGGACACCCAGCCGCCGTTCCGTCGCTCGAGCGCCCCTTCCTCGATCAGCATGTTCAGCATCTCCTCGAGGTAGAACGGGTTGCCTTCCGCGCTCGCGAGCACTCGTTCCCGCACGTCTTCCGGAACCTGCGCCTCGCCCAGCAGCGAGGACATGAGGTGTGCGGCGTCCGTCGGGGAGAGCGGTGTGAGCGAGAGCGAGGTTGCGTTCTGCTTGCCCGCGCCCCAGGTCGGGCGGACTTCCAACAGCTCCAGTCGGGCGGTGCACACGAGCAGCACCTGCGTGTTGGCCAATTTCTCCGCGAGCTGTTCGACCAGGTCGAGGAGTGCGCCGGACGCCCAGTGAACGTCCTCGACGGCCAAGACCGTGAGCTGCTCGCGACCGAGAGCCGCTACGTACCGCGTCCATCCGTCCTGCAGTCGGCTGACGACCTCGTGCGGGTCGGTCCCCTCCGAGACACCCGGGAGCGCGAACCCGATCGTCCACGTAGCTGCTTCGAGCACGCGCTCGGCTTGATCCTCGGGAACGACCGACTCGACCGCGGCTCGCAGCTTGGCGAGGGCGATGTCCGCCGGATCCGTGTCGAGGATGCCCGCGTGCGCTTTCGCAGCCTCGGCGAGCGGCCAGAACGTGATCCCCTCGCCGTAGGGGAGGCAGCGGCCCCTCACCAAGCGCGCACCGGGGAGCCGCTCGACGAGCTCCGCCAGCAGGCGCGACTTGCCGACGCCGGCGGGGCCGAAGAGCGTTACGAGCTGCGGCGCACGTTCTCGCTCGACTCGAGCGGCGACGGCGCTCAGCACGGCGAGCTCCTCGTTTCGCCCGACCAGCGGTGCGCTCAGGCCGGCCATGCCGCGTGGCGCGGGCTCTTGCTCCGCCGCGGCGGAAACCGCCACCCAGCAGGCGACGGGCGCACTCTTGCCCTTCGCCTGGAGAGCCTCGTGCTCGCGGTAGGAGATCGTGCGGCTTGTCGCCGCCTGCGTTCGCTGCCCCACGAGCACCTCACCCGGATCTGCATGCTGTTGCAGGCGCGCGGCCACGTTGACGGCGTCGCCGCTGACCATCAGCTCTCCACGGGCGGCCGCCTCGCGGCCCGAGACCACTTCACCGGTGTTGACGCCGATCCGGAGCCCGACCTCGGCCCCGTGGCGACCCTGTACGCGGTAGGTGAAGGACACGAAGCTGTCCCGCACGGCCAGTGCGGCCCGAACCGCCCGCTCGGGGTCGTCTTCGTGGGCCTGGGGAATACCGAACACCGCGAGGACCGCATCGCCGGCGAACTTCTCGGTGGTGCCTCCGAACCTCTCGACTTCGGTGTTGATCAGCTCGAAGAGCTCGCCCTGAAGCTCTCGCACGTCCTCCGGATCCAGTCTCTCGCCGAGCGCGGTCGAACCGGCGAGGTCTGCGAACAGGACGGTGACGACTCGCCTCTCCTGCCGATCGTCGCTCGCGTCGGCGACACGGCGAGCGTCTTCCCGGAGTGCGATGCCGCAGTTGGAGCAGAAGGTCGCGCTGGCCGGCTGCTCAGACCCGCAGGACGGGCAGGCGCGCCGGAGCGGCGCACCGCACTCGCTGCAGAAGCGGGCATCGCTGGAGTGCTCGGCTCCGCAGGAGGCGCAGGCCAATTTCACGCGGCGAGTCTACGACGAAGGCATGGAAGCGGTACCAGGCTCAGGCGGCGGCTTGGAGGGAGCGGTCCACGGCATCGGGCGTCAGGACATGCTCGATCACCATGATCGCCGCTCCGATCACGCCGGCTCGGTCGCCGAGCCGGCACGGAACGATTCGGAGGTCGCGTGTCGCCAGTGGTAGCGAGCGACTGAAGATTCCCTCGCGAACGCCCGCCAAGAGCTGCTCGCGTGCCTCCGCGATGTCCCCGCCGATGACGATCACCGCGGGGTTGAAGAAGTTGACGGTTCCGGCCAGCACCTCGCCCAGCGTTCGGCCGGCGTCCCGCACCATCCGGATTGCGCCGCCGTGGCCGCTCCGGACAAGGCGAACCACGTCGCGGCTGTGAGACGCGTCCTCCCCGGAGCCGGCCAGTCTCAGCGCGAGCGCCTGACCTCCCGCGATGGCTTCCAGGCAGCCGATGTTTCCGCAACGGCAGACGACGTCTTCCCTGCTCGTCGCGCGGATATGCCCGATGTCGCCGGCGGCTCCGCGGGCCCCGCGGTGGATGCGGCCGTCAGCCACGATGCCGCAGCCGATGCCGGTCCCGACCTTGATCAGCAGCAGATGCTCGATCTTTCGCCAGTGCATTCGGTGTTCGCCGCGGGCCATGATGTTCACGTCGTTGTCGACCAGCACCGGCGCGCTGTAGCGGCTCGCGAACCAGTCGGGAATCGGGAAATCGTCCCAGCCGGGCATGATCGGCGGATTGACCGGCCGCCCACTGGCGAACTCGACTGGCCCAGGCACGCCGACGCCGATCCCGCGCACGTCGTTGCGGGAGCGCCCAATATCGTCGAGGAGCTCGGTGAATCGTTCGGCCACCCACGCGAGGGCGTGTTCCGGCCCGAGCGCAATGTCCAGGTCTGATGCCAGCTCGGCGAGCGGCGCGCCGGTGAGATCACTCACGGCGACCCGAGCATGGGTCACGCCGAGGTCGGCAACCAGTACGACCCCGGCGTCGCGATTGAAGGCCAGCACCGTCGGCGGGCGGCCGCCGGTGGAGGTGCCTCCCGCTTCGCAGACGAGCCCCTGCGCGAGGAGTGCATCGACGCGCTGGGCGACGGTCGAGCGGGCGAGGCCGGTCACTCTCGCGAGGTCGGCTCGTGTGACCGCAACCTCTTCGCGGATCAGCCGCAAGAGCGCGCCGGCGCTGGTCGGCGACGATTGGCTGGGCTGAGGGTTCGTCGCCATTGACGTTCAAAGTAAAGCATGAGTTGGACGAAGGTCGAGGGCTTTTGCTTGACAGCTGGACTAAGTCTGTTTAGGTTCCTCCCTGATGCGTCTCCAGGCGGCGATCGCAGGCACCGGCTTCATCGGCGGAGTCCACGCCCGATCTGCGCGCTTCGCTGGAGCCGAACTGGCCGGCGTCGCCGCCTCGTCCCCGGCGTCTGCCCAGGCCGCGGCGGCTGAGCTCGGCGCGGAGCGGGCCTTCGATTCGGCCGAGGAGATGATGCGCGACCCGGGCATCGACGTCATGCACATCTGCACGCCGAACTACCTGCACCTCCCGCTCGCCGAGGCTGCGCTGGCAGCCGGCAAGCACGTGATCTGCGAGAAGCCGCTTGCCCTCGATGCCGCAGGGGCGCAGCGCCTGGTGGACGCCGCAACCGAGTCAGGACTGCTTGCCGGAGTTCCGTTCGTCTACCGGTATTACCCGACGGTGCGCGAGGCGCGCGAGCGCGTCGGCAGCGGGCAGACCGGCGCGCTGCGCCTGCTGCACGGCACCTACCTGCAGGACTGGCTCCTGCGTCCCGACGACGACAACTGGCGCGTGGACGACCGGCTCGGCGGCGCGTCGCGCGCGTTCGCCGACATCGGCTCGCACTGGTGCGACCTGGCCGAGTTCGTCTCCGGCCATCGCATCGCCCGCGTGTCCACGCGGATGCTCACGGCAATGCCTGAGCGGGTCAGCGCCGTGGGCCGCAAGGCGTTCTCGTCGGATGGAGGCGGGGGAGAAGCGCGCCCGGTCGCGACCGAAGACGCCGCCGTCGTCCAGTTCGAGACGGACGCGGGGGCGATCGGGTCCCTGGTCGTGAGCCAGATTTCCGCGGGTCGTAAGAACCGCCTGTGGATCGAGCTCGACGGCGCCGACGAGACGCTCGCCTTCGACCAGGAGCAGCCGGAAGAGCTCTGGTGTGGGCGTCGCGAGAGCGCGACGATCACTCGCCGCGATCCCGCGACACTGTCACCGGCCGCAGCGCGCTTTGCCTTCCTTCCCGGCGGCCACCCTCAGGGCTACGCGGACTGCTTCGACGCCTTCGTGGCCGACTTCTACGAGGGCGTCCGCAACGGCTCGGCGGTGGACGGAATGCCGCGGTTCTCCGACGGGCTCCGCGCCGCACTGATCACGGATGCAGTGCTGACCTCAGCCCGCGAGGAGCGCTGGGTCGAAGTGGCGAGTCGAGAGCCGGCGGTCGCGACGTGAAGCTCGGCTTTCTGACCTCGTGCATGCCCGAGCGCAGCCTCGAAGACATCGCCGCATGGGCGGGAGCGAACGGCTACGAGGCGCTCGAGCTTGCCGCGTGGCCGCACTTGGGCGACCGTCCTTTCACGGCGAGCCACGTCAAAGCGGATGCCTTCGACGAGGCCGAGGCCGAACGCGTTCGCCGAGCGCTCGACGAGCACGGGCTTGTTCTCTCCGCGCTCGCGTACTACGACAACAACCTTTCCCCCGACGCCGCGGAGCGCGAGGCCTACCACGCGCACCTGCGCGCCTGCATCGACGCGGCAGCCGCGCTCGGCAGTGTCCACGTCGGCACGTTCATCGGCCGCGACCCCGGACGCGGTGTCGCCGAGAACCTGCGCGAAGCCGAACGCGTCTTTCCGCCGCTCGTCGAGTACGCGGGCGAGCGCGGCGTGCGGCTGATGATCGAGAACTGCGTCATGGAGGGGTGGCATCCAGACGGCTACCCGGGCAACCTCGCCTACTCGCCCGAGTTGTGGGAGTGGATGTTCGGGCTCGGGCTCTACTTGAACTTCGATCCCTCGCATCTGCTCTGGCTGGGGATCGATCCAATCGAGGCGCTGCGGCCCTACGTGCACCGCGTCGCGCACGCCCACGCCAAGGACGCCGAGACGTTTCCGGCCGAACGCAACCGTTACGGCTTCTTCGGCCGCACTTCGACGCGTGAAGAAAACCCATGGGACACGGGCTGGTGGCGGTATCGCATACCCGGTCTCGGCCAGGTCGACTTCCGCCGCTACGTCGACACGCTCTACGAGGGCGGGTTCAACGGCACCCTGTCCGTCGAGCACGAAGACCCGCTGTGGGGTGGCACCCCCGAGCTGGTCGAGGCCGGCCTCCGAATCGCCCACAACAACCTCCGTGGGCTGGTGGCCCAGTGACGAAGGTCCTCGAGGTCCGCAATTTGGTGAAGGAGTTCCGGGGGTTAGGGCGCTCCAGGGAGTCGACCTCGACGTTCTCGGGGCTGAGGTGCACTGCCTGCTCGGCCCCAACGGCGCCGGCAAGTCCACGCTGATCAAGTGCGTCTCGGGGCGCTCGAGCCGACCAGCGGCGAGATCCTCTTTATGGGCGAGCCGCTTCCGCCGGGTGACCCCGCTGGATCGCTGAAGCGCGGCGTCGCGACGATCTACCAGGAGCTCGATCTGGTCCCAGACCTGAGCGTCGCCGAGAGCATCTTCCTGGCGCACGAGCCGCGCCGCTGGCCGCTGCTCGACCTCGACAAGATGTACCGGGAATCGTCGGCGTTGCTCACTCGGCTAGGGAACGAGTCGATCCCGGTGCGTGCCAAGGTGGGGCGGCTGCGGCCGGCGGCGCAGCAGATCGTGTCGATAGCTCGCGCGCTGTCGGGCAACGTCCGGCTGCTGATCATGGACGAGCCGTCGGCGATCCTCGACGACGGCGAGATCAAGACGCTGTTCAACGTGGTTCGCCGTTTCACCGGCGAAGGCGTCGGCGTCGTCTACATCTCGCACCGTCTCGATGAGATCCGGCGCATCGGTGACCGCGTGACCGTGCTGGCGGACGGGCGCACCACGGCCGGCGGGCTGCCCGCGACGACGCCGACCGACCAGCTCGTGGAGCTCATGGTCGGACGCAAGGTGGATCAGCTCAACCCCGATCGGCCGGTGGGCACCGACCGCGTGCTGCTCGAGGTCAGGGATGTCAGGCGCCTTCCCGCCGTTCGCGGTGGAGCCTGCGGGTTCACGCTGGTGAGGTTGTCGGTCTCGGCGGGCTCGTGGGGTCCGGCAGGACGGAGCTCCTCCGCCTCTACGGGCTCGACCACCCGGAGGCCGGCGAGGTCCTGGTCCAGGGCAAGCCGCTGCGGCCGAATCCCCGCCACGCGATCCGCCAGGGGCTGGGGCTCGCTCCTGAGGACCGCAAGTCGCAGGCGCTTGTCCTCGACTGGAGCCAGACGAAGAACGTGACGATCGCCGATCTCGGCCGCTTTTCGCGCGTGCTCCCGGATGTTCGTAAGGAGCGCGAACGCGCGCGGAAGCAGCTCAGGACTCTGAACACGGTGCCCGACGAGCCGGACCGTATCGTGCGCCTCCTCTCGGGTGGCAACCAGCAGAAGGTCGTGCTCGCACGCTGGCTGCTCCACGAGTGCCGCGTTCTGCTGCTCGACGAGCCGACGCGCGGCGTCGACATCGCGACGAAGGCCGAGATCTATCGGATCATCAGTGACCTGGCCAAGTCGGGGTTCGGCGTGCTCGTCGTCTCGTCGGAGCTCGAGGAGCTCGTCCATATCTGCACTCGCATCCTCGTCATGCGCGAGGGCGAGATCGTGGCAGAGGTCGACGGCAACGACGCGAAGGAGCGCGAGCTCCTTCGCCACGCAGTCGCGCCCACCGACGCGCCCGTTTTAGCCGAGGAGGTTGTATGACCACGCCCGCTCAAACGTCCGAACCCGGGCGGGGCTCCGCGCTCGCCGGCCGGGTGAAGGCGCTCGAGCTGCAGGAATACGCGCTCGCGATCGTCGTCGTGGTGCTGTTCGTCGTCGGCGCGATCCTGAAGCCCGACACGTTCCCCACCGTCGACAATGTCCGCAACATGCTGACCCAGGCGAGCGTCGTCGGCGTCCTCGCGATCGGCATGACCTTCGTGATCGCAACGGCCGGAATCGACCTGTCGGTCGGTTCGATCGTCGCGGCGGCCGGCGTCTTCGGGGGAATCCTAGTGGGCAACGACGGCACGAGCAGCCTCCTGTTCATCGCCGGGGCAATCGGGTTCGCGCTACTGCTGGGAACCGTCAACGCAACCGCCGTCGCGTACGGGCGCGTGGTCCCGTTCATCGCGACGCTGGCGATGTTCTCGATCGCCAGGGTCTCGCGCTGCTCCTGAACGATCAGCTGCCCGTGAGCCTGCTCGACCTGAACGGCGGCTCGTTCGGAAATCCGCGGCCGTTCTCACTGCTCTGGTTCGGCAACGGCCGGATCTTCGGAATTCCGGCCTCGGTGTACGTCTTCATCGCGATCGCGATCGCCGGCTGGATCGTCCTCAACCCGCACCCGCTACGGCCGCTACGTGCTGGCGGTCGGCGGCAACCGCGAGGCCGCGCGAATCGCCGGCGTCCCGGTCAGGTGGATCATCTTCAGTGTTTACGTCCTCTCCGGACTGCTCGCGGGCGTGGCCACGGTGCTGCTCTGCGCGCGGCTCGGGAGCGCCTCACCGGTGAGTGGAAACCTCTACGAGCTCGACGCGATCGGGGCGGTCGTGATCGGCGGGACGAGCCTCGCCGGCGGGCGAGCGACGATCGTCGGCACGTTCCTCGGCGTCCTGACCTTCGCGCTGATCTTCAGCCTCATGACGCAGCTCAATCTTTCGACCGAGGTCCAGCAGGTGACCAAGAGCTTGATCGTCCTCGGAGCCGTCCTGCTGCAGCGTCCGGAGGCTCGGTACTGATGGCCGAAACAACGAGTCCAGGTAATCCAATCCACGACAGGAGGTATGCAATGTAACGGGTGGCTCGGGGCGATCTCGAAGGACGCCAAGGCAGCAGCTGCTCAGCACCCGGACGTGAAGTTCGAGCTACTCCAGGCCGCGGACTCGGATTCCCAGGCCCAGCAGATCGAGCAGGCGATCGCGAAGATGCCCGACGCGCTCGTCGTACTACCCCAGGACGGCGCCGCGCTCACACCGGTGGCCCAGAAGGCCGAGCGAGCGGGCATTCCGGTCATCAACATCGACCGGCTGTTCACCGCGCCCGACGCCGCGACCGCGACGGTGCTCGGCGACAACTACCAGATCGGCGTGCTCGCGGCGAACTACATCGCCGACCAGTTGAAGTGCAATGGCAACGTCGTCGAGATCCAGGGTCTGGCCGGCATCTCGGTAACGACCGACCGGAGCAAGGGCTTCGCCGACACCCTGAAGAAGAAGTGCCCCGGTGGCGGCGTGAGGATCGTCGCCCAGCAGCCGGGTGACTTCAATCCGGACAAAGGGCTGACGGTGATGGAGAACATCCTCCAGGCCCAGAAGAAGATCGACGCCGTGTACACGCACGACGACGACATGGCCCAGGGCGTCGTCCAGGCCATCCGCAACGCGGGGCGGGACAAGGAGATGTTCCTCACCGGCGTCGGCGGATCCAGCGACGCGATGAAGCAGATCAAAGAGGGTGGCCTCTACCGCGCCACGTTCCTCTACAACCCGAACATGGCCGGCACCGCCGTGAACATGGCCCGCCTGATCGCCCTTGGTCAGGGCTTCGACGAGCTCGTTCCGCCTGAAGTACCGCGCCAGGTGATCGTGCCGGCCGCGGTCGTCACGAAGGCCAACGTCGCCCAGTACCAGAAGTACGCGTTCAACTAGACGTTTCTAAGAACGCGGCGGCCTGCCGGGCGCAGAGCGTCCGGCAGGCCGTTGGCTCATTGCGCGGGCCCATGCGGCCGACCGGAGGGGCAGTTCCCGACCATGTGGTCGAAGAGACCCAGCACCGGCTCCCGTTCCGTAGTCTCGACCAGCCGCCAGACGCTCCCGAAAGGGATCGCAGAATCGCGAGGCGACAGACAGATTCTTGGGTCGGGGCTGGGTCGATAGCCTTTTTCGGGAGCCATGAGTGCTTCCGAAACAGGCGGGCTCACCCCTGCCCTGGAGCAGTCTCAGCGCCGCGGCCTCGTACGCCGGGTCGCCGGTCTCTTCCGCCCGTACTGGCGGCGGGTTGTCCTCGTCTGCCTGGCGATCCTCGTCTCGGCGGGCCTCGGCGTCGTCAACCCGCTCCTAACGAAGGTGGTGTTCGACCGGGCGCTCTTCCCGAGCAGCGGTCAGCCGAACCTCCATCTCCTCTACGTGCTGATCGCGATCATGGTCGCGATCGCCGTCGTCGCAGGCGCGATTGGCGTCGGTCAGACGTATCTGACAAGCGTCTTGGGGCAGGGCGTGATGCAGGACCTGCGCAACCGGCTCTACTCCCACCTCCAGGCAATGTCGCTTCGTTTCTTCACCTCGACGCGCACGGGAGAGATCCAGTCGCGGCTGCAGAACGACGTCGCAGGCATCCAGACGGTGGTGACCGACACCGCCTCGTCGATCCTCGCGAACGTCGTGATCGTCGTCTCGACGGTCGTCGCAATGTCGATCCTGTCGTGGCAACTGACCCTGCTCTCGCTCTTCGTCGTCCCAGGGTTCGTTTACCTCACCTTCCGGGTCGGGCGCGTGCGCCGCCGGCTCGCCGCGTCGACGCAGGAGTCGCTGGCCGAGATGAGCGCGATCACGGAGGAGACGCTCTCCGTCTCGGGGATTCTGCTCGCCAAGGTCTTCGACCGCTCTGGCGACTCGATCGAGCGCTACAGGCGCGAGAACCGGCGCCTGGCCGAGCTCCAGGTTCGCCAGCAGCTCGTCGGGCGAACGTTCTTCGCGCTCGTCCAGACGTTCTTCTCGATCACGCCGGCGCTCGTCTACCTCGTCGCGGGGCTGGCTATCAGCGGCAGCTCGGCGCCTGCGATCTCGGCGGGCACGATCGTCGCCTTCACGGCTCTCCAGACTCGCCTCTTCTTCCCGGTGGGCCAGATGCTCCAGGTCTCCGTCGAGGTGCAGTCGTCACTCGCGCTGTTCGAGCGCATCTTCCAGTACCTCGATCTCCAGCACGAGATCGTCGACCCGCCCGACGCGCACCGGCTGCCGAGAGAGAAGGTGCGCGGCGAGGTCTCGTTCCGCGACGTCTACTTCCACTACGAACAGCCGCCGCCGGCGGCGGGCGACGAGACAGCCGAGCTCGCGGCGAGCCTCGGCGCACCGGCGACCGAGTCGACGGACGGGCGGGAGGCGCCGCGGCGAGCCTGGACGCTCGAGGACGTCAGCCTCGAGATCGAGCCGGGGCACCTCGCGGCGCTCGTCGGCCCGAGCGGCGCCGGCAAGACCACCATCTCCTACCTTGTCCCGCGCCTGTACGACGTGACGCGGGGCGCCGTCGCGATTGACGGTGTCGACGTACGGCAGATCGCTCTCTCCTCGCTTGCCGACATCATCGGCATGGTCACTCAGGAGACCTACCTCTTCCACACGAGCGTGCGTGAGAACCTGCTCTACGCGCGTCCCGACGCAACGATCGCCGAGATCGAGGCCGCGGCCCGCGCGGCCGCGATCCACGACCGCATTGTCGACCTCGAGCAGGGCTACGACACCCTCGTCGGCGAGCGCGGCTACCGGATGTCCGGAGGAGAGAAGCAGCGTCTGGCGATCGCGCGCGTGATCCTGAAGGACCCGCGGATCCTGATCCTCGACGAGGCCACCTCCGCACTCGACACGGCCAGCGAGCGGCTCGTGCAATCGGCGCTCGAGCCGCTCATGAAGGAGCGCACCACGATCGCGATCGCCCACCGCCTCTCGACGATCCTCGCCGCCGACGTCATCTTCGTGCTCGACCGCGGTCGGATCGTCGAGCAGGGCACGCACCGCGAGCTGCTCTTCCGGGGCGGCCTCTACGCCGAGCTCTACGAGCAGCAGTTCGCCGGCGGCCTCGTCGAGGCCCGCTGCGAGAACGGCGTCGTCCTGCGAAGCGGCGAGCTCGTCGAGCTCAACCGCTGAGCGCACTGACTGGTTCGCTCAGCGCGCTTCCTCTTCGGCCGTTCGTTCGGCCGTCGGAAGAGCCTCGAGACGTTCGTCCGGAATCAGTTTGCCGCTCTCGATCGAGCGGCCGTAGGTACCGGCAGCAAGACGGGCCTCGGCACGCTCGACGGCGGCGAGCTCTTCGCGTAGATCGTCTGCAATACCCTCGTCGAGCTCATCCTGATAGAGGTCGGCCGCCAGGTTGGCCGGATCCTTCTCGTCCGCCGGCTCGCCGGTGTCCTCGTGCCCCAGTTTCGCGAGCAGCCGCTCGATCCGCTCACGTTCTCGGGCGAGGAGCTCGCGAGCCTTAACAGGGTCCATCACGCCACGTTAGCGAACAAGCGACTAGGACCCCGTTACCTCGCCAATTGAGCGCCGCGCGGCTGCTGCGGCCAGGCAGGAGGGCGTTTCGGCGTGGCTCGGGGAGGCTCGTCCAGTAGCGTCCAGGCCAAATGGCCAAGCTGACGCTCGATGAAATGTGGGAAAAGATGCTGACCGGCGACCTTCCCCGGCTCCAGCGCATGCGGCGGATCTGGGGTGTGCTCCCGTCGCCGCCGCGGTGCAAGCTCTGCAACGCCCCTTTCCGTGGGCCCGGCGGCGTCCTGATGCGGGCTATCGCCTACGGCCCCTCGCCGCTGAACCGACGGCTCTGCAAGTGGTGCATCCGGGCAGTTCACAAACACCCTGGGGGCGCTGAGGTCGAGATCTCGGTGCTGTTTGCAGACGTCCGCGGGTCGATGACAATCGCCGAGCGCATGCCGCCGGCGGAGTTCTCACGCTTGATGGCGCGCTTCTATGGGGCGGCGGCAGGGGTGATTGACGAATGGGATGGCATCGTCGACAAGTTTGTCGGCGACGCCGCAGTGGCGCTCTTCATCCCCGGCTTCGCCGGCAGCGACCATGCGGCGGACGCGATCGCGGCCGCACAGGGCTTACTCGTGGAGACCGGCAACGACGGATCCGAGCCGTGGATCCCGATCGGCGCCGGGGTGCACACCGGCAGGTCCTTCGTGGGCGCCGTCGGAGAAGGCGATGCCCGAGACTTCACGGCGCTTGGCGACACGGTCAATACGGCCTCACGGCTCACTGGCCGCGCCGGGGCGGGTGAGATCCTGATCAGCGCCGAGGCCGCCACCGCGGGCGGCCTCGAGACGACGGGACTCGAACGACGCACGCTGGAAATACGCGGAAGGGATCAGAGCGTCGATGCGTGGGTTGCGAGGGCTCGAACGTGACCCTACATCGACGTCTCCATCGAGGGCGACATGTCGGGCTCGGTCAGTCCGGGAACGCTCCCCGGTGACACGGCGACCCAGATTCCGAGGGCGACCAAGGCGACCGCGAGCACGGGCGCGAGCCGGGGGCCATGCGGCAGGACCTTCTCCGCGAAGATCGCGACCGCGACGACTGCCATCCAGAAGAGGCTCATCACACCCAACACAAACAACACGGCCATCAGGCCTGCGGAACAGCCGACGCAGGCGAGGCCGTGCGCGAGACCGCTCCGGAGGGCGCTCCCGCGGTGCGGGGCGCTGCGGCAGCGGCGGAGGCTGAGCTGCTTCAGCGGCGTCAGCTCGTAGATCCCTGCTCCGACGATCACGGCGCCCGCGACGTACGGGCCGCCCTCGTCCCAGGCGAGCCAGCCGATGTCAAACGAGGTCACGAACCGGAAGACGGCGTAGGCCACGAGGCCGTAGCCGGTCCAGACCGCGAGATATCCGGACGTGAAGAACAACGTCGGCACGCGACGAGCGAGTTGCGCAACGTGTCGGGCCGCCGGCGCCGCAGAAGGCAGCATCATCGCGGCGGTCATCGTCACCCAGATTCCGAGATACCACGCGAGCCCGCCCAGGTCGGTCCCGGGGCCTGCGTCCATGCCGCGCATCCGTTCGACGGTGACCGCCCAGGCGGCAGCGGCGGCGACGAGCAGGACCGTCGCTCGGCTTCGAGCCGCGAGCACGTTCGTGCGGGCAGCAAGCCATTCTTCGCGCGTCCCTACCTTGTGCTCCGTCATCCTGGCCTCCTTGCCGGCTTCACCACTTCTTAGACGCGGCGCCGGGCGAAAACTCATCGCCGCGAGACGGCGACCAGCACGGCCGGCTCGGTCCCGCGGCTGCGGAGCGCTCGCAGCGGGAGCCCGACCAAACAGAGGACGGAGCCGCGCCCGAACCGGCACGAGTCGCCGCCAACGGACTCGAGCTCGATCTCGCCGCGGGTGACCACCACGAGCGCGTCGCGCCACTCGGCCTCGTTGTAGATCCGTGCCACACCAACCTCCACCGCGACCGCCCGGACCTCGAAACCGGGCGGGCCCTCCATCAAATCGTACGCGGAAGGCCGAGCGCCTCGAGCAGGGGCTCGAGCGGAAACACCGCGATCTCCGTGACGGCCTCGTCCTCGATGCGCAGGACGTCGAGGGCCAACGGCCGGTACTCGGTGTCTCCGGCCCGCTTGACGTAGCAGGCGACTGCCGGCTGCCTGTTCGCGCCGCCGGTGACGACGCAGCGAAGGTGCCCCCAGGAGTCGTCGCCGAACCCGCCCTTGACCCAGGCTTCGACGATGTTCTCTCGGCCCACCCACCACTGCGGGCTCGGAGGCATGGCGCAGAATGCGTCCTCCCGCAGGAGCGCGATCATGGCGGCCGGGTCGCCGGCGTCGGCCGCTTCGATGTAGCGCTGGAGTAGCGCACGCTCCTGGCGGCTCGAGTCGGAGTGCGCCCAGTCCAGGCGGTGCCGAGGGAGATGCTGCTTCATCGTCGCGCGAGCGCGCTGCAGTGCGCTGTTCACGGAGGCGACGCTCGCGCCGAGCAGCGTTGCGCTCTCGGCGGCCGACCAGCCCAGCACGTCGCGCGAGATCAGGACGGCCCGTTGTCGCGGCGGCAGAAGCTGGATGGCGGCGATGAACGCGAGCTCGATGGTCTCCTTTGCGACGAGCTCCGCCACGGGCTCGTCCTCGCTCGCAGCGATTCCGTCCAGGAGGCTGTCCGGGTACGGCTGCAGCCACGGAATCTCGGCCAGCGGCTGCGCGTCGTCTGGTGCCGCCCCGACGCGGGGACGCCGTTTGAGCGCATCGAGGCAAGCATTGGTAGCGATCCGGTACAGCCAGGCCCGGAGCGAGGAGCGGCCTTCGAAGGTCCGGCGATTGCGCCACGCGCGCAGGAAGGTCTCCTGGACGACGTCCTCCGAGTCCTCGAACGAGCCGAGCATCCGGTAGCAATGCACCTGGAGCTCACGGCGATGCGGCTCGACGAGCTCACCAAACGTGGACTCGTCGCCCGCGTGAACCGCGGCGACGATCGCCTCTGCCTTGTTTCCGGCCATCCGACTCTATGACGGTAAATCGGCGAACGACTCATCGCCGAATCTCCGCTTTGATTGGCACTGAGAGGTGTTCTTGTGATCGAATCGAGGCGCGTGCCGGCGTTCCAAGAGCTGCTCGAGACGTGGGACGGGGAGACGGCGGTCATACACCGCGACCGGGAGAGCGGTGCCTGGGTCTTCGTATGCCTCCATTCGACGCACCTTGGTCCCGCGGGAGGCGGCACCCGGATGAAGGTGTACGGGACGCCGGCCGAGGCGCTGGAAGACGCGATGCGCCTTTCGGCTGCGATGACGCGGAAGCTGGCCATCGCGGGCCTTCCGTTCGGCGGCGGCAAGGCGGTGATCGCGGTTCCCGAGATCCCAAGCGGGGAGCAACGTCGCGCGTTGTTCCTGCGTTATGCCGATCTCGTCGCGTCGTTGGGTGGCACCTTCCGGACGAGCTCGGACATGAACACCGGTGAGGCGGACATGGACGTCATCGGCGAGCGAACCGAGTACGTCTTTGGTCGATCTGTCCAGGCCGGCGGCTCGGGGAGTCCTGCTCCGCCAACGGCGGTCGGCGTCTACTTTGGCATCCGCGCCAGCCTCTCACACGCCTTCGGATCGGACGACCTCGAGGGGCGAATCGTCGTCGTCCAGGGTGCAGGCGGGGTTGGTTCACCGCTCGCAGGCCATCTAGCCGACGCCGGTGCGTCGGTCCTCGTCGCCGACATCGATCCCGGGCGGGCGCACGCCGTTGCCGATCGGGTGGGCGGCGCGGCCGTGCCCGTCGACCAACTCTTCGAGACCGATTGCGACGTCTACGCGCCCTGTGCGGTCGGCGGCATCCTGACCCTGGAGACCGTGCCGCGGCTTCGTTGCGGGATCGTCGCCGGTTCAGCAAATAACCAGCTGGCAGAGCCGGAAGCAGCCGACCTGCTGCGCGCGCGTGGGATCCTCTATGCGCCGGACTACGTCATCAACGCCGGCGGCGCGATCGCGATCGTCGGCCTGGAGCAGCTCCGCTGGAGCACATCCGAGCTGGACACCGCGCTGGCGCAGATCGGCGAGACGCTACGGCAGATCTACGAGCGGGCCGAGGGGCGAGGCATCTCGACGGCGGCAGCCGCTGACGCTCTTGCCGAGGAACGGCTGAACGCGCGCTAGGACCTGAAGGGTCCGGCGCGACAGGCCGCTTCGACGGTCACGACGGTTAACGACGATGGACGCGGGATCGCTCTATTCATGGGGTTTCTCGGGCTCTTGATCGATTCCGCGCCGTTGAGCGAAGCGGATTTCAGACGTTCGCTGCCCGTTTGCTGCCCAGACTCGACCTTCAGAAGTGAAGCCGGCGCCAGGTCGGGTGTCATACACACGCCGTGGAGCTCCTGGGCGCGGCCGTCCGAACACGAATCGCGGGGATGTCATCCACAGCGCGACGCGGAGTCAGTGCGAGTGCTAGCCGACGGGTCCGAAGGCGTGCCTGAGGTCGTATTTCGGTTCCCTGGCGGCCCAGCGGGGTCGAACCCGTGGATATCGAGCCCGATCTGGTTCGTGCCGAGGAAGGTGGAAACGGAGATGTCCCTGCAACCCGTGGTCTCCGTTCTGAACTCAGATGCACACGAGGCCGGAAAGGGAGTGACATATCCTGGCGACGCTTTCCTTGGCGACGCTTTCGACCATGGAGTCGCTGCCGCCGGCCTCCGAGCGGCGTTTGGGCCACAAACGGGCCATGAGGCTGTTGGCTAGCAAGACTACAAACCGGAGGCGACGGAGTTGGCGCCACAGCGCTTCCCGCAACGCGAAAGGGGGCCTACTGGATGCAGGGCCCTTCCATTGCACGCTGGCTCCCGGACAGTTTTCCGGCGCCAGCTCACCTGAGAGCGGGCACCCGGCCGGTGACATCCGCCTCGTCACCAGGTTGTTCTATCGCGAGCGCGTTCCTAGACTCGGCTCGTGCCCACTTGTGCTGTTTGCGGCTACCAGGCCGCCCAGGCCTTCAAGTTCTGCCCCGAATGCGGGGCAGCGGCGGCCACAGGCACCTCGGAGCAGCGCAAAGTCGTGACCGTGCTCTTCTGTGACGTCGTCGGCTCGACGGCGCTTGGGGAGTCGACCGACCCGGAGGCAGTCAGGACGCTGCTTGCCCGCTACTTCGAGCGGATGAAGGCGATCGTCGAACGCCACGGTGGCACGCTCGAGAAGTTCATCGGCGACGCGGTCATGGCCGTCTTCGGGGTGCCGCTCGCGCATGAGGACGATGCTCTGCGCGCCTGCCGGGCGGCGGTCGAGATGCGCGAGGCCTTGCCCGAGCTCGACGTCGAGGGCCGCATCGGGGTCACGACGGGCGAGGTCGTCACCGGCACCGAGGAGCGCCTTGCGACCGGCGATGCCGTCAACGTCGCCGCCCGATTACAGCAGGCGGCGCAACCGGGGGAGGCGCTGATCGGGGAACCAGCGCTTGCGCTTGTTCGCGGCGCCGTTCAGGTGGAAGCCGTCGAGCCGCTTGTGCTCAAGGGCAAGTCGGAGCCGGTGCCGGCTTTCCGGCTGCTCTCGGCGCGGGGAGCGACGGAGCGCCGCCACGATCCCCTCTTCGTCGGGCGAGAGCAGGAGCTGGCGCTGGTCCAGGCGGCGTGGGAGCGAGCGTGTTCCGAGCAGCGTTGCGAGCTGGTCACTATCGTCGGCGAGGCGGGCGTGGGTAAGTCGCGCCTCGTCGCCGAGGCCGTCGCTCTGATCGACGGCCTGGTCGTCCAGGGCCGCTGCCTCGCCTACGGGGAAGGGATCACCTACTGGCCCGTAGTCGAGGTGATCAAGCAGCTCGACGCTTTGCCCTCCGAGCCGGCAGCGGCAGCCGCGATCCGTTCACTGCTCGGCGAGACCTCGGCGGGGGCATCGGCGGAGGAGATCGCCTGGGCGTTCCGCAAGCTACTCGAAGAGCAGGCTCCCTTGATCGTGGTCTTCGACGACGTCCAGTGGGGGGAGGAGACCTTCCTCGACCTGCTCGAGCACGTGGCGCTGCTCTCTTCCGGAGCGCCGCTCCTGCTCCTCTGCATGGCGAGGCCGGAGCTCGACGAGCGCCGTCGCGCCTGGCCGGTCACGCTTCGACTTGAGCCGCTTCGGGATGAGGAGGTCGGTGAGCTCATTGGTGAGGTCCTGCCAGACGAGCTGAAGGGTCGGATCGCCCGCGCCGCGGGCGGCAACCCGATGTTCGTCGCGGAGATGCTGGCAATGGCCCAGCAGGCCGACGGCGAGGTGACGGTTCCGCCGACGCTGCGGGCGCTGCTTGCCGCCCGCCTCGATCAGCTCGAGACAGCGGAGCGGCGGGTGCTCGAGCGCGGCGCCGTCGAGGGGGAGCTCTTCCACCGCG
>WNGA01002936.1_pt1 | contig 38875 bp, 41 predicted proteins | sample 5400061 | NCBI WGS metagenome assembly WNGA01 (sample SAMN13153366, study PRJNA577476) | soil metagenome | isolation source: 100 cm soil or saprolite under grassland replicate 2 | place: USA:California | collected 2016-06-15
AAACACTGCACAAAAACCTCGGCAAATGTGCGTCCCTGAGATAATTTCCTTCACATTTGATTCGCATCGCGAGTGCCAATCGGCTGGCAGCTGCTAGCCCGTTGGCACCACATCATCGACACGGCCACTTCTATTCGGCGTTCCCAATTCCTCCTCATCTTACGTATCCGCTAGTTATTCGAAGAAGTGAGTGCATTGATCTGCGGCACAAACGTTGCGTTCGCCAATCGCGACAGTTTGACGCTCGGAACAAGTACCACAAGAAAATCACCAAGGAGAGCAGTATGGACCTGAAACGTATAACAACCGCTGTTGTGGCGACCATGTTGTTTGCAAGTTCGACCGTGGCATTCGGCCAATCGTCGAGTGGTAAAAAGGCCCTCGAAAAAATGACCTGCGAGGAATTTGTAGGCTTAGAGGACAGCTTCAAGCCCAACGCTGTCTCCTGGGCCATAGCCTATGGCGCAGACGGCAAACCCGAGAGCGCCGGTGTGAGCGTCGAGGGAATTCAACGAATCGTTCCGGTGGTCATCGAAGCGTGCCAAAAGGCACCGAAGGAATCCTTCTGGCAGAAAGTGAAGGGCGAGTTTTCAAAGCTTCGGCAAAAGCTTTAATTCACCCAAAGCGGTGACGGTTCAAGCCGCTGCTAGGCGATTAATTCGGGAACGGCAGAAGAAATATGAAGAATGAAACAACAGTGCGAAGCCATCTATCCCTGAGCCGCGAAACGGCAGAAGGAAGCCCTCTGCCTCTAGCCGCCATCGAAGAACTGCACCGCCACTGGGCGCTCTTCCTTGCGCTAGGGATTGGCTTAGTGGTGCTTGGAATGGTTGCCACGTTGACCGCCGGTCTGTCCACAATCGTAGCTGTCGATTTCTTCGGCTGGATCCTCGTCATTGCAGGCGCCGGTGTGACGATCCATGCCTTCTGGGCGAAGCGGTGGAGCGGCTTTTTCCTGCAGCTCCTCTCGGGACTGCTATATCTGGCCGCCGGCTGGATGCTTGCTACCCATCCTGAGCTCAGCGCCATCGCTCTCACACTCGTGATCGCGATCTCGTTTGTTGTGCAAGGCGCGTTTCGCATCGGCGCGGCATTGAGCACGCGGATCGACGGTTGGGGCTCACTGCTGGCGAGCGGGATTATTACCCTATTGCTCGGGCTGATGATCTGGAACGAATGGCCCTTGTCGGGGGTATGGGTGATCGGAGTCTTCGTCGGAATCGACATGTTCTTCTACGGCGGCTGGCTCGTGTCGTTAGCGCTGTCCGTACGATCGCTGGCCAAGGCTCAGTGGGGCACGCCGACCGTTTAGCTCAAATAACTAAATAGAGAATCAGTCAGAAAGGAAATTTGTAGAGATATGAGCAAGAAAAATGTAGCGGAGCTGCTCGTCGAAACCCTGGTACGCGCCGGAGTAGAGCGAATCTACGGAGTCCCCGGCGACTCGCTCAACGGGATCACCGACTCGATTCGCAGGAGAGAGCAACCTCGCTGGATTCACCTAAGACACGAGGAAACCGCGGCATTTGCTGCCGGCGCCGAAGCGCACCTCACGGGACGCTTAGCCGTCTGCGCCGGCAGTTGCGGTCCCGGCAACCTACATTTGATCAATGGTCTCTACGACTGCCATCGCAACCGTGTCCCCGTCCTCGCCATCGCCGCGCAGGTTCCCAGCAATGAAATTGGCAGCGGCTATTTTCAGGAGACGCATCCGGAACACTTGTTCGCGCAGTGCAGCCACTATTGTGAACTAATTTCCCAGCCCGAGCAGATGCCGCGGGTTTTAGAGATTGCCATGCAAACCGCGCTCTCACGGCGCGGCGTGTCAGTCATCGCCCTGCCTGGAGATGTCGCGTTGCGCGATGCCGTCGAACAAGAGCCACAGCTGCATTTTTCCGAACAGAAACCCAACGTGCGTCCTTCCGATGACGAAATCACCGCGTTGGCGAAAATTCTCAATCAGTCGAAGAAGATCACAATCCTTGGGGGAGCGGGCTGCGCCGGAGCGCATGCGGAATTGATCGAACTCGCGGGCAAGCTCAACGCTCCGATCGTGCATGCGTTGCGGGGAAAGGAATTCATCGAGTACGACAACCCATTCGACGTGGGCATGACCGCTCTGCTCGGATTTTCTTCCGGCTATCACGCGATGATGAACTGCGATCTTTTGTTGATGATTGGAACGGACTTTCCTTACCGGCAGTTCTTCCCTCAGCATGCGACGATCGTGCAGATCGATCTCCGCGGGGAACAGCTCGGCCGGCGCACAAAGCTCGACTACGGTTTTGTGGGGGATACGAAGGCGACACTGCAAGCGCTCCTGCCAAAGTTAGAACAAAACAGGAACGACGACCATCTGAAGGCTTCGGTCGAACATTATCGGAAAGCGCGGAAAGGTCTCGATGAACTCGCCACCGGTGAAGGAAACCGAAAGCCGATCCACCCTCAATATGTTGTCAGGGTTCTCGATGAGCTGGCGGCGAAAGACGCGATTTTCTCCTGCGACGTGGGCACCCCGACGATCTGGGCGGCGCGGTATCTGACGATGAACGGGCAACGGCGACTGCTTGGCTCGTTCAACCATGGATCAATGGCGAATGCCCTGCCGCAAGCCATTGGCGCGCAGGTCAGTTATCCCGGACGGCAAGTGGTCTCGTTATCGGGTGATGGCGGTCTCGCCATGGGCATGGGCGATTTGCTGTCGCTTCGGCAACTGGATTTACCGGTTAAGATCATTGTCTTCAAGAACGACTCGCTGGCTTTTGTTGAACTCGAAATGAAGGCTACCGGCTTCCTCGACTTCGGCACCGACTTGCACAACCCGGACTTCGCGAAAATGGCCGAGGCAGCGGGACTCATGGGATTGACGGCCGATACGCCGGATCAGGTGCGTCCGATGCTGACGCAGGCGCTCCAGCACAATGGACCGGCGTTGATCGAAGTCGCCGTCTCCCGGCAGGAACTCTCGATGCCGCCAACGATCACGCTTGAGCAGATGAGGGGCTTCAGTCTCTTCATGCTCAAAGCGGTGCTCAACGGTCGCGGCAATGAGATTATCGATCTGGCGAGTACCAATCTCTTCCGCTAAGTCGGCGTAGTGTGCCTCGAAAGAAAAAGGAAAGGAAATACGAAAATGGCTAAAAGACAGACGATAACAAGCGCGGAGCAGGGAGCACGGAGCAGGGAGCGGGTCGGACGGGGCAAATCAGCATTACAGAATCTCCCATCCGGGATGGATCTCCTCGACCGGCCGCTGCTGAACAAAAGCACCGCCTTCACAGAAGAGGAGCGAAAGAAGTTTGGCCTGGACGGACTTCTTCCGCCACAGATCGAGAGCCTCGATGAACAAGTGGTGCGCGCGTATGAGGCGTACAGGCACAAGGACGATGACCTCGAACGTCATATCTATTTGCGCGCGCTGCAGGATACGAACGAAGTTCTTTTTTACCGGCTTCTACTCGACCACATCGAGGAAATGACTCCGATTGTCTACACGCCGGTAGTTGCGCTCGGATGCCAGCAGTTCAGCCATATCTACCGGCGGCCGCGCGGCCTGTTCATCTCTTACCCGCTGCGTGATTCTATCCCTCAGCTCCTGCGAAATCGTCCAAATCCAGATGTCGACGTCATTGTTGTGACTGACGGCGAACGCATCCTGGGCATCGGTGATCAAGGCGCAGGCGGTCTCGGCATCCCCATCGGCAAACTCTCCTTGTACACGCTCATTGGTGGGATCCGCCCGGAGCGGACGTTGCCGATCGTATTGGATGTGGGGACCAACAATACGGAACGACTTAAAGATCCGGAATATCTCGGCTGGCGCCATGAGCGCGTGACCGGCCAAGCGTACTTTGACTTCGTCGATCAATTCGTGACAGCGGTGAAGCAAGAGTTCCCTACGACGTGTCTCCAATGGGAAGACTTTGCGACTCCGCACGCCCGGCCCATCCTCGAGCGTTACCGCGATCAACTGCTGACTTTCAACGATGACATTCAGAGCACGGCGGCCGTTGCCCTAGGAGCGATTCTGGGAGCGGTCAAAGTCGCGGGAAAGTCTTTGAAGGACCAACAAATCGTTTTCCTCGGCGCCGGCTCAGCCGGTATTGGCGTCGCCGACTTCTTGCGCGCAGCCATGCGCGACGACGGACTATCCGATAAGGAAGCGCGCAGCCATTTCTGGGTCGTTGACAAAGACGGCCTTCTGCATTCGGAACGAAAGGACCTCTCACCGGAACAGAGCGTCTATGCTCAGCCAAAGGAGCGTGTATCCGGATGGCCGGCGACTGCCAACGGCCATATCGGGCTTGCCGACGTGATCGGGAAGATTGAGGCGACGATTCTCATTGGGCTTTCGAGTGTCGGTGGAGCGTTCAGCGAAGCGATTGTTCGTGAGATGGCGCGTAAGGCTCCGCGTCCGATTATTTTTCCGCTTTCCAATCCGACCGCCAGGTCGGAGGCGAACGCCGAGGATTTAATCCACTGGACAGACGGCCGCGCTCTGGTGGCGTCTGGTTCACCATTTGCGCCGGTCAGCTACAACGGGCGACGAATTCCCATCACGCAATGCAATAACATCTATATCTTTCCTGCCACCGGACTCGGCGTGGTCGCCTCCGGCGCCCGGCGCGTAACGGATACGATGATCCTCGCCGCCGCGCGTGCGCTGGCCGAAAACTCTCCGGCACTCCACGACGCGTCCGCACCCCTCCTCCCGGCGTTAACCGACCTGCGGAAGGTGGCGGTTCAGATCGCGACTACGATTGGCCTGGAAGCGCAAAAGGCCGGTGTGGCTCCCAAGATGACGGAGGAAAAACTTCGTGAGCAGGTGAAGGCCACGCAGTGGACGCCCGCTTACACGGCGTTGAAATAGCAAACACTACGAAGTGACTCATGGAACCGTTCACCGAAAGAATTGAGGCTGATATGCAAAACCCGAAAAATTTGAATCCGCCAGTCCATCTTCACAGCGTCGCGACGACGCGACGCGTGGCTGTCCGCCACCGCGAGGTAGCCTTCTGGAACACGATGATCGGGAAGAAGGTCGTGATGGCGATCACTGGCATCGCTCTGATTGGCTTCGTGATCGGGCACATGTTCGGCAATCTCAAGATCTTCGCCGGCTCGGAAACAATCAACGCCTACTCCCGATTCCTCCGGGAGGTCGGTATGCCTGAGCTCGAGTACGGCCAGCTCCTCTGGCTCGTGCGGATATTCCTTCTTATCTGCGTAGCGCTTCACATCACCGCGGCTGTCCAGCTTACTCGCATGAGCCGGGCTGCGCGACCGATCGGCTACGACACCAAACGAGATATCGAGACGACCTGGGGCGCGCGAACAATGCGTTGGGGCGGAGCTCTCTTGGTCGCCTTCATTGTTTTCCATCTTTTCCACCTGACGGGCGGTCTCGTCGGGTTTGGCCAGGGACAGTTCAAGGATCTCGCTGTTTACCAGAACGTGGTGGCCGCGTTCACGGTATGGCCGATTGCAGTCTTCTACATCATCGCGATGGCTGCCCTGTGCCTCCACCTCGACCACGGAATCTGGAGCCTGCTGCAAACCCTCGGCTGGAACACTGCTCGAAACGAAGCGACGCTGCTGATGATTTCGCGGGTCATCGCCGTCGTCGTGTTCCTGGGATTCACCTCCGTTCCCGTGGCCGTAATGACAGGCTGGATACGTTAAAGGAGACACATATGTTGGAAGCAAACACACCGTCCGCTCAGATCGAGCGGCAATCGGACAAAGACTTCGAGGCGAAGGAGTCCACTGTGCTGGAAGCTAGGATACCTTCCGGTCCAATCGAGCAGCAGTGGGATAAATGTCGCTTCGAGATGAAGCTCGTCAATCCCGCGAACCGCCGCAAGCACTCAATCATCGTAGTGGGCGCAGGGCTGGCGGGGGCGGCGGCGGCTGCCACGCTCGGCCAGCAGGGCTATCACGTCCATTGTTTTTCCTATCATGATACCCCGCGCCGCGCGCACTCCATCGCGGCCCAAGGCGGAATTAATGCGGCCAAGAATTATCGCAATGATGGCGACAGCATCTTCCGATTGTTCAAAGATACGGTAAAGGGCGGCGATTATCGCGCCCGTGAAGCCAATGTCTATCGGCTCGCGCAAATCAGTCTCAATATCATCGACCAATGCGTCGCCCAGGGCGTGCCGTTCGCCAGGGAATATGGCGGGCTTCTCGACAATCGTTCCTTTGGCGGCGTGCAGGTTTCACGAACATTTTATGCGCGAGGTCAGACGGGACAGCAGCTGTTGCTCGGCGCTTATCAGGCGCTGGAAGAGCAGGTGGCGGCTGGGACGGTGACCATGCATATCCGCAGCGAGCTGCTCGACGTCGTGATCGTGAACGGCAGAGCGCGTGGCATTGTCACGCGGGACCTGGTGACCGGCGACATCGAATGTCATGCGGCCGATGTAGTCGTGCTGGCAACAGGCGGCTACTCAAATGTCTTCTATCTCTCGACCAACGCCAAGGCGTCCAACTGTACTGCCATATGGCGTGCCCACCGCCGCGACGCCCTGTTTGGCAATCCGTGCTTCACGCAGATTCACCCGACATGCATCCCGTTAAGCAGCGAGCATCAGTCGAAGCTCACGCTGATGTCCGAGTCGCTGCGGAATGACGGGCGCGTGTGGGTGCCGAAGAAAAAGGGTGAAACGCGCGCTCCAAACGATATCCCGGAAAACGAGCGCGACTACTATCTGGAGAACCGCTACCCGAGCTTTGGCAATCTGGTGCCCCGCGACGTCGCGTCACGCAACGCCAAGGAAGTGTGTGATGAAGGGCGCGGCGTCGGACCACACGGACAGGGTGTCTATCTTGATTTCGCCGATGCCATTCACCGGCTCGGTCTGGAAACCGTTCGCGAGAAATACGGCAACCTCTTCGAAATTTATCAACGGATCACGGATGAGGATGCGTACACCGTGCCGATGCGGATCTATCCCGCGCCTCACTACACGATGGGCGGGCTGTGGGTGGACTACCACCTGATGTCGACCATCCCGGGACTGTTCGTGGGCGGTGAAGCGAACTTCTCTGACCACGGCGCCAACCGGCTCGGCGCGAGCGCGCTGATGCAGGGTCTCGCCGACGGGTATTTTATTTTGCCGTACACCGTTCCCGACTACATCGCGTCAACCAAACTGGATCCTGTGGACGTTTCGCATCCGGAGTTCACGTCCGCCGAGGCCGAGGTCAAGGATCGGATCAAGAAGTTGGTTGGCATCAACGGAAAACGCAGCCCCGATTCGTTCCATAAAGAGCTCGGTAAAATCATGTGGGATGACTGCGGCATGGCCCGTTCCGATGCAGGCCTGAGAAAGGCTCTCGCCCGAATCCCAGAGTTACGCGACGAGTTCTGGCATAACCTCCGAATCGTCGGCGGCAACGATGAATTGAACCAGGCTCTGGAGAAGGCAAACCGGATTTCCGACTTTCTCGAACTCGCCGAGCTCATGTGTCTGGACGCACTAAACCGAATGGAATCGTGCGGCGGCCACTTCCGCGTGGAAAGCCAAACAGCCGAGGGTGAGGCGAAACGCGACGACGCACATTTCTCTTACACGGCGGCCTGGGAGTGGAAAGGTCCAGGCCAGGCGCCCGCACTTCACAAGGAACCGCTTACGTTCAAGTACATTCCTCTCTCGCAAAGGAGTTACAAATAGCCATGAATTTCACACTCAAAATTTGGCGACAACAAAGCGCAAATGCATCCGGCAAGTTTGTCAACTATCAGATCAAGGACGTAACACCGGAGATGTCATTTCTTGAGATGCTTGATGCCCTCAATGAGGACCTCATCAATCGGGGCGAGCCTCCCGTTGCCTTCGAGCACGATTGCCGGGAGGGGATCTGCGGCTCGTGCGGTTTTCTGATCAACGGCGTGGCTCATGGAGGCCAGCGTGGGACTACCGTATGTCAACTCTCGATGCGCTTCTTTAAGGATAAGGATGGCGAGGCCCTTACACTCGAGCCGTGGCGCGCTCGCGCATTTCCGATTGTACGCGATCTGATCGTGAATCGGTCGGCGTTTGACCGCATCATTCAAGCGGGGGGCTTCATCAGCGCGCCTACGGGAAGCGCTCCCGATGCCAATGCGATCCTGGTTCCGAAGGAGGCAGCGGATACCGGGTTTGACGCGGCTGCGTGCATCGGCTGTGGGGCGTGCGTCGCCGCCTGCCCCAATGCAGCGGCCATGCTCTTCACCTCAGCGAAAATTACCCATCTGAATTCGCTGCCGCAGGGTCAGCCGCAGCGCGACGAGCGGACTCTCAGCATGGTGGTCGCCATGGCCAATGAAGGCTTCGGCAGTTGCACGAACCATGGCGAATGTGAAGCTGTATGCCCGAAGGAAATACCTCTCGAGTTCATCGGTAAGATGAACCGCGATCTGATTCGAGCGCTATGGCACCGCCACCGAGAGCCATTAGTTATTCCCAGCGTTGTACAAGAACCATTTCACGAACATGCGGGGCCCGACGCCGAGGAATCCTTAACACTGGGAACGAGCGAGAAAACATCAGATCAGTCGCACGTCAATGGGCATGCTTTAGCGAACGGGGGACGTAAAGAAAATGGAATTGACCACCCCCAGCCCTAACGCTGGCAAATCCGAAAACAAGCGGTGGCACGTCGTCATCGTTGGCGGCGGGTTTGGCGGCCTCCGTGCTGCGCAGGCGCTCAGATCAGCCCGCGTCGATGTGACGCTGATTGACCGGCGGAACTATCACCTCTTTCAACCGCTGCTGTATCAAGTCGCGACCGGTTCTCTGTCGCCCGGAGAAATTGCAGCAAGTCGCGACCGGTTCTCTGTCGCCCGGAGAAATTGCAGCTCCGCTGCGCAGCGTGTTCAGCCGCCAGAAAAATACGCGCGTGCTTCTGGGTGAGGTTGTCGATCTCGATGCGGTTTCCAAGCGCGTAGTGCTCGCCGATGGCGCCAGCATCGAGTACGACTCGCTGATCGTCGCCGCAGGTTCGCAGACCTTTTACTACGGGCACGATGCGTGGCGCGAGTGGGCTCCGGGGATGAAGAGCATCGAAGAGGCGACCAACATCCGGCACAAGATTCTCTACGCCTTCGAAGTGGCCGAGCGGCTAAGCGATCCCGTTCAGCGGCGCGCATGGCTTACATTCGTGATCGTGGGTGCGGGCGCAACGGGCGTAGAACTCGCGGGAGCCATTGGCGAGATCGCTCGGCAGACGCTGAAGAACGATTTTCGCTCGATACGTCCCGAAGAAGCAGAAATCATTCTGCTAGACGGTGCGCCGCGGGTGCTCCCGCCGTTCCCGGACGATCTGGCGCAGAAGGCGCAACATTCGCTGGAGAAGCTCGGCGTCGAGGTTAAGACCGGTGTCATGGTCAAGGATGTAGATCAACAAGGTGTGACGATCGAGACGCACAATGGCACCCAACGGTTGAATGCCAGAACAGTTATTTGGGCTGGGGGCGTCACCGTGTCCCCGCTGGGACGCACAGTTGCAAAACGCACGAATGCCGAAACGGACAGGGGCGGACGGATCAAGGTCAATTCCGACCTGACAGTTCCGAATTATTCAGACATCTACGTGATCGGCGACCTGGCCCTGATACAAGGCCCTAATGGGAAGCCATTGCCGGGCGTAGCTCAGGTGGCCATGCAGCAAGGCACCTATGCTGCGAAAACGATCGTGCGGAAACTGCAAGGCGACAGGGAAACAAAGCCTTTTAATTATTTCGATAAGGGAGACTTAGCCGTCATCGGGCGATGGGCCGCGGTGGCGAATGTCTTCGGCGTCCATGTCTCCGGATTTATAGCGTGGCTCATCTGGGCATTCATTCATCTCATGTATCTCGTCCAGTTCCAGAGTCGCATTCTCGTTTTCATCCAGTGGGCGATCCAGGACCTGACTTTTAACCGTGGAGCACGACTGATCACTGGTCCCGCGGCTACTGATTTCAATTTCGATAAGGAGATTGCTTCATCTCATAAAGATACGCGTGCCGCTTAGACGATCGACAGGCTTTTCAAATGGGTGATCAAATGACTTCACAAAACTTTATCTCGCAAAAGCGCAAAGAGCGCAAAGAAATCCAGAAATCCCCCTTTCGTCCCCCTTTGACAAAGGGGGAGAGAAGCACTCATTTCCAAAATACTTACCACCGATCGCATGGGTTCGCTTCCCCCTTTAAAAAAGGGGGAGTGAGGGGGATTTGTTCAGAAGGAGCACTAACAGTGCTTCTTCTCCTCTGCGGGCCAGCGGCCGTTGCGTTCGCCGCGTCTGGAGATAACGCTTTCACTCCAACAAATATTTTTGTTCCTTTTTCCACGCCGGCTCATGCGATCTATCAAAACGCTTCGTTGGTCCTGACCATTTGTGCGGCGATCTTTCTGGTCGTCGGTGGATTACTAGCCTACAGCATCTTTCGCTTTCGACGGCGGCCCGAACATGAAAATCTCGAGCCGCCGCAAGTGTACGGCAGCAATCAGATCGAGCTTGCCTGGACCGTGATCCCAATTCTGATTGTGATTGTGATTACTCTGGCTACGACACGCACGATTTACGATGTGCAAGGCGCTCTTCCGCCTCCGGGCACGGTGAGCGTGACCGTGGTGGGTCATCAGTGGTGGTGGGAAATTCGCTATCCCGATCTCGGCATTGTGACTGCGAATGAGCTGCACGTGCCTGTCACCGAGTCGGGCAATCGTCGTCCGACTTTCTTGAAGCTCGAGTCCGCGGACGTCGCGCACAGTTTCTGGGTGCCGCAACTCGCCGGCAAAACCGATGTGATCCCCAATCGCCGTAATCAGATGTGGATCGAGCCAACACAACCGGGCACCTATGTCGGCAACTGCGCCGAGTATTGCGGGCTGCAACATGCACGCATGCTGCTCCGCGTGGTCGCGCATGCGCCGAATGATTTCCAAAACTGGGTGGCAGCACAGAAACAGCCGCCGGTTGATGATCCACAGTTGCGCGCGGGTCGCGATGCTTTCTTTTCGACTTCCTGTATCAACTGTCACGTGATCAAGGGAACGAGAGCGAATGGGCAGTTCGGCCCCGATCTGACGCATTTGATGAGCCGTGAAACTATCGGCGCTGGAGTTGTCCCAAACACCGCGGAAAATCTGCGAGCCTGGGTGCGTGATCCGCAGCACATCAAACCCGGAGCTCTGATGCCGAACATGCAGTTGAGTGACGGCGAACTGGATCAAATGGTCGCATATCTCTCGAGTCTCAGGTGATGTGCCGTGGAATTTATGGTCTCAGCAAGGCCGCATTCAAATCCCCCCTCTGTCTTTTCCAAAGGGGGAATTCGCTCCTCAGAGCAGGAGTTAACCCCTCTTGGAAAAGAGGGGAAGGGGAGATTTTGGGCGGAGCGGTGTGGGGAATGATGTTGTTAATTTTTAGGACGTCACACTAGCGAGCGAAGAACATGTCTACTCAAGAAATCGCATTATCGCCACCTGCGGAAATTTCTCTTCCACTCACGGCGCGCCTGCATGACCTGGTTCTGACGGTCGATCACAAGAAACTAGGCCTCATGTACATCGTCACCGCGCTGATTTTTTTGGTTATTGCAGGGCTAATGGCCTTTACGATCCGCATGCAGTTGCTTGTGCCGAACAATACGCTGGTACCACCGGACGTTTTCAATCGGTTATTTACAATGCACGGCACGACTATGGTCTTTTTCGTTGGCATGCCGCTCATCGCCGGACTGATGAATTATCTGGTGCCGTTGATGATCGGCGCGCGGGATATGGCGTTTCCGCGGCTCAACGCGTTCGGTTACTGGATGACCCTCTTTGGCGGCATGCTACTCTATTTTAGTTACCTCGCGGCGCCAGGATTGGCGGGAGCCGGTTCTGCGCCTGACGTCGGCTGGTTTGCCTATGCCCCGTTAACCGGCCGCGCTTTCTCGCGCGGCCACAGCACAGATTACTGGATTCTGGGTGTGCTTGTGGGCGGTATTGGTAGCTCCGCTTCGGCCCTGAACGTGATCACGACCATTGTCACGATGCGATGTAAAGGCATGACCATCATGCGCATGCCGCTCTTTGTCTGGATGGTCCTGATCGTGTCGGGGATGATCCTGCTCGCGATGCCGCCGCTGTCAGCAGCGCAGATCATGTTGCTGCTGGATCGATTCCTGGGCGCGCACTTCTTCGATACGCAAGCGGGAGGCTCGGCCGTACTGTGGCAACACTTTTTCTGGCTGTTCGGACATCCAGAGGTTTACATCCTGATTATTCCGGCTTTCGCCTGCGCTTCGGAGATCATCCCGGTTTTTTCGCGCAAACCGATCTTCGGCTATCCCGCTATGGTTACCGCGACAATGCTCATCGGTCTCATCAGTGTCGGAGTCTGGGCCCATCACATGTTCAGTATCGGCATGACAGCGATGAGCAACACGTTTTTCGTAGCGTCGACGTTGCTCGTTGGCGTGCCGACCGGAATCAAGATCTTCAACTGGCTGGGGACTCTTTACGGAGGCCAGATCAGCTTCGAACCGCCTATGGTGTTTTGCCTGGGGTTTCTGTTTCAGTTCCTCATCGCCGGCTTGACCGGTGTCATGCTGGGTGCCGCGCCCTTCAACTGGCAGTTGACTGACTCCTATTTCGTGGTAGCGCACTTCCATTACACGCTGGTCGGCGGCTTTGTCTTTATGATATTCGCCGCCATCTACTATTGGTATCCGAAGGCGACTGGCCGGATGCTGAGCAAGAATTTAGGCCTGTGGCACTTCTGGCTTTTCTTCATCGGGTTTCATCTTACTTTTGATCCGCAACATATCGCCGGGATCCTGGGCATGCCCAGAAGAATCTATACGTATGATCCCGGTCGCGGTTGGGAGATCTACAATATGATTTCCTCCCTCGGGGCTTTCTTTCAGGTCCTCGGGGTGTCCTGCCTCGTAGTTAACCTCCTTCGGTCGCTAAGAAATGGCGCCATTGCTGGCAGCGATCCGTGGGATGCGTGGACGCTGGAATGGTCCACATCGTCGCCGCCCCCTGAATACAACTTTGAAACTCTGCCGGAAGTCCGGAGCCGCCGACCATTGTGGGATTTGAAACATCCGGAAGATCCGGACTGGAAATATGAATAGATTAATTACAAGCACGAAATCCGAAGTACGAAATTCGAAACAAATTCAAACGCTCAAAAAGGGAACAAATTCTAAACGGGTCCGTTTTGGATTTTGGATTTTTCAGTTTCGAGTTTGTTTCGGATTTCGATATTCGAATTTCGAATTTGGAAGGTAATTCGAGAGCGCGAGGATTGACTAGTGGCAACTGCACATACTTTGACTTTACCTGCTGAATCGGCTGAGTGGGCGCTGCCGTCGCGGCGCAAAATCGGAGTCATAAGTCTGATCGTTACCGAGACTGCGCTAGGGAAGTTTCAGGGTGTGGTGGCTGATCACCATTGCCCTGGCTTTATTTTTCCTCTACTCGACAGCCTTCGAATGGCGGCGCCTGATTTACCAGCACAACCTGACCATCAGTACAAATCTCTTTGGTACGTCCTTTTATTCGTTGGTTGGCTTGCATGCCACACATGTCGTTGTCGGTTTGACTTTACTTACTTTGGTTTTTTGGCTGAGCCTTCGTGGTGTCGTGACTCGAAGCTATTCCGAGCACATCGAGATGATCTCCTGGTATTGGCATTTCGTCGATGCCGTGTGGGTAGTCGTTTTCACAGTCGTATACATAATCGGTCGTTGAGGAAACTATGCCAGTTGAACCACAAAAACGAATAGAGACCCCGGCGCCAACGCCCTGGCCGATGGTGACTGCCTTCGGACTGACGCTGTTATGCGCTGGATTGGTCACGCATGTCGTCGTGAGCGTTGTCGGGCTTATCGTGGCGTTTCGCGGAGCAATCGGCTGGTTCCGAGAAGTGCTGCCGGTCGAGAGAACGGAGTGGGTTCCCGTAGCAGCTGCGGATATTTCCCTGGTCGTCAAACCCTCTCCGCGATCCGTGGCGCGTCTAAGGGCCGGTGAAGAGAGCCATCGCGTACGCATTCCCGTAGAGTATCATCCTTATTCGGCTGGATTCATCGGTGGAGTATTCGGCGGCATCGCAATGGCGATTGTGGCATGCGGATATGGACTGATTGTTCAGCACAGCATCTGGTATCCGATCAATCTGTTGGCTGCCGCGGCGATGCCTTCGTTGGCTAACGCCGATGTTACACAGCTGGGACTCTTCAACGGTCCAGGTTTCGTTGTGGCGTTGATCAGCCACGGCGTGATCTCGCTCCTTGTCGGTTTGCTCTACGCGGTTCTGCTGCCGATGTTGCCGTCGCGCTTATCGGCATTCTGGGGCAGCCTGTTGGCTCCGCTTCTTTGGACGGGGCTGATCAGTGCGACACTCAGGCTCATCAACCCGGCGCTCAACGACCGGATTGATTGGATCTGGTTCATCGCCTCGCAAGTAGCCTATGGAATGGTGACCGGTTATGTAGTCGCGCACACAAAGACGGTCGAGACGGTACAGACCTGGCCGCTCGCTGCGCGGGCGGGTATTGAGGCTCCGGGAATAAAATCTGAACGGAGATCAGAGCAATGATGCTGAGGCGTCTGATCGTTACAGCTGCTGCGACTCTGCTCATCGTCGGCTTAAGCGCGAGCTGTGATCGACTACCTGGAAAACCAGACGAAGCGGCGCGCTGGAAACGTCCCACTGAGGTCGTGGCCTTCGACCAACTCTATGCCGAGAACTGCTCCGGTTGTCACGGCGTAGATGGCGGCCTTGGGGTGGCGCGCCCACTCAACGATCCGCTTTATCTTGCTCTCGTGGGTGATGAGAGATTGCGGCAAGTGATCGCGCAAGGGGTGCCCAACACAGCTATGCCGGCCTTTGTTCAACAGCAAGGGGGCATTCTTACCGACGAGCAGATCAATGTGATCGTCCAGGGGATAAGGTCTCGCTGGGCGCGCCCGGAGCAATTTAAGACAGTGACTTTGCCATACTATGGAGCGGGTAAGGATTCGGCGCCTGGCGATGCGATTCGTGGTTTGGTTGCTTATAAAACCTATTGCGCCCAGTGCCACGATGCGGCCGGCCTCGGCCATCCAAAAGGCGGAGCGATCCTAGATCCCAACTATCTGGCTTTGGTCAGCGACCAGTTGCTGCGGACAACGGTGATCGTCGGAAGGTCGGATCTTGGAAAGCCGGATTGGCGCGACAATGTCCCCGGCCGACCAATGTCGCCGCAAGAAATATCCGATGTGGTCGCGTGGATCGCGTCGCACCGCTCCGAAAAACAATGACTCCCGCAAAGGCGCGAAGCACGCGAAGTTCGGAGGAGATATGTTCTTTGCGCCCTTAGCGTCTTGGCGGGATAAATTTCTTAGAGTGGTTTAGTTGGAATCGAAAGAGGATTGAAACCATGGTTGAAGAGCAAACTAAACTGGAAGAGAAACTGTTGACGGAAACTCCAACTGCTTCGGGAATTTCCCGGCGGAGCTTTCTTTTTTACCTGGGCGCGGGACTTAACGCCATCGCCGGAGCGCTCTTCGCCATTCCTGTGGTTGGCTACGTTTTCTCCAGTTTCCGCCAACGACAACCGTATCAATCCTGGATTGCGCTAGGGTCGGTGGAAAGCTTCCCTGAAAATCAGACGCGGCTGGCAACCTATCGCAATCCCTTCACGCGTCCTTGGGATGGTGCAACAGCAAACATTCCGTGCTGGGTCCGACGGCAAAATGGTGAAACGTTTCAGGTATTCGCAATAAATTGCACGCACCTGGGCTGTCCGGTGCGCTGGTTCGAGGAATCGCACCTGTTCATGTGTCCCTGTCACGGCGGCGCATTTTATGAGGATGGTTCCCATGCTTCCGGCCCGCCGCCGCGCGGGCTGTACCAGTACAAATACAAGGTTGAGAACGGCCAACTCTGGGTGCGCGGCGGGGTACTCCCGACGTTGGCCGAACCGCTGTGATTATGAAAACTCGTTCAAAGGTTCAAAAGTTCAAAGGTTCAAGCCCCCACCTCTGTTCCTCCCCCGCGTCGCGGGGGAGGATGAAGGAGGGGGTTGAACTTTTGAACCTTGAACTCTTGAACTCTTCAGTCTGTAGAGGTCCGAAATGCTAAGAGAAATCGCACTGTGGATCGATGACCGCGTCCATCTAAGCAAGCTATTTGCTTCGACGGCTGGCCATCATGTTCCCGCAAGCTCAGGCAGTTGGTTCTATGTTTTCGGGAGCGGCACCTTACTTTGCTTTGTCCTCCAGATTGTGACCGGCACCTGCCTGGCTTTCGTCTACGTACCCTCAGCGAGTGAAGCCTATACAAGCCTCGAATACCTGACCTACCAACAGTCGCTCGGCTGGTTCCTGCGCGCAATCCACAACTGGGGATCGAACTTCATGGTCGCGATCATGGCGCTCCACATGACACAGGTGTTTCTATTCGGGGCTTTTAAGTATCCGCGCGAGATGACGTGGATATCAGGCGCCGTGCTGCTTTTCTGCACGCTGGGGATGGCCTTTACAGGCCAGGTCTTGCGCTTCGATCAGGATGCTTACTGGGGGCTAGGGATCGGAGCGGCCATCATGGGTCGCGCGCCGCTCATCGGCAGTAACCTTGTTCACTTGCTGCTCGCCGGACCGATCATCGCGGGAGAAACGTTGTCGCGCTTCTTCACGCTACATGTGTTTATTATTCCTGGACTCATCATCGCACTCATCAGCTTGCATCTCCGCTTGGTATTAACCAAGGGGATTAATGAGTATCCAACGCCAGGCAAGGTGGTGAATAAAGAAACGTACGCGGCCGAATACGAGTCTTTGCTCAAGAAAGAGGGAGTCCCGTTTTACCCCAAGGCCATCAGCAAGGATCTCATCTTCAGCGCAGTCGTGATTCTCGGCATTCTCGGCTGTGCCGCTTATATCGGACCCAAAGGGCCAACGGGCGTGCCGGATCCAACCCAGATCGACACCGTGCCGAGACCCGATTTCTTTTTTCTCTGGATGTTCTCGGTGCTGGCTTTGCTGCCGGACTACATGGAGACATTTCTCCTTCTCACGGCACCAGTCGTTATCGTCGGTGTTCTATTTGCGCTTCCTTTTATTTCCGGTACGGGTGAAAAGAGTGCGCGTCGCCGGCCGGGCGCCGTGCTGACCGTGATCGTTATTTTCCTCGCGCTGGGAACGCTCATCTATTTGGGAACTTACTCGCCCTGGTCGCCGGTGATGAATGCGTGGAGCGCTAATCCCACTCCAGTTGAATATGTCAAAGGGCGTTCGCCCCTCGAGCTACAGGGCGCGCTGCTATTACAGAACAAACAATGCCGCAACTGCCACAGCCTCGGGGCGAGCGGCGGCCAACGTGGACCGGCTCTCGACGGTGTTGGCACTCGGCTCACCGGCGATCAGCTGGTTCGACAGGTCATCCAGGGCGGCGGGAATATGCCCGCCTACGGCAAGAATTTAAAACCGGCGGAAGTTGAGGCGTTGGTGGCTTTTATGAAGACGCTCCGCCCAGCAAACGAGCCGCTCGCGCGCGACGCATCAAGGCCAGACAAGCCGCAGCCCTGAGAAGACAATGTATCTCCCGCAAAGGCGCAAAGACGCAAAGTTAGGAGTTTGTTTTTCTTCAGAAATCAGTTTCTTCGCGCCTTTTCGTCTCCGGATCCGTCATTCCGGCGAAAGCCGGAATCCAGGAGCGGCGGTCCGGGGCAGGCTTGGCGGGAAAATTTTTCCACGCGTGAGTGATTTCATCGCCCTGACGAAACCCGAAATCACTTTTCTGGTTCTCTTGGCAACCGCTGTTGGCAGCATCATGGCTTCCGCATCAGTCAATCCTCTGAGCTTATTGCACGCTCTGTTTGGTACGACGCTCGTCGCTAGCGGTGCAGCCGCGCTCAATCAGTATCTGGAGCGCGGCCACGACAGTAAGATGCGCCGCACAGCTAATCGTCCGCTCCCCGCCGGACGCGTGAACCCACGAGAAGCGCTTTACTTTGGTATTGGGCTGTCGGTGACAGGCACGTTCTACCTTGCAGTAACCGCAAATATTTTAACCAGTGTCATCGGAGTGGCGGCGCTGCTGAGCTACCTCTTTCTTTACACGCCGCTCAAGCGTCGCACTCATCTCTGCACGCTGATCGGCGCTTTTCCCGGAGCGGCTCCCGTCCTGATGGGCTGGTCGGCGGCGCAAGGAAGCCTGGCACCGCAGGCGTGGCTGCTTTATGCGATTCTTTTCCTCTGGCAGTTTCCGCATTTCTTAGCGATTGCGTGGCTCTACCGGGAAGATTATGCGCAAGCCAGGATGTTAATGGTTCCCGACGAGCATAACAAAATTGCTGGTACCTTTCGCCAGATGTGGATTGCTTCGCTGGCGTTAATCGTTACGACTCTCGCACCGAGTTTCATCGGTATGACAGGAAACCTCTATCTGTACTTCGCGCTTTTCTTTGGCCTGGGACTTTTATTTTTCGTGCATCGCGCGGCTCTTATTCGTAGCAAGAAAGCCGCGAGACAACTGCTCCACGCGACAGTGATTTATCTTCCGGTGCTCTACCTGGTGATGATCCTCGATAAGGCTGCCTCACGAATAGGTTGATTTGGGGACGAGCAGATATTTGGGGCGATGCTGATATGAATTCAGTCGTGGAAGCGCTTGGGGATTCTTGGCACCTTCATCCCCCAATTGAAGCTCTTATATTGTTGAGCGTTGCGGTTTACGCAACGGGTTGGTGGAAAATACATCAGCGCCGGCCCGATTATTTCACCTTTACACATCTACTCTGCTTTGTCGCTGGAGAGATCGCGCTCTTTGTCGCGATCGCTTCGCCGCTTCATGAGTTGGCAGAAATATCGCTGACGGCGCATATGATTCAGCATGTTCTATTGATGATGGTCATTCCGCCGGTGATCTTGTTGGGAGCCCCACACCTCGTCTTACTGTTTGGTTTGCCTGACGCCATGTTGCACGGTGTGCTAAGGCCTTTTCTCGGCTGGAGCCCGCTGAAAAGGCTAGTGCTCTTTCTATTCCATCCGGTGAACTGCTGGATCGCATTTGTCGCGACGACTCTGGCCTGGCATACGCCGGTCATGTTCGAACTGGCGCTCCGTTCGGAGCTCTGGCACGCAGTCGAACATATCTGTTTTCTCGTCACCGCGCTTTTGTTTTGGTGGCCTGTGGTTCAGCCGTGGCCGAGCCGTGCGCGATGGTCGCGCTGGACAATGATTCCCTATTTACTGCTCGCTGATTTGCAGAACACCGCTCTATCAGCCTTTCTGATTTTCTGTGATCGCGTGGTGTATCCGACGTACGCAACGGCGCCGCGGATTTTCGGGATGTCGGTACTCGAAGATCAAGCCGCTGCGGGAACGATCATGTGGGTGCCGGGCTCTTGCGCGTTTCTCATCCCGCTAGCTTTCATCAGCATTAGACTCATGAGTCCAAGCCGTGGTGCCGTCGGCCCCTCTGCTCCATCGTCCTCTTCTCAGCGTTCACTCGAAACATTCGCTGAACCGGAGATGCCAACGGGCCGGCAGTTGTCGAAAGACGGCCGAACGGTTGGCACTTTCTCTGAGTCGCGATTCGCGACGATCGTGCTTCGAGCTGTATTTTTGCAATCTTGTGTCAACAATCTCGTGGTTTTTTGTGGGAAACAGTACTTCCGGCATCATCGCGCGTTCGGTACGCGCGTTGCTTTGTCGTTGCGTCCAGGAGAAGGAGATGAACGCGATGAGTGATGTAAAGAACCCGGACATTCGCAAGGAGACTGACAGTCTCGGCGAGGTCGATGTTCCTGCGGACAGACTATGGGGTGCTCAGACCCAGCGCTCGCTCGAGCATTTCAGTATCGGCCAAGATCTCATTCCGCGCGAGATGATCACCGCCTATGCGATCTTGAAGAAAGCTGCTGCCGCCGCAAATCATGCGGGCAAGCGGCTCCCGCATCAGCAGTACAATTTGATCGTTCAGACCTGCGACGAAATTCTCGCCGGCCAGCACCATGACATGTTTCCGCTGCACGTGTGGATGACGGGCAGCGGCACCCAGTTCAACATGAACGTCAACGAGGTGATCTCCAACCGCTGCTGCCAGCTTGCGGGCACGCCACTCGGAAGCAAGACGCCGGTCCACCCCAACGACCACGTGAACATGGCGCAATCGTCGAACGATTCTTTTCCGTCGGCCATGTATATCGCAGCGGCGCTCAACGTGAAGCAACGTCTGATCCCTGCGGTAACAGGGTTGCACGATGCCATCGATGCGAAGGCCCAGGTGTGGAAGGACATCGTCAAGATCGGCCGCACCCACATGCAAGACGCCACCCCGCTCACATTGGGCCAGGAATGGTCCGGCTATGCGGGAATGTTGGCGGATGATCTTGAGCGCATCGAGGATGCGCTCAAAGGAGTTTATCATCTGGCCCTTGGCGGAACAGCGGTCGGCACCGGCATCAACTCGGCGCCCGGTTTTGCTGAGGCGGCGGCTGCTGAGATCGCCAAGCTGACTGGCCTGCCCTTCATTACCGCACCCAACAAGTTCACCGTGCAGGGCGCTCACGACGCGCTCGTGCAGCTGTCCGGCAGCCTGCGCACCTTGGCAGTGTCCCTCTACAAGATCGGCAATGACGTTCGCCTGATGTCGTGCGGGCCGCGCGCCGGATTTGCCGAATTGGCGATCCCGGAAAACGAGCCGGGCTCGTCGATCATGCCAGGCAAGGTCAACCCCACCCAGTGTGAAGCCCTCACCATGATCGCTGTGCAGGTGATGGCGAACGACGTAGCGGTCGGTTTCGGCGGCGCGAGCGGCTATCTCGAAATGAACGTTTACAAGCCGCTGATGATCTTCAACATCACCCACTCGATCACAATCATGACCGATGGCTGCACGAACTTTCGCAAGTTCCTGGTCGAGGGCACCAAACCGAATCTGAAGAAGATCGAAGAGTATGTGGACCGCTCGCTGATGCTGGTAACCGCGCTCGCGCCGGTGATCGGTTACGACAAAGCATCGAAGATCGCGCATTACGCGCTGGAAAACGATCTTACGCTGAAGGCAGCCGCGCTGAAACTCGGCTTTGTGACGGAGGAGGAATTCGATCGCATCGTCGATCCGGCTAAAATGGTCAAGCCGTACGTCGCAGACGGCTGAGCGAAATCCATAATTCCAGCGTTCTCGGGCCGGACAGTTCGCCAGGCCACGAACCTGGTTCCCATCGCCTTTTGTTGCGCTCCCTATGAGTGCTGCGTCCAGACTGTAGCGAACAGGCTTGATTGAGTCGAGCGTTAGAGGATGCGAGATGACGTCCACGATTCTTGCCAAATTGCACATCGGGTCCTTCCGCTGGGATGCTATCGCTCCAGGGCGTGCGTCGCGTGTCGCTGCCGGCGTGCTGCTGCCGCTCATAGTTGGATGGGCCAGCGGCCAGATTGAATACGGTGCCTTTGCTGCTCTCGGTGCGCTTCCTACGGGCTTCGCCTCGTTTCAAGGTGTGACCCGCAGCCGCATTGAGGCCGTCGCGGTGGCCGGTCTCGGGATGGCCGTCTCTACGTTTGTCGGAGCGGTCGCGGCTGCGACCCTGCCATCGTCGCTAATCCTTATTGTACTTGTCTGGGGTTATGTCACCGGCCTCGCGGTTGCCCTGGGTCCGAGGTATAGCGTGGCCATTTTACAGTGGTCCGTTGGCTTGCTGATTGCCGTGGGGCTACCGCAAGGTCCCGCAGAAGCGGCGCTGCGCGCCGGTCTCGTCCTCGTCGGTGGACTCCTTCAAGCCCTGCTCGTCGCTGGCTCATGGATGATCCACCGAGGTGAGCCGGAACGGGCGGCGCTCGCCAAGAGCTATCAGTCTCTGGCAGACTACGCGTCCGATTTGGCGGCGGCTAGATTGACACCGCCATTGCCAGTCGCCTTTCCCGCAAGCAGCGCGCTTGACGACGCCAACCCGTTCTTGGCTGCTCCCGAACGCTTGACGCTTCTTGATCTACTGGAGCAAGCCGAACGCCTCCGAGCTTCGCTTGCTGCAATGGCGGCGCAAGCTGCCATCCGCGAAAGCGATGATAAGAAAGACATTCAAAAACTCGCCTCTGAGACAGCCACGGTACTGAATCTTATGGCGGACGCGCTGCGCGTCGGGCGAGCCGAGCGGCCCAACCGAGTGCGTGACGTGATCTCACGAGTTGCGCGGTTGAAGGTAGTTGCTCAGGCACCATGGCGCTGGGCTGGTGAGGCGCTCCTTGGGCAGTTGCGCGCCGTCGCCCGCATCTTGGCTCAGTTTGACGGGATGCCTGCGCAACCGTCTGCACGTCACAGGGAGAGTGATTCTGCCGTCGTCTCACCTTCTGAGATTGGGTTTATCGCTGCCCTCGCAACCCTCCGAGCTAACGTAACACTCGCTACTGAAGCGGGACGCCACGCCGTGCGCCTGGCGATAGTCGCGGGATTAGCCGAGGCAATCGTCCAAGGGACTGGCTTGAGTCAGGGACGTTGGGTGGTATTGACGATCTTTCTTGTGCTCAAGCCGGACTATAATTCGACACTCAGCCGAAGTTTCCACCGTGCGATGGGAACTGCACTGGGAGCGGGTCTAGGCGCAGCAGCAGCCTACTTGGGTCACCTAGGTCAAGGCGTGCTCATTGCGGCCGCCGGCGTTGGCGTCGCGGCTGCCTACGCTTTGTTCGATGTGAACTATCTGCTCTTTAGCATATTTCTCACGGAGTTCATCGTGGTGCTGCTCGACATTCTTGGCATACCTGCCATCCGTACGGCAGAAGCTCGCGTCATTGATACTGCCATCGGAGCGGCCATGGCCCTGATCGCCTATACTGTTTGGCCGACGTGGGAGGGCCTCACGGCTCATGAGAAATTTACCCGGCTGATCGATGCTCACCGCGAGTACGCTATTGCTTTACTCGATCAGCGCGCCCACCCGAGCCGGATTGACCTCCCCACGTTACGGGCGCTCCAAGGCGCCGCCCGTCGCGCGCGCAGCGAAGCCGAGGCATCCACTGCCCGGCTCTTCGACGAACCTTCACATCCTCCGCTAACACCCAAGATTGCTCGAACCCTGATTGCCGCGGTGCGCCGACTTGCGCATGCCGAGCTCGCGCTTCACGCGCTCATCATCGTGCGACAACGGCGCGCCGGCCAGGTCGAACTCACCGTTGCCCAGCAGGTGAATGCTTTCACTGCCGCGCTCGATACCGCGTTGAGCCGCCTCATCGTATCGCTGAAAACACTTCAGCCGCCAGTGCGGATTCCCGCTCTCCGTCCTCTTCAGACGGCCTTGCGCGACCAAGCGGCGACGGTTGACGGCGCGCTAGTCACAATCACCGATGCTCTGGTTGATACTATCGACACGTTAGACGTCATCCTCCGCGATCGCGTGACGTGGCCAAAGCAAGCATGACCGGCTATCGAGGAAAGTCGTAGGTTCGATCCCGTCGCCCGCACCAAATCCTAAACGCCAGCGCTTGTCGTTCTAAGGCTGCGACGTCCATCGCGGCGTTGCCGCGCCTCCCATGGTTAGCGCGAGCAGCGCGAGGCCGCCGGGCAGCACCAGGGACCAGAATCCAACTACCGCGTGGAACGCTGCGCCAAGTGCGCAGCCGAGGGTGAAGCCGACGATCGCGGGCCACGTGTGCTTGGCTCGCTTGCGCGCACTGGCCACGTCCACCGGATCGCGCCCGAGCAGCATTTCCCCGAGATCCATCATGAAGCGGGTGACGTTGGCCGTCATCACTGCCGTGGAAGGCGCCCCTGTTAACGAGATCTGCGAGAGTGCATTCTGCACCGCCATTGCCGCGACACCGAACATGCCCGCGATGATGGCGTTGACCGAGTTCGGGTCGAGGCGCGGGCCGGCCGCGACGCAGAGGACGAGAAACCCCGCGAGGAGCAGGAATTGGAATAGCAATAAAGGTCGCAGTGAAGCGAACCCGATCGCTTCCAGGCCGCTCACCAGCAGCTTCGTCAAGGCGAGTACCGCCATGAAAACCGGCACCGACAGCATCGCCGCCAACGGCGTGTCGCCACCGCTGGCCACGTGTGCGGCCAGGACCGCGAGGTTGCCCGTGATGTGGGCAGTGAAGAGACCAAGTCCGAGAAAGCTGATGACATCCACGCTGCCGGCGATGACGCTGAGCACGCCCGGCAGCAGCTTTGTGCCGAGCGTGCTGTCGACTGAGGGGGCCAACAGCCGAGCCGTTCTGTCTTCAGCTTCCGGCGACATCACCGATCATCTTTTCCGGATCGACGCTTTCGTCGAACTGTTTCTCGTCGATGTACCCCGATTGAAGCGCCGCCTTTTTCAAAGTCAGATTCTCCGCGTGCGCTTTGTGCGCGATTGCGGCGGCGATCGCCTCGTCGGCGGCGCGTGCGATCGCGTCCGCCTTCCATTGCGGCAGCCGTCCGGCTGCGGCGTTGACCAGCGCTGCGGCTTTTTTGACGTAGCCGTACGCGTGATAGACGGCCTTCGGCATCCGGTCATCGCCGATGGAGAAGTGCACCAGGCTGCGCTGCGTCTGCGCGCCCCAGTAGCGATCGGCCGGCACATCGATGCCGCCCATGGAATCGGTCTCATGACGTTTGCCGGTAGCGCCGATGCCGATTGGGGCGTCGTGCAACATGGTAGGGTCTTTCATTTCACCGTCTCCTCTTCGTTAATACTCGTGGCGCCGGCGTACTACCCAAGCAAAAGTATCCATTACTGTCTTCCATCGAGTGGATCGGGGTCGCGAGCTCGGTGCAAACCTTTCCCAAGCCGTGATCTGCCAGGTGTCCAGCGTGCCGGTTAGACGGAACCATGGCGGGAGGGGCATCAATAAATACTCGCTCAAGCCTTGGACGTGTGCTTCATACATCTGCCGTAGATCGTGAAGCTTCTGCTCAGCCGCACCATCCTGCACTGTGATACCGGCGTTCGCCAATATATCCCGCAAAGCACTTAAACCGGAGGGCGGCAGCCGATCAGGCGCCAACACCGGCTGCCGTGACCTCGCAAAAATTTGCGCCAAGTCCCCGACGGCGTGACGAGCCATCGCAAACGTCAGCTGCGCCTGACGTTTGGGGCCGTCGTTCATGCCAGCCATGATCAGGGCACACGTATCCAAAATCGCGGTCAGCGCTGCCAGCCATGACTGGTTCGTGTGCTGCGAGCGGAAGTAGGCAAGAACCGGGTAAGAGAGGTGAGTTTCCAGCAGTTCTGCTGACCAGCGCTCCCAGTCATAGAGCAACTGCGCGAGCTCCCGCATGTCGTTGCCGTGCCTCCATAATAGCTCTCCGGCAGTTGGCGGCGAGCCGGCACGTGCATCGAGGAGTGAAATGCTCACCTCGCGGCCTGAAAATGCCTGATAGAGGATAGCCGGCAGATACGAGATGACGGCAGCAAGAAAGCCAAAGCCCATCCCCGCTTCGAACACGACCAGCGCCCGCCCTGGCGCTCCCATCGGCGTGACGTCGCCGAGGCCAAGGGTGAAGAACGTGGTGCCGCTCATGTAAAGATAGGTGCTGAAGGGCGCGATCCCCGGCGCCACGTTGAGCGGGCTTTCGAGGCCCCAGTGCATCATGGCGAACCCCACGACGATCGCCGTTGCCCACGCCCCCAGCAGCATGACCAGAGAGAGCGGGCCAAAGATGCCGAGATAAGTCTCACGCCGGTTCTCGTTAGCGATCGATCGTGCAACTGCGGACCACAGCCACCAGCTAGATCGATAGAAGCCCCGTGTGAAGCGAAAGGGACGGGTGACACGCCGAGGCGAGATGATCACTTCGAATGCGTCCCACAGCGCCACTGACAACAGCACGAAACCGAAAACCGCGATGATGTATGTCATGCCGGGCACCCGCGTGTTCCGAGTGTGTGCGCGCGATCTTCGGAATATCTCACTCCGCCCGCAACGTCTTCTCTCTCTTCGGTAGCAGAAGGTTGTTCCACCACCCAAATTGCGACTCCTGTCGCTTTCCCCACAAGTCTGTCGGCCAGATGATGATGAAACGTCTCTTTGAACCATGGGAACGATGACCTGCCGACGACGATCGTTTGGCATGCGTTTTCTTCGGCGAGTTTGAGGATATCGTTGGTGAGGTCCTCGTGATTTACCAATTGGCGAACAATGCGTCGGATCGAGTTCGGCGGCACTCCTGCGCGCGTCAGGATAGAGATTGCGTTCTCAAACACCGGCCGCGCCGCATTCTCGGCCTCCCGGGTCCAACGTTGGCAGACGGCATCCATCTCCCGGTCGAGCTGTTCCTCCACCTGGGGGTCCTCCGAACCCCGGAATTCCCGCAGTTGGGGCGGTGGCGGAGGAAGCATATGAAGCAGGCAAATCTCTAAATCTTGTTTTCCCGAAATGATTTTTCCGAGGTAGTTGCAGAGTTCAGTTGAAATCGAATGTTGATCCAGGGCCACGAGGAGTTTTTGCTTTTCCACGATCTACCTCTTATTTTGCCGGCGAGTGTCTCGCGGCGTTTCGGTCATTGTGCTTGGCCTTCAATCTTCGTACTCACGCCAATTTATTGGCGCCCGAGGATGGTCCCGATAGAATCTTTCACTGTTCTGTAATTCCGAGCACCCAGAAATCACAACGAGCAATAGAAAAATAAAAAATTTTATGTATTTCACGGTCACTATTCCCGAAGATAGCCATCTCCTTATTGAAGTCTAAATCCGTCACTGCGGGCCCGGTAATCACTCGCGCTCCACGATTGAACGTAAGGTCCTGGATTGCCCGTTGAACGAAAACGAGAATCGGCTCCGGATGAGCTTTGGAGCGCAAGCGCAGTGCCAAGGCACTTAACACGAAGAATCGTTAAGATAAGAACGGCTCCGTTGAAAATGTATGCCAACCTATTGGCAGACGACGAAATACCGACGAGCCATTACCGCAGAAATTAGATTGCAGCAGCGTCTCTTTAGATTGGCACAATCGTTGCGCTCCATGAGCTTAGCTAATTTGGCCGTTGGCTTAGTCATCGCACGAGCAGTCGGAGTTTTCGGGTTACGCCTTCGCTAACCCACCTACGGCTAAGGAGGTCTTCACTTTGAAACGTTTGATGCGATTAAACTTAGGATTAGGGCTTTGGCTCATAGTCTCGCCGTTCGTCCTCGACGTTCGGCGTGCCTTTCGAGTAAGCTGGGAAGATTTCCTCCTGGGTTTGGGCATAGTAAGTTTCTCGCTGTGCCGGCTGTCGTCACCTAGAGGCGCTGAGTTCCTGGATTTCCTGATTATGGCGCTTGGCCTGACGACGCTGCTTAACCCGTTCCTTTATCATTACTTCAACATCGAGGTCGTCGCGTGGAACAACGTTGTCGTAGGATCGATGGTTTTCTTTCTCGCCATCTATGAAGATTACAAAAATTCGGAATCACCGAAAACGGTTGAGGGAGACCGTAACACGTAGGTCGGTTAGCCTTGGCGTAACCTGATGTTGTCGGCGCGTGAGATCGAACACGGTCGGAATTGCCGGGTTACGCTTCGCTAAACCAAGCTATGACCGCCCTGTTTTGGAAAAATTAGAGACGACGAACCTGTCCGATAGCTTTAAATACCCTCAGTCGCTGGCTCGAGTGCTTGGCACGTAGCCGCACACGATACAATAAAATTCGGCTGGAAACGCATGTTGGCATCTCGGACAAATCATTTCTTGCGCTTCGTCCACGATTGGAAAAGCGCGCCGCAAAACGTTCGCCTCCGTCACTGTCAGGGTGGGGGATGGTATCCAAGCTCATGTGGAAAATTCCTCCTTTAATGGGTTCGGTCTCAACGCTGGCTTTGTCCTCTCCGATAAACGATAGGAATGCAGAGTTAGGGCCAAACTGGTCACCAGCATAAGGGCGCCGACGATCAAGTGCGTCGTGGTCAGAAAGACAACCATATCCATGGGCAGCCGCAACAGAGTTATGAACTTTGCGAAGTAAGAGCCGACGCCGAGCAAGAGCTGAACCAGCAATAGTATCCCTAGAGAACCAGCCAGCCGAACTAACTTCAAACGGGCGGCGTGGTATTTCGTGACGCGCCAAACGAGCAGAGTCACATGGAGCGCGACTAACCCGGCAACGAACAAATGAGCGTCCAACCTTTCGCCGGTGTGCCGTAACACGGCGCCAAAAATAACCTGAAGATAAATGAGCCCGGTGGTGATCGCTCCCAGCCGCCAAAGTCGCCCGCTATCCGTGATCGGCGCTTGAGGTGGTTCGCCCGCCCATTCACGCGAAGTGAAAAGAGCCAGACCAACCGTCAATGCGAAGAACGCTTGGGCCAGGCATGCATGGAGGATGGCGAGGGTGTTTTGTAGCAAAACGACTCTCAGGCCACCGAGGATACCCTGAGCGGTCACGACGAGAACTGCCGTCACGCCCAGCCAACGTAACCAAGTGCGCCGTTCACCGAACCAGAGAGCCACTGCCAACGCGATCGTCAATAGGCCGACACAAGAGGCAACCAGACGGTGGCTATGCTCGTAAAGAATATTGCCGACCATTTCCGGCCACGGATACAAGAACATGTTATATCCAAACGTCGTTGGCCAATCGGGAACCGCGAGCCCCGCGCCCTTGCTGGTGACGAGGCCGCCGATAAAGAGGAGCGGAAAGGTCGCGCAGCCAAGGACTACCGCGAGCCGATGGGGCCACAACCCCCCTTTAGCAAAGGGGGCTAGGGGGGTATTCGAAATTTGAGAATTCACATCTGACATATCGAATAATGAAAGCACGATCCGGCTACCTAGGCTGAGATCGTAGAACACCCATCGCGGTCATTCGACGACCGCGGCCCTCCCGCCACCGGTTGGCAATGTGAACCGGAACGTTGCGCCTCTGTCGTCAGTTGGCGTCGCCCAGAGCCGGCCGCCGTGGGCCTCGATTATCGAGCGGCAGATCGCCAGTCCCATTCCCATCCCCTGCGGCTTGGTGGTGTAGAAAGCATCGAAGATCTTTTCGAGATTCTGTGAATCGATGCCAACCCCGGAGTCTTGGACGGCGACGAGCAGTTGGTTAGATTCATGCTCACAGGATCGAATAAGCATTTCCCGTGGTCGATCCGTGATCGTATCCATGGCTTCGATGCCGTTCATGACCAGATTAAGAATCACTTGTTGCAACTGGATTCGGTCGCCCGATACAGGCGGGACATTGGCGGCCAAGTCCATTCGTATCGCCACTCTTTTTCGCACCGCTTCGTTTTGCATCAGAAGGACGATCTCTTGAACGGTTTGATTAATGTCGAGGCGCACTTTCTCTGTGTCGGTTTTTTGTACGAGCGCTCGAATTCTCGCGATCACTTCACCGGCCCGATTGCCGTCGCGGAGAATGCGGCTCACGGCGTCCCGCGCTTCATCGAGGTTTGGAGTCGCCGCGGCAAGCCAGCGCAGAGAGGCATTGGCGTTTGCGATGACGGCGGTGAGCGGCTGGTTGACTTCATGAGCAATCGACGCAGTCATCTCTCCCAGAGTTGCCATCCGCGTAGCGTGGGCCAGCTCCATCTGTGCACGGTGCAAAGCATCTTCCGCACGCTTGCGTTCGATAAACTGACCTATCTGGCTTCCGATTGTAGCTAGCGTCGCAAGCAACTCCTGATCGGGCTGCCGGATCTCGCGGCTGAAAAACTCGATAACGCCCAACACTTCGCCGCCGAGCAGGATAGGAAAACCAAACGCTGCGTGCAGTCGTTCCCGTGCGGCAACAGGCGTCCGGTGGAAGTTGGCTTCTCGCACTAGATCCGAAATGTATCTGGGCTTACGACTGAGCCACACTTTGCCCGGCAATCCTACGCCGGCGAGGAAAGTCCTCTCACGGCTCGCCGACTCGAATTCCGGGACTTCTTTTGATGGCTTATGCCAAATCTCGACGCAACGTAGCACGCCCGCTTCCCGGTCAACACGCCACAGCGCATCCACGTCCCAGCCCAGGCACTCACCTAAAGCGCGGAGTATTTTTGGAGTGGCTTCTGCGACAGTCGCTGCTTCCGCCAGGATCTGCGTGACTATGTGCTGCATGTCTTTAATTGCTTCGCTCTCAGGCTGCTTGCGTAAATCCGTTCCGGGGCAAGCTTCTTGTCGTAGGTAGCAAAAGTCCACAGAACTATTCCTGCCATAACTACACCGGGAAAAAATAACAGGTCGATAAGTTCCATCTTGTGTTCTTCTTACTTATCTCGTTTGGACCAGCAATGACGGTGCCACCAGCGAAACCGAAGATCGTTGATCAAGAAATATGATTTTTCAGGTGCAAAGCCTCTGCGGTCGGGAAGCCATAAAAAATAATTGCCGAAAGACCGTCTTATGGTGAGTTTTCCCCTGCCAACCGGTTGGCAACTGCTAACCCGTTAGCAGCGTTTGGCACAGGAGATTATCGCCTCCGCTTACGAGACCGTGTCGAAATTCGAAGAACAATAAATGTCATTCTGAGCCGCAGGCGAAGAATCTCGCGTTGCCTGCCACTTACGAAGGCGAGATCCTTCGGCTATCGCCTCAGGATGACATTACGATACGGTCTCTACGCGGAGGAGAACCGGGGGGGCCCATAAAACCGAAGCGGTATAGCGTTTGCGTTTCCTTGGGCGAGGGAGATACAGAGATGGAAAATTTAAATTGCTCTGCGCTGGTACCGGTCGAGATGCCCGTCGGGCTTACCCATTTAGATTCGGACCTCTGCTGGTGCGATCCGATCGTTGAAGTAGATGAAAATGGCGAACACGTCCTGCTGCATCGGCAGGTCACTTGAAGGGGCGCCCCAATTAATGTCGAAATATCGAAAGGTATCTGAATCCCGACACTTATTCACTCTGCTTTGCGGAAAAATCAGTTCCCATGAAGTCACAAGCATTTCTCCCTAGTCTCGCAGTTCTCACTGAAAAAAGAGTCTCCATTCGAAACGCTCAAAGTCCGCCCTGAGTTCATCAACGGACGAACGGGGCAGGCCTCGGATCGGCTAAAGGTAAACGTTTATGCTTAGCTCCGTCGAAGCATGGTCGCCATCGTGTGAGTGCCGAATTCATCACCGGCCATTTGCCGCTAGGCTGTACCCGGCCATCTTTCTTCGAGAATGCCGCGTCGGGTTGCGCCGTAGTGTTTTTTCCTTCCACTGCAGCAATCCCTGCCGCACGTATTCGGGATTGAGCCGTAAAATCTCACAGATGCTCACAAACGAAAACATCCAATCGTTGTCCTGCTCCATGATCCAGTCCTCTGCCTCATTGAACAGCTTTTTTCCTCTCTTGCCTTGCGCGATTAGATTAGCCTGAAAGCAATTAATGGCATCCTCTAACACCGCCAACATGAGCCTTCTCTCTGGCTCGACGGGGGTCTTTCTATGAAAGTTCTCCAGATACAGAGCCGGCAGAAGCATATCCGGCTCAAACAGCGAGATAATTTTCTCCTCTAGCGGAGGGCTATGGTCTGCCGGATATTTCGAGCTTTGAGTTTCCAATTCCGTGATTCCTCCTAATTCGAAACGGAATCCGAAGACATCCGCCGACCTCAAAGAGTTCGACCAAGTCGCTAGAGTGCGGCAGAAAGTTGTACGCCATCTGTGGTTTCAATCTCGTTGAAAAAAACGTACGTGGTAATGCCGCTATCCCACTCGACGTTAATAAGTTGACGTCCCAAGTTGTCGATTACAGCCTCAATGGTCCCCTCGGTGAACCGCCTGATCAGCCCTTCGTGGGTCCTGATCTCTCTCGTGGCACGACATCTCATGCCGCTTTTGCTCAGGTTGATCATTTCGAAATGCCTCCTTTCAATCAACGCTCTGCCGTCATGTCTCTGCGCTTCGACCGGCGGCAGGTCAATGCCACGTGACCTCCTTGTGAATCACAACTCTTTGCCCGTATTCGTCGATCTCGACGATCGGATCACACCAACACAATGGAGATTCAACATGAGCTAGGTGGTGCGCAACTTCCGTTTCAATTAGATTACGCTCTCCAAATCGGTAATTTAGGAACATAAAAATTTCCTCCTTCGAGAATTCTTACTAGCGATTCTCTCCTGCGGCCGCCCAAACCGATCCCATTAACAGCAGAAGCATACCCAAACCCACCGTCGATAATGTTTTCATCGGCAGCTCTATCTCCTTTTTCTTTGTGCTAATTGTCGATGTTCAGCTGACAACATAAGCGACGTCGGTTGCTGCAATTATATTTTCGCTCGCTACCGTCCTCCTCGATTGATCTCTTTCACGATCGCTTCGCCGCTGGTTTCTGGATAGGCAAGTGCCGTGCCAGACCATGGCAACAGGGAATAAAGGGTCGAGGGTTTCATGCCGCAGCGCACCGTGAGGTCCACCGATGCCCATTTCCTTAGAACGCGTGCAGGCTTGTTCCGTTCACGTCTCTGCGAATGATGCCAGACACAAACGAAGGCCGAAACAGCTTCTAAAAGCGATCAAAAAGCAGCAGCACGACAGGCGGATCCGGAGGTTTCTGCAAGAAAGGCGGTGGCCTTTCTTCTGACGTCTTCCACCGGTAATCGATGGCCGTCATTGGGATAGAGAACGAAGCGGTAGGGTTTGTTGGCGCCCTCCAGGATTCGCTCAGGAGATTCGCTTGTTGGACGGAAACCAGAAGATCCTTTCCACCGTGCAGGACCAGGGTCGGCGCGCGCCACGTGGGGACTTGGGGCAAGATGCTGATGAGCTTCGGATTCTGTTCGCCGTTGGGATTCAACATGGAGCGAAACCATAGCGTGTCTTGATAGAACCGATTCAGATCATAGGCTCCTGACTGCAAGACTACCCCTTTGATTCCCTCGATCCGATTGGCCAGCAGCGAGGCGAAAAATGCGCCACGGGAGAAACCGTAAAGGTAAAATCGCTTTGAATCTAACCACGGGAGCTTCTCGACAAGAGAAACTGCGTCCAGGACTACGTTTAACGTAATTTCTGGATCCAGACCCGGCGGCACTTCTGTTCCACCATAACCTGGAAGCGAAACGGCCAAACCGGCATAGCAAAGATCGCTGGCAAAAGCTCCGCCTCAGGCACGACGCTGTCGGCGCCAGCAATGGAATCAAAAGTGTGGCCATGGAGCAGAATCATAAGCGGAAACGGGCCGGGCCCTGCGGGTCTGGTGAGATAGGCTTCGGCATTTGAGCCGGAAGTCGGAAAGACAAAACGAGTGGTGACGCCGGTCGGAGTGTCGCCGAGCGCTTCTACAGGTATCGTCTGCGCAGTGTTACAGGCAACCAGATAGAAAACACAAAGAACGGGGAAAGTGAATCTCCGAAGTATCCTCATGTCGGGGTAAGAAGCAGGACTGCGAAAAAGAATGTTGCATCTCTACTCGGTTCTTTCTTCTTCTCCTTTCTTTAAGGGTAGTCATGGCAAGCGCTGTGCCAAACCAGATCAATGGCTGAACATCCGTGTGTAAGTCACCGAAAGCAGAAAATCCATAAAGTCTCACTCGTGCACCATCAAAATTCCGAGAACAATTCCGGCCGCTACACCCACCGAAAAAATTAAAAGCATCTCATTCATATGTCTATGTCTCCTACAAATTATTGTGTTCCTATCCCGAGGGAATTCATAGTTTTTGACCGATCGAAAAAATCCAGCAAGAAAGGATTACACTGATAGAAGCTTCAGCGCCTTCACCGCGGGCACTCAAGCAAAAGATAATCCCGGACCTCGCTCTCTCTCTCTCTTCTCTCCGGTGCCTCTTCTTCCTTCGTCACCGAGGGCTTCAACAGTAAGCCTTAGTCTCCTCGCTTCGTCGGCACAGACCGCACATACTTTCATATCGATTACATCACTACGGACGCGGCAACTGGCTTCTTCGCCGCTTAAGCATCGCTGGCACTTCATCGCTTTTCTCCTTAATCACTGATCACAATGGTTGCGTTGACCGTAAATCCCAGGCCAAATTCTTTTTCATTGGTCGTCGTCTTCAGAATCGCATTAACTGCAATTGCAATACCGAACGATGAGCAGCCGTATCGTTTGTCAGCGCGAGAAACATATGAACTGAGAATTTTCCGGTGCCAGAAATAATGTGCTAGCGGGCTGGCAGTTGCCAGCGAGTTGGCATCCCGCTGTGTTCATCTGATCGCCAGAATTTCGCATCCAGTCGTTGTTGTAGATTAGAGTTATTGCGAGCACGGTTACCCCGATTGTTTGGAGTATTTGCAAATGCTTCTACGAAGTTCACACAACCGAGTTTGAAACCAAGTCTCCTTGGGCCACATCCAATTCTGCGCGACCAGTCGATCTCCGTAATATACGCCGCCGTTAACTTTGCTCTGGATAAAAATAAGTTGCCAGAAAGTCATAGCCATTCCTTTAGCGCGGAAACGACAGTTCACAGCCGATAAGTACAAAGAAAAGAAAACGTTGATCGCGAATTTCACCGTTGCTTTCCCTATTAAATCTGGCTGCTGGTTGATCTCATCGACGAAAGTCGTTCTTGCCCATCGGGATAAGCGCTTCGCCCAGGAATAGCCGTATTCAGACGCCGTTAAAACAAGTGCGAGCTCGACACCTTGCATTGCTGCGCGGGCGACGAGGCCAGTTCCAACGAGCAAGAGCGCCGCTAAGAACGAGACGTTAATCTTCATTAGGTCGCTACCTTTCTCTGTTTCTGCCTACGACATTGGCAACAACCGTGCCACGCCGTTTTCGGGCAATGAAATTTATGACTGTCGAGGATCAAAAACCATTTAGGGCGAGACGAGGCATCGGCAAAAGCCGAAATCAAGGCTCGGTAAGGTGAGTTGAGCCGACTATCAGGAGGCTTTGAGAGTGATGGCGAAGACGGACCTGGTGCCAACGGGGTGCTAGCAAGCTAGCAACCCGCCAGCCGATTGGCACTCACGGGATTAATCCAAGCTCGCGCAGATATCGGGCCGCACAATTCCAAGCTTTTTCAAGCGGAACTGGAGTGTCGAGCGATTCATTCCGAGGCGCACCGCCGCCCCGCGTGCACCACCGAGAACCCATCGGGTCTCGTTTAGGATTGCCAGAATGTGCGCGCGGTCAGCTGCTTCCAGAGTTTGGTCGTTGCCAGCATCACGGCGAGGTTGGGTGTCGCTCTCAATGTCTCGAAGCGTAATCTGCAGCACGGGTCCTTGGGAAAGAATCACCGCGCGCTCGATTAGATTCTGCAGCTCGCGGATGTTTCCCGGCCAAGCGTATCGTGTTAAGGCGGCCATTGCTTCGGCAGGGATTGTCTCAATGGTCCGGTTCATCCGCCGCGCAAAACGCTGAACAAAATGATTTACCAGCAATGGGATATCTTCCGAGCGTTCCCGCAAGGCTGGAACGTAAATAGGAAAAACATTCAGGCGGTAAAACAGATCTTCGCGAAATTTCTGCTGCTCAACCATCTCTCGGAGGTCGCGATTGGTGGCTGCGATCAGGCGGGCATCGGTGTGAATAGTCCGTGTGCTTCCCAGCCGCTCGAATTCTCGCTCCTGGAGCACACGCAACAGCTTGGGCTGCAGCTCGATGGGAATATCCCCGATCTCGTCGAGGAATATCGTGCCGCGGTTCGCCAGCTCGAAGCGGCCGATGCGCTGTGCGATGGCGCCGGTGAACGCGCCTTTTTCGTGACCGAACAGCTCGCTTTCAAGCAGGCCTGTCGGTATGGCCGCGCAGTTTACTTTCACCAAAGTCCGTTCGCGGCGGAAACTCAGATTGTGGATCGCGCGGGCAATCAGCTCCTTGCCCGTACCCGTTTCTCCTAAAAGCAGAACTGTGGAATCCGTAGGAGCCACGATTTCGACTTGTTTTAGCGTACGCTTCAGAGCCGGACTTTCGCCGATGATCTCCTCGAAGTTGTGTTCAGTTGGAATAAGGCGAAGCGGTGAGGGTTTCCTTGGCAACCTTTCTTTTGCGTCGATCACCTGCAGCTCAGAGAATGGAATCTCATCTACTTCGGACCCAGAATATGCACGAATAAAATCCATATCCTTCTCCTCTCTGCCGTTAAGCCAAATCGCAAGTGCTAAACTTGCCGCGGACTTCTCTCACCGATATTTCATGGTTTGCCTCCTTGTGACTTTCTGGTTCCAACTCTATATGGCCAATTGAGCAACCCCAGTGCCATTCTGTTAGAGATCGGGCATGCGCTTGAAAACATTGATAAACTTCACCACAAAGGGCGAGGGGAAACTCGCTTGAGTCGCCGCGAGCGTTCGATATTCGGATGGTTCAGTCGCTCATCGTCTGAAATCCGAACGTTCTTCTTTAAAAAAGTGGATTGACAATCTTAGGCCAGAAGAAATAAGAGAATAGTATTACTTCATGTTCTCACTGGGGAGCCTGCGTGCGCCGGTCGTCGGTGGGCGCTTTTCGTAGCCGCTAGACTTCCAACCAGAAAAAGCCGCGTCTCGGGGTATCGGTACTATGGAGCCACTACGCACGATCCAAGGACCACATAGATCATACGACGAACGACTGACAATGGAAGCCTGGGAAAACTTGCTTTCAGGCAAGGAATTTTCCCCTGCGCCGCTTTGCGAATCGATTGTCCGCTCCTGGGATCGTTGCCGGTCCTCGGATGTAAACCCCTCTCTCTTGCATACGCCGGAGCTGGTTACAGCTGACGATTTCGTTCACCTGGGTCAACAACATCGCGAACTGATTGAAGCAAGCGCGCCGTTCGCCGAGTCTGTTCGAAACCTATTGTCGGAGACAAACAGCATCCTGATCCTCTCGGATCCCACCGGGCATATTCTAAAAGCGGACGGTGACCCGGCGACATTGGAAGCGGCGCTGGAGGTCGGGCTTATTCCTGGCGGGGATTGGCAGGAGCAGTCCATTGGGACCAACGCCATCGGCACCGCTCTAGCCGCGGGAGAGCCGGTACAGGTGCATGGTGCGGAGCACTTTTGCGCTGGGATCAAGCGGTGGAGTTGCTCAGCGACTATAGTGCGCGATCCTTTCAACGGCGAAATCCTCGGCGGAGTCGATATTTCAGGTTTGGCGAAGGCTTTTAATCCGTACTGGTTAGGCCTAGCCATGACACTTGCCCGTTCTATTGAGGAGCGACTGGCTAGACGCAATGTGGAACGGCGATGTCGTCTGATAGAAGCCGGCTTGAGACGCTTCTCAATAATGCCACCGGAAGGTTTGATTTTTTTCGACCGCAAAGGAAATGTTGTCAGGTCTAATGCTCATGCTGCCCGTGCGCTCGCGGCTATGGAGGTCGACCTGAAGGTAAACAGTCGTGTAAGTGCGTTCAACGAAGAATTTCCCGAGACCGCGAGAAAGAAACTGCCGGAGTGGATTCGACCCGAATGGCTAGAACCTATTATTGATGGTGGCGAAAAACTCGGTACCGCGCTAGTGTTGCCGGCTCCGTCCGGACGTGGAAGCCAACTGCGCTCCTCATCCGGCGTGATCCTCTCGAAGCCGGAGCAGGCACCTCGGGATCGCTTTGAGCAGATTCTTTGCGCCAGTCCGTCTCTGGGGCGTGTCGTAGAGAAGGCAAGAGAATTAGCTGAAGTGGACTTGCCCGCCCTTTTGCTGGGGGAGACTGGCGTAGGGAAGGAGGTGTTTGCCGAGGCGATCCATAAGAGCGGGCGCCGTACACAAGGTCCTTTTATTCCCCTCAACTGCGGCGGCATGCCGAGAGAAATTTTGGCCAGCGAACTCTTCGGCTACGTTGAAGGCGCATTTAGTGGCGCGCGCCGCTCCGGCATGGTCGGGCGCATCGAAGCGGCTAACAAAGGAACACTTTTCCTGGATGAAATCGGAGAGATACCGCTAGATATGCAACCCTATCTACTACGCGTGCTGGAGGAAGGCAAAATATATCCACTGGGTGACAACAAACCGCGCCGGGTGGACTTCAGGCTGATTGCGGCAACTAATAAGGATCTGCGAACCGAGACGACAGCAGGCCGATTCCGGCTCGATCTATTTTATCGTGTCTCAGTGGGATTACTGCGGATCCCACCGCTGCGCGAACGAATAGATGACATTCCTTTCTTAGTCGAACATTTCAACAGACAGGTGGCCGAACGTCATGGCAAGCCCATGAAAGAATTCGAGCCCGACGTATTGGCAGCGTTCAGGGAACACAGTTGGCCAGGCAATGTTAGAGAGCTGCGTAACCTCGTCGAAAGCCTCGTGGTTTTGATGGGCAGAAGAAACACCGTCACCATGGCAGACCTTCCGCAGGAGTTCCTATCCTCGATCGGCGCCGGCCAGTCGACAAATACAGGTTCAGAACCTGTCCTTACAAAATTGGAGGGGGCTGAACTTGACGCGGTCAAGACGACAATTTACGCATGCCGGGGTAACCTTACTCAGGCGGCCGAAAAGCTGGGCATCGCAAAGAGCACGCTCTATCAAAAGATAAAAGAATACGGACTCGCTCAAGAAGTCACGAACGCGAGAGTAGGGCGGCCGACTGAGACAGCTCGTCTTTCCTAAGAACGACGCGGTTGCCGCCGGTCTTGATCACGACCAATTGAACCTCGAGCGCAGGCTGGTGTAGCAAAATTTGCTCTTTGGTCCACGTCGACTGAGCGAGCGCGAGGGTGCTACCCCGCGTGCCGAGGCGAATACGTCTCACTTTTCCTCCAGATCAAATAGCTTCTTCAAAGCCGCCACGTAAAGCGCGCTGTCCTCGTCTTCATCTCCGCTGTTCCGTTTGAGCTGAGAAATCGGAGCGTGCAGCAACTTGTTGATCATCGCGGTGGTCATGTCCTCCAATGCAGCGCGCTGCGCCTCGGACAAGTTTTTCAAATTCCCCGCCAAAGATTTCTCCAGTTCTTTGCGGCGAATGTCTTCGAAGCGCTGCCGCAAAGCCGTGATTGTGGGAACTTGTTCTAACGACTCCATCCATCGAACGAAAGTTTCCGCCTCAACGCGCACCATCTCTTCAGCTTTTTCCGCCTCGTTGGAACGACCTTGCAGATTTTCTTCGGCGACGCTTTTGAGATCATCAATATTGTAGAGGTAGACGTTGTCGAG
>WNGA01004274.1_pt2 | contig 38783 bp, 34 predicted proteins | sample 5400061 | NCBI WGS metagenome assembly WNGA01 (sample SAMN13153366, study PRJNA577476) | soil metagenome | isolation source: 100 cm soil or saprolite under grassland replicate 2 | place: USA:California | collected 2016-06-15
AATCTATTAAATAGACAACTATCTGACATTCTATACCAGACCTCCATCGTTAAGGTGGGGATAGAGGGATCAATATCGTCAATGTATCCCAATCCCTATCCCTATCCCTCTATCGTTCGCTGGATGTACGGTATATATTCATTGTATCATGAAATTCGTTGCAGTTGGGAATAGTGAATTTTTGATTTATTATTATTAAGTTAACTAGGTTAATCAGACCTTTTATTTCTTTATGTGCAGATTGCTTGAAATCGGCTTGAGATCACGTAACAAAACTTCTGCTCTCACTCTACCACCCATGCAAATATGGAATATCTCTTCTATCTCTTATAGCGAGAAAATTACATTTTATAGTCTTGCTTTATGGTGGTTTTGTTTTGATGAAATCTAGTGACTATCAAGGGGATGAAATATATTTTTATAATAATTCTAATCAATTTTGTGTATGTTATGCTGACATAATAAACTCTACTGATATTTTATCAAAAATCGATAACCCGTCCAAATTGAGAAGATATTATTCACTTTTTTTGAATACTACTGCAACCACCGTAAAGAGATTTAATGCAAAAATAATTAAAAATACAGGCGATGGTTTGATTTACTATTTTCCAGAAACATCAGATCCATCTAGAGATCTTGCCTTCAAGAAGGTTATGGATTGTTGTTTCATGATGATACATTCGCATGAAGCAATAAACTTGAAAACCCATGACGAGCATTTACCTGAAATAACATATAGGATTAGTGCAGATTATGGGAGAGTGGAAGTAGCTAGGTCATTGTCATCATTCAATGATGACCTATTTGGTAGGACAATGAATATCTGTGCCAGGATGAATCATTTAGCACAAGCAAACGGCTTGGTAATAGGTAGTGGTTTGTATCAACTTGTCAAACAACTGAAATTTACGAAAACAATCTATACTTTTAAACGTGCAGATAACTTGCGGATTGGCATAAACAAACCTTATCCTATATACCATGTAATAGATTAGGAGCATTCCATAGAGTTGCGTCTTATTGCACACACTTTGTGTCAAAGGAACTGAATGATATAATACATCTGTTGAAAAATGCTGTCATCGCCTGTACTTTAGCAAAGATCTTCAATAATTCTATAGGCGGACCAATTCGACAATAGCATAGGTAAAAAAGACCTAAAAACTTAGTTGTTTTGTTTCGAATACCCTAAAAATCAAAACCACCACCATCGAATCCTCCAAATCCCATGTCTCCAGAACCCATGTCTCCAGAACCCATGTCTCCAGAACCCATGTCTCCAGAACCCATGTCTCCAGAATCCGGTGAATCGGATGTGCTATCCGATGTGCTACCACTGTCCTGAGTATTGGAATCTGTAGTTCCATTACTAATTGAAGCATCACTACTGCCACTATCCACAACTGAACTTTCAGATGGAGTCATCGCCATACCCAATATGGATATCATTGAAGTAAAAAACAATACATTCATTATTCCGGAGAATAACATAAAGGGCATCCACATCCTATTCGAATCCATGTAAGTTTGTAATTGCTGTTTATCCCCACTCTCGTACATCTGTTGCAATTTTTGTTTATTCTCTTTTAGTTCTTGATACTTAATGCCCAGAAGACTTTTACCTGTCTCGGTAATATCTATTTTCAATTTTTTCTTTCCAAAAAAGCGTCTCTTCTCGACCATGGTTGCCAAACGCTGAACAACTAAATCGTTAACTATCGAACTAACTTCATCTTTGTTTAGTTTTATGGCACTAGAAATCTTATCAATTGTGTCCATCCCCCTCGAGATTGCTTCAAGAACCATGAAATGAGAAGGACTTTCGTTTATTTTTGAGCTAGCACTCATATGCTTTAGAATGCAGAAGATCCTCATTTAAACATACAGAATGTGCTGGTCTCATGGTTTTTACCTAAGCCAAGAAAGGTAATATAATAAGTTTATAATATAATATACTAACCTGTCATATTTTGGAAAAAATAAGAATGTTTGTGTATTTTTTCATTTGGATTGATAGCAGATTGCATGACCATTATTGTCGCTAAATAGTCTGCAATTTTTCAGTTATTCCTATGCCCTCTAGCCTTACTCACCTTAAATTTACTTGACTTGTCTTTACTATTAAATAAACAAATAAGTAATATTAAGTAGGCGGAGTGAAAACGCGTAGTGATTGCAATACTAACTTTAGTGCTTTACTTGTTGGTCCATGTCATTATGCTGTCTTCTTGGTAACAAAATAGATTGCTAATGGCAACTTACTCATTTTTAGGAATTCTATACATTTATCTTAATTGCATGCAGCATGCAATAGGCATGTATTGATTCTTGAATGTTATCCACAATTTGCAAGGAAAATTAATTTCTAGAAATGTGATAAACTAATTAACATTATTTACAAACTCTAGTAATCGCATTGTTCAGAATAGTCGGATATTGTATTGAATGATTCGCAACGCTCATACAATCACTTTTAATAGTAAAGACAAATAACTCTCAGTATAGAGGAAAAAATATAGATATCTTCTCGAATATTTGGTTATAAATAAATCAAATCACTCTTCACATTAAATTGACCATTCTTAGGAAAGTGTACCTCAATACTTAATTATACTGGAAGGGAATTAACTGTCATTGAAAACAAACTCACTTTTAGTCTTAAGCGCCATTATTGTAATAATAAGTGCAGTTTCTATCGCAGCGACTATGAATGCATTTGGATAAAATAATATAGCGAATAAGTATAATCAAGAGTCCAAATTTATACAGGATGTTGATAAGGGAATAGAAGTAGACTCTAATTACGACAGTCAAATCGGGGTGGTTCCTTCCAAATAATACAATAAATAGAGACGCTAATAGAAACTGATACAAGAAATCTGGATCTTGGGTCGATGTCTGATTTATCGTAAAAAAATTCTCTAGGAAATTTATTGCTAGCCGCAAGTTTGTTTTGTTGATAATGATTCAGTTAGAATGTTTGGTATTGCTTTCACAAGGACAAATATTACATATTTAAGTCTGTTATCAAAATTATCTTATTTACTTAAATTAGTATCAAACCAAAGACATGAAATGAACCTTTATACTCTTGATTCCTCTGTTCTGAGATAATTTCATTGTAAGTTCTCTTATCTTCTTCCTGTCGCCTTTTACCATAATGCTTTCTAAGCAATTATCGTCTTGCAGGTGCACATGAGTAGCGGCGCTAATTATATCACTATATAGATGTTGAACCTGAACAGACTTTCTATCTTGGCTATAAATGTGGTTGTCATAAAGTAATATTATTACCCCTGCACCAATTCCACTATGGTAGCGACATACTTATTCGATTTACTTTCTGCTTTGCTTTTTTGGCCTGCATCGTTTTAGATTTCTTCAAAGAAACTCACTCTATCTAATCATACGACCAATTTTTATTTTTTGAAAATGTGAAAGTGAATTAACTTTGCTCAGTGAACGGACAAATATTGATCTGCTAGGATTTCGACCTTTGTTTCTATATACATATCCTCTATACTTGGTTAGGGCTTGAACTTATTCAGATAGCGTATTTGAGGGCTGAAATTGGGATAAAATGTGCGAGATCATAAATCTTCAAAACGGCTCAATTCATATAAAGTACTCGAACAATAATTTTTTCAAAGTTCCAAACATCCGATATTTCTATGATTTTACCATTTATTTTGGTCTCAAGCCATGATATTTGGTCTATCTTTCTGGCTCAATAATTTGGTGTTAGATAATCATTAGTAAACTTGTGCCTTTACGATCCCACCGGTACTATGATTATTTTTTTGTCTATACCGATAAGCTGAATGCCTTATTCCAGATTTTATCAATCTTTTTAACTACTTAAAGGCACAGTTTCTTTCTTACCATATTTCTCAAAGAGACCTTTATAGGCTGCAATCTTATCTTGAATGAGATTTCCGTTGTCATCGTACATCTTTACAAAATTGGCACGCATGGCCAACTTACCTGAAGTATCAAAAAATCGTATGCTGTAGCTCTTTTTACCATTAGTTCTAGCATCTTCTACGAACTTAGCCTGTACAATTTGTTCTAGATTCAAATGAATATGCCATGATTTGTCTTCGTGCCCAATTGTCGCCCATTGATTTCGAATTCTAAAAGGTAGATTCTCTTCTAAATGCACCTCACAGATACCACTGCCACTATTTATGGAAATAATAATATCAGCTTGAGAGAGTATATCAGAGATTAACTGTTCGGCGATTGCATACGTCATTAGTCTTTTCTTTCTGTAATGTATCTAATAAGACAATCGCACCGCATGGATAACAATTAGTTATATGATGCATAAGAAGTGAATATGCAGTAGAGCAAAAGTTCAGACATATATAGAACCTTAGGACTTGTCACACAAATACACTTCAAATATACTTTTAAGAAATCGCGAATTTACGATCGGACTACACGCAATCTGTTCGAGCTAGCTAACACTCTATATGCAATTCATTTCATGTTACTATGTAATAATGTAGATTAACTCAAGTGCTTGTATGTCTAAGTGATGATAGGCAGTTTTTGTCCTAATAGATTTCCACAATAAGCAAATTTTTTGTTCAGTATTGCATTAGTATATTTTGAAAATATGGAACAATCCAAGCACGAACCATGCATTGGAAAGATCATTTTGGGTTCAAGCTTCATTATTCGTATTGTCGCTTGTCTGACAGGTTCTTCGCTACCGAATATTCCTATAGCCCTGTATAGTTGAATCATCTGGTCTGAAAGATCCTCCGACAATACTGGTATATTGACACCAGGTTGTATAAACAAATCCGAAGGGAAGAGAGATTTAGTTGTTTCTTCGAAGATCATCATGCTATCCCAGTGGTGTACGTGAGGAGTCATTACAAATCTGAAAATATGTTTACCTATCTTGAGAAGTTCATTGTCCCAAAAAGAGACGTGATCTGCAGGAACATTGTACCATCCAGTTAAGTTTAGTTTCGAACTCAAATCACTACAGACCAGCTTTACATTAGGGGCTTTAAGGAATTCCATTCCACCCCACTCATCACTTTCAAAATGTAAAAATGCGACGTACCGTAATTTTTCCAAGTTAATTACTTCCTTTAATTTCTCTTCTATTTTTGGGTACATGCCTACGGGCCCTGTATGAATAAGTGTTGGACTTTCATCGTCGATGAGGAATTGATTAAAAGTAATACCATAACCTTCTACGTACCCGGCAATACGGTAGATCCCATCTATAATCTGTGAAATTGAAATATCGATAGCCTTCGGGTGGAGATAAGTCTTACCAATTTCTGGCATTGCCATAACTTGTAAATTTGAACAATTTAATTTTTGCTCGTTGGTAAGGGTTTGGAGTCAGTTTATTAGGTCAGACCTGAACCATTGTTCCAAATTTTGTCTAAATTTCATAAATCTAATGGTATTGTAATCATAAACCAATTATTATCGACCATTTCACTTTATTCATAACTTTCCGTTGCCATAACTGCGAATGATTTGGACGATTTGGGGTTATTACCTGGAATGAGAATCCATGATAAGAGAATATGATTAGGATTTTGGTTTTGATTATGATTAACATTAGGTTTTGAATAATATATTGATTATTCCTTACCGTCGCTGCGCTTTAAATAAATATTATTTTTATGCTCGACCTTTTTTAATAGTCGGAACAATTACTCTAAGAAAAAAGCTTAAACCTAGTATTACAACTCCTATAATTATTAAAATTGATCCATTTATTGTCCAGTGGGGGTTATCGTACATAAATGAGTTAGCAGGACCTATCATTGACTTAGATTGTGCAGTAAAGATTATTCCGAGTATGATAAGCAATATACCGATAGTAGTAACTATGAGCTTCAACGATCAGCTAATAGTTGAATCTACCGTGGTATAAGTCATTTGAATATCCGCTAGTTTACTCTCTTATCTAACAATGGCAGGGGCAAAAGTTTCAAGGGTACTTTCAATTTTCGTGTTTTATATTAGATTTCAATGCCTAGTAAGGATATTCACTAATCTGTGCTGCTAGAGGATGCTAATTTTGATTTGTTGTGATTCATCTATTTTGTCTTATCGCTATGAATTTGCAGCAAAAATAAGACATTATTTAATTTTCAACAACGTGTACTCCTCTCCAGAAGGCAACGTAACCTTTGATTTGGTTCGCTGCTTCAGAAGGTTCTGGATAGTACCACGCGCAATCTCTATTATCTTTGCCATTAATCTTGACGGTATAATAAGACGCTGAACCTTTCCACCCACATCTAGTATGCGTATCACTCTCTTGAAAGAATTCTCTCCTGATAGATTCGGGTGGAAAATAGTGATTCCCTTCGACCACGATAGTTTTGTCGCTCTCAGCTAAAACTGTGTCCTGCCAAATTGCCTTCATATCATACAGTTGTGAATAAAAGATAATTATACCTTACTTAAACGATAATTAACTTTTAATCACGGCGTTCGACGTAATGCGGGTTACCTCATATCCTTAGATCAGCCCGGCATCCTTCTGAAAATTGGGAGCCATTTTATCGTCAAATTTTGTCTGCAACATTTCTTTTTTCTTTTAGTTTCAAAAATAGTCTTACCTCCTGTTTTACTATTGCCATTAATTCAGATTTTCTTTTTAGATGGATATATTTTCAAATCGACGATTCTTGGTTTCTTCTACTTGAAGTCATGTTCTTGCTAAAATAAAATATAGAAACCGATAGATGTTGGCTATCTAGTACTAGGGATTGGTAATACATCGACAGCCAACACACAAAGGTGTTATACCATAGACACAGGGCTGCAGCACCATCCTCCAACGACAACGCATGAACAGGAGGCATCATGTCTCGCCTACTGTCACTAGTTACCTATGTTAGGATAGATGCCCTTTGCAAGCGTCTAGCTTTGAAGTAGGTCTGGCGTCTAAAGTAATTGTATGGATGAAGTTACTTCTTATTTAAGTTCTGATAAAAATGTGAATTTGTCAAATAATGAATATTTCGTTGATCATACGAGTTCAACCCTAAGAGCATATAATATAGATTAATGGGATATTCAATATTCTAAGAGGAACTTATAAAAGGTATTAGAATTTTGGGAAATTAATAATAACAAAATTGAGTCTCTGGTCAATTATTTTTATTTATTTTCTCAAAAAGATCATTCTTTTGTTTGCACTTGAGTGTTTCCAGATTCATCCGAATCCCATTGGAATTGATATTCAGGGGATGGCCTGTTAAGTACTATCTGCCTCCCGAAGGCATGTGACACGGATTTAACATGGAGGCAACAGAACTTCCCTCTAGTTTTATATAAAAACAGAAATGTGTACTTATAATGTTATTAATCAATACTTTATACATCCCTGTTTTATAAGCTGTAGAAATATTATACTAGAAGATTTGAAACTTCGCAATAGAATGGATATTATCGCAAATATCTTAAACTCCATACATGCAAATAGAGATGCGGGTGCTTCCAAATCACACATTGTTGAAACTGCTGACGTTTCTTACATGAAATTGAAAGAATATACTCCATTACTTTATCAGTATGGCCTTTGGAAATTGGATGAGAAAACCAACTTGCATTATATTACTGATAAAGGATTGGAATATTTGGAATTATATCAATTGATGTCGGAATTAGAAGGAGTAATTCCCCGAAAGGCAATAATCGTAATGCACTAATTGATTAGGTGCGAATTATAATATTAAGTAATTATAATTTAAACGACTGATCAAACGCTAAATCGTTGGAGGTTATTCATGTTGTATGCTCAATTGCATTTTACTCACCAAAAGTATTGTAGTTGCCATTAAGATATCTGTAGTTTACTAATCATAGCAGCATTTATGCTGAGGGAAGTCTATTCAGTACTGTCATCTGACCAGTTATTACAAGCAAGTCTTCTGCCTTTTCAATAAATAACTGGGTGATCTTAGTATTAAGTAATCCAACCTTATAGTAGCAATCTACTGCATTACAATTAACTAGCATTACATCAACCCTATTTTCGAGTTCTCCTAACGATAATGTCCTTAATGCCGTTAATGTTGTATTAGAATGAAAGAAATTGTTGAGAACTGATTGGTAGTATATCAAGAAGTTGTTACAGGAGTATGTCAAATTGACTGTAGCCCGAGTAGCACAGATGGTAGTTATCTCGGCAAGTTCCACTTGAAGGCTATGAGCTATCTTAAGGTTTCTCTCTGGATGTGGAGATGGGTAATAAGTCAAGGAGTTTGGAACCTTCACATTATCGTTATCGGTAACATTCTGCTGAACTTTAGCAGTATTAAATCCAGTATCAGAAGTATGGGTGTAATTAAGAAACAGTGGTGCTATTACTAAAAATATGAATTTAGCTTTATTATATAACAATGTTCCTTTAATAATCACTCAAATATTTAGACAAATCGGAAAAATGTTACATAACTGCGCAAAAGGGAAAAATATCATATTAAAATCTATAAATTAATTCAAGACAACGGTAACTTTGGGTAATTTACTTTGAAACAATCAGAGGATACTTCTAATGAACCCAAAGATATTGAACCCATGATATGTTTGCATCTAAAACTAATTCGGAAGAACTTGGTTAGTATTTGGATAATGTTGTAATAGCTAGCTTATACTTCCTTACTTAAAATATGAAGAATAAAAGTATGTTACTTAATATAGTATCTGAGGCTATGTTAGGAGAAGCATTTGGTACGGTAATTCAAAAGTAACTGTCGTATTCTAAAAATAAAATAGGGTTAAACCAAGGGGATGTCTTAGGTATTCTAATTTTGGTGGAGTAGAGTTTTAAACCAAATGTCGAATATTCGTGTCTAATTTGGTACTATACCGAACTTTGTATAAACATTTGTTTTTGCCAACGAATCTGACAACGCGGTATAAGGAAGTTTAAACTAGATTAGGAGTTCCTAGTCCCTAATTGATTCTTCTGGGATCATTGAGAAGGGAATTTAGATTATCTCCTTCCAAAAAAATCGGCTCTATTATTCTTTCTTCACCTGCAGTTTTGTAGCATGCATTTTCGATATGATTTAACATTGTAGGCTTGACGATTTCAACAAATATCCCGTAAGCAGCGATAAATAGCTCTCCTCGCTATAGATTAATTCTAATAATTTGTATGATCTATAGATACAATATCGCTAGCGATAGGTGCTGCATCACGTCGTTCTGTTTGATAATGCTTTCCTAAAACATATAGATAAGACAACATAATAGCGAATATAATTAAATGCGCGAGTTAAGATTATAATTTGAAGCTGAACGAATTTTATCACGGCCTATGTCATTATATTCTATCTATAGACAAAAACGTGAGATTTGCAGGATACTGGATAAGAATGGTAAACTTCTAGTTTGCAAATTCAGACACGATATTTTAGTACCTTTGGTTATCGACCACAATAGAACATGGCAGGGCCAAGCCAGTCCCAGCTTTTATCGAGTCGTTTATTGCAATAAAGAAATTAGAATTAGCTTTGGGTAAACTTAATTATGAATTCAATTTCTTTGAAAGAGTGGGCATAGCAATATTTCGACTGGCAGGGAACGAAGATCTGTATCTTTGTGCCTCTATGGAATCAACTGCACTTTATCCAGAAATTCTTTCAAAGATTAAGCACCATATTGCAACGTTATGACTACTCAACATAGATTTAGAAAGTGATCTGACTTACGATTCCTCTTTAGATCCAAACGACGAAATTATTTCATCTATAAATCATGAATCACATGACTTTAGCCTCAAGCAAGGTTTTTGGAAGGCTTTAGAGGTCTCTAAAATATATTCACAGAATATATCAAAGTCTTAAGTTATATGATGAAAAATTTTGGTTTTCAAATAACCCTACAGGAAGAATAGCGGGTTAGTTTTTATAGAGAGAGATCCAATAGGGTTCAATGAAACAAAATCAACCACTGTTCGCAATGGTGCTGTTTGTGGCTGTCTTATCAGTAGGGACTGTTTCTATAGTTCTAAACGTAGCAAAAGTACAGGCACAGGAAGGTCAGACTTTTTCTGCAACTCTCTCTGGTAAAGACGAAGTTCCTCCAACTGAATCTAACTCAACAGGAACAGCAAAATTCCAGGTTAATAACGATAGTTCTCAAGTCTCTTACTGGGTAAATATTACTGGTATAAAGAAAATAACTCAGGCTCATATACACAATGGAACCTCGGGTCAAAATGGTGATGTTGTAGTAACTTTATCAAAAGAAAAGTCAGCCAAAGGGAAGGAAACATCTCCCGCTATAGGATTTGCTGGAAATATAACAAAAGATGATTTGCAAGGTCCTCTCAAGGGTAAGGAAGTCTCTGACTTGGTTAGTTTAATGAGCAACGGAAGTGCTTATGTTAATGCTCATACTGACAAGTATCCAAAAGGTGCAATACGAGGTCAGATAAGTTCAGGAGTAGCTGAAATGCAGGCAACTGGTGCTGAGGGCAGTAGTATGGCAAACGGGGATGTAAATACTAATTCTTCAGTGGCAGAACAGGGCGGCAATATAACAGCAGATAATATGACTCAATCCGGAAATACCACCCTTGTTGGGTAGCGCAACACCCTAACACAGGTCACCAACGTTTTTCTTTTTACTGCCTATTAGTAGGAGGTATTGATTTTTCTTTTTTGAGATAAGCAAGAAATCTATATGTTAGCGTTACTGCCTGAGGGTGTATCCTTTATTTTGATAATAAAAACAAGGAATAAGATGAAATAGTTAGGGTGTTGCTTCTAAAATCATTTCCGATCTAGTTCTGCTTACATTATAACAATTATAGCAAAGCATATTGTCGAACCAGAAGCGCAGTTCATGTGTTTTCTTACCACATACCTGACAGCGCATAATCGATTCCATTTTTCCTATTGTTTCTAAGCCTTCCAAAGTCATATAACAGTTCCCCTATGCATCTATGTGATCTATAGAGAAAATAACACTGATGATTAGGGTAGCACAATAATAGGTAAGTCAAATGATTAACGAATTATCATCTACTATCAAGGTCAGTCAATGAAGTTGTTCATTATTTCAGTGATAGTCTTTATAATTTTTCGTAAGCAGAATAATATATCTAAATTGGAACAATTATGTTAATTTATCTTAAATCTAGTAGAGCCAATTTCTAGTTTTGGCTTCGTCATGTGGCTGATGGGTCATGTGTCCATCCCATCGGTCACTAAAAGGTGAACTCAGCTAAGGAAGTACTAAAGACTCATTTCTCATTCATAATGATAAAGCCCCTCTAATTAATTCAAACTCAATTTTTAAACTTCATTGCAGGCGTCGCGTATTAGGAACATCCAAGAGATTAAGGTCAGGAAGATTTGCAAAGATCTTTTATGAATTAAATTCAATTCAACACCTTCAATTGGATCAATGCTGACAGATTAATCAAAAATATTCTCCTAGATCAAAATTTATTTTGTTGACTTTTCAGTTTATAATAGCTCTCTCTGCTATGTAGAGACAGTCCTGCTTTCGTTTCCATGAGATAAAACTTTTGACAACGAAAAGGTCTATCGAGATAGTACAAGTAACAAAATACCGCATTGTTTATTTAACTCGATAAATGATCATGCCGTACTAAATGAAAACTAATATCCTATTCGTTGTTTCTTCAATGTTTCTAGTATGCGTTTTGGTATTAAGTACTGTAGCTAATCAACTAACCGAAGGGATTAATCCCAATAGAGATACAGACCCAAAATCGATACCTAGTGCACTATTTGTCTATAAATCTCAATCGATTACGTTGCCAAAGTCAGTTGGTACCTTTATTTGGTATATAGTAAATGAAGCTCACGAAGACACTCACAAAGAGGCACAAAAGCTTGTCTCTAATCACAATCCTGACCATATTCCAACGAAACTAGTAATGCCAGAGGGGGTGTCCCTCCTGTTCTTAGATGCCGATGCCCCGTGGGATACACCACATCCTCACACTATTAAAATCAAGGATAAAGCTTTTGGGAAGGGCGTCTACAGCACGGGGAAACTCGATTACACCAATAGCTCCAAGCCGACAATATTGCCTGCAGGTAAATATGTTGCAGAGGACACATTATATCCATGGATGAAAGGTACCATAACTGTATTACCAAGTCGTGAAGCGAATATAGAAAAAAACCTTACAATAGGCGCATTCCTAGCTCCAACAAACCAAGTAAGCGATAACAAAGATAATAATGGCGGATTACATCCTGGATCGTTGGGTTACTATAGAGTAGAGCTTCCCAAAAATGGATTCAAGATCCTAAGTGAATTTAATTTTCACTATGCAACATGCAGCTATTGCCCAGGAAAATTTTGGCCTGATCAAAAAACTGCAGATCATACTCTCATTATTTATAGCACAACTCAACCAATTAAACTTACTATACAAAAACTGGCCAAAATGGTTCGGGATAATGTATATACTTAAAATAAGAACATGTCAACCCTCTATTATAAATTATGTACCTCTGGTTACTACACAACAGCGCACTTGGTCAATTCGATTTGTGTACTATTTAATGATAGTGTCTATTCCTAGCGAGGGCTTCAATTACTTTTTCACAGAGGGCCAATAACCTAATTTAGCTTACTTGGGAATCTATCAAATCTTAAAACAAAAATTAGGAGGGAAATTGCAGTGATTATTTCCTGTCAACGAGTACTACCAAGAAGACGATGAATTATCCTTTCCCATCATTGTCATGTTTCCTTTTCTGGACATCATACCCATCATCATAGCAAGATCTTGTTTAGTCAATATCGTGCCATAAATAGGTGTATTACCGAAATGGTTATTCGTCTTTGCCCCATCCAAAGATATTGCTACAACATGATTGTCCATAACTTTAATTTCTACTGGCACCTCGGTTACAGGTCCATCTTTCATTGTGATAGTGACTGTTCCTTTATAAGTCGAAGTTTTATCTTGCGTGGTAGCATCTGTTAGCGAGAAGTTAGATATCCTATGTTTGTGCATTGCGGATCCGTTTAACATTGCCATGTCGATCCATACATCGAATTTGGCAGGGTTTGTCTGATTGAAACTGTCCTTAGTCTTGTTAATTATGTTTGTAACCCAGTGTCCAGAAAGAACCCACGCAGGTTTTCCATCCTTATCATTCTGTATACTTGCAATAGGGCCAAAAGCCCATCCTTTGTGGTCCTGCCACTTACTTCCATATGGTGCAGCGTTTGCAGTTATTGATAAAGTCGCTGATAGTGCTCCTCCTATAATAACCAAGGCAGTGAATAGATAGATTTTTGTTTTCAAATCTCTCGTAGTTCTGTTTATCATTGAAGCTAAGGCGATGTGAGATTATTAAAGGCTAGCGTAACGATGTTACCTACATTATATTATGGTGTAGTAGCTATACCCTCTGGATTAGGTTATTTAGCCCTAACGACATAACAAATAATTGATTTTACTTATCTAAGATATGAGGCAAATCAAGATATAAAAGTAAGTTGATGGGAACACTCATACAGATCTTGTACGTGTCGCCTCTCAGATATAGAACGATGTTGATGCATGTCCTTGTTGATTGTAGAACAGGGTCAATTTTATGGAATCTTTCTCTACCAAGCAATTGAATACTCTTATCCAGATCAAGAAGAAAGATCGTTTAATTCCTAAAGGTTTCGGCTATTAAGATAATTTAAATGTCAACAGTCAAACAACATCAAAAAACAAAGACAATAAGGAAATATCAAGACGCTCAGTTCTTAATTTGTAATTCTTGTCTCTGGTGCGCTTCATATTTAGCTGGTGATTTAGATTATATCGGGAATTGCCCAATATGTATGAATTATAATATTGAATCTATCCCGATAGCGCAAACAGAAGGCTGAAGGAAATGGTGTTTCTATGGAATTCTGGAATCTAGCAGTCTAAACTTTCTTCTGAGACTTCTTCTGAGACTATATCAGGATTGTCAATAAATCCTCAATCATCAGCGGCGTGTCAGTGGGATCAGGTTCTATAATACCCAACCACTTTTGATGCTGATAATCCAGCTCTAATTCCTGTTTAGAGTATTTCATTGAACTATAGTGTACATTAACAGTTATGAGCATTGTCGCCAAGTCACTGAACAATTAGTTATGACGTTCAGTATTCCAACTGTGAATAGTTTTCCTAGCTTCAATACTACCATTCTTTGTACGAGTAACGTTATCACCTCTCCGCCGTTAGGCAACCGTCTTTACAGGTATAACCTAACAAATGATACGCTAGTAAATCCTAAGCTCCTTCTAGACTTGCCGACTACACCAGGACCTTCTCACAACGCTGGCAAGATAGCAATAGGTCCTGATAACAATCTATACATTTCAATTGGTGATGTAGATGGTTCATTTAGAGACATAAGTAGTGAAACTAAGGTACAAAATTCTAGACGCCTAATCACATGTACTGAACTTTTAGAAATAGCTATGTTTACTTTTCCATATAATCAATTAGGACTAAATATATATAGGGTAAATTTTTGTGTTGATAAAGACTATGCTAGTATGCTAATATAAAGCGAAATAGCGGACGCTAATTTAGCCTATTTATTTCATTCGGCGACTGTTCCGTATATTTGGGATTCGCCAAAGTGATGTTTGACCATATCCTTGTCAATATAGATGCCAATAGTTCGAATATTCATTATTTTAATGCTTATTGGAACTCCAGATATAGACTGCCCTAAATTACTGCTTTGGGATTCTTCCCCAATCGTAACCAGAGAAATAGTTCCGTTAATTATCGCGGTTCTGTTCTTAAATTCAATATTCAGAAGTTTAAAATCTGTCAGCTTGTGCTTGTGACTATCTGTCCCATCTAGATTTGTCATTGTAATATTAGATGTAAATCTGATATCAGGTTTGACATAGTTTGTATTATTATTATCGAGCACTACTAATTTCCATCTTCCAGAAAGAATCCAAGCAGGGCTCTCTGACCCATTATACTGTAGGCTAACTATATTGCCTTTCAGTATCTTAAGATCAGATATATTGATTGGCCTGCCTTCAAAACTTTGTTGAAAAATAGGTCTTGCAATGTCATACTTGTGATCGAAAGTGGCATATACTACACCGAACACAAGAAGTAGGCTTAGACCCAAAAAAACAGAAGAAATAAGATTCACTATGATTCTGGTGAATCGACTGTATTTAAAATCAGTGTAACAAAGGTCATCTAGTGGACTTTTGGTAGCACTTTTTGACTTTCTAGATCGTCAACCAAGTCTTTAGTAGAACGACAAATTCCATATAACATACCTTGTGGCCATTATGTTAAATTCTAGGCTTTTGGGCGAATTCTAAATACAGTTCCTTCCAAAGGATTATTATATGAAATACATGGCTTACTAGAATGATGGCTAGTAGTGCAATCATCAGCGCTCTTGTAAAGAGAAAGTACGTATAGATATCCGTCTGGCCCTACTTGCATATCTGTAATCCCACCAAATCCTCGCGCGAAAGTTACATTGCCAGTTTCATTCAAATTACTTGCTACTTTATCTCCAAGAACAGATTCAAGTTCCAACCCTGTTCTATTTGCATTTAATTTGAAATGATATATATTCCCATTGTGAAAATCACCCACAAATAAATCATTTGCATTTTGCTGTCCCATTTTAGCTGAGTTCAGGAACTTAATAGCAGTCAGGCCTGGAGGAGGTTGATACCAACTGAGTACAGGCGGATGATAATGTCCAGTCCCATTGAAGTCAAATAAATCCGTAAAATTAGATTTTATAGGGCCAAATGAGTTTTCATTTGGTTCCCAAATACCTTGAACCTTGTTCCAGCCGCTGTTAAATCCGGACTCAACGAGGTTAATTTCATCACCATATTCAGGACCGTTCTCTGTATCCCATAATTTCCCAGTGAGAGGATCAAAGTCCATACCAAAACTATTCCTTATTCCGTACGCAAAGTATTTATTTAGTACGCCGGTTTTACCTAAAATTCCTCCATTTACGGGTTGGCCGTCCACAGTAACCCTGAGAATTCCTGCCCTGCCATCGGCATCTTGAGACTCAACATGATTTTGGGCTTTAGTAATTATCGATGACGCATTCTTGGCATTGCTACGATCTAGATCGCCAATCGAAAGGTATACATTTCCATCTGGTCCCACAATAACTTTACCCCCGTTGTGTGCTGATCCAGGGGTGGAAGGTAGGTCTAATAGCAACTTAGGGTTTACGAGCCTGTTATTAACTAGCTCGTATCTGTATAGACGATTGCCCAATGGTACTTTTCCACTTGATACATCATCTCCGTCTCTCAGAGATTCTGTGAAATATAAAAATACAAAGGTAGGTCCATCTCGCGTTTTCTTGACATCAATCCCGAGCATCCCCCTTTCAACGCCGTTCGCGACTGCTACGTCAAGCAAGGAGGCATTTTGAATTCTTCCATCTACGATCCTCTTTACAGTTCCATTATTTTTTTCTAGAACCAATAAATCGTTATTTCCTAAAAATGCCATATGAGTAGGAAAATTAATTCCCCTAGTGACAATTTCCACTTTGAGATTAGGATCACTTACAACAGGTCCTCCTGGGTATTGAGTATTTATTTTTGGGGGCTGTTTTGGCTCATAAAATGTAACTCCTCCGTCTGTACTCTTCTTTAGGTATATCTCATTATTACCTGTTGTATTATCCTGCCATACCACAAAAGTACTGTTACCCTCTGATTCTATTTGGGGAGATTCTGAACTTCCTGGACTTTGACTTAGCATTTTCTTATTGCCAAAGGTAAATCCAGTATTGGCACTCTTCCTAAGATATATCTCATTATTACCTGTTGTATTATCCTGCCATACCACAAAAGTACTGTTACCCTCTGATTCTATTTGGGGAGATTCTGAACTTCCTGTATTGTTAGTAAGTTTTTTCCTACCGACAAATGTGACACCTCCGTCTGTACTCTTCTTTAGGTATATCTCATTATTACCTGTTGTATTATCCTGCCATACCACAAAAGTACTGTTACCCTCTGATTCTATTTGGGGAGATTCTGAACTTCCTGGACTCTCACTCAATTTTGTCGCATTACCGAATGTGACACCTCCGTCTGTACTCTTCTTTAGGTATATCTCATTATTACCTGTTGTATTATCCTGCCATACAATACTCAAACTGTTCTCAAACGGTGATAAACCGTGCCCTTGATTCCCAGTATAATTTATAATACCCACATTTATTGACAAAGCTTGTCCATTTCCGTAGCTTGACGTAAGTAACGAAACTGATAAAACAACTGTCATTACAGCTACGATTGGTATTGGGTCAACTTTTCCTACTTCAATCGCAGATCTGTGGTTATTTTTCATGCAACGTCAGAACCACTTTTCATCCCCGTTGTGGCATGCAGAATCATCAATTTATCAAACATATCTCCAGTATACTGAAGAATATATTCGATTCGGTTAGGTTCTTGTTATGATTCGTTTATGGCTGAAGCATTACCATTACGAGCTCAATATATGTTAAAACGGGACTAAAAAAGGTTCCACTTATATAACTGAGAAGTAAAATCAGTTCCCTGATCTCTATAGAATCCTTTTAGAATAATCATTGGTATTTCAAATGACATTATCTCCTCATAGCCTATTATCGTCATCAATGAAAAATCTCCAAATCGCAGCTACCTGAAGTTGTGGAAATAGAATTAATTTCTCTTACGCAACTTACTCTGTCGGCGTGTATGGTACATTAAAATTATATTTATACTAACAGCGAAATGGGAAAAATGATCATTTGTTCAATGAGAGATGTACTCTGTTCTCAATTTCCCTCATAGAGGATCGATAAACACACTCGTCTTTTAAGTTCAGGTCAATATGATGGTTTATATCGATATGATATTAATCCCAACTTTAAAATCTAAGTGTAGTCATCTTATTGAAACTAAACGTGCCCAAATTCAAGCCTACTAAATATATTATAATAATTGCCTTACCGCTATGTCTTTCGGCGTACACTCATCTTTGGAACCCCATAGGATTTCCCTCCATCCATATCGATGAAGGTCACTATCTTAGACGAGCGATGTTGATATTGAATGGTTTAGGGCCTCAAGAATCAGCACTTAATGGCTATCCTCGTACATATGATCATCCCTATTTTGGACAACTTTTCTTAGCAGGCGCGTTAAGTGTTACAGGTTTTCCTTACCTGATGAATCCAAACACGGATGTAATTTCTATAGAAACTCTACACCTTGTTCCAAGAATCCTGATGGGCATTCTTTCAATTATTGACACTCTCATAATTTTCAAAATTTGTGAGAGACGATACAATCGAAATATTGCATTAATAGCAGGTCTCCTATTTGCATTGATGCCAATGACGTGGATCCTAAGACGAGTGTACCTAGACAATTTACAGATGCCCTTTACCCTTAGTGGGATCTTATTTGCGTTATATATCAAGCCGGGGGTTATTGAGGCAATCAATCAGTGGCAGTCTAAGTTTATTATTAGCAAACGTGTTTTGGCTCTGCTGTCCGGAGTTTTCATAGGACTGTCAATTTACACAAAGATTCCTGCATTTACGTTAATGCCATTGGTAGGATCACTTGTATTCTTTAATTCTGGTAAAAGGCTAAGTATCCTAGGAATCTGGCTTATTCCCGTTTTGCTAATTCCGGTTCTATGGCCTCTGTATAGTGTGGTAGTAGGCCAAAGCGACCTTTGGTTCCATTGGGTGGTGTGGCAAACGGGTAGAAACAGACCACTGTACCTATCACTGTTACAAGCTTTCCAGATCGATCCCATAATTGTAATCATTGGGCTAGCCGGCATAATATTTGCGAGCTTGAGAAAAGATTTTTTTACATTATTATGGATAACTCCTTTTCTTATCTTCTCATATTTTATAGGTTGGGTACAATACTTTCATCTTGTCGCCATTTTTCCAGCATTCTGCATTGGTGGCGCCATATTGATCGATTCGCTTCAAAAAATAGTAAAAAGATACATCTCTAAAGCGCTATCTTTTACAGTACCAATCGCGTTCTGTGTTTTTGGCTTTGTAATTACCTCCATACTTATTTCTGCAAATGTCAACTCAAATTATTATGAGGTGTATGCAAGTATAGCCAAGAATTTACCAGTGGCAAAAAATACTAACAATTCTGCTGTGACTGTAATAGGAAGTCATTGGTGGATTTGGGACTCGTACTGGATTACCGAATTTATTCTACATGATCATCATGATATAGTGGACCCTCATTTCGATCCTCACTTCAAGAAACAAATAAACACCACCATGGTTCTATTTGTTGCAGATAATAAATTTCTAGATGATTTTTCGCATAATCTAAGGACCAGGAATTATCAGAATATAAAAAATCTATTTGAGGAATCTAAAATTGTAGCCAATATTACTGACAATGTAACGAGTAAAAATAACGGTCAATACCCATACAACATATTTTCTATTATGATCTTGAATGAAAATCATCCTACTGGCTCAGTTCAAATTCGAATGAATTATTAATTTCATTTATCTTTTGATTCATCCCTTCACTATTAAATTCAATTTTGTCAAAATGTCAGATCTGAAGAGCTATTTCTTGCTAATTTACAATTACTGAAGTATACTAGTCCTCAGAGGCCAGTTGGATAAATTTAGCAAAAGGAGTCATAAATCCGCGTATCATCTTAATTTATCTCTCTTTGTTAGTAAATCTCAATTAGGGAAACTAAAACTAAGTTTTAATCGCGTTTAAAATTGCTTGCAATCAACTGATACGAATGGCTATTTCATTGCTTATGGCGAAACCTCATACGGTGATGTAAATGAGACCAAATCATGTATCCTCACTAATCAACCTTATGCCCTTATGCTTCCCTAATCAAGTTAGCATGATTATTTATGTCACAAATATTATTTTAGAGTTAAGATAAGATTAACCAGTCGACGACGTTACCAACATATTGCATAATTATGATACAGGATATTTTTCAAAAAACTATTGGTAACAACCACTAGCAGTTAGATTTTCTAACTCTTGAGACCATTAATATACTTCTTAGATTTACCTCAAACCTATAATTACGTTATTAATAACTCGAGGATTATGATACCCTATACCGTCATATAGCCTATTCATGGTACTTGCCATGTATCTAATCTATAATCTGTTTTATCCTTAGATTTAAGGTACCTTCAATATTATATAGCTCACCTACAACTTTGAATTCGTAACCTTTCTTTAGGAGCTCTCTTGGTCCTTCGTAATCATAATGATTCAGCCTTGCATGCCATTTATCGTTAACCACCACAAGAGCTCGTCCTTGAATGATTTTTTCTATTTGTATGTTGTATGTTTTCCCAGAAATTTGTTTCAATTTATCTGCAAGTACCACCGTACTATCATCAAGCCATTTTATTCTCTTTAGTTTATCAAGTCGATTAATTGCTTCGATTGCTACCGTATTATCTATTCCGACATGATCACAAATATAATCGAAATCTAGACCAGATCTACCTTTGGCGGCTAGTAATGAATGTATACGTCTGGCTGCAGAGTCTACTTGCCGTCTGAAATGACTAGTTAATCTTTGCTCTTCTAGCGTTAGTAATGACATTTTTCTATTCCTAATCAAGTCACCAGTATGCCCGGATATTTTGGGAGTGAGAGCGTTTTGAATGTACGTTTCATTGGTAGATAATAATTTCTTTTCTACTTCCTTTTTTAATTTTTCATCAGTTCTTCTAATCGCCAAATCCAATAATTCTATTTCATTGGCTGTCATGGTTTCTGGTGGCAAAGTGTACCTATTTTGAGGATTAAGCGTCATAATGAGTGATGAAAGTGCTTGCTTCATTTTTTGAAAGCGTCTCTTACTTGCATCAAGATAGCGTTCGTCAATAGTCTCTTTGGCAGCAAGTATTACAACAGAGCCAGCAGTTTTTCTACCTGTCCTTCCCCTTCTTTGAATATATCTAATTTCACTCGGTATAGGTTCATAAAATATGACTAAATCAACTTCTGGTATATCAAGTCCCTCTTCTGCTATCGACGTTGCCACAAGTATATCAAATTCCCCACTCCTAAACGATTCTAAGATACGGGACTGTTCTTCTTGCGTCATTCCAGCATCTCCCTGTCTTTTTGCTTGCCCAACGAACCTTGATACTCTAATTCCATGTTTAGAAAGAATTTCAACTATATGTCTGGCAGTATCCCTATATTGAGTAAAGATGAGAACACGCGAAGTATTTGGCATAAGGTCATCGTGGATGGTTCTTCTATCACCATTACCACGATTTCCATTTTTATCGATTGGATTAAAATCGTGGCTTCCGAATTTATTTTTAAGAACGTCAACTATGTACTTTAATTTAGGATGTTCTGTCGACAAATTATTTACAAGTGTTCTTATTTCCTTAATTCTAGGATCGTTTAGTAGGGATTGATGAGTTTTGCTTCCTTCTACCTCGATTCTATTGATAAATGCTTCAAGTGAGTATGAGCCTTGACTTTCGATTAGTTCAGCGCAATACATAAGAGATAGTGCTGAAGCCTGATGCTTCAGGGCAACATAAAGTGGTGCTCTATTCTCGTCCATAGTAAGTTCCAAGTTATATCGAAGTTGTTCTCCAACATTTATCAGATCCCGCTTAAAAATCCAGTTAGGATCCTTTCTTATTAGTCGTCTATGGATAAGCCATTTGATTCTTTCATCCAACATGCTCTTCAATGTAGTTCGGATATACTGATATTCTGATGAAAGATCAAACCATTTCCAATTTACTTCTATGGGGTTAATGTACGATTTTACATCAATATCATCTTCACCTCTATACTCCACGTGCTCAATGAAGAGGTTGTCACAAACTTCCTGTACTCTTTGTTTTTGTGAACCAGGACTGGCAGTCAGGGCCAGTATTAACGGATATACAGATTGTTTGACATACTCCTTCGCTACAGAAGTATATGCATAATCCTTTACAGCTCTATGTGCCTCATCGACGATCAGTAAGGTAAAGTCCTTCAACGACAATCTATTTTCTTCAATGTCGTTTTTTACAACCTCAGGTGTGGCGAAAATGAGTCTAATTTCTGGATTGTTCCAAACAGCTCTCCTCTCTATAGGGGTTATTTTTCCTGTAAGCATTGCTACCTGACTTTCGAGTATTTTCATAATAGAAAAAAAAGAGCCCAGGTGTTGCTTTACAAGTGGCCTGGTCGGGGCCAATATTAGGACACGTTTATCTCTATGATGGTATAACGTATTTGCACTTACAAGTAAAGATATGACAGTCTTTCCCAGAGCAGTTGGAAGTATTACGAGTGTATTCTTGTGGAAGGCAGATTTGGATATATTATTTTGATATTCTCTAAATTCAACAGTTTTCTCTCGCAAAAGTGGGTGACTTACGAATTGATTGGACTGATTTGCTTCTCTATACATTGCTACTTCTATATCTAGAAACTATTGGAAAGTTCGGACTATTCAACGTATCACATAACGAATTCATAGAGTATTAGAGTATTAGTAAACTTGAAGTTTAGACTGCTTAAATATCATGGTCAAATTCATACACGGCGGTCAATGTCAATGCTTTGATTATGATGAAAAGTATTGGACAAACAAATCTTCATGATTATTATCACTTACGTTTTGAAGTAGTAAGATCTGATTATCTCGCATTAACAGGATCGGTTTTTACTAGACATAAAAAAGATGGGCAATGGTGTATGTCGGTTTGCGGATTTGTTATTCACTTTAATTATTAAACCAGTCTACACGGAAATTCGCCGCTCACGTTAAATCTGTCAAGATCTGTTGAGCCAACTACAACAGATTAGGACAGTCAGAAAAAAAGGTAAGTGAATTGGATGAATTATTGGCATGACTAGTAAATAACAAGTAATGAAACTCTCCTCTGGTCTCAAAACCCTTCTGACCGTGGCCCTCTAATAGATACCAATAGAAGAAGAAACTCTTGTATACAAGCTTTTAAACAGGTAAAATTATCAAAGTTTGTTATTACTAGATTTTTACGCAGCCCACTTATATTATAATCACCTTGCTAAAGGGAATATTAAATGAGCACTGGAATAAAATTAGCCATGATCTTGATTCTCTCAGTAGGAATGTTAACTGCGTTAACAATGTTGACGTCAAACTCTGGCTTAACTCCAGCATTTGCAAAGAAGAAGCACTGTGATAAACTCAATACTGGATGCGACTCGATCACTTCATCAAATCGTCAATATTTACTAGGTGGAAACGAATCCCCTACCTCTCGTCAAACTGATCTAGGACAGAATGACTCAAATATCGTAGACGAACCCACTACTTTAGAGGACTCCCAAACACAGATTGATAATTCCAACTCCTCGAAAACTACAATATCAGGAGACCCGTTTCAATTACCAGATATTTAATATATTTTTGTTTTGTAAAGACAGGTCCACTCAGGTCAATTAATTATCCTAAAATACAATTAAAGTAATTTTCGTATCACAGATTCAAATTTTGTCTCGATGAATTTCGATGAAGAGTTGTTTTCGTCAAATCTTGCGATCATATTTTAGATTAAAATTGATAAACTCATTGTTATAAGTGAGAGTCAGCAAGTGTAGATATAGTTTATTGGAACCAGAAAGATAGAAACAATCATGAATATTCTCAACAACAAAAGAAATGCGGGAAATCTTGCTATGTTGATACTCTTATCAACATCAATGATACTATCCGCAGTCGTATCGACAACACCAGCATTTGCAGCGAAACATCACTCGAAAGATTGTAAGGGTGACAAAAATTGCAATGTTTCTAAGTCAATTCAAACAACATCGATTGTTAGCTGTAAATCAAATGGAAAGGAATCGGCCAACAATTCTGAAAAAGCAGGCACGTCTTGTGAGAATCAGACAAATACTGTAAGTTCACTCAATGCTACAGCCTTTAAAGAACTAACCAGTATATTTGGTTAACATAAGAAAAGCAATACCTTGGCGGAAACAGGACAGCCGTCCCAAATTTTTTGTTTTTGTAGTATACAGTACCTTAGCTTTTTAGCATTAGTTAATATTTGATCTGAGTTAAAATAGTAAGGCAATTTAATTAATTTATCGCGCTTCAAGACTTCGATTGGCTTTCGTAATATTGCTTCCCAATTTTTATTGGTTCCAAATAGTAGCTCTTCGATGGATGTCGTTTATGTTATCCAACATAGTATCTATAATCAACTTATTGTTATTTCGATTCATTAACCATTCCAAACGTTCTCGGAAAAGCTTCCATATGTTCCAGCATACCTAAAATTAAGGTAACTACTATTTACCTCGAGTCTCTTCGTAGATGCTTGTTCCATCCTGGTTGCTTCAAAACCTTCTGGCAATTCAATATTTAACCTTCCTAAGATTCACCATAAATTTAATGGAACGACTATTAATTAAGATGACCGATTAACGAAATACTAAATATCTCAAAATTCCACGTCCAATCAAACTTTTTCGTAGACTTGATAGAGTATTTTAGGAATAAAGCAAAAAGTCTTTAATCTCTCGCCTTAGAAGCCAGTATTCATGACAATAAGGGTGATATTGGCACTTTAAGGGAGGATATTTTATTTGATTTTCTTGAAAATCATATTCCCGCACGCTGCAATGTGATAAACGGTGGGTTCATTTTTGATTCTACAGGCAGCAAGTCACGCCAAATCGACTTGATGGTTTGCAATGATCAGACATTCCAGTTTAAGAAATCTGGAAATGATAACAAGATAAAATCTTTCAATTGCGTAGAAGGATGTTTTGCTGTTATATCCGTAAAATCGTTTCTTAACAAGGTTGCACTGATTGATTCACTACAGAACTTGCTTCTGTTTCAACTATAAAGAAGATTAAAGTTAACCCCTATGTTGGTAATGCTCAAGGTTTGCTCAACCAAATCCCACAGCGGGTTATCTTTACTTATGACGGAAACGAAATGAATACAATAAACGAAACTTGCAAAGTGTACTATGATAGCTGTAAAGCATGTAATATTATAGAGTCTATGCCGGATCTTATTATAGTGAATAACCAATATTATTTTTCGAGAGCTGGAGTCCTTGGCTATAAGATCCATACGGGTGAAACAATTCCTTATGGAAAGTACACGATGCTCAACATGAAAACAGACCCAAATGTTGGTGCAATGGCACTGTTTCAACTAATCTCTAGAATATTGACTGTATCTGCTCTCTCACCCCAAATGGAAATCGATTTTGCGGAATATAGTAAAAAGATAGATGAGACTGAAGTGAGAATGAGTAGGACTCGTAACCTGCGTTAATCTTTAATTATTACAAGTTCAAAGTGATTGCTGAAATCATGGGTAGCCTGCTAATACCGTACAAATCCGCTGATAATTCTAGTAAATACTCAGAATTGGCTACAGATAGGCCAATACATCAAACCAAAGATAAGAAAGAACTGAAAGGTTATGGGGATATACTATATGTAGGTGGTCACTAGATGTATCCGAAAGGCGGAGAGACGATGATATTCCTTTATGAAGACCGATTTGAGCTTGGCGCAAAGAAGGAAAAAACAGTAGTATCAATTCCTTACTCAGATATTATTAACCTTGAAAACAAGGACGAAACGGAAATCTCGGCAGAACGTGTAGTTTTGTTAGGCGTAATTGGAGCATTGTGAAAAAAAAGATATGTTTACACAGTGATTCGTTACAGAGAAGAAATGGATGAGCAGACAATTGTTTTAGATTTCGAAGATAATATTGAGAAACTTCAACCTTACATCTATCGGAAAATGTTAGAGTACAGAAAAAAATAATCGTCATATCCATCTAATTAGTAAAATTAAATTTTGATGGAAGTCAAATAAATCAAATCACATACTTGGAAGGCTGAGCGCATAAGTCATTGCTCTTTTTTTAATTTCCGAATAATATTGTGTCAGAGTGTCAATGTAACAATGGAGCGCCACTACGATGTGGGAATTTGTTAGGAGGACTTGCGTAGAGAAGCTGATCACTGGCCTGCAGACCAGTCGTAATACACGCCGTCCTTATGTCGATTATATTCGACAATACAAACAACTAACAAGAATGATGGAGGAACGAAAGCCTAAGGATGCGGCGGAACCCAATACACTCGATCTTTGGCAACATGCAAGTAAAGGAAAATGAAACTTGTGTTAAGGTTGCTTCATTGCCTTAAATCCTTTACAAGAACAATTGCAATCTATAGGATATGGAGCTGATAAACAGTATAGTAGTAAAGGGACAATCTGACTTGACTGGATAGGAAAGACAAATATCCATAAATATGTCATATTATGATTTCGATAGCATATATTGAACCCTAAAGAACAACAACAAAAAAAACCAAGTTGGAAAGTTCGTGCATATTTTCTAGATGCGTGTAATTGTGACTGGGGATGTCCCTGTCAGTTTAATGCAAATCCCACTCATGGTAATTGCGAAGGAATTGCCGGATACCATATAATAACTGGTAGTTATGGAACTAAAATTAAACTAGATGGACTTAATATGGCATTGATAGCTTCCTGGCCTGGTCCCTTGCATGAAGGGCGTGGGAAAGCGTCATATTATATAGACAACAGGGCAGATGAAAGACAGTTTGAGGCATTATCAAACATTATTACAGGTAGGGCAGAAGGAGGACCTTTCGCTGTGTATGCAAGCATTATAGAAGAAATCCAAGAACCCAAGAAAGCGAGTGTAAAGTTTCAAACTAAGGATATTAGAAGTCGTGTCAGTGTGTTTGGGGCGAGTGAGGATAAAAAACGAAGAATCAGAGGAGAGCAGTCTAAAAATGTCATTGCTGAAGCATGGCTTGAACCTATACGAAATCCTGTAACTGGTAAGGCCCATAGAGCAATAATTGAAATCCCTGAAGGTTTTGAGTCTAGTAGAATGGACCAGGCATCTATGAAAACACTTGTTGCAAATGACGGCTATCTTAGCTTTCGATACGAAGGAACATATGGTAGTTTTTCAGAAAACACTTGGAAAGGACCATAAGGCGAGACAATGCCGTTTAATTCGTAAGTATAGGAGCGATAAATGACACTCCAAGAAATTGATAAGGTATCTGTTACGATTCTAATGGATAACACCACGGACCTATTGCTAACAAACTCCATTCATGCAAATAGACCCCAGCTAACGATGAATGAAAAATTATTACTCCCTCTTCCAATTGCAGAACACGGATTCTCCGCACTTGTAGATATTGTCGTACACAGTGAAGAAAAGAAGGAAATAAGTAATATGGGTAAAAAAATCAAATATAAAAATAATAACAGTATATTCCTGTTTGATGCAGGTCCTAGTGAAGATGGTGTAATTCATAATGCAGACATCTTTGGAATAGATTTTGATCGGATTGATGGAGTTATCCTAAGTCACGGTCATTTTGATCATTTTACAGGACTTGCCAATATACTTAGGAAAATATCATTATCCCGACGAAAGGGTACTGGTATAGATCTACTTGCTCATCCTGAGGCTTTTTTAAAACGCTGGGAGGTCTTTCAAGACGGAAAAAGAGCAAAGATGCCATTTTTAGATGAAGAGCATCTAAAAGAATTAGGAGCGCTAATACACAAAAGGACAGGTATTACGTTTCTTCCCAGTGATGAGTCTCCTTCCTTATTGGTTACAGGTGAGATACCACGGAAGACAAGTTTCGAGAAAGGATATCCGTTTCAGTACGTAGAGAATCGATCTAGTAACGAAACAAGGCTCATTCCAGATCCATTGGTTAGAGATGATCAAGCAATAGTGGTTAATGTGAAAGAAAAGGGATTAGTAATTTTGACAGGCTGCGGTCATTCAGGAATTGTAAATACGATAAATTATGCGAAGAAAGTAACAGAAATTGACAAGGTGTATGCTGTGCTTGGAGGCTTTCATCTTCCAGCTGATGGAGGAATTTATGAAGAAGCAATAGAGCCCACACTGAATGAGCTACAAAAAATAGACCCTGACTATATAGTACCATGCCATTGTACTGGTTGGAAAGCAGCATGTAGAATCACTGAAAGCATGCCTGAAAAGTACTTACAAAGTAGCGTTGGCACAATATTCTCATTCTAATGTGTTTTTATTAGGTAGCCTTCACTCTTATCTGCCTTTTAATCTTTCTACCAGATCGCTGTCCATCATTACCATCTAAGCCAATTGATAATTTTGGCGTTACTCGTTTTTGTAACAACCACCATATTACTTACTAAGGTGATTCCATCCCATCCCATGTCTGTAAGGATTTGAAAAATATCTACCTTTATCCGGAAGCGATTGTAAACTGTTACTTATTATTCCCAACCGAACTAGGTGCCAATCATAAGAACCCATTTAGTCGAGTGAAGTGTAATAAAATCATAATAATATTGTTATTCGCAAATTGAGGCACTTTGCAATATGAAAATTTCATAGACGTCTACCTTCAGCATACCAGTTCCCCTGTGGATTTTCATTAAACACTACTATTACAGCGTCCTTCGCCACATTTAATATCCTACAAACATCTTCAGTGATTGCTTCGGCGAGCCTATCCTTTTCTCTTTGGGTTCTACCAGCATATAGTGAAATATTCACGATTGGCATAATTCATAGTAGTAAAATGAATCTATTAAGATTTAAGTTAAAGCCATTTTTATTTGAAAAGTCATGCCGGTAACCCCTTCCGGCTAACCAAAAAATGGATTGGAGAACCACCACCCCATCCTTGTAGGTATTGAGTAGTCTAACGGAATCACAATTCAGTTCAGTTTTAATGGCTTGCTTAACTAGTTATTTTAAAGGTCTATGCGCAATTTGAACAGGATGGAGGGAAAATTGGAAAACCCTCCACCTGAACTTAATTGTCTGACACCGTGCGTCAAGTAAAATAGTTCAAAAATTAGTTTTAAGAGAATTGCTGAACTAGGTTAATCTAGGTTAAAGAATTAGTTATTATTCACTCATGCCGCAGTCACTTCTCGGCTCGGGGCAGGGAGGCTGTCATTCCTCTTACCAAATCCTGCCCCAGTAATTTTTGGTTATTCCCCTTAAGAATTATAATTTAATCGCGCGATTCAAAAACAAGTATTTGATTTCTATTAACATGGGCCTAATTGATTTAGTAGCAACGGAATGGAGAGAGAAATTGGATTACAACAACTCTCCAGCCGTTGGATTCTAGGTATTTTGCAGTCTACAGGATGTTGATCGCGTTATGATTGATTGATTAACTAGGTTAAGCCTCACTTAATATTTGCCGGATGTGTAAGCAATGTAGTCCAACACTTCTTGGTGCAATGGGTATCGTCATGGTTTTCACAAATCTGCTGCACCTATAATAAGTATTTCCAAACAACAATTAATTAATAACTTTTGCCCTAACTCAACTTATTTCAGCGTAAGACATACTATCCAACATGCCCTTGGTATTACCTGTTTTAAAGTTACTCAACACTAGTACAATCTTTTATACAAGAATCAGATACAATTAATTAATGACAAGTCCCGAGAAATGGTATATAATTAAAGACGATAAGTATTTCTGTAACAGGTAGTTCCATTTAATGATTCTTGAATATAGTAACTTTAACTGAGTTAATTTACACAGTTAAGCAATGAATTATAAACTCACACACCCTAAATTGTTGATGTGAACAAGAACAACAAAAATGCTTGGTGTAGGAATAGCTGCAATTGCCTTTCTTTTAGTAACAATTCCAGTCCTTAAGAGCGGTGTTGCATATGCTGACTCAGACAACCATGACCACGGAGATCATGACCACCACGATAGAGATCATGATGATGACCATGATGATGACGACAGACATAACGACTGAGGCTTTAAACTGATCTGAACCCTACACAAAGCATTAGTCAATAAGTACCATCGAGTCTGCAAACTGTAGGATTGCAAGTGCAGAGCAGACTTCTCTTTTTTATTATTTCTTGAATACGTCCTATTATAGACTAAAAGTACATTCTTAGCTATTCGCAAATTCCGCTTTGAAATTAGGTGTTAGAATGTGTCACAACTTGAGACATCCCAGACGAAATATGGTAAGTGGATCATGTGGCTACTTTAGAATTTTCACTTATAAAAAACTCAAGTTAAGGGGAACGGGACAAGATTTTACCTTCCTTGTGGGGTGTAGCTACTACCATATCTTGGCGATCTCCTAAAATCAGGAGGTGTTCGAACAGTATAACCAAGTGGACTCCCGCAACAAGCACAAATTGCACTTTCTGTTATTATATACAAGTCGCAACCTAAGCAGTGTTTTGCACCTTTAACATAGATTTTGTTTCCAAACCCCAACTTTTCACATAACTTGATGCATAGCATACTGAATGAATAAATAGCTTGTCTTAAGAAAGCATCAAAATTTAGTTAGGCTTTTTGCATAAATAAAGATTAGCTATTGGCCTCGTGAAGAAGCTCTAATCAGCTGCTTTCACCACTCAAACTTAAATCAACCTCAACATATTAAAGTAGTATGCCAAAGCTAGAGTTTTACGGTCAGATCCAGGAGACAGATGGTGTTTTTGTTATTTTAATTCCTTCAAGTCTGTCTGGAGTTGCTAAAGGCTTGAAGGATAAACAATTTAAGGTATCTGTTGAATTATGATTGAACTCTTATCTTAGGCTAATATTGATTTTATGGTAAAATTTATTCTTCAGTTGAATGAAGTAATGCCGGGATTATAATTATATCTAAGACCATTCTTAAGGACAAATGAAACAAATGGGGTATAGTAAATATGAAAGGTAATCAAATGACGGAACAAGTATCCAAGATATTGAGCGACAAGAACTTTGCTTTTTTAGGAACACTTATGAAAGATGGTAGACCTCACGTCACGCCAGTTTGGGTAGACCTCGACAATGATCATATTTTAATAAATACTGCAGAGGGGAGAATAAAACATAAAAATTTAACTAGAGATCCGAGGGTCTCTATATCACTCGTAGATAAAAATAATCCATATAGCATGGTAACAATTCAGGGAACGGTAGTTGACCAGATAAAGGAGGGAGCTGATGATCATATTGATAAGCTTGCAAGAAAATATTTAAAAGCCGAGAAATATCCTGGACATTCTCCTTCCGTAAAAAGAATCATAATAAAGATAAAACCAGATAGAATATTTTACTTACCACCAAGGTATGAAGAATATCTAGACCGATAAATTCTAGCTAGAACGTAAAGATCCTCAGGCTCAGCTATATTAGCCTAAATTATTGCCCTATAGTCTTGGCAAATAGAAATAATAAGAGTGCCCTTGTAGTTAATTTGATTTTGTTTTGAATACAAAAGAAGACGCTATAAATCTTCATCGGATGCTCAAGGGAAAGATCGAAATTCAAAATCGAGTTTCTGTAGAAAATGCATTTGACGAAGAAAAGGGAACACTTGGCTTGATATATACGCCTGGTGTAGCTTACGTTGCAACAGAAATAAGTAAGAATAAGGAATTATTATATGATTATACTTCAAAATGGAATAATGTTGCCATAGTCTGCGACGGAACGAGAGTTCTTGGTTTGGGAAATATTGGGCCTGAAGGGGCAGTACCTGTCATGGAAGGAAAATCTGTTTTATTCAAGATTTTAGGTGGAATAAATGCATATCCACTTTGCATTGCTAGTAAGGACAAAGAAGAAATAATAAGATTTGTTAAAATGATTGAGCCAGTTTTTGGTGCTGTAAATATAGAAGATATTGAATCACCGAAAGTGTTAGAAATTGTAGACAGACTACGCAATGATCTACAAATACCTGTATTCCATGATGACCAGCATGGTACAGCTGTAATTACCCTCGCTGCTCTGATAAACGCACTAAAGCTTGTTCATAAAGATTTGAGTAACATACGAGTTGTAGTGGCCGGAGCTGGTTCTGCGGGATATGGCATATTTAGAATATTGGAAGAAGCAGGATGCAAAAATATTATTGTAGTAGACAGTTTGGGGGCAATATATCAAAACAGAACAACAGGTCTTGAGAGTCAGTACAAGCTAGAAATAGCTAATAAAACGAATCCTATGAAATTGAGCGGAAGCATCGCAGATGTTCTCAAAGGTGCCGATGTCTTTATTGGAGTATCTGGGAAGGCCAAATTAGTAAACAAAACCATGGTCAGGAATATGAACAATGACTCAATTGTTTTTGCGTTGAGCAACCCTGATCCGGAGATACTCCCTCTCGATGCATTAGAAGCAGGAGCAAGAATCGTAGCTACAGGGCGATCAGACTTTGCAAATCAAGTAAATAACGCGCTAGTTTTTCCTGCGATGTTACGATCGTTACTAGATCTGAGAGTTAAAAACCTCAGTGAAAAAATTCTAGTATCAGTTGCTTCAGCTATTGCAGATATTGTGGATAGTACACATTTAAAAAATGATTACATCATACCGAAGGTAAACGATACTCGTATTATTCCGATAGTTATTAACACCTTAAGAAGTGCACTTAAGAGGCACATGGAAAATATAAATTAATAATTTTTGACAGCTGGCCAATCACCCACGTACAAGAGCTTCTCCAATCAGGTTTTTCATGCGACTGATATATGGCCTATGGTTTAATATTCTCACCCAAAGTGCTGGTCCCAAGTCCAGTAACTGGCTTTACATATGTGCATTGTATTGTCTAATTTAATTTGATTTAAATATTCGAACTCAATTGAACAGATTCTTAAAAATGAAACAAAGTAATAACTATGCAAGTTTTCATTCTTTACTCTGATAAATAAATTGATCGTATGTTTATATATTGAATTGTATGAGTAGTAGCGAGAGAAATGCCCAAAGGCAAACTTCTAATGTCATTAATAGTATTATTGATAGCAACTAGTGGTTCCATTTGGCAGGGAAATTATACTTTTGCACAGAATGCGACCACTACTCCAATAAAGCATTTAGTCGTTATCTTTCAAGAAAATGTTTCTTTTGATCATTATTTTGGCACCTACCCAAATGCTTCTAATAAACCTGGTGACCCTCAGTTCATTCCCAAATCAAACACTCCATCCATTAATGGTCTATCGGCCTCAATCTTAACGGATAATCCTAATAAAGCAAATCCATTCCTCATACCTCGATCTAATGCATCTACTTGTGATAATGATCATCTATACACCAGACTTCAAGAAGCATATAATGGTGGACTACTGGATAAGTTTGTTGAGACCAACATCGTCAGCAAAAATTGCAATCCTTCAATAACGATGGGCTACTTTGATGGGAATACGGTAACTGCGCTATGGATTTATGTCCAACACTTTTCTATGAACGACAACTTTTTTGGAACAATATTTGGTTCTTCTACGCCTGGCCACATTAATCTCATATCAGGACAAACACACGGTGCGACTCCTCAATATCTCAACGCATCTTACAAAGGACAAACTATAGTATATGTCTCTAACGGCACTTTGATATCTGATGCAAATCCCCTGTATGATAAGTGCTCCAATCCAGCTACAAAGTCATTTCCACTGGCTTCTATGAATGGGATCAATATCGGCGACCTCTTAAATATTAAGAATGTGACTTGGGGATGGTTTCAGGGTGGCTTCAAACCGACAAATATGAGCGCTGGCGGAAATCCAATTTGTGGATCTGCTCATGTAAACTCTCAAGGAACACAGTTATTTGACTATTTGCCCCACCATCAACCATTTCAATACTATAGGACTACGGCAAACCCAGATCACTTACCACCAACATCTGTAAAAATCATTGGCCATACTGATCAAGCAAATCACCAGTACGACATTTCAGATTTTTGGGATGTAGCTTCCTCGGGTAATCTGCCTTCAGTCAGCTTTCTTAAGGCTCCGGCCTTTCAAGATGGACATGCAGGATATTCAAATCCATTAGAAGAACAAACATTTATTGTTGATACTTTAAATCGAATACAAAATCTATCCCAATGGAATAGCACTTCTGTAATAATTGCGTACGATGATTCTGACGGTTGGTATGATCATGTAATGCCTCCAATCATAAGTCAATCTGACGATCCGAACGATGACGCATTGTTGGGTAAGAATTTGTGCGGTAAACCTTCTCCGGAGATGTACAAGGATCGCTGTGGGCATGGGCCGCGTCTTCCAATAATAATCGTCTCTCCGTTTTCAAAAGTAAATTATGTAGACCACCAGATAATTGATCAGACATCCATTTTGAAATTTATTGAAGACAATTGGAATTTAGGACGAATAGGCGACCAATCATTTGATGTAAGGGCCGGTTCAATCTTGAACATGTTCAATTTTACTGCCGGACACTTTGCCGGCAAGCTATTCCTTAATCCTGAGAACGGAACTACAATATCTTCACTTCAGTAGGTAGAAACAGTTTTGAATCTGAGAGTCTTTGATTGAAATTATTACTATTAAAAGTCAATACTACTTACTTTAATTAACAATTCTAATTCTAATTCTAATTCTAATTCTAATTCTAATTCTTGGCATATGGCTGTCCTTTTGCAAATGATTCAGCCAAATTCTTGACAAATTCTGCCTCAACCTTTGGTGGCATTGGAGGTTCGTAGGGATCAACAGTAGCTTCAACTAGTACCGGTTTTTTCCTAATCTTATCTCTTGTCAATGCTTGTTCCAAAACCGGTTTGATTTCTTTTGGCTCATTAATAGCATAACCCCTACCGCCGCAAGCTTCAGCAAACTTTGCAAAATCTATTGGTGTAAACTCTACCCCGTACTCAGGATTCCCCAGAAAGGCCATTTGTTCCCATCGTATCATGCCAAGTGAATTATTTTTTATAACTATTACTACAATTGGGAGACCGTATTGAACAGCTGTTGCGAATTCTCCCATTAGCATTGTAAGTCCTCCATCTCCAACAAAAGCAATGCATTGTCTTTCAGGAAACGCAATCTGTGCCGCGATGGCATACGGTAAACCGCATGCCATCGAAGCTAAGGTTCCTGATAAAGAGAACTTCATTCCCTTTCTAATATTGATATAACGTGCTGCCCAAGAAGTATTTGTTCCACAATCGACAGAAATTATGGCATTGTCTTCAAGCAATTCGGATACTGCATCTGCAATTGCTTGTGGCTTGATTGGTTTATCGGACCTGCTACTTTGCTCTTTCATTAATCGATTCCAATCTTTTATCGCTTTTTGTTTTGACCTTAGAAATTCTCGCGCTGTGTCGCCCTTATGATGTAACAATGGTATAAGTTTGGACAGTACGAGTTTGGAATCTCCAACTAATCCGATCTCAATAGGATAGCGTAATCCTATGTTAGTTGGCTTAATATCTATCTGTATACCTCTTGCCTGACCAGGTTTTGGAAGGTAGTCGATGTAAGGAAAAGACGTTCCAATCATAAATAATGTGTCAGCCTCGCTCATTGCATCTGTGGCAGGTTCAGTACCTAAAAGTCCTATACCGCCTATGCATAAGGGATGATCATCCGGAACTACTGCTTTACCAAGCAAGGCCTTTACAACTGGAGCGCCCAATTTTTCAGCCACCTGTATCACTTCGTCACCTGCGTCCAGAGCGCCTTGACCTGCTAATATTACCACATTCTTTCCCGAGTTCAAAATATTTGCAGCTTGTTCAATCAACCCTTTATCTGGTACCGTTATATTAGCATAAAAATCCGAAGTATGACCTGCTACTTTATGCCTTGAGTATTCTCCTTTTAGTTTTAATTCTTGTACATCTATTGGTATGGTCAAATGACTAACTCCTCTTTCGGCTAGCGCCGTTCTGCACGCTATATCGACTGTCATCTCAGCATGTTCTGGTTTGTTTATCATGTTATTATAAACAGTAACATCAGAGAAAACTTGTAAAAGATTAACATCTTGTTGGTAATTGGAATTCATAAGGTCAGAATATGTGCTCCCAGTTACCGCAAGGACCGGAGTATTATCTAACTTTGCATCATATAATCCATTCAGGAGATGAATAGCACCAGGCCCTGAGGTAGCAACACATACTCCTAATTTTCCTGTATATTTTGAATAAGCACACGCCATAAATGCAGCTGATTCTTCATGTCTAACGAGAATGAATTTGATTTTATCTTTTCTCTTTCTCAATGCTTCAATAAATCCATTGATTCCGTCTCCCGGTATGCCAAAAATGACATCAACGTTCCAATCTAAAAGTGCATCGGCTATTATATCCGCGGTTCGCATATTTTCATACTCGCTCACGTGTATTTAGATGACAAAATGATATATGTGAGTTTACTATTGGTTATACTACAATAAATACTTCATTGACTTACTATTGTCATAAATGAGGCAAACATTATCATATGAGGGAGATGCATACAGAAATTTTATTCATTCTCTGAAATCTATCGAAACTAGAAGTACATATAGTCGGTGCCTGAAACTTTATTTGAACTATAATGAAATTGAGGAACCGAACAAACTACTTAAAGAGGATGTAAAGCTGATGCAAAGCTAATGTAATCGAGTATTTTACTAGCCCTCAAGTTTGTGATCTCTGTCTAATGATCCTTAAATAATACTCAGGGCGAATATTCTTAGTGAGAATTGACAAAAACTCTATCTTGAATTACTGCCTATCTTCTATCTCTGTTTTCACACTTGCAGCAATAATCATTCTTCTAGTAGGAATTGGCTTGAATCAGCTTCAGATTGGAAATGCGCAGCAACAGCAACCTCAGGTTAATGTAACGTCCACTGAACAACAACATCTACTGGATGGTATATCTTTTCAGATTGACAATGTAACTTTTTCACATCATATGGCATCTGTGAATGGTATTCAGCTCCACTATGTAGTTGGTGGCAAGGGAGATCCAGTAGTATTGTTACATGGTTGGCCGCAAACATGGTATGAATGGAGACATGTTATGCCAGCTTTGGCTAAAAATTATACTGTTATAGTACCTGATCTACGCGGATTAGGTGATTCATCAAAGCCACTTACGGGGTATGATGGCAAGACTACTGCCGAAGATATCCATCAATTAGTATCTCAATTAGGATTTAATCAAATTTTCTTAGTAGCGCACGATATAGGAGTACAGACTGCCTATTCATATGCAGTAGCCTATCCTAACAATGTAAGTAAATTATTGATTATGGAATTTGCATTCCCAGGGTTTTTGCCACCTGGATTTGAAGGTGTGACATGGTGGTTTGCATTTCATCAAGTACCTGATATACCAGAAATGCTTACTTTTGGAAAAGAAAAAGAATACCTATCATGGTTTTATAAAGGACTTGCATATAACCCGTTTGCTATTACTCAAGCTGACATAGAAGAATTTGTGAGTCACTATTCTGCTCCTGGTGGTATGCGAGCTGGATTTGAATATTACAGAGCTTTTCCAGTAAATGCAATTGAAAACAAAGAATCACTAGCCAAGGAAGGTAAGCTTCAAATGCCTGTACTTGCAGTAGGTGGTGATATTTATCCTGCTGTTGGTGGTGATCTTCCTGGCAACTTTGCATTATACTCAATACAACAATTAGCTACAAATGTAAAGGGCATTACAGTTCCACTTTCAGGACATTGGATTCCAGAAGAGCAGCCTAAATTAGTAATAGATCAATTATTCAAATTCTTTGGGAATGGTACTAATAGCAATAAATGATCCAATTCTTTAACCAGAACGCAAAGCAGCGAAAAAAATAGTTACGAATATAGTAAAAATGATACCCAAGCAACTTAATACCTCAAGTAATCTCAATGTGGCTCTTTTATCGAGTATACTAAATAAATATTTGTAGGGTAGTCGTCTATAAGCCAGTGGCATCATCATTGAAAATTAATAATAGTCCATTTTAGGCATTTGCAGCTTCCACCAAGTTAATTAGCAATAACTTTCATCTTGTAAGTTGATGGAAATTGAAGTCCTATTTTTTACGGTATTGGTTTTGCTTGCAGTTACTTTGAGTACTACTCAGTCATTTGGAATCCGCTGTCCAAATTTTTCAATTTCTGCAAGTCTTCCAAGTTTCTCGACAGATAAATCTTTTTCATAGTAAGCTAGCTTCAGATCTTGAAGTGAGCACTCCGGAAATAAAGGTCATGCCCTAGGACAATCAGGGGATCGTGCAAGCGCTGAGGATACAAAGAAAAATCGAGTCTGGCGGCAGTTAACAATTAGGGTTTGGGACTGTTACTATGCAGCAGGCATGGCAAATCTAAATGTTGCACCATTTCCGTCAGGATTATTTTCGGCCTGTATCACTCCACCATGCGCTTCAATAATGCCTTTGGATATGAAAAGTCCAAGACCAGTACCAGTCACAGATTTTGTGGCAAACTTTGAAAACAACACATGGAATATTTCTGCATCAATTCCACTGCAACTATCTGTAATCTGTATGTAAATAAACTGATCTTTTTCGTTGGCCCTGTTTACATAGACATCAATCCTTCCTTCATGAGTAAATTTGATAGAATTGTTTGAGATTGTTCATAACTTGGGCGAGTCTTCTACGATCGCCGTTTACAAGATTGATATCATCATTAGAGAAATGAAGATGCAGTTTTACTTTTTTATTATCAATATGTCCTTCAGCGCCTTGCACAGAGTTTGATACGATCTCGTTAATATTCAATAGCTCTATTTTTAATCGCAAGGAATGCCTTTCAATCTTTGTGATATCCAAAATGTCCTCAGTAAGCTGCTGTAAACGGATGGCATTTCGAACTATTATATCGAGATATTGTTGTGTTAGTTTAACATCTAAGTATGAATCTTGTGATAGCAAATG
>WNGA01004040.1_pt1 | contig 38776 bp, 38 predicted proteins | sample 5400061 | NCBI WGS metagenome assembly WNGA01 (sample SAMN13153366, study PRJNA577476) | soil metagenome | isolation source: 100 cm soil or saprolite under grassland replicate 2 | place: USA:California | collected 2016-06-15
CAACCTGGCAGGATCCTGGTCTCGACGCCGAACAGATTGGCTGGGCTCGTGAGACTGCAACGGCTGTTGAACCGTGGTCGTTCAGCGGCGGAGGATATGTCAACTACATGCAGGCTGATGAGCCGATCGAGCGTGTACGCGCTGCGTTCGGAGCTGAAACGTTCGACCGCCTCCAGATGCTCAAGAGGCGATATGACCCACACAACATTCTGCACCGCAACCAGAACATCCCGCCATCCTAGAGGCAGCATACCGCTTCTTATTGATTGCTCAACGAAAAGTCAAAAGTGGTACCATTGAATAATTGAAAATTGGCCCTTGCTCTGGCCCCAATCGCGTTTTACAGTTATCTTATAAGTGAGCATCTGAAAAAGGTATCGGCGAAAGTGGCAATCAATCTTTTCCCCGCGCCAGAAGTCCTGAAAGAGCATGTCGAATATTTCTGGACTGTTGAGCATCATGGTGAAGAAACTCCTGAAACGGAGATCGCATCATTCGTAAATGGGGTCCCTGGCATTATTTTTCAGCATCACAATGGAAATTCGGTGTTTGTAAGCAGTCCCACAGCTTCTGGTCATGAGATTCACACTGGTACCCTGCCTATTGCATACGTCTATGGGCAAATCACACGACCCAATTTGATTTTGGCCAAAGGGTCATTTTCTGTAACAGGTGCGATATTGAAACCGTATACCTGGAATACCCTCTTTAGACTCAGCGCAACGGAACTTACCAACAGAAGAATTGAACTCAATGAATTTTCCACTGAGAATCTCAATGAACAGTTGCTCAATGTGAACCATGCACAAGCGCGCATTGCCTTGCTAAGAGACTTCTTGATTTCAAAACTCGAACATATCAATATGGATGTGCTTGTTCAAGAAAGTGTAAGATTGATTCATGGGAATATTCATTCCATAAAAGTAATGCAACTGCTCCGAAATTTTGAAATCTCTGAGCGGCAGTTCGAGAGAAGATTCCGTCGGGCAATCGGGCTTTCACCCTATTTTTACATCCGTGCCATACGCTTTCAGGAGGCATTAAAACTGATGCAGGTGAAACGGATTAAACGACTCTCAGACATTGCCTATATTTTGAATTTCGCCGATCAATCCCATTTCATCAAGGATATCAAAGAATTTTCTGGTCTTACTCCTAAAAGTCTTTCTCAAAAAGTGGATGATTTTATTCATCATCATATCGGATATTTCCGATGAAGATGTCGGTTTTTTTCTAGTATTTTTGTGATTGCCTTTTTATAATCCTTGATAAGGAGATTTGAAGCGAAACAATCTGCCTTAACTCAATAACAGGAGCATGACGCATGAAACGTATTCGTGCAAGCACTGTTCTGTTCCTTGTGAGCCTGCTGGCAGCAGGATGCGCGACAGCTCAGGGAGTCCCGCCAGTTGAGACGGCACAGGTGCTGCCCTCTTCCACCCCAACTGCTCGTCTTGAACCCGCTTCTTCCCCGACTCATGTCGAAACGCTCACCCCAACACCAGTACTATTCGAGGAAGGCCCATTCGTTCTCACGATTAGGAACGGCCGGAGTTTTGACGGTCAGGTGCGCGGTCATGGGGCAACCGCCATTATCCTCGCTAACATGAGCACTGGTACTGAGAGTCAGTGGGCGCCTCTGTATGAGAATTTGGACAAGGACAAATACACGATTATCACCTATCCATGGCTGTACAACGCAGCTGTCATAGACGAGACAGAGGCTGTGTTAGAACATTTACGGAGCGCAGGGTTTGAACGGGTGATCTGTATGGGGGCTAGTTTGGGGGCTAGAGCGTGTGGTTGGCTGGCAGATCAGCCGGAGATCATCGGCCTGGTCTTCATTGCTGGCCCTGCGAAGCACAAGCTCGAGGATAATGACGTTCCTAAGCTGTTCATCGCAGGGAAATACGATCAATTCGCTCGCAATACAAAATTCGATTACGAACATGCCTCCGAGCCCAAAGAGATGGTGCTGTATCCTACCCATAAGCACGGAACTGACTTGTTCGTCTCAGACTATGGTGATGAGTTTCTCGACTTGTTGCTGACCTTTGTTGATGAGACTGCGACTTCTGCACCATGACAACTCGGCCTTGCAGATCATGAAACCCTGCTTGGCATTAGTGCCACCATCACCATTAGGAGGAAGTAATAACTATGAATATGATCCCAACATAGCTAAAGCTATGAACATACCACCTTATGTATTCAGTAGGTCTGATAGAAACGAATAACAAATGATAGAATTTGCCGCATATGAAGATTCACTTAGTGGATGGCACATACGAACTATTTCGAAATCACTTCGGCGCCCCTCCAAAGAAGGCTCCTGATGGCCGCGAGGTCGGCGCGACTCTCGGCCTCTTAAGAAGTTTGCTGATGCTATTGATGAGTCCCGAAGTCACACATGTTGGCGTTGCCTTCGATCACGTTATCGAGTCGTTCCGCAACGAACTTTTCCTCGGATATAAAACAAGTGAGGGAGTTGACCCGAACCTCCTCGCCCAATTTCCTTTAGCTGAGGAAGCTATTTCTGCATTGGGAGTTGCCGTCTGGCCTATGGTGGAGTTTGAGGCGGATGATGCTTTAGGTACCGCCGCAGCACGCTTCAACAAGAACAAGTCGGTAGAACAAATCATTATCTGTTCACCAGATAAAGATCTCGCGCAATTAGTCTCTGGCAACAGAATCGTATGTTGGGATCGCCGGCGAGATATTATCATTGATGAAGCTGGCGTAGTGGATAAGTTTGGTGTGCATCCACAATCCATCCCTGACTGGCTTGCGCTGGTAGGAGATTCTGCTGACGGCTACCCCGGCGTCCCGGGCTGGGGAGCTAAGTCTGCTTCTGCTGTGCTTTCGCGCTATGAACACTTGGAGTCGATACCGACTGATCCGGAAAAATGGAAACTAAGCTCTGTATCTCCCGGCCGCGCGGCAAGCTTGACTGCGAGTCTCTCGCAACACCAGGAGCAGGTTTTGCTCTACCGAGAGTTAGCAACTATACGCCAAGATGTTCCACTTCAAGAGAAACTCAGTGATCTGAAATGGCAGGGTGCTTGGGAACGACTGAAAGATCTCTGCCATGAGTTGGGAGATGAGAAGATTCCACTGCGTATTCCCCGCTGGCGGCAGAACAATAAAAAGGTTGATTGAATAGTAGAAATTTAAGAGGCTGATATAAGCAAAGTCGAGGGATCCAACAGATGATCCCTCGACTTATTCGTTGTAAGCATCCGTTGCATCCCCACGATTAAATATGCAGCATTAGTGGGCTAGGATGCTGACACCCAAGAGCGCCAGTACCAGAAACGCTACGGCGACCACCAGGAACAGACCAAACATTACTCTTCCCACAGAAGCCGCACCTTGTGCGACTCCCGCAAAACCGAAAAGACCTGCAATGATCGCCACTGCAAACGCAACGATTGCCCATTGTAAAAGGTCCATCTTCAGCTCCTTTCATTTGCTTACTTGTGCCGCAACTTCCTTGTATGGTTGCGGTGTAAGAAGCAGTCAGACTATCCTAAATAGTCTGCTATCAATTTACTTCCAAGTTTGAGACTCTACAATGGGGGAAACGCCCGTCTGATGTAGGGAATTCCTGAATATCTCATCTTTTCCCTAGCAAAATTAATCAAGATTATGAGAAATTCCCTATCCGTTGAACAGTATATTCCTCAAGCTCCGCTCAGGAAAATAATGCTATACTTTTGAAGGCTAGATATTAATCGTTTGGCGAAGTTGCAATCGAGTCATTATCACAAAAGCTAAAATTAATCTATGTCCTTTTTAAACACTTTTACTGACAACGTCCGAAAATATCCTGAGAAAGTCGCACTAGAATTTATTGATCCACCACTTCAGCGCGTCACTTATGCGGAACTAGACCAACTCGTCCAGCAGACTGCGAGTTACTTGCAAAGCCTGGGGCTTCAACCTGGCGACCGCGTTGCCTTGCAACTTACCAAATGCCTGGAGTTTATCCTTTTGCATTTAGCAACTGTACGGCTAGGGGCTATCACTCTGCCGCTCAACCTTGCATATCCGCCCGATGAACTGAAATATTTTCTTGAAGACTCTGGTGCGAAATTATTCTTTGCCCTCGAGTCATCTAAAGATAAAGTCCAATCTATTCTTCCTGTCCTGCCGGATTTGCAGGAATGCATCTTCCTCAATCCCGACAACCCTCAATCTCTAATATCCAACCTCTTACCCTCAATTACCAATTACCAATTCTCAACTTCTCACCCTTCCTCCACCCATGATACGGCCGTAATCATCTACACGAGTGGCACGACGGGGCGTCCCAAAGGCGCGGAGATCACACACGGTAATCTAATCTCCAATCTCCAATCTTTGCACACAGCTTGGGGTTGGAGTTCTGAAGACATCCTCCTCCATGTGTTGCCGATTTTCCATGTCCATGGGTTATTCGTCGCGTTGCATGGAGCCCTACACGCGGGCGCGAGAACATTGTTGATGCGCGATTTCGATGCACGCAAGACTCTCCAAATTCTCGTTGAACGGCGATGTACCGTCTTCATGGCTGTCCCTACGATTCATCAGAGATTGCTGGATGTCCCTGATGCCAAGGAATTCGATCTCTCTCACGTCCGCCTGATTACCTCTGGCTCAGATCGTTTGCCCGATGAAGTATTTATCGGTTTTCAGCAGACGTTTGGTTACACTTTGCTCGAGCGTTATGGTATGACCGAAACAGGTATGAATTGTTCCAATCCACTCAACGGCGAGCGGCGGATTGGGTCGGTGGGTCTTCCTTTACCTGGTGTAGAAGTAAGAGTCGTGAATCCAGAAAAAGACCAGATACTTCCCAATGAGGAGATCGGTGAAGTTCAACTGCGTGGACCAAACATATTCAAAGGATACTGGCGACAACCAGAAAAGACATCCGAATCATTCACCGCCGACGGCTGGTTCCGCACTGGCGATTTGGGATTTCGCGAGCCTGATGGATACTTGACCCTGTGCGGTCGATCCAAAGATTTGATTATCAGCGGGGGATTGAATATCTATCCACCCGAAGTGGAACGGGTTTTAACGGAACATCCATCTATTGCTGCATGCGCGGTGATTGGCTGCCCGGACCGTGAGTGGGGAGAACGAGTGACAGCGGTGGTAGTGCTCAATCGGGGCGAATCAGTTTCAGGTCAGGACTTGATCGCTTTCTGTCGGGAGCGTCTCGCCTCATATAAGTCTCCCAAATCCATTGTCTTTATAGATAACTTGCCGCGCAATGTGATGGGGAAAGTTCAAAAGGCAGAGTTAAGAAAGACTGTCTGTTCAGTTCATTCATAGCGGATATTAATCGAGAAGATAAGGCGATTTGACTGTCGCAGGACAACAGTCAAATTTGTCGCGAGTGCAGGCTACAGATCCAGTTATCCGGATAATTTAAGGATGTAGATTTAGGCTTCGATATCCTGTTTAAATATAAGGAACTTCCCCCATAGCTTCTCTACACAGATTGAATATCATTAGACAGATATGCTCCTTAGTGCTGCAACCACCTCTTAAGATATAAGGTGCTTCACTACAATTCAAGAGAAAAATTATGAGCAACCTTACAAATCCATGTTGCGGTATCAGGAATTCTTTATTTAAAAGAAAGAGTTCATTAGCCAAAATTAAGAATGCGTGTTTCTTTTCACATAGTGATCTTGACGTCGGAGTGCTTCTATCTGGTTTGGTGTTATGATTACCGAGTACCGCATAAATAACTAAACCGGAATTGCGATATTTATTCGTAATTTCTGTTCAAATCAAAAAGATTAGTAATTTATGCAAAAGGTGCCGCAGTTTCCACATAAACTACATGGAGACTGCCCCGCCAATAGCAGGCGGGATTCCGGTACAAGCGGTAAATAGCCCCAATAAGATTCCGGTATTCAAATAAGCCATAATCAAGTCCTTTCCATCTTCACCTATCAAAAAAATACCGGATAAACCTGTAATAAGCGATTCTTAATTCCGGAAAAGGAGCATGACAGTGGAAGAAGAAGTGATTAGGAATAATTCTGGTCAAGTTGACCGCACCAAAAATGCAGTGAATAGTGCCAAAAGCCGGTCAACGTTATTTAGCACCCAGATTCCTCTGCTTCATAACATCTTTGAGGAAATTCCTGAAGCAATCCTTTTCACGGATGATAAAGGCCATATACAATATATGAACAAAGCGGCCGTATCCATGCTAGGTAAACCCAAAGGATTTTTAGAGCCTGAAGAATGGCCTCAAAAATTCGGTTTTTACTTGGATGATGGTCTGGTTCAATATCCGGGTCAGAAGCTTCCTTTGATGCGCGCCTTGCAGGGCGAAATTATTTCAGAAGAGCAAATGATCCTACGAAAAGACACAGATGAAAAGGGGCAATGGATCTCTATGTCTGCCTCGCCTATTAAAGGCGAAAATGAAAGCATCCAGGGAGCGCGCGTACTCGTACGGGATATTACTAGTCGAAAACAGATTGAGACCTCGCGGGAAAAGCAAGTTCAACGTATAGAAACACTTTATGAATTAACGAAAGCGATTACAGAAGTTGGCAATGAACTTAATAGCATTACACAGATGGTAACCAAGTTCGTGGCAGAAGTTGTAGGCGACGTAAGCACCATCTCATTGTTGAACGCGAGCCATGAGAAACTCATTATCACAGCTTTTTACGATACCAACCCAACTGGGCAAGCGCTGCTGAGAAAACTCTTGGATCCAAACACTGTGCACGCTGATGATCAAAGCCTTTCGAGTGGAGTCATCAAATCCGGTGAACCCTTGTTGATTCCTTCGATCTCGGCAGAACAATTACAAACGGTGACACTACCAGTACTTAGAGAGTATATTAATGAAGTTGGTATTGAGAGTATCCTGATTGTTCCTCTAATGGGTAGGAGTGGCGTGCTGGGTACCATTACCCTTTCCCGACATAGAGGTCGGAAAGCGTACACTAAGGAGGATCAGTCCTTCTTAACGGATATCTCCTATCGCACTGCACTCGCCATTGAAAATTGTCGCTTGTTCGATTCGCTGCGTGCAGAAATTTCTGAAAAACTCCATGTGGAAGAGGCACTTAAGATCAGCGAAGAACGTTTTCGCTCGATCTTTGATTCCACCGCGCTTGGCATCAAAGTACTAGACTTGAGTGGCAGCATTTTGCAAATCAATCTGGCCTTTCAAAAGATGTTAGGATACAAGGAAGCGGAGATCGTTGGTAGGCATTTTTACGATTTCATCTATCCTGAGGATGCTACGCGGGTTGCAAAGCTTTTTCAGGATTTTAAAAACAGCGGCAACAGCATTTTTTTTCGCTCTGAGCATCGCCTTATCGATTGTGAAAATTCCTTGTTGTGGGTGAAAAGCATATATACCGTCGTGAATAAAGGGGATGAAAATGATAAACCTGCGTTTATCGTTGCAATGCTTGAAAATATTACTGATCAGAAGCGCATGGAATTGGAAGTGGCGGAATTAAGCAGTCGCTTGCAAGGTAGCATGGAATTGGAGCGCCTGCGCCTGGCTCAGGAACTTCATGATAACCCAATGCAATCCCTTTATACCGCCATCTATCGAATCGAAGAACTTCGTAAGACATCTGATATTCACATGGCTGTGGCGTTAGAGGAAGTTACCAAGGATATCCAAAAAGTATTGCAGGACCTGCGCTTCACTGCCAAAGAACTTAGACCCCCATCTATCTTCAATTTCGGACTTGAGAATGCCATTCGCTCGTATGCGGATGATATTTTAGAAAAACACCCCGGTTTACAAATCCGTCTTTCGCTGGCTCATGATCGCCAGCTACTGCCAGAGAAAGTACGTTTGGCGCTATTTCGCGTATTGCAGCAGGCGCTGATGAATGTGATCCGGCATGCGGAAGCTACTGAGGTGGAAGTTCAATTTTCTTTTGATGTCGAGCAAGCATACCTTGAAATCTCAGATAATGGTAAAGGTTTTGAAGTACCTCACAACTGGATAGAATTTGTTCGCAAAGGGCATTATGGTTTGGCTGGCGCCGTCGAAAGAGTGAACGCTCTGGGAGGGTTTCTTAAAGTGGAATCTCAACCCGGGAATTCCACAACTATACATGCCATGATCCCGTGGACGGAAGCCACAGATTAGTCCGGAGTAACCGGTGAAAGAAGGAATTAATCAATGTCTGATATTCATGTCTTGATTGCAGATGATCATCCTATTGTATGTTCGGGAATCCGTAAAATGCTAGAACCTGTGATGGGAATTAGCGTGGTTGGGGAGGCTCATACCGGCCAGGAAGCTTTACAGATGATTATGAGTTTGAAGCCCCATGTTGTGCTATTGGATATGGAATTGCCCGGTATGAACGGTGTAGAAGTTATCAAACAAGTCAAAGAGAAAGGGATGGAGACGCGCGTACTTGGTCTAAGCGGTTACGATGATCGCGAATTTATCTTCCAGTTAATCTCGTTGGGCGCATCAGGATATTTGCTAAAAGATGAAGAACCTAGCAGAATCGTTGATGCCATAAGAGGAGCCGCTCGCGGGGAAACTGGCTGGATCAGTCCTAAGGTAGCTGAAAAGCTCACTCAAGTTTTGCAGAAGAACAAAGATGGGAATAATGATTTAACCCCGCGAGAGATGGACGTGCTCCGTCACGTTGTGGAAGGAAAAACCAACGGTGAAATCGGGGTGAACCTTGGAATCAGTGAAAAGACCGTTGAGAAACATCTGGAAGCAATTTTTCGGAAAATGGGCGTTGCATCCAGAGTGGAAGCTGCGGTTGTGGCAGTCCGCGGGAGCATGGTATGAGAGATATGAAAGTGGAGAAGCAGGAATTTTGTCTCGAATAACTTGCGCAAATGCCCTGTCTGAGCCAGTCCAATAGACTGGGGCATGCGGAAGTTGAGGAGATCTTATGCTATTGAACTTGGAGGAAATCATGACTTTGGGCCTCTTTGCTGAACTTGGAACTTCGGAGAGCTCCAAGCCAATTAAAGTATTAATTGTTGATGACCATCCTGGAGTGCGGGCAGGGATAAGAAATATTTTGAAAATGGCGGACGATATTATTGTGATCGGAGAAGCAGGGAATGGAACTGATGCGATCGAGCTTTCCAATGCAAAGAAACCAGACCTCATATTGCTCGACGTACAACTGCCGGACTTGCGAGGTGATATCGTTCTGCTCCGTATTCATAAGACCCAACCTAGGATGAAGGTACTGGCGGTCAGTTCGTATACCGATCGGGAATATGTCCAAAGTATGCTGGATAATGGAGCAAGTGGATACCTCACGAAAGATGAGGCCCCCGCCATGCTGGTGGATGCCATACGGACCATTATTAATAAGTCTGGAGAATGGATTAGCCCCCGGGCGATCAAGAGCGACGGTCTGCACTCCATAGAAGAGCAAATTTTGACCAAACGCGAAATCGATATCCTGGAGCAACTGCTGATGGATCGATCTGATAGTGAAATTGCAGCTAAAGTTGGCATGGATGAAAAGTTAATAGGAAAGTATCTGAACCTGTTAATGAGGAAGTTTGAGGCTGAAAGCCTTACTGCACTCAAACAGATACTCCGTCGCAGCCTTTTTTCTCAAGAAACTTGAAAACCAGGGTCGGATTTTTCAACGAATTAAACGATTTTCCTTCCTTTTATCCTTGAAAAATTAGGCTTTCCGCTATAAACAGGTAAAAACAAAAATCCGCAGACAGATTTCACGCGTATCTGGGTCTGATTCAGTAGATTATGCAAAAAGGGCGTAAAAACCCGAAGAACTGGCGTCAACCGTCGGTAGCTGACGATGGACAACTTTATAAAGGATAAAGATTGTCTCAGGACGGGGGAATATTATTACCAATAAATTCTCTTGCATGAAAATATCGATTTTTAGGGAACACCCCTCCCCAATCAGGGAAACCCCCAATTGAGAAGTGGAACAAATGACTATATAGTTACCTTAGTTATTCTTCGTTGCTCGTTAGTAGTGTTTGGATATCATTTGATGCAGAAAATACGAGACAACTGAGAGTTAAAGCATGTCTTCATTAACCTTACTGAGCCAACCCAACCCCGAAAATATTGTTATTTTGAGAGCGCTCCACATTGGTGATTTGTTGGGTGCAGTGCCTGCATTTCGGGCCTTACGAGCCGCTTTGCCCGATGCGCACATCACGCTGGTGGGTTTGCCGTGGGCTCGCAGCTTTGTCAAAAGGTTTAATAACTACTTAAATAACTTTATTACTTTCCCAGGCTTCCCCGGCTTACCAGAGCAATATCCAGATATTGTTCAATTCCCTACCTTTATAACTGAGATGCAGAAAATAAACTTTGACCTCGCCATCCAATTGCAAGGTGCCGGCGGAATTGTCAACTCTATGATCAGATTGTGGGGTGCCAAAAAATATGCAGGCTTTTACCTGCCCGGTGAATATTGTCCAGATAAAAATCGGTTTTTGCTATATCCCAAATATGAACCGGAAGTTTGGCGCCATTTGCGTCTAATGGAATTTCTTGGGATTCCCTTGCAGGGAGATGAGCTGGAATTTCCTTTGTTTGAAAATGACTGGAAAGGATTTCAGCAAATTAAAGAAAAATATAACCTGCAGAATAATTATGTGTGTCTAAATCCCGGTGCACATTCAATTGATCGCCGCTGGCCACCTTCGCACTTTTCCAGTGTGGCAGATGGATTGGTTGCACTTGGTTATCAGGTTATTTTGACTGGTTCTGAGGAAGATATTGTCCTAACCGCAACAGTCGCGAGGAAAATGAAATCACAGGCTATTGACCTGGCAGGCAAAACCAGTCTGGGCACGCTGGCAGCCCTCATCTCACGGGCTCAGTTAGTTGTAAGTAATGATACTAGCATTTCATATATTGCCTCGTCCGTTAAAACCCCTAGTGTTGTCCTTTTTACTGTTTCCGATCCAAACCGTTGGACATCCCAAAACAAGAAACTACTTAGGCCTGTGACGCATGCAATGACTCGGACCCCCGCAGAAGTTTTGGATCATGTGGAAAGTCACTTACAGGAGGTACATAATCATGTCAGCTAATGATGTTACTTTAGGTAGACGATACAAGATCGATTTCCCGGATGGCGATACGCAACGCAAATTGGTAATACTTGCTAAAGGTGGCGATTCTGAAGCTTTTGGTCTTCTCTATGATGGTTATATCGAGCGCATTTACCGATATGTATATTTCAGGGTAACGGATGAACAGACTGCGGAAGATCTAACATCACAAGTCTTTTTTAAAGCCTGGGAAAATATCGGACGTTATAAGCCGGGAGGAGCACCTTTCATTGCCTGGCTTTATACAATCGCGCGCAACGCAGTCATTGATCATTTTCGTACCCGCAAAGAGACGGTCGCGCTGGAAGAGGTTAGTTCCCTTTCTTCCGATGGACTTACCCCGGATGAAGTGGTTGAACGCAGGTTCGAAGCGGACTCCCTGCGAGATGCTGTACAGACATTGACTGAAGAGCAGCAACAGGTCGTGACTTTAAAGTTCATTGTAGGTATGTCGACAGATGAAATCGCCAACCAACTGGGTAAACGCCCTAGTGCCATCCGCGCCCTGCAAATGAGAGCTTTACAATCTCTTGCTAGACAATTGGAAAAAGAGGAGTCCTATGAAAGAGTCTGACCGGACCTTATCCGGCCCGCCCGATCAATTTTGAATGGGCGCCTCCCACCTGGACGAGAACCTGTTGTGTCGATCCGAACATGGCGCGCAACTTATACACACGTAATGGTTTGCTCTCTTGTCTAATAGGAGGGGTAGTTGGCAAAAAATAATTCTACAAAGCTTAAAGCCATTGAGCACGAAGTTGAGAATTTAACATCTTCGCCTTTATACAAATATCGACAAAAGAATGGATATCATGCAGTCTTTGGAACGGGTGATCCTGAGGCACGCATTATGTTCATCGGAGAGGCACCCGGTAAACAGGAAGCTGTAAGTGGTAAGCCCTTTGTCGGTGCCGCAGGAAAATTTTTGGATAAATTGCTCGAATCCATTGAGCTTGACCGTCAAAAGGTATATATAACGAATATTGTTAAGGATCGACCCCCAGAAAACCGAGATCCCCAACCAGAAGAAATCAAACTCTATTCACCGTTTCTGCGGAAGCAAATCAAGATCATTCAACCTAAGGTAATCGTTACCCTTGGCCGCTTTGCCATGGATTTTATCTTGGCTGAGTTCAAAGTGCCTGAACATGGAGGCAAGATCAGCGACTTGCATGGACGGCCATTACAGGCTGAAACTTCTTATGGCGAGGTGATCATAATTCCTTTATTTCACCCAGCAGTTGCACTCTATCGAAATGAACTCAAAGACGTATTAAAAAGTGACTTCCAAACGCTCCGCGCTTACGTGGAGGATACAAAAATATCTTCATAATTCAGAAAACAAAGGATCATCAATAGAGCTTTCTTCAAAGAAAAAATCACTGTTGCCGCCAGAAATATTATGAGTAGCAGATGATAATGCGTCTTTCAGCAGTTTAACGGGAATTTCCTGATAATTAATAGGATTATCCCCCATTGAACGGGGCACGGCTCACTTTTATAGTTAATATAACCTTCCGTCAAAGAAATTAAGTTAAACGTGGATTAGGAGAACGAAAATGACGATCACAGGATTTTTAATCTTATTATTTATTGCCCTAGTGGCTGGCAGCCTCGGTCAAGCACTTTCAGGCTATTCACTTGGAGGCTGTTTAGTTTCAATTGTGGTTGGATTTATCGGTGCGTATATTGGTCTGTGGCTCGCGGGCCAGCTTGGGCTTCCAGAGATTTTTGCAGTCACAATTGAAGGAGAAACATTCCCTGTAGTGTGGGCAATTATTGGGGCTGCGATTTTATCGTTTATTCTTGGTGCGTTAACCCGTGGACGAAGATGGGTCTAATTTCTGTTATTAACAGAAAAAAATATTTAGACAAAAAGGAGAAACAAAAATGAATACAGATGTATTGGAAGGAATGTGGATGCAGATACGCGGAGAAATACGTCAGAGATGGGGCGAACTTACCGATGACGAGCTCGATCAAATCGCTGGACATCGTGATAAGCTGCTTGGCAGACTTCAGGAAAGATATGGTTACACCAGAGATGAAGCCAACAGGCAACTCGATGAGTTTCTGAATCAATGGGAAACAACCCATCCACACGTTTAGGATCGAGACGTCATAAAAATTCGTGAGAAAGAGGGGGGTTTTCTATTATCTTCAATCAGGAAAATAGAGAAAAAAAAATAATGGATATAAGAGAAAGGGACAAACATTCGACAGTAACCGAGGAACCAAGTTCCTCGCCCAAAGAAATCAGAACATGGACCACAAGTCAGGTTATTTTCACGACCGTATTTGTGGTCCTCGTCTTTTTAACCTTTTGGCTTTTATATAGTATACGTTTAACAATATTTCTATTATTTATTGCTATATTGATAGGGATAGCCATGCGGCCGGCTGTCGAATGGCTCTATTGGCGGGGAATATCCCGATCTGGGGGAATTATTTTGATTTATTTTTTGGCGCTGAGCCTACTGGTAGGATTCTTAACGATATTTGTGCCACTCTTCGCCGAGCAAGCTACTCAATTATCTCAAAATGTGCCTATATACTACTCGGATATGCGGGCATTGTTGGTAAATTCCGGTAACATTATCTTACAAAATATTGGTCAGCAATTTCCACCCCAATTTTTCTCCTTCTTCAGTGGGCAGCACCCAACCACTGAAGAAGTGCTAGATCAAGTGGCCTTAACATTTCTTTATACCAATTTAATTTTTAAAGTTATATTGAGTATATTAACAGTTTTTATTCTTACCTATTATTGGGTACAAGAGAGAAACCTTCTTATTAGAACAATACTTCATATAATCCCTTCATCTGTCAGAAAGATGGTTCGTGAAGTTCTTTATTTAGCAGAGGTAAGAATCGGCGGTTATATTCGTGGGCAAGGACTTCTTTCTCTTACAATCGGTTTTGCCGCTTTTATCGCTTATTCGATCATTGGACTTCCTTTTACATTAGTATTAGCTATTATCGCCGGGCTCATGGAACTGATTCCTGTTTTGGGACCAGCCCTAGGTGCAATCCCCGCTATTCTGGTGACTTTATCTATTGATCCCAGTAAAGCCATCTGGGTTATCGTTGCAACAGTATTGATTCAGATGACAGAGAATCATTTGCTAGTCCCGCGGATCATGCGAAATTCAATAGGAGTCAATCCAATTATCACGATATTATCATTGGTTGCTTTTAGTTCAGTTTTCGGTTTTCCAGGGGCGCTTGTAGCAATTCCGGCTGCAGCAATTGTTCAATTGATCATTGATCGGATTGTGCTTTCATCTGATAGTATAGAAGGGACTGCACGGTTCAGGGAGATGATCATGCGACCTCTGGTAGATGAGAGTCAGGAGCTGAATCGGATTGAACATGAGATGTCCAACCAGGCGAATTCTCCTTTTGAAGAAATAGCCGAACCTGATCAAGTGGAAATCAGAGCCTTCGCAAAAGAGCTTGATAATCTTTTGAGAAGGTTAAAGAATCAAGACGAAGCCATATGAGCAAAGTAATCTGGTATATCATTGTTGCCGCTACCACGCTAGTGGTTTTGATTCTGTTATGGCAGTTTAGAATTGCGATTGTTTTGTTTTTCCTATCTTTGGCTGTTGCAGCAGCTTTGCGGCCCTTAATTAATAATATAACCAAATATAATTTATCCAGACAATTCGCATTAGCAATCGTATATTTAATGGTGGTTGGATCAATAGTGGGCTTATTTTTGTTGATCAGCCCACCTTTGGGACGCGATTTACAAAGTCTAATAGAGAATTTTGTCACTGGTTATGAATACATGAAAACGAATTGGCCGCTTACAGGGACTTTATTTCAAAAAGCACTGGCCGAACAGCTTCCTCCTTCAAAGGATTTATATGAAGCCCTGATGGGTGACGTTGGAGCTGCAGCTTTGAAGGGAATCTTCGGTGTAGCTCAAAATTTTTTCACCATCCTTGGCAATATCGCGATCATAGTCATTCTTAGCCTTTACTGGAGTGCGGATCAATTACGATTCGAACGTTTGAGTATCTCCCTTCTTCGGGCAGAACATCATCCGAAAGCTCTTCTCGTCTGGCGCTCCATTGAAGTGGGGGTGGGTGGATATCTTCGAAGCCAATTTATCCAAAGTCTATTCGCGGGATTAATTCTAGGACTAGGATATTGGGGATTGGGAATAAGATACCCAGTCCTCTTAGCTCTGTGGGCAGCTTTAGCAAGGCCTATACCCTGGTTGGGAGCGTTGATTGCCGTAATCTTTCCTTTAATCGTTGGAATGAGTATTTCGCCGGCATTGGGTCTAGCTGCTGCAATGTATACAATTGGAGTTTTGCTTCTATTAAGATTGGTTTTTGAACCACGGTTCTTTCGAGGACAGCGATATAGCCCATTACTGATTATTTTATTTGTTATTGCTCTGGCACAATTGCTTGGGATCATTGGTGTAGTGTTAGCTCCCCCACTTGCAGTGACCGTGCAGATTCTTTTTCAACAGCTCTATCCACTTCCCCCTAGAAGTTTTTCTCAAGAAATGTTAGAAAAGGCTATGAATTTAAAAAACCGTCTGAAGGAAGTAAGAGAGCATATACAAAATGCTCCTCGTGAAATCACAATTTTGACGGATCGCATGAATCGTCTCATTGATCGGACGATAGATTATATTCAGGAGGATTAATTCGATTTTACTTATGGGGGTGTCTAATGCTGTTGAGTTGTTGTTTTTAATCCTAAAGCAGATTAATCACTCATCGTCAATGGATGCTCCTGCCCGCGGGGAGGAAACGGCTTACCATTAATTTCTAGCCAATCCATAAATTCCCGAAGACTACCAGTTGCCAACGCGATACAGGTATCTGCGCCACCATAGTATATGTGGATCGTATCTCCGTCTGGCAACAAGGTCATCCCACACGGAAAAACAACATTATTTACATCTCCGAAACGTTCGTACATCTCCTCGGGACCAAATATCCATGATTCGCCGCGTAGAAGACAGACACTAGGCGTTTCCAAATCAAACAAGGCCAGGCCGAGGCGGTAAAGACAACCAGAACAGGTTTGCTTGACCCCGTGATAAACGGTCAACCAGCCCTTTGATGTTTCAATTGGGGGAGGAGAGAGACCAATCTTATCAGCATCCCACCAGCCGCCGCGACGGGCTTCCATCATTAATACGTGGTCTCCCCAATGTTCTAAATCATTGGAGTAAGAAATCCACATATGCGCTCCTACGGCGCTCTTAGGGCGATTGATCAAAGCCCAAAGGCCATTGATCCGGTGAGGCAGGAGGGCAGCATCTTTGTTTTCTGGTGACATGATTACACCCAGACGCCTAAATGTACGAAAATCGCTGGTAAGCGCCATGGAAACACCCGGACCACTGTGAGAATAAGAAGTATATGCAACGGCGAATTGTTGTAACTCAGAAACATAGGTAATCCGCGGATCTTCGATGCCCCAAATTTCATCGGGGTGATTATCCGGGTCAGGCATGAAAGTTGGCTCGGAATCGATCGTCCAATTGTCAATTCCATTTGGTGATCTTGCCACACATAGATGTGAGATCCCGCGTAGATCTTCTATCCGACATAACAATAGGGTTGACCCGTCAGGCAATAGGGTGGCACCAGGGTTGAAAACGGTGTTAATTTGATAAGGCCAATCCTTAGCTGTCAGAATCGGGTTCGATGGATGGCGGATTAAAATCTGATCATGATTAGTTTTTGGAATTACCATTGAGCTCCTCGGTAATACTACGTTTTAATCTGGAGAGGATTTTTTAGCTAACGCAATTGAGTATCTCTGTTCTGTGATCTTTTTCAGTGGGGTCTTAGGTTGGATAAGCTTCATTTCGGTCAGAGCCAATAAATATGCCAAGGTCGATTCTGCTCCCTGGTTTTGGTTAAGCCGGTCGGAGTGTAGGCCATCATGACAACCTCCAGTGTGAGCGTCGTAAACTGGCAAGCCAAGGTCGTTACGTCCTGTAAACCATTCAAATACATTTCGCGCTCGTTGATGCCAATATTGATCTCCAGTTATACGGTATGCATCCAGACAAGCCATGTTTGCTGATCCAACAGCCAGTGGAGAGATTCTAGTGCCACATGTGCCATGTCTTTTCGTTCCATCCAGCGGCTGGAAAGCAGCAGTGCTTGTGGTAACGTAGCATTATTATAAGTCACTTTATCCTCAAACCAATACCAACCATGGCCGCGTGTACCGTTATATAGGCTCATCAAATTATTTGCCAGCGTCTGACCGATTTGAAGGACAGTCCGATCTCCTGGGAAGCGATGCAAATATTTTGCAACACCCAACAGAGTAAATGCCCATGCACGCGGACTCTTTATTTCCAACATTGCCGGTAGTGCATCGCCAAACAGACGCGCGGCGACGCCGTTTAAACTATTGTGGTTTGCATGGCTTGAGTGACGAAGTACCGAACCTAATCCCCACAATGCTCTTCCATGGCTATCATCTGATCCAATGTCTTCCAACCAAGTTCCACTGAAAGATAGAAAATTGCGAAATCTTCCTTTCTCGTGATTAAATGCATACCAGATAAACGACAAATAGCGAGAAGCTAGCGCATTCGCATCTACATAACTGTCATCTTGTAGTTTGTCCAAAAGGAGGGCCAGTACGAGGGCGCGTGCATTGTCATCTGTTGTATAGCCTTCAGAGTAGTTTGGTAAACTAAAGACTGCATGTTGTAGGATGCCTGTATAATCTGTCATCCGAAGTAAGTGACTCAAGTCTAAGGAAGGCAAATTATCCGTCCACAAAGATGGAGCAGATTTCTTGTTGGATTGGATTTCAATACTAGGTTGAGGATTTTGAATACGCCTTACACGCGCCTTCCAGAAACTATTCATGTAATCCTGAGCAACTTTTGACCAGATCATATGGCGCCCAAATACATAGGCGCGTTTTCGCATTGCATGGCATTCTGCGTCATTACCTAGCAGGTTTAATACATTATCAACAATTGCTTGCGAATCGCGGAAGGGAACAATCATCCCGCGCTTTTCAGCTAAAAGTTCTTCGGCATACCAATATGGGGTAGAAATAACTGCCTTTCCAGCGCCGATCGTATACGCTAAAGCACCAGAGACGATCTGCGATGGATTAAGATAGGGTGTAATGTAAATATCGGTCGCACCAATGAATTCCATCAATTCTTCCAAGCTGACGAACTGGTCGTAAAATAGCACGTGCTTCTCAATTCCTAGTTCGTGTGTCATATCCATTAAACTTTGGCGGTAGCTTTCCCCTGACTGTTTTTTCACATGTGGATGAGTAGCTCCTAACACCATATAAACTAAATTAGGGTGCTTATCCAAAATGGAAGGCAATGCCTTTAGGACATATTCTATGCCTTTATTCGGCGAGAGCAGTCCGAATGTCAGTAAAACCTTCTTTCCCTCAACATCAAATTTGTCTTTAAAAAAATTAGTGTCTACGAAAGGTACATCTGGAATCCCATGCGGGATAAGATCAATCTTATTGCTTGGTACTCCATAAATATTCTCCAAATATTCTTTTCCACGTTGACTCATAACAACCAAGCGGTCCGATAATCGAACTAGTTCATCCATCACGGAGCGTTGCTCATTATTGGGATCTGTAAGAACGGTATGCAGGGTTGTAACAACAGGCATATGCAATCCACGCAAAAACGTCAAAATGTGGCTGCCAGCTTCCCCTCCGAAAATACCAAATTCATGCTGAAGACAAACCATGTCAATATTGTGCAGGTTCAAAAAATCGGCGGCTGATTCGTACGCTTTTCTATCCTCTTGTGGTATCTCAAGACGTACCCGCGCAGGATACTCATATCCTTCTGGCTGATCGTTCATGGCAATAGCGATGCACTTCGCATCGGGAAATTGCAAGGCAACAGATTCACACAAATCGGTTGTGAAGGTGGCAATTCCGCACCGACGAGGTAGATAATTGCCAACAAAAGCAATTCGATGCGTAATTTCTTGATGGGGTCTCATTCATTAAATCCTTTCAAAACAATATATTTTGGAGCTTGTGCGCATAAACAAACATGGGGAAAATGATGAACGAATGGATTCAACATTCCATCCTCTCATCTACCCAAGCTGAGAAGAGAATAATTCTCTCTTATAATGCCTGCAAGTTTATCGACTGGTGAGGGTTAAACCGCGTCTAGCACACTATATACACACTTTATCCCTGCCAAGCTCAAGGATCGTGTGCCTATCTTTCTACTGACATGATTGAATAGTATAAATTTATCTTAATAGCCCGAAGGAGGCAGAGCAATGGGGAGGAAGTCGTACACTTGGTAGGAGTTTCCCTAATTGAAAAGATGACACTCCTTCTTTCGGACCGGTTTGCTGGTTTTCGTTTTGAGGATGCTAATCTGACCGTTAAATTCCCACCTTGCTTCTTTTGTCTCGTCAAGACGACCCTCTCCTTTAAGCCTCATCTCAGCTACCTGATTTTTTCTATGGTTTCAGGATGAGAAATCTCTTGCTTGGCACGCTCTTTTTCTGTAATTCTGACCGTATCTGCCTCGAGCTTTACATTGGATCCATACTGGTTTATATACACCTTTGTGAACTCGGCACCGAAAAAGAGAATCTGGGCTGAATAATAGATCCAGATCAACAAAATAGCAAGCGAACCTGCTGCACCAAAAGTACTGCTAACGTTACTATGTCCTAAATAAAACCCAATCAAAAATTTACCTAGATTGAAAAGGACAGAAGTAATGCCTGCTCCCAGCCATACATCTTTCCACGCAATTTTGACATCTGGCAACAATTTAAAGATCATCGCAAAAAGAAGCATAATGATTCCGAAAGAAATCAAAAAGTTGAGCGCTTTGAGCCATATACCGGGAACTGACCATATATTGCTGAGGTATTCTCCAAAAGCAGTTAGGATTGCACTGACTACCAAGGAGGCGAGTAGCAAAAATCCAATGCCCAGTACCAGAGAAAAGGATAACAACCGATTCACTGCGAAGCGTTTGATCCTCTCAGTGAATTTCTTGATCGGCCGGGGCTTAACTCCCCAAATTGTATCAAATGAATTTTGCAATTCGTTAAATGCCCCTAAGGCTCCAAAGGACAAAGTTATAAAGCCAATAATGGTTGCTGTTAAGCCGGTAGATGTATGGCTGGCACTTTCAAGCATGCCCTGTATGAACTGCCTACCTTGAACGCCCAGCAGAGCCTGGACCTGAGCCATTGCTTGAGTCTGCGCCGCTTCACGGCCTCCAATTAACCCCGCAACAGCAATAACAATGACCAACAGCGGTCCGATAGAAAATATTGTATAGTATGCGAGAGCAGCAGCCAGCCGTGTTGCGTTATCTTCACCCCATTGATGAAAAGTTTCCTGGAACAATTTTGCCATGCGTTTCAGCATGATACAGCCTTCCATTCACGTTTTTACGCGCTGATATTGTGTTTAGCTAGCAAGTTTTGGGCAAATTGGTTTTCCCCTTCAATTCTGCAGCTTTGAAGAAAAACAAAAACAACGAACGATGCTACTCTCTCTAGAGAAGTAGGCCAAATTATATTAATTTGGGCTGACGATCAACTCGTCAGCCCAAATATTGACCAGCATTAGACAACTCTTCGCCCAAGGAACAAGGAGAAGATGAACACGACCAGGAATAGCACAAAGAGGATCTTGGCAATACCAGCCGCTGCTCCGGCAATTCCTGAAAAACCAAGCAATGCGGCTAGGATCGCAATCACCAAGAAAAAGATTGACCAGGATAACATTTTGCACCTCTATTTTATTTTTATTTATGAATTCCGTCTACCGAGTGCCGCAGCCTCTATGCAGTTTATGTGGAAGCTGCGGTACAAGCGGTAAAATAGACAGTATGGCGGAATATTAGATATTATCAATATAGCCTCAAGGTAAATATTTTTCAATCCGTGAAACTCCTGTAACCTGATAAGGAATTTTCCCTATGAGCAATTCCCAACTTTACTTTTATACTTATTATGAGAAAAGCCACGATCCTTATAGTTAATGGCTAAGTATCAGCGGTTGTAAGGACGAGTAATTTCACATTCACAGATGAGAACGTAGGAATAAAATTCAAGAAAAGGATTAAGCTATGGAAAACAGTAATAGAAATAATGGAAAGACTGGAACGATGCTTGGTAGCCTACTCGTAGGTACTGTTATCGGTGCAGCCGTTGGAATTCTCATGGCACCGATGTCTGGTGAGGAAACCCGCCGTATGATAAAGGACAGAGTTACCAGCATTCAAACAAAGGGTCAGAAAGTATTAAAAGAGACCCCAGAAAAAGTTCTTGACCTTGTCTCGGATGTCAGTGAAGACGTTCAAGACCGCGCTACAAAATTAAAGAAAATAGGTCGTAAAGTGGTTAAGGAACAGAAAGCCAGCCTAAAACACGGTGTCGAAGAAGCTAAAGATGTCCTTCAAACCTAGTGTAAAAGATTTGTCCGGCATTTTACTGCCGGACAAATCTTTTCTTATTTCGCCACACTGAATTGATTGATTTAGAGCCAATGCTCAAATAAGACTTGGTTATTCGGGGATGTAATTGGCTGCTAATCAGAATCTCAAAAAAGATAAGAGTTGAAAAAAATATGCTCCGTTATCTATTTTATGGAGCATATATTTTTTCTTTATAAAAAGAAACCTTGCTCGCGTGTAAGATTAAACAATTTAAACGGTAGCAGGCACAAGCGAACAAGGCCGCAGGGATAAGGATCCGGGCTGATGCGTGAGCTTGCCCAGATACGATTGTTTGTACTATAGACCGTTCGTGTTATACAATTGAGGTGAATGGAGGTAGCATCATACACTTTCGCATTTCATTCAAATTATTTTGGAGCAGTTTATTAATTTCCTTTGTAGTGGGATGTCAACCGCAGGTGGATTTATCGACTCCTATAAGCATAACGCCAAGTCCTGCTATGACCATCCTGGGCCAGCGTGAGTATGCTATTCGACAATATTTTACGATTGTCAACGAAGGGCCCGGGCAGCCAGAGAAGCAGAATATCTGGGTAGCGTTAATCCGAGACTTTCTTCCTTACCAGGAAGTACAGTCCATGCAGATATCGCCTAAAGATTTTGAATTAGTAATTGACGAATACGGCAACCAATATGCTGAGTTTGATTTTTCCAGGCATCCTGCTGGAACGACCAAAACTGTGCAGATCGATTATCAAATAGTGGTCTATGAGCTTGCTTATAATTTGTCACAATGTGAAGGGGAGATGCCGAATGATTTTCTCGAACCCGAACTACACATTGAATCTGCTAATCCCCAAATTAAGGCTCTTGCGAGTGAGTTGTCGCATGGCAAAAGTACTGTTTGCCAGCAAGTGCGGGCATTCTATGATTACATCGGCAATAAATTAGTCTATAGTTACAACGGTAAAAACTGGGGCGCGCAAGCTACCCTCGGATTCATGGGAGCTGACTGTACTGAGTACACTTCTTTGATGGTAGCCCTTAGCCGGTCGCAAAGGATTCCAGCTCGCTATTTTGAGGGGTTACTTTATCTAAATAATGAAACAGATCCTATTGCAAAGGTTGAACATGCATGGCCGGATATATATATGCCTGGTGTTGGCTGGGTGCCAATGGATCCAACTCTGGGACGATCATCGCTGAATAGAGAGACTTATTTTGCTCACTATACACCAGACCATATTATGGTCACACTGGGACCAAACCCTTCTACCTTACGTGGCAGCAACTATTGGACGCACCTTTACTGGCCAGGGAACAGTACAAAGATACGTGTTGAAATGAAAGATTGGGAGATTGATATGGTTGACAAATAATGGGGTGCGATAGCGCGCTCTAAAACTAATCCCCTCCTACTCTTTTTAGTTTCTCGAGATTTGGAGGGGATGTTTGTTTGATAAACCAGAACAATGCTGCCGCTTGCCTTATTAATTGCTAAACTTTTGGATCAATTTGCAGGATAAATTCCAAATTTACAGTTTAGATAATTATGCGGCAGTTTGTAGCAATCAAAGATCGGAATACTTTGTATCTGTAACAGTGTTGATCATTGCCCAGAAGTTTTCCATGGGAGTATCCAATTGCACGTGGTGAGTTGGGCTGATGATGAGACCGCCGTTTTACCCGATTGTTTTTAGCCGCTGGATCACTTCTGTTTTGACGTCCTCAGGTGTGCCAAAAGGCAAAGTATGTTGCTCATCCATAGAGCCCCAGAAACATAGCTTGTCGCCGAACTCCTTTTTCAATTGAACTGGATCCATGCTGGTCGTCTGCAAGAGGATGACCAGTGGGCTCGGTGTAATGGCCCATACCATAAGGTGTCTGGTATTCGATTGATTTCCATGAAATACCCCACTCATCCGTGTAATCACCGCTTTGTTGGTAGTAAGAATTTGCCCAGCCAACTGAGACAAGCAGCATATCCTCCCCTAAAGCGCGTTCTAATTCATAAGTGTTTCCGCCGCCATGAGGATTATGTACTTTCTGTCCCTTGACTTGTAAATTTGTCCTTAGACGTTCTGCAAACTCTGGAGTAAAGCTGACTTGAAGTGGACAGCGATCTGGCACCTCGTGGTTAATAGCGGTAAGTACGCGTTCTCTATGTTTCATGAATTTCTCCTAGTTATACTTTCCATACTCCAGAGCCGTGTCGAACAGTGCCACAATGTTTTCAGGTGGGACCTGCGGTTGGATATTGTGAACAGCAGCAAATACAAATCCGCCTTCGGGAGCCAGGTCATCGATGCGACGTCTGACCTCGTCTATTACCTCTGCGGGAGTTCCGAAAGGTAAGACTCGCTGGGTATCTACAGCGCCACCCCAAAAGGTTATATCCTTGCCATAGATCTGCTTTAGTCGTTTCGTGTCCATGCCGCGGGCTGAGACTTGCACAGGGTTAATGATGTCGAATCCAAGGTCAATTAAATCGGGTATGAGATCGAATGTAGCTCCGCAGCCGTGAAAAAAGATTTTGGCATCTGTTTTCTTTTTTATAGCTTCTACCAACCGGCGTTGTTTGGGTTTAATCATCTTCCGATATGTGTTAGGGTTTATCATCCACCCAGTCTGGGTGTTAACATCATCCTAATACGTAAATACCTGAATATACTGCCCAACTTCATCAAGATAATTGTTGCATGACTCAATATAAATATCAGTAATCTGCTCCATTAGGCGGTCGGCAAATTTCGGTTCAGCAACAATGGACATTAAGAAGTTTTGCATGCCAACCGTGCGGGCTGACTGCTCAAAGATTCCTCCTCCGATCACCGCGCTACCAACTAGCGCATAATCGGTGTTGTTATAAAGATACTCTGCCTGTTCGCGCAGTTGAAGAATATATTCCTTAGGGTCGGGCTTTGGCCAGCCATACTGATCAAGTGCTTCAAGACTGATTTCTTGAATAGGGAAGTCTACCCAATCAAAGTAATGCCCTCCTTCTTTAGGCATGTGTAGCTTGGCACCCCACCGGTCAATAAAGGCATAATAATTTCCCTCTTCGAAAATTTTCAATCCGGGCGCTGTGGCAGCTGGTAATTGCACCAGACGGAAATCGACGCCGAAGCGCCGAAGCAGGTTTTCGTCGAGATATGGAAGCTGCTGAACGTTATCCAGCATCTTGATCTTCTCAAGAGGCATCCCAAGTTGCTGCTTGAGTGAAATATATGAGCTCTTAGCAATTGAAGAAACAATTGTAGCCCCCAGGTCAATTGGAATCCGATCTGGTTCTTTGTGATTGAGTGCCAGCATGACCCGTTCACGTGAGTTCATACCAACCTCCTACTCATTCTTTGATGTGTTCAGTTCACGGTCAACACTTGTAAACCATCACGGAATAATTAAATAATTACAGGTAAATAAATGGAAGGGTCTAGTTACGAAAATTATTCTGATCATTCCACCCGCTTGCGCAGATAGGTATGCATAATCACAGAGAGCACAATAATTAACCCATAGATCAGTTGTGTCCAAAAACCAGTTAGACCTATTGCAACGGTCGCGGCTTCAATAGCACCAATAATGAAGGCTCCGATGAAGGTTCCTAAAATGGTTCCTGTGCCTCCGAAGACCGATGTGCCACCAAGGAAAACTGAGGCCAAGGTGCGTAAGAGTTGGCCTTCTCCTAAACTCGGCCAGAAGTAAACTACATGGAAACTGGAAATTATCCCGGCAAAGGCTGAAATTAAGCCAATCAGCATAAACGCCCGCACGCGGACGCGTTTGGTATTCACGCCCATCAGTTCAGCGCTATTGGCGTTGTCGCCAATCAGATAAATGTGAGCGCCAAATTTGTGACGATTAAGCAATACCCAACCAAGAATAGCAATAATAATAAGCCAAATCATCTGTGTAGGGAAACTTCCACCAATTTTTCCAACCAGCGCAGGATGCAGAAATGATTCTTTGACATAACTGAGCGTGCCGTTTTTGCCTTGTGAGAGTACCAGCACAGCGCCGCGCCAAAAGAATTGTGTGCCGATAGTTGCAACTAGAGAGGGAATGCCGAATTTAACGATGATCAAGCCATTGAGCCAACCGATCAGCGTTCCAGTTAGCAGGGCAGCGATAAAGGCTAATGCTACCCTCGCCGCTATGCTTCCTATATTCGTCGTGGCCTGGTAAGTGAGGATAAAGGCAACCATGCCCATCGCCATGATGGAAGGAAAAGAGAGGTCCATTTCGCCAGCAATGACCAGCATAGTGAGTGGTATCGCCATGATGGCAAAGAAAGGGACAGTAGACATGAAGGCGTTATAGATCTGAGGTTTTAGGAAGGTACCGGGGGCCAAAACAATGAAGATGATCCACAAGCCAAAGAAGACCCCAAGAATTCCAAGTTGAGGACCATGTGCACGGGCAAACCTTCCAATGTTGAAAGTATCTTTGTTCGTTCGGCTGGCCGCGCGAGCAGCTTCGTCAGTGTGAGAACTCATCGTATCCATCCTTTTCATTTAGTCGAGGCTGCCAGTCTCTGCAACACGAATCATTTTTTCCATCAGCATGTCCAGGGTAATGTCCTTGGTGATGAATTGGCCGGCGATACGGCCGCGGTCTATGACTACGATCCGATCAGCCACGTTGTAAACGTGCACGACATTGTGGTCGATAAAAACGGCTGATTTACCTGCCTTCTTAATGCCACGCACGAAATTGACGAGTTTAGCGGTTTCCTTTAGTGAAAGGCCCATCGTGGGCTCGTCGAGGATGATGATCTCTGCATCGAAAAAGAGTGCGCGTACGATGGCAACCCCTTGTTTTTCGCCACCAGAGAAAGTACCGACGCGCGATTCTGGATTTACGGCCGAGGATGTAAATCCCATAGATTGATTCATCAGACGATTGGTTTCGTCTTTCATTTTTCCAATATCGAGGAAACCCCAACGATTGCTGATTTCACGCCCCAGGAATATGTTTCGCCATAAGGTCTGGAGTTCGGCCAGGGCGCGCTCCTGATACACTGTTTCCACACCTAATTGCCGTGCCATGGGAACGGTGAGATGGTCTACTTTTTGACCATTGAACAGGATTTCACCAGAGGTCGGTTGATGATAACCGGTTATGATCTTGATTAGAGTGGATTTTCCTGCTCCATTATCGCCCAAGAGCCCGACGATTTCATTGCTGCCTAACTGAAAGTTGATGTTCTCAAGCGCCTGTACCTCCCCAAAAGATTTGGATACGCTTTTAAGTTCTAGGCGATAGTCCATATGTTTATCTCCGTTTGAGCGTCTGATGAAATCAAATTATAAGAAGCTCACGCCAATCATCAAAGTTTTAGCTTATAGATTTGCCTCTAAAGTAGAGATGTGTCGTCGGGTAAAAAACTATCTTAATAATAACACCAGATTTTCATAAAAAAGCAAGGGCTAAATGGCTGTTTTGCTATGTTGTTGGCTATGATGTAAAGACATTGGAGCCACTTAACCCTTGCAGTATTTTTTTTTCTAAACGCTGATCTAGAGCAGAAAAAAGAGCGTTAGAAAAGAGAGATAGCCTTTACTTTAGCGGATTTGCTTCTCAACCAGGGGAGCCAGGATATCTACATTATCTTTGGTGGCAAAGCCTGAGCCTGTATCGATATGCAAGCCAGCGAAAGCATATTTCTTGGCCAGACATAGTTGTAGGATGCCAATGTAGCCTTGCAGCCATTGCTGCTGGTCAATTACCAGATCGGTCCAGCCGCCGCGGATTGCTTCAACAGTGGCGCCTGAAAGATCGAAACCGGCCCCGTAAACATCATCCGGGCCGAGACCTGCGGCTTCCAGAAAAGTTTGCTGTGTTCCGGTCAGGTTACCGTGGTCGGTGATGATCAGCTTGATGTCAGGATTGGCGGACATAATGCCTGTGAAGACTGGCACACCGGCTGATGCGTCAGCATTCGTGGCATCGTCAATTTCTTGATAGACCACCTCAATACCATCTTCCTTGAGAGCATCCAAAATGCCCTGTGTGCGTTTACCGCGGCCGGCTTGTGCTACGAGACCCCAGACAAAAGCTTTGTCGCCTGATTTCAAGCCTGCCCGCTTGACCGCCTCTTTGGCCAGAGCGAAGCCAGCGCTGTAATTGATTGGGCCAACATAACCAAAGCCGTTGCCAGAGTATTTTGCCTGCAAGCCTTCCAGTTGGGTGTTCATGCTGGTAACAATAATACCCTTGGACTCGGCCTCGTCTATTAGGGGAGCAAAGGCATCGTTGCCTGGATGTCCCATAACAGCGATCCCGTCTGGACTTGTGGCCATAGCTTCAGAGAATTGGGTGATCATTTTCTCGGGATTCCAGTCGGACCATACATATTGAACAGTTGGGCCCAAATCGGCGGCAGCCGCTAAGGCACCATTATAGACGACAGTCTCGAAGGAACCACCAGGAGAGCCGCCGGGGAAGAAGACGATATTTGTGCCAGAGCACCACTTGCCTTCAGCGGCAGGAGCAGCGCCTTCTGTAGTAGCAGGTTGAGAAGCGACAGCTTCAGAGGGTGCAGCGGGTGCTACTTGTGTATTTCCTTCTGTTGCTGGCGCAGGTGCACAAGCTGCAAACACCATTGCCACTAGAGCAAGGATAGTCACAAAGCGTGAAACTCGAATAAGCATTTCAGCCTCCTAATAGGATGTTTGAAAGATATTAACTTACGATCCTCGTTCTTATAGCTCGACTTCTTTCTCTTCTCCGTTCCTCCTTTCAATGATGAAATACTGTTTCCAGGCATTAACGCTAATTCGAAAAAATATCCGCTTTCATTTCTGATAACGTTCCCGTTATCGTTCACATAATATGTTATCATCTTAGCAAAAAAAGATAAGGGTGTCAAGAGCGTTGTGAAGACGTTCACTTGACAAGCGTATGGATGTTTGCTATTATGTTATCGTTCCCGATAACGATAACGCTAAAGCTTCAAAGAGGCATAGTATGAAAGCTAATAAGCGTCCCACTATAAAACAAGTCGCAAAAGCTGCCGGTGTCTCTACACAAACCGTTTCTAGAGTTATTAACGATCGTCCTGATGTTGCTCCGGAAACCCGCGCGCGTATCCAAAAAGCGATTGATGTTTTAGGCTATCAACCTAGTGCCTTAGCTCGAAGTCTGATTCAACAGCGAAGCTATACGTTAGGCGTGGTTACCGCTGGATTAAAATTTATTGGCCCATCGCGAACGCTAAATGGAATTGCCAGTCAAGCAGAGGCATCAGGTTACATGTTGCTGCTCAAGGAGCTGCCTCGGTTTGACACTGAAAATATTGAGCCTCTTTTACAAACTCTACTATCTAGGCATGTAGATGGAGTGATATGGGCTGTACCCGAAGTTGGTGATAACCACCGCTGGGTGGATACTTTTTTAGCCAAAGTCCCTGTCCCAATTATTTTTATTGCAATGGAAAACCGCTCGGATCTTTCAATTGTTAACTGTGATAATTACTTGGGAGGAAGATTGGCAACCGAGCACTTGCTCCAACAAGGATACAATCGAATTGGACATATCTCTGGCCCTTTGGACTGGTGGGAGAGTCGAGAGCGGAAAGCTGGCTGGCAAGCTGCGTTAGCTGAAGCCGGGATAGACTCATTAGAGTCTCACTGTGCAGAAGGAAATTGGTCTTCAGCCAGTGGCGAGATTGCTTTCCGCCAATTGCTTTCTCAGTATCGGGATATGGATGCAGTGTTTGTTGGCAATGACCAGATGGCATTGAGCGTTTTACAGATCGCAAGTCGCAACAGAATTGCTGTCCCTTCACAACTGGGAGTTGTCGGTTTTGATGGCCTCGCCGAAGCGCCTTATTACTGGCCTCCCCTTACAACCGTAATCCAAGATCAATCCCTGCTGGGCTCTACTGTCGTTCGTGAGATCGTACATTTGATTGAAAAAACACGAAGCGCAGACGGAGGGATTGAGCATAAAATGATCAGCCTTAAGCCAGTATTGACAGTCCGCGAAAGCTCAGTGAGAAATTCATAACTAAATTAATACAGAGAAAGGACAACGTATGGATTCCCAAAAACAGTCTCATCAAGATAACCTTCTGCGCGTCGCAGCGGTTCAGATGGAGAGTAAATCAGGCGATAAGCAAGCCAACTTAGCGAAAATCGAATCGTTTGTAGAGCAAGCTGCGGAACAAGATGTGAAATTGATTATTTTTCCCGAATGTAGTATCTCAGGTTATTGGTTCATCCGCAATCTCACTGAGAGACAATTGGAGAATCTTGCAGAACCGATTTTTGAAGGGGAAAGTTCACAACGTCTTATTAAACTTTCCAAGAAATATAATCTGACGATTGGAGCCGGGCTCGTTGAATCTGGAGAATCAGGATCCTTTTATAACAGCTATGTTGTAGTGTTGCCAAATGGTGATAAGTATTGTCATCGCAAGCTTCAGGCATTTGAACACCCGCTTATCAAGAGTGGTACGGAATATACCGTGTTCGATACTCCTTATGGATTTCGCGTTGGGGTTTTGATCTGCTATGACAATAATGTTATTGAGAACGTGAGAATCAATGCTTTGATGGGGGCAGACATCATCTTGGCACCCCATAATGCAGGTGGATGCCGTACAAAGAATCCTCACATGTTGGGCATGATTGACCCTCAACTATGGGAACGCCGACATGCCGATCCGGCGGCTATCGAGCGGGAATTTATGGGTGATAAAGGCCGTGGCTGGTTTATGCGCTGGCTGCCAAGTCGTGCTCATGACAATGGAGTGTTTTACATCTTTGCTAATGCTGTCGGTGTAGATGATGATGAGATCCGCACAGGCAATGCCATGATCCTTGATCCTTACGGCCGGATTCTTACGGAATTGCACAAGGCTGACGATGGGATGGTCATTTGTGATTTGGATAAGACACTGTTGGAGCATGCGACCGGGCGTGAATGGATTGCAGCCCGTCGTCCAGATTTGTATAAAATGTTAGCAATACCCACTGGCTTAGAGCGTGATACGCATGATTTGAAATTCGAAGAATAAATGACGCTTGGTATTCAAACCAATCTTTTTATCTTGGGTGATAGTATGTTACCAACATAATAAGGATTTCTTTTCAATAAAACCATGAGTCTTGAACACGTATCTTCCTCGAGCGAATTGAATACCAAAATGGTAGACTGGCCTACTATAGAGATTAAAGTAGTTGATCAAATTATTAAGCGACCGGCTATTCTTGAAATGGAATAATAACGGAGTGCAAACTTGAGTCTGCGTTCCAGAGAATTTGACGAAGAGACAAAAGAAAGAGGAAGTTCCTAAATGAAATCCGTTCGCCTGCATGCACCCGCGGACTTGCGAATTCACGATGAACCTGTCCCTGTTGCTGAGGAGGGGCAGAAGCTGATTCGTGTGAGAGCCGTCGGTGTGTGTGGCTCAGACCTGCACTGGTTTTCTGAAGGCGAGATTGGCGATGCGCAACTAAGACAACCTTTGATATTAGGACACGAGTTTGCAGGAGAAACAGAGGATGGGCAACGCGTGGCAGTTGATCCAGCACTCCCGTGCGGACATTGCGAGCTTTGTCTGCATGGGCATCCTAACCTATGTCCTTTTGTCATGTTCGCAGGTCATGGCGAGCAGGATGGTGCCTTACGCGAGTGTATGGTTTGGAACAAAAATAACTTATATCCCATTCCTGATTCGTTCACGTACGCAGATGGAGCGATGCTTGAACCGCTCGGCGTAGCAATTCATGCAGTGGATCTCGGAAAGCTTCAAGCTGGAATGACTGTCGGTGTGTTTGGATGCGGCCCAATCGGTTTGCTGATTATACAGTTGGCGCAGCTGGCCGGAGCAACGAATATCATTGCAACAGATATTCTTGCTCATCGAGTGGATGCGGCGAAGAGCCTCGGGGCGAACCATACAATTTTAGCGGCAGGCAGGTCAGAGGTCGATGAGATGCGGGTGGTCACTAAAGGGCGCGGAGTGGATGTAGCATTCGAAGTGGCTGGAGAGCAGGAGGCTGTCGACGCCGCGTTCAGCGCCGTTACTCCCGGAGGAAAAGTCATTCTGGTGGGTATCCCTGATGATGACAAAACCTCCTTCAGAGCTTCGATGGCGCGCAGAAAGGGACTGACAATCAAGTTGGTGCGGCGTATGAAACATACGTATCCCCGTGCCATTGATCTGGTATCCAAGAGCCTGGTGGATGTGCGTTCGCTTGTGACTCACCGCTTCCCGCTGGATCGGGCTGCTGAGGCCTTTCGTGTTGCAGTGCGACGTGAAGGATTGAAAATCATCATAGAAATGTGAGAGGTTATATGTCAAAATATGCGATGGGTGTAGATTTTGGAACGGAATCTGGTCGTGCCGTCCTTGTGGATGTATCCAACGGCAAAGAAATTGCTAGTGCGGTCTATTCTTATTCGAATGGGGTGATTGATGAAAAGCTACCGGGCACACAAATCCGCCTGGAGCCAGACTGGGCATTGCAGGATCCGCAAGACTATATTCGGACATTTCAAAATACGATCCCAGCCGTGCTTCAAGAGTCGGGCGTTGACCCTGCGGATGTCATCGGTATTGGCATCGACTTCACTGCCTGCACGATGTTGCCCGTGAAAGCTGATGGCACGCCCTTGTGTGCTTTGTTTGAATACCGTGAGAACCCGCATGCCTGGGTAAAGCTATGGAAGCATCACGCGGCACAGCCCGAAGCCGACAAAATCAACGAGACGGCGCGCGAAATGGGCGAGTCCTGGCTCGACCGCTACGGTGGCAAGATTTCATCGGAGTGGTTTTTCTCGAAGTCATTGCAAATTCTGAATGAAGCCCCTGAAATTTACACGGCTGCTGATCGCCTGATCGAGGCAGCGGATTGGGTAGTATGGCAACTCACAGGGGTTGAGACGCGCAACGCCTGCACCGCAGGATACAAAGCAATTTGGTCAAAACGTGAAGGATTCCCCTCCCAGGATTACTTCGGCTCTCTTCACCCTCAGCTTGCTGCCGTTATTGAAGAGAAAATGACCCGCGAAATTCTTCCCCTTGGAGGCAAAGCCGGCGGGTTGAGTGAGCAGGCCGCGCAATGGACCGGACTAAGACCCGGCACGGCGGTCGCGATTGCCAACGTTGATGCGCATGTGGCGGTCCCCGCTACGACGGTCACAGAACCTGGAAGAATGGTGATGATCCTGGGCACATCCACCTGTGATATGGTGCTTGGTAAGGAAGAACATATCGTTCCTGGCATGTGTGGCTATGTGGAAGATGGAATCATGCCGGGCTTCTTCGGGTATGAAGCCGGACAATCTTGCGTGGGCGATCACTTTGCATGGTTCGTAGAAAACTGTGTCCCAGCGGCATACGAGCGCGAGGCTAAAGAGCGCGGGTTAGATATTCACGCGTTGCTTGAAGAGAAGGCCGCTCAGTTGAAAGTGGGCGAGAGTGGTCTGCTGGCTTTGGACTGGTGGAATGGCAACCGCTCGGTGTTGGTAGATGCAGATTTGACAGGGCTATTGATTGGCGCAACATTGGCAACGAAGCCAGAAGAAATCTACCGAGCACTGATTGAGGCTACAGCTTATGGCGCTCGTATCATCATTGAAACTTTCCAAAAGAATGGTGTGCCGATCCATGAGTTGGTAGCGTGCGGTGGCTTGCCTGAAAAAAATAAACTTTTAATGCAGATTTATGCCGATGTGATTGGTTTGCCTATGAAAGTAAGCGCGTCACAGCAGACCCCGGCACTCGGTTCAGCAATGTTTGGGGCTGTTGCAGCAGGCAAAGCGGAAGGCGGATACGATTCGATTTATGACGCGGCAAAGATGATGGCGCATCTAAAGGACGAAACGTATGTTCCCATTCCTGAGAATCAGAAAGTCTATGAATCATTGTACGCAGAATACGTCACGCTGCACGACTATTTCGGTCGCGGCGGAAACGATGTAATGAAACGGTTGAAGGAGATTAGGCGGTGGAGTAGACAAGTACAAAAGTAGATAGGTAAACAAGTACACAGGTAGACATGTCTACCTGTGTACTCCCCTCGGAGATCCTATGCTGGAGAAACTTAAAGAAGAACTGCTTGAACTTCATCTTGAACTTCCCAAAAACAACCTTGTGGTATGGACGGGTGGGAACGTCAGCGCGCGTGATGCAGAGTCGGGGCTGGTTGTTATCAAGGCTTCAGGTATTCGTTATGAGGAGATGCGTGCTGAGCACATGATTATTGTAGATCTAGATGGAAAAATCATCGAGGGAAATTTGAGGCCATCTTCCGATACTGCCAGTCATCTCTATATTTATAAGCATCGACCGGATGTGGGTGGTGTGGTGCATACACATTCAGCTTATGCTACCGCTTTTGCAGCTATCAATAAACCCATCCCGGTGGTATTGACGGCTATTGCTGATGAGTTCGGCGGTCCTATTCCATGCGGTGACTTTGCAGTGATTGGTGACGAATCCATCGGAAAAGTGGTTGTTGAAAGCATTGGTAAATCTTCGGCAGTCTTACTTAAAAATCATGGTGTGTTCACAATTGGCAAAAACGCTAAGTCAGCAGTGAAGGCCGCGATCATGACCGAAGACAACGCCAAAACAGTCTGGCTGGCCATGCAAATTGGCGTGCCAGAGGAAATCCCATCGGAAGTTGTTGAGAAACTACACCATCGTTACACTCATGTTTATGGACAATAATACAAAGCGCTCCCCGCGCCGTCCTCGGTGCTGGATTCGCCGCCGGGGACGGCGGCGTGAGCGAGTCTGGAACTAGGAGAGATTCTCATGATTGATTTGAAGCAATATGAAGTCTGGTTTGTAACGGGCAGTCAACACTTGTATGGCCCGAAAACGTTGGAGCAGGTCGCGGAGCATTCGCGTGAGATTGCATCCCAACTAGGCGCTTCCACACATATCCCTGTGCAGGTTGTCTTCAAACCGGTCTTGACCACGCCTGAAGCCATCCGCGAATTGTGCCTGGAAGCAAATTCAGCCAAAAATTGCGTGGGTCTGATAACCTGGATGCACACTTTTTCGCCTGCGAAGATGTGGATTGCCGGGTTGAGCTTACTCAAGAAGCCGTTCCTGCACTTGCATACGCAATACAACCGTGAAATCCCCTGGTCTGAAATCGACATGAATTTCATGAACCTTAACCAGGCCGCGCACGGCGACCGGGAGTTTGGTTTCATTGGTAGCCGCATGAGGCTCAACCGCAAAGTAATGGTTGGTCACTGGCAGGATGAAGATGTTCAGTCCGACATCGGCATCTGGGTACGCTCTGCATGCGCCTGGGCCGACTGGCAGAGCGCAAAAATCGCTCGATTTGGTGATAACATGCGCGATGTCGCTGTGACTGAGGGTGACAAAGTCGAAGCACAGATGCAGCTTGGATATGATGTGTATGGCTATGGTGTAGGAGATTTGGTCAAGTCGGTGAACCAGGTCTCAGACTCTGAAATTGATCAGTTGGTGCAATCCTATCTCGATGAATATGAAGTTGCTCCTGCCTTAACGCGCGATGGCGAGAAACATGCTTCCTTACGTGAAGGAGCACGGATCGAAATTGGGTTGCGAAACTTCCTGAGTGCGGGGAATTTCAAAGCGTTTACCACCACGTTCGAAGACTTGCACGGCTTGGAGCAACTACCGGGTTTGGCGGTTCAACGTCTGATGCGCGATGGTTACGGATTTGGCGCCGAAGGCGATTGGAAGACCTCGGCATTAGTGCGCGCTATGAAAGTGATGAGCGCCGGGCTGAAAGGCGGCGTCAGTTTCATGGAGGATTACACTTATCATTTCAGCGCTTCGGGTGATAAAGTTCTAGGCGCACACATGCTCGAAATCTGCGAGTCGATTGCAGCGGGTAAACCAAAATTGGAAGTCCTACCGCTTTCGATCGGAGGCAAAGCCGACCCTGTGCGCCTGATCTTCGATGCAAATACTGGTCCGGCAATTGGCGCGTCGATCATGGACATGGGCCAGCGTTTCCGCTTGGTTGTTAACAAGGTAGATGTCATCCCCACTGATGCTCCGCTACCGAAATTGCCGGTTGCGCGCGCGCTTTGGGTGCCGCGTCCCGATCTAAAAACTGCAGCCGCAGCCTGGATTTACGCAGGCGGCGCGCACCATACAAGTTTCAGCTTTTCTGTGAGTGCCGATCATTTGCGTGATTTTGCTGATATGGCGGCAATTGAATTCCTATTGATTGATGAAGACACTTGCCTGGAAGATTTCAAGAAGGAACTGCGCTGGAACGATTTGTATTACCATATGAAAAATGGACTATAGGCTGCGGCACTCTGTAATAAGATAACTATTCCCGCTTAAAGCGCAGACCACTAAACTCGCAATCCAGGAGTCGAGGTGGTCTGTGCTTCTTTTTGATGCCAAAATGGCGGAAACATACATTCCAACAACATCGAAAAGACTATGTTAGACTCAAAAAAACAAAAATTGCATAAATTGTAGTTATTATTTTGCGAAAACAAAGGCCCATATTATGACCATATCCTATCTTTCACACCTCGAGTGCTCAGGCTGCGGTGAAAAATATTCACACAATGAAATCCATACCTTCTGCCCAGCCTGTCGATCTCCTCTACTGGCCGCTTATGATCTGAATAAAGCGCGAGAACAAGTAGATCGGACGAAGATCCAACAACGTACAAATGGGATGTGGCGTTGGCAGGAATTACTCCCTGTAGTAGATGCTAAGAATATTGTTTTCCTTGGGGAAGGGGATACTCCTCTTTTACAGCTCACAAATCTAGGCGCTGACCTGGGACTTTCCAATCTTTTTGTCAAGGATGAGAGCCTGAATCCAACGGGAAGTTTCAAGGCGCGCGGTCTTGCTGCTGCAGTCTCCAAGGCAAAAGAATTGGGAATCCAAAAAGTGATCATTCCGACTGCCGGGAACGCGGGTGGGGCAATGGCCGCCTATGCAGCTCGCGCGGAAATCAAAGCCCTTATTTATATGCCCAAGGACACCCCGCGCGCGAATATTGAAGAAAGCCGAATGACAGGTGCAGAGGTCGTATTAGTAGATGGCTTGATCAGTGATGCGGCTGGCTTGGCTGGGGAAAAAGCACAGGCAGAAGATTGGTTTGACCTTTCTACATTTAAGGAACCATATCGCGTGGAGGGTAAAAAGATCATGGGTTACGAACTTGCCCAGGCTTTTGATTGGACTCTGCCCGATGTGATTATCTATCCCACGGGTGGAGGCACCGGACTTGTAGGTATGTGGAAAGCCTTCGCGGAGCTCGAATCATTGGGCTGGCTATCCAATAACAAGCGACCGCGCATGGTGTCTGTGCAGGCAGAGGGTTGTGCTCCAGTAGTGAAAGCGTTTGAGGCTGGCGCATCCTCTTGTGAATTTTGGATGAACGCGCAGACCATTGCATCCGGATTGCGCGTTCCGAAAAGTTTTGCAGATGCACTCATTTTGAAGGACTTGCGAGAAAGCCAAGGGATAGCTGTGGCGGTCAGTGATTCTTCCATTCTGGAAGCCCAACATAAATTAGGTAGGATGGAAGGGATCTTTGCTGCGCCTGAAGGTGCGGCCACACTGGCTGCGCTCGAAAAACTGGTTGAGCAGAAATGGATACAACCAGAGGAGCGCGTCGTATTGTTCAATACGGGTTCAGGCTTGAAATATATTGATCTGTTAAGTTGAAGAGGAGATAGTAAGAACTTTTTGTTGAGGATTTCCGTTTAAAAGTAAAGAAGTATTTAAGGAGATTTAAATGAACAAAAAATGGAAAATCGTATTTATGAGCGCTATCGTTCTTTCTTTGCTTATCATATCGGGCTGTTCAGGCAAAACCAAAAACCAATTGATTTTTACAGGAACAGTGATGACAGGTGCTCAACTTGGGGATGTCAAGAGTCATTGCGCGGAAGGTTTGTATTTGGTCGCGAATGAAGGAGAATATCTTACCGGTCAGACGACGATGCTTTTGCTTCGCGTACCAAGTGGAGCAAATGAAACGCAAATGCTTTCCGATCAGCAATATGTCGGTAAAAAAGTCGAAGTAGTCGGCGTCTATCCCGCTCGAGAAGTATCCTGCGAGGCTTTGACATGCGACTGCGAAGATTTTATCCTGGTCAATCAAATACGAATGGTCGAATAGTTCATTATATAACTTCTCCCATCTCGCGATAAACAAACCATTGCCCCTTCCGATCGTCCAAGTTCTTCATGGCGCGGTCATAGTAAATATCAAAGATTTGTCCGGTATCCACTTTTACTCGAAAATAGAATCGACCCACGTTTAACGAGCCGCGACTCGATGCCACCGCTGCATGTTCAGGACGCATGTTGCGCGTCATTTTGCCGCGCCGAGTGAAATCAGTCCATGACGAGAGCATTTCGATCACGCGGTAGGTTTTGGATTCCCAGATAAAGCCGTTTGGACAGCTCGGGCTTTTCTCTAGGGCAGGAGGCACATCGAAAACGGGATCAATTGGATGGTCGAAGAAATGAAGCGGGATTAATTCCATACTACGGCATTATACAATGCCGGTCTGCTTTGGTCGGCCCAAGAAATTCGCCAGTTGCTCACGCGCTTGATCATCCACCAAGGCCAGCACTTCATCGCCTTCCTCGAGTGTCGTAATCCCTCTGGGCAATACAATCTCGCCGTGGCGAATGATGCCTGAAATGACGCAATTCTGGGGCAAGGTCATATCTTTGATCGCGATGCCAATCACCGGGGAGCGAGGTGGAATCTTTTCTTCAACCAGGGAATATTTTCCACGGCGTAGTTTAGCAAGCGTCATCATATCGCCAATCGACATTTCTTCCGCGGTTAGACTAGCCAGGATTTCTGACTGATTAAGTGCGACGTCCACACCCATCTCAGGTGTGAAAAGCCAAGCATTTTTGGGATTATTAATTCGCGCGATCACGCGCGGCACATCGAATTCAAACCGACCCAAAGACGTGATGACCAGGTTAGTTTCATCTGAACCCGTCACAGCAACCAGAACATGTGCCTTTAGAATGCCTGCCTTTTCCAGAACGACAGGAGAACTTCCATCGCCGTTGACAATATTTTCCTGTGAGATCTCATGTACCAGCTTTTCCAAAATGGCAGGACGCTCCTCGATCACACGTACGGTGTGACCATCATTTATTAGGATTTTTGCCAGATGTGAGCCGGTATTTCCACCACCTACTACGATCGCGTTCATAGCTGGCTCCTCTCGATACCAAGCAATTCTTCTAGCCGCCTCATAGCTGTGGGAATGACTGCGAGATGTACAAGATC
>WNGA01001284.1_pt1 | contig 38746 bp, 37 predicted proteins | sample 5400061 | NCBI WGS metagenome assembly WNGA01 (sample SAMN13153366, study PRJNA577476) | soil metagenome | isolation source: 100 cm soil or saprolite under grassland replicate 2 | place: USA:California | collected 2016-06-15
GACGCTCGGCGCGGCCGTGGCGGCGTTCGCCGCCGGCGGCGCATTCGAGCTCGTGCTCGACATCTATCTCCTGTCTCTCGGCGCAGTCGTACTCCTGGCGCTCGTGCGCGCCACCCGGGAGCACACCGATCCTCGCGGCGGCTCGCAGTACGAGCGCGCGCTCGCGGCGATGCGGGCTGCGCCGCCGGATCCCGGCGAGCTCTCGCTCACACGAGACCTCGAGCTCTCGACCTCGAGCGCCTTCCATCTGCACGCGCGCGTGCGCCCGCTGTTTCGCGAGATCGCGGCGCACAGGTTGCTCGCCCGCTACGGCGTCGAGCTGGATCGTGAGGCGGCCCGCGCCCGCGAGCTCGTCGGAGTGTCGGCCTGGGAGCTCGTCCGGCCGGATCGCCCGCCGCCGGAGGATCGACTCTCGGCAGGCCCGTCGATCGGCGAGCTGCGCAAGGTCGTCGAGCAGCTGGAGGCGATTTGACGATCGAGGAGACAGCGGCCCGCGCGGAGCAGGTCCTGGCGGAGGTCGAGCGGGCGGTCGTGGGCAAGCGCGAGGCGCTCGAGCTCGTGCTGCTCGGCTTCCTCTCCGCCGGCCACGTGCTGATCGAGGATTTCCCCGGCCTCGCCAAGACCCTGATTGCGCGCTCGTTCGCGCAGGTGTTCGACATGGGGTTCGCGCGCATCCAGTTCACGCCGGATCTGATGCCCTCGGACGTGACCGGCTCGTCGGTCTACAACCAGCGGACCGGCGACTTCGAGTTTCGGCCGGGGCCGATCTTCACGAACCTCCTGCTCGGCGACGAGATCAACCGCGCGCCGCCGAAGACGCAGGCCGCGCTGCTCGAGGCGATGCAGGAACGGCAGGTGACGATCGAGGGCCAGACGAACGTGCTGGAACCGCCGTTCCTCGTCGTGGCGACGCAGAACCCGATCGAGTACGAGGGGACGTACCCCCTGCCCGAGGCGCAGCTCGACCGGTTCCTGCTCCGCCTCGGGATCGGCTACCCCGGCAGGGAGGACGAGTGGGCGTTGCTCGAGCGCCGGGTGGAGCGACGCGCGGACGAGATCAGGCTGTCCCCCGTGACCGACCGCCGGGGGTTGATCGCCATGCAGGAGTCACTCGAGGCGGTGCACGTCTCGGCGGCCGTCGGCTACTACATCGTGGACGTCGTCGCCGCGACGCGCGCCAGCCAGCGCGCGCAGGTGGGCGCCAGCCCGCGCGGCGCCCTCGCCGTGCTGAAGCTCGCGCGTGCGCGCGCCGCGCTCGACGGGCGCGACTTCGTCACTCCCGAGGACGTGAAGTCGATCGCCGTCGTCGCGCTCTCGCATCGCCTCATGCTGAAGCCGGAGCATTGGGTGCAGCGCGTGCGCCCCGAGGACGTCGTGCGGGAGGTTCTGGAGACGGTTCCGACGCCGGCGGCGGAGGATCTCGCGGCGCCGCCGCGGTGACCCGAGCCGCAACTCCCAAGCTCGGCGCGTACGCCGGTCTTGCGTCGCTCGGGCTGCTGGCGGCGCTCGCGACGCGACGGCCCGAGCTCGTCGCGCTGGCCGCGCCCTTCGCGCTCACGGCAGCGCTCGGCCTCGTCCTCGTCCGGACGCCGCGCGTCGACCTGCAGGTCGAGCTGGAGGCCGACCGTGTCCTCGAGGGAGACGAGATGGAGGTACGCGTCAGGCTCGACGCCGAGCTCGGAGCGGAACGTGCGGAGGTGCTGCTCGAGCTACCGCGCCAGCTCGAGCTCGTCGACGGCCACAATCCCGTGCTCGTGCGGTTCGCCGACGCGAGGTGCCGGGAGCTGACGTACCGGCTGCGGTGCAAGCGCTGGGGCGCGTTTCGGATCGGCCGGGTCTACCTGCGCACGTCCGACATACTGGCGACCTTCCGGCACGAGGGCGTCCTCGACGCGCGGCAAGCCCTTCGGGTCTATCCCGCAGAAGAGTCGGTCCGCGAGTTGCTGCGGCCGCTCGAGACGCAGGTGTTCTCCGGAAATCACGTCGCGCGGCAGAAGGCGGAAGGGATCGAGTTCGCCGACCTGCGTCCGTTCGTGCCGGGCGACCGCGTCCGCCACGTGAACTGGCGGGCGAGCGCGCGGCGTGGGGAGCTCTGGGTGAACGAGCATCATGCCGAGCGCAACGCCGACGTCGTCATCCTGCTCGACTCGTTCGCCGAAGCGCGGATCGGCGATCGCAGTACGCTCGATCCCGCTCTGCGTGCAGCGACGACGCTCGCCATGCGGTATCTGCGCCAGAAGGACCGTGTCGGCTTCGTGACGTTCGGCGGGATGCTCAACTGGCTGCTGCCCGCGACCGGCACCGGCCAGCTGTACCGGATCGTCGACGCGATGCTCGATACGCAAATCGTCCTGAGCTACGCCTGGAAGGACCTGCGCACGGTGCCGCGGCGGACGTTGCCGCCGCAGGCGCTCGTGCTGGCGCTCACGCCCCTGCTCGACGACCGCTCGACCGCCGCGCTCCTCGACCTGCGCGGCCGGGGCTTCGACCTCGCCGTGATCGAGATCTCGCCGCTCTCGCTCGTACCGGCGGGCCGCGGCCAGGCCGCGGAGCTCGCGAGGCGCCTCTGGCAGCTGCGACGCGAGGCCGTGCGCGGGCGCTTCGAGCGCGCGGGTATTCCGGTTGCGGTCTGGGGCGACGAGTCGTCACTCGCTGCGGCAGTGGAGGAGGTGGGGGCATACAGACGACAGTCACGAAGCGCGCGCGCCTAGTGCTGGTGCCGGCGGCCCTCGTGCTGCTCGGCGCAGTGGTCGTGTATGCCGGCGCGGCCGGCGACCGCCTGCGCGAGGTCGTCCTCGTCGTGGGCGCCGTCGGTCTCCTGTTGGCGGCGGTTGCGCTCGCAGTACGATGGCCGTCGGTCTTCGCCGGCGCTCTTGCGGCCGTCGGGGCGAGCTACGGCACGTTCCTGGGCCTGAAGGGCGGGTCGCTCGACCGTTGGGCGCCGCTCGTCGCCGCCGCTCTCTTCGTCGCCGCCGAGGCCGGCTTCTGGGCGGTCGAGCCGGCGTCGGCGCGAGGAGGGGCAATGGTCGTCACGCGCCGCGTGCTTGGCCTGGGCGCCGGCGCCCTGCTCACGGCGCTCGTCGCAACGCTGGTGTTCGCGCTCACGAGCGGCGTCGCCGGCGGGGTCGCCCTCGAAGCGGCCGGAGTCGGCGCCGCCGTGCTGACCCTGGCAACGATCGCGCTGCTGGCGTCGCGCTCGTCAGTCTGACGTGACGTCTTCGGCGTCGCCGCTGGACGTCTTCGCCCAGGGCTCGCCGTCCCGCGACTCGTCCTCGTCCTGCTCTTCGAGCGGGTCGCCCGGTTCTTCGAGCTCGCCGTCGTATCGGTTCTCGGTCATGTGCTCTTCCTCTTCACCAAGTGCGTCGGCAAGCAAACCGCAGGCATAGGCGCGCCAGGCCAGCCCCGGGTCGTCAAGCTGCCGGAGGGCGTCGGACGCGGCGAGCAGGGCCTCGCGCCGCTGCGCCGAGTCGAGATCGGCGGCGAGCTCCAGCACCGCTGGGTCGTCGAGCGTGGGCTCGCGGTGGAGGTCGCCGCCCGCGGCGAAGACGAACAGCGCACGACGCAGGGCGGCGTTGCGTTCCTCCTCCGCCAGCGGGACGTGCTGCCCTGCGATGAACGCCGCGACGACGGGATCGACGTCGTCAGTCGTTCGGGCACTCTCCTTCGCAGCAGCCGAGCTTCCAGTGACAGCGGGCGCACTGCCAGGTCGAATGGCGCCACTCCATCTTGGCGCCGCAGCGCAGGCAGAGCTCGACGACCTGACGGATCACACCGCCACTGTAGGCGATGGTGCCGACGTCAGACGGTGAACTCGTCCGCGACGGAGAGCGCCTCGTCGAGGGTTGCGATCCCCTCGTCGATCTCCTCGCGCGTGATCGTCAGCGGTGGGCAGACCATCACGACGTTCCAGTGCGTCATCAGGTACAGGCCGCGCTCGAGCGCCGCCTTGTAGACGCGGGCGACCGGCGCGAACGCCTCGCCGGTGGCGTTGAAGGGTACGAGCGGCTCGCGCGTCTCGCGGTTCTTGACCAGTTCGAGCCCCCAGAAGCAGCCGAGGCCGCGCACCTCGCCGATCGACGGATGCTTCTCCTGCAACGCATGCAGCTTCTCCGCGAAGACGCCGCCCATCTCCGCGGCGTTCTCGACGATTCCTTCTTCCTTGAACGCCTCGATCGACGCGACCGCGGACGCGCAGGCGAGCGGATGACCGGAGTACGTGAGCCCGCCGGCGAAGTACTTGTCGCGCACCCAGTCGGCGATCGGCTTGCGCACCACCATCGCGCCGAGCGGGATGTAGCCGGAGTTGATGCCCTTTGCGACGCTGAGGATGTCCGGGACGACGTCCCAGTTCTCGACGCCGAACCACTTGCCGGTGCGGCCGAAGCCGGCCATCACCTCGTCGGCGATCAGCAGGATGCCGTGGCGGTCGCAGACCTCGCGAATCGACTGGAGGTAGCCGTCGGGCGGGACGATGATGCCGTTCGTCCCTGTGACCGTCTCGAGGATCACTGCGGCGACCGTGTGCGGGCCTTCGTACTGGAGGATCTCCTCGAGGTGCGGCCCGCCCGTGCAGACGGGGCACGGGTCGGGATGTCCGGCCGGGCAACGGTAGGTGTACGGATCGAACATGCGCACGACGCCGGGGATGCCGGGCTCGGCGGGCCAGCGGCGCGGATCGCCGGTGAGCGTGATCCCGCCGGCGGTCGCTCCGTGGTACGAGCGGTAGCGCGCGATGATCTTGTGCCGGCCCGTGTACCAGCGCGCCAGCTTGATCGCGTTCTCGTTCGCCTCGGCGCCGCCGTTCGTGAAGAAGGACATCTCTAGGTCGCCGGGCGTGATCTCCGCGAGCATGCGTGCGAGCGTCGAGCGCGGCTCGGTCGCCATCGGCGGGCCGATCGTGCAGAGCTTCTCCGCCTGCTCCTTGATCGCCGCGACCACCTTTGGATGCTGGTGGCCGATCGAGACGTTGACGAGCTGCGACGCGAAGTCGAGGTAACGGTTGCCGTCGAAGTCCCAGAAGTAGCGTCCCTCGCCGCCGGCGACGGGAATCGGGTCGAGCGCGTTCTGCACCGACCAGGAGTGCAGGACGTAGCGCTTCGCGTCCTCGACGACCTGCCGCCCGAGCTCGGTGTTGGACTCGACGATCGCCACGGCGGGAGCTTACCGTGGCTCGGCGCGATCCACGCGTCGCCTTCCTGAGCCCATTCCGCCAAATCCCTCTCGGTCGTGAAAGCGGGAATCACAGTGAGTCCACCGACCGACGTCGATGATCGAACTGCGATTTCGAGGTCTTCTTCCAAGACGGTCTCCTCGACACCGGCGAGATCAACTGGATCGGCCAGAAGCAAGAAGATCTCGGTGTTGGCAAGGTCCCTGGCGCCCGTCATAGCGGTGTCGAGCGGACGGTATCCGCGGTACCCTGGGGCGGTCACGCGAGGAGGATCAAATGACCGAGCTAGCCACCCCACCTATCGAGCAAGAGCAGGATCTGAAGCGGATCAGCCACTGGATCGGCGGCCGCATCGTGGAAGGGGGCTCCGGGCGGAGCGGCCCGGTCTACAACCCGGCGCGGGGCATCCAGACCGGCGCGGTGGACTTCGCCACGGTCGGGGAGGTCGACCAGGCCGTCCAGGCCGCGAAGGAGGCCTTCCCCGCGTGGCGCGCGATGTCGCTCTCGAAGCGGACCGCGATCTTCTTCCGGGTTCGTGACCTCGTCGACCAGCGCCGCGAGGACATCGCGCGGATCATGACGGCCGAGCACGGCAAGGTCTTGTCCGATGCAATGGGTGAGGTTGCGCGCGGGCTCGAGGTGATCGAGTACTGCTGCGGCATCCCGGAGCTCCTGAAGGGCGGCTTCTCGGAGCAGGCGTCGACCGGGATCGACGTCTACTCGATCCGGCAGCCGCTCGGCGTCGTCGCGGGGATCACGCCCTTCAACTTCCCGGCGATGGTGCCCATGTGGATGTGGGCGCCGGCCCTCGCGTGCGGGAACACGTTCGTGCTGAAGCCGTCGGAGAAGGATCCGTCCGCGTCGCTGTACGTCGCGGAGCTGCTGCAGGAGGCGGGTGTGCCGGACGGCGTCTTCAACGTCGTGCACGGGGACAAGGTTGCGGTCGACGCGGTGCTCGAGCATCCGGGCATCGCGGCGGTCTCGTTCGTCGGCTCGACGCCGATCGCGAAGTACGTGTACGAGACGGGAACGAGCACCGGCAAGCGCGTGCAGGCGCTGGGCGGTGCGAAGAACCACATGATCGTCCTGCCCGATGCCGACATGGACATGGCGGCCGACGCAGCGGTCAGTGCCGCGTACGGCTCCGCCGGCGAGCGCTGCATGGCGATCTCGCAGGTCGTCGCGGTCGGCGACGCCGGCGACCGGCTCGTGGCGGCGATCAAGCAGCGGCTGCCGAAGATCAAGGTCGGCGACGGTCTCGAGCCGGACGTCGAGATGGGGCCGCTCGTGACGCGGGAGCATCGGGACAAGGTCGCCGGGTACATCGACGGCGCGCGCAACCAGGGCGCGGATGTCGTCGCGGACGGGCGCGAGTCGGCGCCGGATGGCGACGGTTTCTTCCTCGGCGTGTCGCTGCTCGACAACGTGACGCCGGAGATGGACGCCTACAAGGACGAGATCTTCGGACCGGTGCTCGGCGTTACCCGCGTCGCCACGTACAACGATGCGGTGCGCCTCGTCAACGAGAATCCGTACGGCAACGGGACTGCGATCTTCACGCGCGACGGCGGCGTCGCCCGACAGTTCCAGTTCGAGGCGCAGGCGGGGATGGTGGGAATCAACGTCCCGATCCCGGTGCCTGTCGCGTATTACTCGTTCGGCGGGTGGAAGAACTCTCTCTTCGGCGACACGCACATCTACGGCCCGGAGGGAATCAACTTCTACACGCGCGGCAAGGTCGTCACGTCGCGCTGGCCGGATCCCGCGACGTCGAAGGTCGACCTGGGCTTCCCGCAGACGCGGTAGACCGAGACAGTCCCTAGAACATGCCCTAGCTGAAGCGTCCTTCCGCCGGCGCGCCTTCAGGACGCCGGAGCTTTGGCAGCGTTTTCCGGATGGAGTGGATCGCCCAGTCGCTCGCCCAGACGATCGGAAGTCCGAGGACTATCGTCCACCATGGCGCCCACCAGACCCAACTCAAGTAGTCCACCTGGATGAGCAGGAAGATCGCGATCAGGAGCACCACACCAGTCGCGGTCAGGAGTTGAACCAGCCTACTCATGCACCTCACCGTAGTCGCACGGCGGCTGGATGTGAACCGACGTGGGGGATGTCCGAGGGAATGTCCCAGGGCACGTGCACGGTCGAGCTCGAGTTTCAGCAGGCGGAGTAATCGTCCCGGGGCCGACGGCTGTGGACGAATTGCGACAGATTCGTCACAACCAGGGTCAGACCCTGGAATTTGGAACACGTTCGTCTGGGACGGTCCGGCTGTGGAGCGAAAGTCACGGTTTCGTCACAACCAGGGTCAGACCCTGGAATTTGGAACACGTTCGTCTGGGACGGTCCGGCTGTGGAACGAAAGTCACGGTTTCGTCACAACCAGGGTCAGACCCTGGAATCTGGAACGCGTCTAAATCGGCGCGGTGAAGGTGACTTCTTCGCCGAGGAGCGTTGTGCGCGGCGGTGTCGTCTCCGCGATCACCTTGCCGCGGCGGATGACCCAGCGGCGTACCGGCTTCAGCCGCATCACCTCGAGCGGCGACGGCGCGTCGAAGATCACCAGGTCGGCGGGTTTCCCCTCTTCGATCCCGTAGTCGTCCTCGACGCCCAGGGTGCGGGCGCCACGCGTCGTCGCGCACTCCAGCATCTCCGGAATCTCCTCGAGCCCCGACATGTAGGTGAAGTGCAACGCAAGCGATGCCGCGTCGACGAGATCTGCCTTCCCCAGCAGATACCACGGGTCGACGATCACGTCGTTCCCGAGCGACACGTTGACGCCCTCCGCGAGCAACTCCTTCAGCTGCGCGAAGCCGCGACGCTTCGGGTACGGATCCAGCCGCCCCTGGATTAGCGAGTTCGCGTACGGATTGACGACGACGTTGATCCCCGCGCGACGCAAGAAGCCGCGCAGTTTCGACGAGTAGTACGGCTCGTACGAGCCCATCGCCGTGCAATGGCTCGCCGTGACGCGCCCGCCGAGCGCGTGCTTCACGGTGTTGTCGGCCATCACCTCGAGGAACCGCGAATTCGGATCGTCCGTCTCGTCGCAGTGGACGTCGATTCGTCGGCCGTACTGCTGCGCGAGCTCGAAGACGCGGTGCACCTCACGGTGGCCGAGCTCCATGGTCGGCTCGTAGTGAGGGATGCCGCCGACGCAGTCCGCGCCGAGCCGCAGCGCGTTCTCGAACAGCTCCTCGTTCGCCGGATGGGAGTAGATCCCGTCCTGCGGAAACGCCGTCACCTGGATCGTCACGAGCTCGGCCAGCTCGTCCCGCACGCGCAGCAGCCCGCGCAGCGGCGCCTCGTTCTTCGCCGAGACGTCGGCGTGGGCGCGGATGTAGAGCGTCCCCTGCGCCGCCGACCAGCGGACGATCTCGCTCGCCCGCTCGAAGACGTCGTCCGCCGTCAGGCTCTCCTTCAGCTCGCCCCAGACGTGGATGCCTTCGATCAGCGTCCCGGACTGGTTGTAGCGCGGCCTGCCGGCGGTCAGGGAAGCGTCCAGATGGAGGTGGCAATCCACTAGCGGCGGAGTCGCGAGACGGCCCTCCGCATCGAGCGTCTGAGGGGCGTCCGAGTCAAGATCGGGCCCGATCCGGGCAAATCGCCCGCCCTCGATCCCGACGTCGACGAGCCGCCCACCGACACGCACATTTCGAACGAGGAGGTCCACCGGGTTACCGTAAACCGGTGACGGAACCGCCGTACAGGCCCCTGGACGCGCAGGTGATCCCGCGCTTCGCCGGGATCCGGACCTTCATGCGGGCGCCGCACGTCACCGCCCTGAAGGGCGTCGACGCCGCCGTCTACGGCATCCCGTTCGACACGGCCACCACCTACCGCACAGGCCCGCGCTTCGGGCCGGAGGCGATCCGCTCGGCCTCGGTGCTGCTCCGGCCTTACCACCCCGTCCACGAGGTGAACGTCGTCGAGCGGCTCTCGATCGTCGACTACGGCGACCTGCCGGTTTCGCCGGGGGACACCGAGCGCACCTACCGGCAGGTCGAGGAGGCGCTCGCGCCGATCGTCGACGCTGGGGTGTTCCCGGCGGCGATGGGAGGCGACCACTCGATCACACTCGCCGAGCTGCGCGTGCTCGCCACGAAGCACGGACCGCTTGCACTCGTTCAGCTCGACGCGCACGCGGACACGTGGGACGAGTACTTCGGCCAGCGCTACTTCCACGGGACGACCTTCAAGCGCGCCGCGGAGGAGGGCGTGCTCGAGCCCACCGCGTCGGTCCAAGCGGGGATGCGCGGCTCCGTCTACGCGGCCGGCGACCTCGGAGGTGCGCGCGAGCTCGGTTTCACCGTCCTGACGAGCGACGAGCTGCGTGCTCTGAACCCGGAGGAGTATGCGAAGCGGGTGCGCGAGCGAGTGGGCGAGCGGCCGGTCTTCCTCTCCTTCGACATCGACTTCCTCGACCCGGCCTTCGCGCCCGGCACCGGCACGCCGGAGATCGCGGGCTTCTCGACCGCCGAGGCCGTTGCGTTCCTGCGCGCGCTGCGCGGCATCAACCTGGTCGGCTGCGACGTCGTCGAGGTCTCGCCCTCGTACGACGGTCCCGGACAGCAGACCGCGCTCGCCGCGGCGAACGTCCTCTGGGAGCTGCTCGCGCTGCGCGCACTCGCATGATCCAGGCGATCCTCTCCTTCGACGTCGACGCCGAGTCGCCGATCCTCGTCGAGGGTCGCCGCTACGCCGACAACGCCGGCGTGATGTCGCACCAGGCGTACGGCCCGCTCGTCGGCGTGCCGCGCATCATCCAGCTGCTGCAGGAGTACGACCTGCCCGCGACGTTCTTCGTCCCGGGCCTCACCGCCGACCGCTACCCGCAGACGGTCGAGCAGATCCTCGCCGCGGGACACGAGATCGGCCACCACTCGTATGCGCACTTCAGCCCGTTCGACCAAACCGAGGACGCCGAGCGCGCTGACTTCGAGCACGCGCTGGCGACCCTCGACCGCTTCGGTGTGAAGCCGGAGGGCTTCCGCTGCCCGAGCTGGGAGCCCGCCTGGCGCACGCCCGCGCTCGTCGCGGAGTACGGGCTCGCCTACGACTCGAGCCTGATGGACTCCGACCGGCCGTACCTGCTCGAGACGAGCGCCGGCGAGCTCGTCGAGCTGCCGGTGCACTGGAGCCTCGACGACTGGGAGCAGTACGCGTACCTGCCGCGGCCGCCGTTCAAGAGCCCGATCGAGTCACCGCAGAAGGTGCTCGACCTCTGGACGAGCGAGCTCGATGCGATGCGCCGCTACGGCTGCCTCTTCGTCCTCACCTGCCATCCCTTCCTCTCTGGGCGGCCGCACCGCGTCGAGATCCTGCGCGCGCTGATCGAGCACGCGCTGGCCGCCGGTGACGTCGAGTTCGTCGACGGCCGCGAGGCGGCGCGTCGCGCCCGTGCCGACGACGGGCTCCAGCGACGCCGCCTGGAGCCCGTCGTCGTCGACGAGCAGGTCTACCCCGAGTACTAGATGGCCGGAATCGGGCGCGCCTTGCCCGAAGGAGCTTCCCCGGCCTCGCTCGCCACGTCCACGACAGCACCCGGCGGGACGCTCGTCTGCAGCGCCGGCCGGCTGAAGGCGAGGATCCGCTTGATGTTCGGGGACGTCTGCACCGCGGCGACGAGCGCCAGGTACAGCGCACCCGCGAGCACCCAGCACTCGAGCGGCACCGGGCCCCAGTTGCGGGCCGTGTCGTAACCGAGGCTCCCCGGCAGGATTGCGCTCGCGATCGCGCCGTACGCGACGGCGACGAGCAGCGAGACGACGGCCGGGACATTGATCCGGCCGGCTTCCTGCCACGACGGCACCTGCAGCAGCGGCCGCGAGATGCGGAACCGCTCCGGGAGGACGAAGTGGTCGACGACCATGATCACCGTCGCGCACGGCACGGTGATCGCGAGGAACGTCGCCACGTCGAACCAGCCGTTGACGGCCTTGTAGTTCACGATCCACGCCGCCAGCGCGCCGCCGCCTGCGACCGCGACGCACGTGTACACACGCCTCCAATGTCGCCAGCCGCCGAGCAGGTTCTGGCCGGCGTTCACCGACTCGTAGTAGTTGCCGTCGTTGATCGCGAACTGGCTGATCGTGGCGATGATGAACGCGAGCCAGAAGGCGCCGAACAGGGAGTAGTGCACGCTGAAGTTGAACGGATCGGCATCGCCGGCGAGCGTCAGCATCATCCAGCCGCCCATGGTGAAGAGGATGAACCAAGCCGCAGCGAAGATGTACGTCGGCAACGGCCAGGTGAAGCGCGGCCTCCCGTACCGCCAGAAGTCCGGCTCGTTCCCCCACATCGAGAAGCCGATCGCGGCCCCGACCGCGACCCAGAACGGCAGGTGGCCGCCCGGCGTGCCGCCGAGATGCCCGCTGTCGGTGATGAAGCCCTTCAGCACCAGGTAGATGCACCACAGGATCAGGATCGGCGTCACGAGATAGCGCGCGAAGACGCTGATCCCGGTGAATCCGAGCAGGTTGTTGAGGATCATCACCGCCGCGAAGATGATCGCGATCGCCTCGACGTGGCCCCAGCCGTAGAACCCGTGCCACAGGTTCGCGAGCAGGCCGGCCTGGAAGCCGACCCAGCCGAGGGGGGCGATCAGCACGAACAGCGACACGATCACGGAGCCGGCGCTCCCGAAGATCGACCGCGTCAATAACGCGTGCGTCTGGCCCGTGCGCGAGCCGAGATACGACCCGAGCAGCGCGTAGGCCACGTACAGGCCGTAGCCGAGCGCCGCGATCCCGACGGTGGCGGCCAGCGAGTAGCCGCCGTCATGGATCTCGAAGCCCAGGACCATGTAGGAGAACCCGGCAACGAACGTCGTCCAGAGGCCCGCGAAGTGCCACATCGGCCGCCTGCGGTCGAGGGGGACGATCCCCGTGCCGCTCGTGGAGTAGTCGTGCCGGATCGAGCTCTCGAGCTCTTGGCGTTCGAACTCGAGATCAGCGCGAAGATCGTCGACGTCGGTCGCGATCTCGTGCCGTGGGCGAGGCTCGGTCACTGCAAACCTCCTCGTAGACCCGGATTGGTCGCGAGGAGTCTAGGACGGAGGCCGGATCGAGTCTAGGCCGCGCTTCTACTCGTCCGGATTGCTCCCCGGGCCTAAGTGCTTGGCCGACCCGATCGCCGCGAACACGGCCGCGACCGCGCCGAGAATGCCCGTAATGAGCCCGGCGTTGTCTTTGTCGCGCAGGAACGAGGGCGACGGTGCCGAGCAAGCGACGCCGCCCACAGTGGGCGGCGCCCCGTCGCCTCCGCGGAGCCCCTCGAGGCAGTCGTTCGCCTTGCGCTGCCGCCGGTCGAGTTCCTTGCGTGCCGCCGCAATCGTTGCGGGCTTTGCATCCGCGTCGATCCCGAGCTCGGGCTCGGTCGCCCAGGCCAGCAGCTTCTGAGTCTTCTTCGCCGTCGCAGCTGCGCTCGGCCCGGTGTCGCCGGCGAACTCGAACCAGGCGCCGAATCCTGCGGTCGCGAGCGCCACCGCCGTCGTGGCGGCAAGGACCAACCCCGCGGGCGTCCGGAGCTTGTTGAACACATCGGACCGGTTGTAGAGGCGAAGAGTTGGGTTCTCGACGTCCTCGCCGATCTCGTCCGCGTGTGAGGCGCTCACATAAGTGCCGTCCTGGTCGGCACCGGAGGGAGCGTCCGCGCGAGTCTGGAGCTCGTACCTCTTCCCACCAGCGGTTCTGAGCACGACCCAGTGGCCGGCCTCGAGCTCCGACTCAGCGTCTTTGATCACGACGACGTCGTTCTCGCCGAGCTCGGCCAGGCCCATTACCCTCGGTACGACCGTCGGCGTGTTCGTAAGGTCGATCACGCGGCGACAGGCGTTCCCATCGTCACCTGCCGGACGGCGGTGGACACCATCCACATCACCGGGTCGAGGAGCAGTGGGTCGCTCATCTCCCAGGGTGGAATCAACGCCGCGGCGACTGGGTCATCAGACTCGTGGGCAACCTGGACTGCGATCAAGAGCGCACCGGTCACGACTGGGACGCTCGCCTCGGTGACGACGATGTCTTGGTCGGCGAAGAGCTCGCGAACGACGCCGCCGACGGCGTCGAAGAACCCGTCCTCCAGGTTGTCGGGACCATCACCGCGAGCCGCAAAGTCCCGGGGCTCACCGGCCAGCTCGCGGATCGACTCGGAGAGGTTGAACACGAGGTTCGGCGATCCGGCACCCGGAAGCGCGAAGTCGAGCCGCTCGGCGCGCCCCGGCCTCTGTGAGCCGGCCTCCTCGATGAGGGTGAGGGCCTGGCGCACGGTCTCGCGGAGATCCGCCGGCGCCGCCTCGCCCGCGGCCTTCGCCTTCGGGATCGGCCCGCCGGACATGGCGGTCACCGGGATCGAACCGGGGGCGATTGTGGACTGGGTGACATCGGCGCCCTCGCAGATCGCGCAGATGAACTGGCCGACGCGTGCTCCGTGTCGAGAGCAAGCGTGCGCCGAGCATCGCCGGCAGGTCCCGAGCGTTTCAGGAGGCGGCGTCATACTCGCCGGCTTGTCCGGCGTCTTGGGTACTCGTTTGCGCCCGTAGGCGCAGAGGAAGCAGCTCATCGCCCCGGCTCCCGTCGCGTCGTCGAGGCGATCCTCCCATTAAGCGCTGTCTGCAACAAGCGCGGGGGGATAAACCGTAAGGCTGGGGTCAGACCCAGCAGTTGGTTGTCAGGCGGTGGCGGTAGCCCGCTCGGGCTTCAGCTCTTCGCCGAACTTGGCCCGCGCCACGAACTGACCGACGCCTGGCTCGGCGACCAGCTCACCGCCTTCGACGAGGACGTTGCCGCGGAGCAGGACGACCTCCGGCGAGCCCGTCACCTCCGTGCCCTCGTAGAGGTTGTAGTCGGTCTTCGAGTGCTGGTCGGCGGCCGTGATCGTCACTCTCTTCTCCGGATCGAAGACGACGATGTCGGCGTCCGAGCCCACCGCGATCGTGCCCTTGCGCGGATAGAGCCCGAAGAGCTTCGCCGGGTTCGTACAGAGGAGCTCGACCATCCGGTTGAGCGGGATCCGACCGGCGCGCACGCCGAACTCGTGGATCATCTGCAGGCGGTTCTCCAGGCCGGGGCCGCCGTTCGGGATCTTCGAGAAGTCGTCGCGGCCCATCGTCTTCTGGCCGTCCCAGAGGAACGCGCAGTGGTCGGTGGAGATCACGCTCAGCGTGTCGGTGCGGACCGCATTCCAGAGCACGTCCTGGTTCTCCTTCGGCCGCGGCGGCGGCGTGTACACGTACTTCGCCCCCTCGAAGTTCGGCCGCTCGAGGAACGTGTAGTCGACGAAGAAGTACTGCGTGCACGTCTCGCCCCAGACGTCCCACCCCTTCTCGCGGGCGAGGGCGATCGGCTCGACCGCCTCGTTGCACGACACGTGCACGACGTAGAGGGGGGAGCCGGCGACGCGCGCGAGCTGGATCGCCCGGTTCGTCGCCTCGCCCTCCGTCTCCGGCGGGCGTGTCAGCGCGTGCCAGTGCGGCTCGGTGTGTCCCGCCGCGAGCGCCTGCTTCACCAGCACGTCGATCGCGTCGCCGTTCTCGGCGTGCACCATCACGAGCGCGCCGGTTTCCGCGGCGACCTCCATCGTCTTGAAGAGCGTCTCGTCGTCGACCATGAGCGCGCCCTTGTACGCCATGAAGAGCTTGTAGGACGTGACGCCCTGCTCGGGGAGCGAGGCCAGCTCCTCGAGCGTGCCGCCCTCGCGAAGGTCGGTGACCGCCATGTGGTAGCCCATGTCGATCACCTGCTTGCCGTTCGCCTTCGCGCGCCATTCCTCGAGCGCGTCGGCGAAGGTCGAGCCCGGCGGCTGGATGATGAAGTCGACGTGGCACGTCGTCCCGCCGAAAGCGGCCGCGGTCTGGCCCGACTCGACGTCGTCGATCGTGACGGTGCCGCCGAACGGCATGTCGAGGTGCGTGTGCGGGTCGATGCAGCCGGGAAGCACGTACTTCCCGGCTGCGTCGATCACCTTGTCTGCCTGGACGTCGAGCGACTCGCCGATGAGTGAGATCCGCTCGCCCTCGACGTAGATGTCGCCGACGTAGTCGTCGGCCGCGGTGAGGATGCGGCCGCCTTTGATCAGTACGGACATTGCGGATCTCCCTCCTTTACCTACCGCCCTCGGTCACCTTGACGACTGCCTTCTTCCACTTCTTGCCGTTGACGTCGACGCCTTGGCGCTTCAGCTGTGCGACCGCTGCCTTGGCGAGGTCGTCACGGTAGGCGCCGTTGCCCGCGGGCTTCTTGATCGCGCCGAATTGCTTGGCGATCTTCGCGGTGCGGGCGTACGCCGCCTTGTCCATGATCCCGATGCCGAGCTTGTTCGGCCAGACGAGCGCGTTGATCTCGTTCATCTGCCACTTCTGATGGCCGCCCAGCAGCGTCGGGCCCTGCTGGAGGACGATCTTGACGCAGTCGGCGGCGTGGTCACGGCAGTAGACCCAGCCCTTGAACGAGGCCGCCAGGAACTTCTTCGCCGTCGCCTGGTGGCTCTTGTCCTTGATCCACTTCTCGGTCGTGAAGATCCCGTCCTCGAGCATGCCGGTGCCGATGTTCTGCATCTTGATCACGTTCAGCTCGCTGAGCTTCGTCAGCTTGCCGGTCTTCGGATTCTTCGTCTCGAGCACCTGCGCGAGCTCGTTGTAGGTCATCGCGGAGGCCGAGTCGATCTGCCGGCTCATGAAGAGATTCATGTCGAACGGCTGCTTGACGATCGTCACGCCCTTGTTGCTCGCCGGATCCATGCCCGCACGGACGAGCGCGGCGAACAGCTCGTACTCGTTGCCGAGCAGCCAGTTGCCGACCTTCTTGCCCCTCATCTTCGCGATCGAGTCGATGCCGCTGTCCTTCCACGTCAGCTGCGTCATGCCCGAGCGGCTGAAGACCTGCGCGATGTTGATCAGCTTCGTGCCTTTGTCACGGAAGGCGAGCAGGCTCGGAAGCCAGTCGAGGCCGAACTCGGCCTGACCGCCTGCGACGACCTGCTCCGGCGTGATGTCCGGACCGCCGACCTTGATCTTCACGTCGAGGCCCGCCTGCTTGTAGTAGCCCTTCGCGGCCGCGGCATAGTACCCCGCGAACTGCGCCTGCGTCACCCACTTCAGCTGCAGCGTGACCTTCGTCGCGGCTGCTTTGGTCTGCGTGGCGGTCGATGCTCCCGCTCCTGCCGCCGCCGAGACGGCGACTGCAAGCGCGAGGGCCGCCGATGCCCCAACCCAGTACCTACGGTGCTTCATCCACTCCCCTTTCCTGATCGGTGCCAGGGCCGATTGTGCCCCGTTCTCACTCGGATGTCGATGGAACCCAGCGCAGCGTCAGGCGCTCGAGCGCGGCGACGGCCAGATAGAGCGCGATGCCGAGGAGACAGGCGAGCAGGATCCCGGCCCAGGCCTCCTGGAACTGCGACACGCGCGCTCTCGTCAGGATCTGGACGCCCAGGGCGTTGAGCGCTCCACCGAAGTACTCGCCGACGACGGCGCCGATCATCGCGAGCACCGTCGCGACCTTCAGCCCGGTGAAGATGAACGGCAGCGCCGTCGGGATCCGCACCCGCCTGAAGATCTGTACCTGACCTGCCGCGTACGACTCCATCAGCTCGAGCGCACGCGGATTGACGGACGTCAGCCCGCGCAGTGCGTTCACCATCACCGGGAAAAAGCACAGCACCGCGACGATGCTGATCTTGGAGCTCTTCTCGAGCGGCGAGAACCACGTGTTCGTGATCGGCGCGAAAGCGATGATCGGAATGGCGTTTGCGGCGATCGCGTACGGCATGAACGCCGAGCCGATCGTTCGCCAGCGCGCGAGGACGAGAGCAACGAAGATCGCGAAGCCGGAGCCGAGCACGAAGCCCCAGAACGCCTCCTGGAACGTGAACCAGCCGGCGGCCCAGAGGTCGGAGCGCGTGTTCCAGAAGGTCCGCGCGATCGCGGAGGGCTTCGGCAGCAGGAACTCCTGCACGTCGAATGCACGGATGACGAGCTCCCAGAGCGCGATCGTGCCGACGAGCACGACGAGGGCCGGCAGCCAATCGGTTACCCGGCGTCCGACGAGGCGCGCCAGCCCGCCGCGTGGAACGGGCTGCACCGCTGTGGGTGTCGTCGTCACGCGGGAGCCCTCTCGATGTCGTGTCCGAGATGTAGCGCTTCCCGCACCTCCGTGACGAGCTCGAAGAAGCGGGGTTCCTCGCGCGTAGTTGCCGTCCGCGGCTGCGGCAGGTCGATCGAGATGACGTTCGAGATGCGCCCGGGGCGGGGGGACATCACGACCACGCGCGTCGAGAGGAACACAGCCTCGGAGATCGAGTGGGTCACGAACACGACGGTGGAGCCGCTCGCCTCCCAGATGCGCAAGAGCTCCAGGTTCAGCCGCTCGCGGGTCATCTCGTCGAGGGCTCCGAACGGCTCGTCCATCAGCAGCAGCAGCGGGTCGAACGACAATGCTCGCGCGATCGCGACGCGCTGCTGCATCCCGCCCGAGAGCTGCCAGGGATGGTGGTTCTCGAAGCCGGTGAGCTCGACGAGCTCGAGCATCTCCTTCACCTTCGCCGCTCGGCGCCGGCGGTCCCAGCGCGCGAGCTCGAGTGGGAGCGCGATGTTCTTCGAGACGGTGCGCCAGTCGTAGAGCACGGGGTCCTGGAAGACGATCCCGTAGTCGCGGTCGATGCGCGCCCGGCGGGCGGGCTTCCCGTTCACGCTGGCGGCGCCGGACGTCGGCTGGATCAGGTCGCCGATGATGCGGAGAAGCGTCGACTTGCCGCAGCCGGACGGGCCGATCAGCGAGACGAACTCCCCGGGCTCGATCTCGAGGTCGATGCCCTGCAGCGCGGTCGTCTCGCCGAAGCGCTTCGTCAGGTCTTTGATCTGGACGACGCTCATCGAGCGCTCCGCGCTCGATGTAGGGAAGGGGCGTAAGGGGAAACCGTGAGGTTTCCCCCCTCTTTCTCCTCAGCACGCGCGGCGATCGGAGCGGCGCGCGGGCTGAGGCGTGACCTAAAGAAGGGGTCTCGTAGGGGAAACATTGTTTCCCCTACGAGCGCGAGCCGCAGGCGAGTGCTCATGCGACGTGCTCCGGTGCGCGGCGGACGACGATTTTCTCGGCGATCAGCACGATCAGGAAGAACGAGATGCCAAGAGCAGCGGCGATGACGTTCGTTGCCCACAAACCCTTGGGCTGGATCGTGTAGTACTGGCTGTAGTTGATGATTTGCCCGCCGAGGCCGTCCTGGATCGAGGACGGCAACTCGCCGATGATCGCGCCGACGACGCTCGCCGTAGCCGACACCTTCAGCGCGGCGAAGATGTACGGGAGCGCGGCGGGAACGCGCAGCTTCCAGAGGATGTGCCACTCGCCGGCGGCGTACGAGCGCATGAGTTCGAGCGCGCGGCGGTCAGCCGAGTGCAGTCCGCGGATGGTGCTGATCGTGACGGGAAAGAAGGTCAGATACGCGGCGATGACGGCGACCGCACCCCAGTCCTGGAGACCGGTTGGGAGTTTCGGGTTCAACCAGACGACGACCATCGGCGCGATGACGACGATCGGGACCGTCTGTGACGCGACGACCCAGGGGAGAAAGCCGCGCTGCAGCATGCGGAAGTGCGCGAGCAGGACGCCGAGCGCAAAGCCCAGGATCGCGCCGAGCGCGAAGCCCACCGCCGCCTCCTTGGCTGTGAAGAGCGCCGCGTCCACGAGGATGCTGATCAGGCGCGGGCCGACACCACCGGGCCTTGCGGGGTCGAAGAGTGCCTGGACAATGCTGTGGATGTGCGGCATGGCCGTGTCGGTCACGGCGAACGGCCACGTCCAGTGCTCGCGCATCCAGAGCCAGCGGTAGCCCTCCCACAAACCCCAGAGCGCCGCGCCGACGAGCACGAAGAGCGTCGCCCGGCCGATGCCGCGGCGCACGGCGACGGCTCGAGCGCGCGGTCGTTCGAGCGCGATCGCCGACACGGGACATGCTTAGCACATCCAAGGCGCCGACTTGTCGGAGCCTCAGAGAGGCAGCGCGAGCTTGGCTCGCGCTGCCGTCCGACGCACGACTTTGGAGCCGCCCAGAACTCACCCTCCGGTGCGCGTCGGCAGTTAGATTCGCTCCATGCCGCTCGACCCGAGCCGGACCGTCGCGGAGCTGCGCGAGCTCCAGCAGTTGACCGGTGACGACAACGGCGCGCAACGCGTGGCGTGGACCGACACCTGGGAGCGTGCTCGCGAGTGGCTGCGCGAGAAGGTCGTCGGGACCGGGGCGGAGGAGACCATCGACGCCGCCGGCAATCAGTGGTTCACGCTGCGCGGCGCCTCCGGCCGCGCGGTGCTGGTCGGCGGGCACATCGACTCCGTTCCGAACGGCGGCTGGCTCGACGGTGCGTTGAACGTGGTGGCAGGCGTCGAGGTGTTGCGGCGGATCGCCGAGGACGGCTCACCCCCGGTGACGGTGCGACTTGTCAACTGGGCGGACGAGGAAGGCGCCCGCTTCGGGCGTTCGCTGTTCGGCTCCTCTGCAGCCGCGGGCTCGATGGCCGATCAGGACGAGCTGCGCTCGCGCAAGGATGCGAACGGGATCGCGTTGCCGGACGCGTTGAGCGAGCATGGCGTCCAGCTCGACTCCGCGCTCGAGGCTCGTGCCGAGCTCGAAGGCGCCGTCGCGTACCTCGAGCTCCACATCGAGCAGGGTCCCGTCCTCGAGTCGATGGATCTCCCCCTCGGCGTCGTGCTCGGCACCTTCGGAGTCGAGCGCCACCAGGTGACGTTCCGCGGGCAGGCCGCGCACGCGGGCTCGACGCCGATGAACAAGCGGCGGGACGCGCTGGCGGGCGCTGCGCGTCTCGAGCTCGAGATCCGCGAGATCGCGAAGCGGACCGGGGAGGGCGCCGTGTCCACGATGGGCGGCGTCGTGACGAAACCGGGCATCGTCACGTCGGTCGTCGAGACGGCCGAGTGTCTGCTCGACCAGCGTCACCTCGACGCGACAAAGCTTGCGGAGATGCTGAGCAACGCGGAGGCTGCGTCGCGCCGCTTCGCGCAGGAGGAGGACATCGAGGTCGAGTGGGAGCGCATCTGGAACATCGAGCCGATCCTGTTCGACGAGGCGCTGATCGAGCTGGCCGGCGAGTCGATCCAGGAGGTCGCCGGCACGTCGCACCGGCTCCCGAGTGGTCCGCTCCACGACGCGGCTGAGGTCGCTCGCGCAGGCATCCCGACGGTGATGCTGTTCGTGCAGTCGCTGCGCGGGCTCTCCCACACGAGGCTCGAAGACACGAAGGAGGAGCACCTCGAGCTGGCCGTGCAGGCGCTCGACCGGCTCGCGTCGAAGACGATCGAGCGAGCGAGGAGGAGCGATGGGAGTCGAGGAGTGGGCTGAGCGGTATGCGCGCGCGTGGGAGGAAGCCGACGACGATGCCGTCGCCGCGCTGTTCACCGAAGACGCGACGTGGGGAACGTAGGGCCGTAGCTGTACACCAGCGCTTGACTCGAAGTGGCCCTTCGTTTATTTATACTGGACAGTGAGTTCCTCTCACGACCCGCGTCTCGCCGTGGGATTGATCGGCCTCGGGAACATGGGCACGGCGGTCGCGGAGCGCCTCCTCGAGGCCGGATTCCCCCTCGTCGTCTATAACCGGACGCGGCAGAAGGCAGAGCCCCTCGAGGCCGGCGGGGCCGACGTCGCCGCCACGGCGGCCGAGCTCGCCGGCGGGGTCGACGTGGTGCTGACCTCGCTCGCCGACGACGAGGCGTTCGAGGCGGTGGCCCGGGAGGTACTGCGCGCGGCCCGGAGGGACACCGTTCTGGTCGACATGAGCACGGTCTCCCCGGCGGTCTCCGGACGGGTCGCGGCTCTGGCCGACGACGCGTCGGTCGAGTACCTGCGTGCACCCGTGAGCGGCAACCCGACCGTCGTCCGCGCCGGGAACCTCAGCTTCATTGTCTCCGGTGCGCGGGAGACGCTCGACCGCGTCGAGCCCGTCCTTCATGCGATCGGGCCCACGATCCATTACGTCGGTGACGGCGAGCAGGCGCGGATCGTCAAGCTCGCGATCAACCTGATGATCGCCGGGCTGGCAGAGGTGATGTCCGAGGCGCTCGTCCTCGGCGAAGCCGCCGGCGTTTCGCGCGAGGCCCTGCTGGAGGTGATGGGCACGTCCGCCGCCGGTGCGCCGTTCGTGAAGTACAAGACGGAGCCGCTCCTGCGCGACGACTTCTCCGCGACCTTCACAACGGCGCTGATGGAGAAGGACATCGACCTCATCCTCGACGCGGCCGACGGCAGCGGCGTCGAGTTGCCGCTCGCGCGAGAGCTGAAAGGGCTGTTGCGCGCGGCCTGCGAGGCCGGCTATGCGGACGACGACTTCATCGCGCTCTTCCTCTACCTGCGGAGCGCTTCCCGTCACCGCGACCAGGAGGTAGTGCGATGACCATGCGAAACAGATCCGTCGGCTCGCCCGACGCCACGCGGGCCGTGGACTGGGAGCAGCGCATTGACTTCCCGAGGCTGCGCCGGGAGCGTCTCGAGCGCGCCAAGGCCGCACTTGCCGCCTCCGACCTCGGCGGCGTGCTGCTCTTCGACCCGAACAACATCCGCTACGTCACCAGCACCCACATCGGCGAGTGGGCGCGGGACAAAAACGCCCGCTTCGCGCTGCTCGCGCGCGGGGCCGACCCGATTCTGTGGGACTTCGGCTCGGCCGCACGCCACCACCAGCTGTTCGCCCCGTGGCTCCCGCCCGAGAACTTCCGCGCGGGTGTCGCGCCGATGCGCGGTGCGATGCCCGTCGAGACGGGAGTCCCGGATCGGCTGGGCGAGCGCATCGCGAACGAGCTGCGTGAGCTCGGCCTGCAGGACGAGCCGCTCGGCGTCGACATGGCCGACCTCGTCACGGTCGAGGCGCTGCAGCGCGCCGGCGTCAAGGTCACGGACGGGTCACAGGTCCTGCTCGAGGCGCGCAAGCTCAAGACGGCGGAGGAGATCGCGCTGCTCGACCAGTCCGCCGGCCTCGTCGACGCCGTCTACGACGAGATCTACCGGATGCTCCGTCCCGGCGTCTACGAGCACGAGATCGTCGCGCGTGCGCACCAGCTGCTGTTCGAGCTGGGTTCCGAGCAGGTCGAGGCGATCAACGCCGTCTCCGGCGACCGCTGCAACCCACACCCGCACGTGTTCTCAGATCGGCTGCTGCGACCGGGCGACCAGGCTTTCTTCGACATCATCCAGTCGTTCATGGGCTACCGAACGTGCTACTACCGCACGTTCAACGTCGGCGGCGTCAACTCCGCGCAGCTCGATGCCTACAAGCAGTGCCGCGAGTGGCTGGACGCGGCGATCCAGCTCGTGCGGCCCGGGATGACCACCGACAAGATCGCGGAGGTGTGGCCGACCGCGGAGGAGCTCGGCTTCCCGGACGAGGAGACGTGCTTCGGGCTCCAGTTCGGCCACGGGATCGGCGTCGGCTTGTACGAGTCGCCGATGATCTCGCGCGTCCACTCGCTGGAGCATCCGGTGGAGCTCGAGGAGGGCATGGTGTTCGCGCTGGAGACCTACTGCGCCGCCACGGACGGACGCTCCGCCGCGCGGATCGAGGAAGAGGTCGTCGTGACGGCGAGTGGCTGTGACGTGATCACGCGATTCCCGGCCGAGGAGCTGCTGGTCGCCGGGCGCATGTACGTGCGCGGCGCCGACCTCGTCCGCGAAGGCGGGGAGAGCCGTCACGACGGCGCGCCGGATCTGGCCGCGGCGGTGGCCTCCTCCGCCGCCGTCGAGCCTGCGGCCGTGCCGCGGTGAGCGGCGACAGCGGAACGCGCGACCTCGCCGACGGGCGGCCCGCGTACCGCCTCGTGCGGCGCGAGGACATCGAGCTCACCGACGCTCTGCCCGGCCGATCGAGCGGGCTGACGACGTGCCGGCTGGTCGGCGGCTCACTCGGCTCGACGCACATGGCGCTGACACTGGTCTCGCTCGTCGACGGTCACGTCGACACGCACCTGCATTCCTTCGAGACGAGCTTCTACGTGCTGGATGGCGAGCCGGTGCTCTACCTGGACGGGCGCGGCGTCAGGCTCAAGCCAGGAGCGTGCGGTGCCGTGCCGGTCGGCGCCCCGCATGCGTTCCGCTGCGACGGCCGCGGGCTCTGGGTCGAGATGGCCGCGCCGCGACCGCGGCCCGACGGCAGCGACACCTTTCTCCTGGGGCCGGCACCGGACACTCCGGGCGAGCCTCTGGATGCACGCGATCCGCGGAACCGCAACCTCTTCCTCCTGACCGAAGGCGAGACGGATCTCGACCGCCTCAAGCGCGGCGAAGTCTTCGGCGCTCCGACGGTGTCGGCGAGCATGGCGACCGCAGTCCTTGCGTACAGCGGCATTGCAGTGAAGATGCTCGTCGACCAGCGCCTGGACGCGCAGCTGCACACGATGTTCATGGTCGACTACCAGCCGGGCGCCCTCGCGCATCCGCACGACCATCCTTTCGAGGAGTCGTACTACATGCTCGACGGGGAGGTCGACGTCGTCGCGAACGGTGATCGCTACACCCTCAGGCCCGGCGACGTCTTCTGGACCGGGACGGGATGCGTGCATGCCTTCTACGAAACGCGCGGCGGAACCGTGCGGTGGCTCGAGACGTCCGCGCCTGCCCCGCCGCCTCGGCACTCGTATCGACACGAGCGGGACTGGGCGTATCTGGCCGAACGTCTGCAGTCCGACACGAGCGTCGGTGTCGCGTGAGCCAACTCAGCGACAAGCCGACGACCGGCGTGCTCGACGATCTCGAGCTGTACACGCGGCTCTACCGGCAGATGCTCCTGATCCGAGGGTTCGAGGACCTCGTCCAGTCGCTGTTCCTGAAGGGCGAGGTGTACGGGACAACGCACCTCTACTCCGGCCAGGAGGCGATCGCGACCGGTGTCGCGAGCCTGCTCGAGGAGCGCGACCGCGTCGCTGCGACCTACCGCGGGCACGGCCACGCGCTCGCGCTCGGCGTCGATCCGCAGCAGCTCCTCGACGAGATGCTGGGGCGGGAGACCGGGATCAACGGCGGCCGCGCAGGCTCGATGAACGTCAACTCGCTCGGCGACCGGCTGATCGGCTCGTTCGGGATCGTCGGCGGCAGCATCGCGGCCGCAACCGGCGCCGCGCTTGCGCTGCAGCGCACGACCGGCGGCGTCGCCGTCGCGTACTTCGGCGACGGCGCGATGAACCAAGGCTACTTCTTCGAATGTCTCAACTTCTGCCGGGTGCACAAGCTGCCGCTCGTCCTCGTCTGCGAGAACAACGGCTACGGGGAGTACACGCCGTTCCAGTCGGTGACCGCGGGGGAGATCCGTGCACGCGCCGAGGTGATGGACGTTCCCGCCGAGACGATCGACGGCATGAGCGTGTGGACCGTGCGCGAGGCGGCGGCGCGCGCTCTCGAGCACGCGCGCGGCGGGAATGGGCCGGCATTCGTCGAGGCGCTGACATACCGCTTCGTCGGTCACTCGCGCAGCGATCCGGGCGCGTACAGGCCCGAGGGCGAGCTGGACGACTGGAAGGCGCGTGACCCGATCGTGGTTCTCCGCGCCCAACTCGAAGCCGAAGGCGTCGAAGCGAGCCGGCTCGACGACATCGAGCGCGACCTGAACGAGGAGCTCGAGCGGATGCGCGAGAGCGGGCTGGCCGCACCGTTTCCGAGCAAGCTCAGCGCCAGCGAGTTCAAGGACTGATGGCGCGGGAGCTGACCATGCCGAAGCTGTCGGACTCGATGGCCGACGCGGTGATCGTGCGCTGGCTCAAAGGCCCAGGCGAGACGTTTGCGCGCGGCGAGGCGCTGATCGAGGTCGAAACGGACAAGGCGACCGTCGTCTACGAGGCCGAGGCGGACGGAAAGCTCGACTCGATCCTCGCACCGGAGGGCGCAACCGTCGGTATTGGCGAGCCGATTGCCACGCTCGGGAACGGCGATGGACCGCAGCCGTTGGAAACCGACGGGCAACGACCGAACGCGACGCCGGTCGCCAAGCGCACGGCAGTCAAACTCGGTGTCTCGCTGCACGGCATCGCCGGGACCGGGCCGGGTGGCCGGATCACGCGCGAGGACGTCGAGCGAGCGGCGGGGAAGGGCGCTCCCGCAGTGCAGAAGACGGGCAAGGGCGAGGTGCGCGTCCTCGACCTCACGGCGACCCAGGCGACGATCGCGCGGCGCATGGTCGAGTCCGCGACCACGATCCCCGTCTTCACTGTCTCGGCCGACGTCGACACGTCGCTGATCGTCGAGTTGCGCCGCGGCGCGCGTGCTGAATCGGCCGACATACCCTCCGTCAACGACTTTGTCGTCAAGGCCGCCGCGCGGGCACTGCACGAGTTCCCGCGCTTCAACGCGTCGTACGTGGACGGCAAGGTCGAGTGCTACTCGCGCATCAACGTCGGCATCGCCGTCGCCACGGACGACGCGCTGCTCGTGCCCGTCGTGCACGACGCCGACCGCAAGACGCTCAACGAGATCTCGGCAGAGACGCAGCGGCTCGCCGAGGCCGCGCGGCGGCGGGCGCTGCAGCCGGAGGATCTCCACGACGGCACGTTCACGGTCTCGAACCTCGGCATGTTCGGCGTGCGGTCGTTCACGGCGATCATCGACCCGCCGCAGGTCGCGATCCTCGCCGTCGGCGGCGTTCGCGACGGCGTGATGACCGTCACGCTCAGCTGTGACCACCGCGTGGTCTACGGCGCCGACGGTGCCCGCTTCCTGTCCCGGCTCGGCGAGCTGCTCGAGCGGCCGCTCGCGCTGGTGTCGTAGTGGCCGAGATCGCCTTCCGCACCGCGATCCGCGACGCCCTCGACGAAGCGCTCGCCGAAGACGAGCGCGTGATCCTCTTCGGCGAGGACATCGCCGTCGCCGGCGGCGTGTTCGCGACTACGACCGGCCTGTACGACAAGCACGGGCCCCAGCGCGTCTTCGACACGCCCATCTCGGAGCTGGCACTGGCCGGCGCCGCGTTCGGATCTGCGGTCAACGGCCTGCGGCCGGTCGTCGAGATCATGTTCGGCGACTTCCTGACGCTCGCGATGGACAGCCTGGTGAACCAGTCGACGAAGTACTGGTTCCTCACGCAGGAGCAGGTGAGCGTCCCGCTCGTCTTCCGCTCGGTTGTCGGGGCCGGCGGCCGCTTCGGCGCCATCCACTCCCAGATGCCGGCGTCGTGGTTCATGGGCGTCCCAGGCCTGAAGATCGTGGGGCCGTCGACGCCGGCCGATGCGAAGGCGCTGCTGAAGGCGGCGATCCGCGACGACAACCCGGTGCTCTTCTTCGAGCACAAGCGGCTGTACACGCTCGAGGGCGAAGTCGACGGCGCCGAGGCGCGGCTCGGCGAGGCGACCGTCGTCCGCGAGGGGAACGACATCACGCTCGTCGCCGCGATGAAGAGCGTGCACGACAGCCTCGAGGCCGCGGACGAGCTCGCGCGCGATCACATCTCCGTCGAAGTGATCGACCTGCGCACACTGCGGCCGTTCGACGCGGAGACCGTCCTCACGTCCGTTCGCAAGACGAGCCGCATCGCGGTGGTCGAGGAGGGGCCGCTCACCGGCGGCTGGGCCGGTGAGGTGCTGGCGACGGTCACCGAGGAGGGGCTCGGGTACCTTGACGACGCGTGGCGCATCGCGACCCCCAATACGCCGATTCCGTACAGCCCGCCGCTGGAGGACGCGTTCCTGCCGGGGTCGGAGCGGATCGCGAGCGAGATCCGACGTCGTCTTCGGTGAGCACACCGGCTTCGAAGGTCGGTAACCGGCTCCGCGCCGAGCGCGAGCGCCGGGGCATCAGCCTCCGCGAGCTCGCGCGACGCGTCGGCGTCTCGCCGAGCCTCGTGTCGCAGATCGAGCTCGACCGAGTGAACCCGTCCGTCAGCACGCTCTACGCCCTAGTCACGGAGTTGGGCATGACGATGAGCGACGTTTTCGGCGACTCGAGGCCGGCCGTCGCTCCGCAGCCGGGCAGCTCGGACGGCCTGGCCGAGCGGCCGGAGACGCGCCGCGTGATCAACCTCGCCTCCGGCGTGCGCTGGGAGCGCCTGACTCCGCACAGCGACCTCGAGGTGGAGTTTCTCTACGTCACGTATCCGGTCGGTGCCGAGTCGTGTCCGGAGGACGCGCTGATGACCCACGGCGGGAAGGAGTACGGCTACGTCACGAGCGGCACGCTCGGGGTGCGCGTCGGATTCGAGGAGTACGAGCTGCAGCCCGGCGGCTCGATCGCGTTCGACTCCTCGTCGCCACACCGCCTCTGGACGATCGGCGACCAACCGGTCCACGCGGTCTGGGTGGTCATCGGCCGAAAAGCCGACCCGCGCGGCGAGTAAGCCTGCGAGGACAGTCCCGAAACCAACACGAAAGCCGGAAGGTAGTGCGGGCGTAGCCGCACTACCTGGAGGCGGACTCACGCGAGCGGCGACGCCGAAGCGCCGCCGCTCGCGGACCACTGCCTGTCGACCGCCGCAGACCCAGTAGGAGCGCGCCGGCTTTGCCGGCGTGCGTTTAGCCGCCGAGCGGCCGATCCATCGTTCGCGGCAGGCGCCAGCCTGCCGCGATTCAAGCCGCCGGCGCGCGAGCCCGCAGGCGACCGACGCCGACCCAATTGGATCGGAACCGCGCGACCAGCTCTGGCGCCTGGTACAGCACGAGCGCCAGCAGGATCAGGCCGCCGATCGTCATCTGCGCGTACTCCGTAGGCTGCTGGAACAACGGCAGGACGTTGCTGATCTCCGTCAGGAAGAGCGCCGCCAGCAGCGCGCCGACGAACGAGCCCTTGCCGCCGGCGAGGCTCGCACCGCCGAGCACCGCGGCGGCGATGCTCTCGAGCGCGTAGTTGCCGATGATCGGCGAGCCGATCTGGACCTGCGCCGCCGAGTAGAAGCCGGCGACTGCCGCCATCACGGAGCAGAGGACGAACGCGAAGAAGACGATGCGGCCGGTCGACATGCCCAGGCGCCGCGAGGACGTGTCGTCCAACCCGACCGCGCGCAGCGCGAGGCCGGTGCGCGTCCGGTACAGCCACAGGTCGGCGACGACCGCGAGGACGACGACGCCGATGAACGCATACGGGACGAAGCTGACGCTCGAGTTGAGCGCCTCGATCACGTCGGCGTTGATGAAGCCTTCGGGGTGGTCGCGGAGGAGCAGCGACGCGCCCTCGAGGATGCTGAGCGTTCCCAGCGTCGCGATGATCGAGGGCAGCTTCAGCACGCGGATGAGCGTTGCGTTGAAGACGCCGGTGGCGACGCCGACGCCGATCAGCGCGAGTGCGCCGACAAGCAGCACCGGCCACGACTTGTCCGGCTGCAGCGTGAACGACGCGGTGACGACGCACATGGTCATCAGCGCCGCGACCGAGACATCGAAGCCGCCGACGAGGAGCGCATTCGTCTGCCCGATCGCCACCAGTGCGAGCGGCATCGTGCTCAGCAGGAGGTTGCCGAGGTTGTAGTTCGTCAGGAAGGCGTCCTGGCGGACGGCGGCGTACGCGCCGAGGGCGACGATCAGCGTCGTCATCAATGCGAGCGGCATCCAGCTCCGGAAGCCGGTCATGCGCTCTCCCGGACTACGCGCGAGCCGACGATCGCCTCGACGATGCGGCGCTCACCGAGGTCGTCGCCGTGGATCTCGTCGACGATCCGTCCGCGCGACATCACGATCACCCGGTCACAGAGGCCGGCGAGCTCGAGCGGGTCGCTCGACTTGACGATGATCGCGACGCCCTCGTTCGCCTTCGCGCGCAGTGCGTCGTAGATGTCGAAGCGGGCGCCGACGTCGACGCCCTGCGTCGGCTCCTCGGCGAGGATGACCTTCACGTCGCCGCGCAGGAACGGCCGCGTCAGCGAGACCTTCTGCTGGTTCCCGCCCGAGAGCGACTGCACGGGCTGCTCGACCGACGCCATCCGAATGCGCAGCCGGCGCACGAGTTCGTCGACCGTGCGGCGCTCGCGCCTTCGGCGCAGGAAACCCCAGCGGCCGAGCCGGCGCAGGATTTGCACCGTCGTGTTCGCGCGGACGCTGAGCACCGGGAACAGCGACTCGCCCGTGCGGTCGCCGCTCAGGAGGATGATCCCGGCGCGCAGCGCGGACAGCGGCGACTTCGTATCCAGCTCGTGGCCGTTGCACGAGGCCGTTCCGGTCGGCCGTTCGACTCCGGCGAGCGCACGCAGGAACTGCACCTGGCCGTTGCCCTCGGCGCCGGCCAGGCCGAGGATCTCGCCTTTCGTCACCTCGAGGTCGATCGGGCCGAAGCGGTCGCCGCGCAGGCCCGACACCGCGAGCAACACGTCCGTTGACCGGGCCGCGCTGTCGCGTTCCGGGAACGCATGCCGGAGCGGGCGGCCGATCATGAGCGCCACGAGCGACTCCTCGGTCATGCCCGCGGCGTCGAAGGTTCCCTGGGCGACGCCATCGCGCAGGACGGTGACACGGTCGGCGATGCCGAGCACCTCGGGCAGCCGGTGGCTGACGTAGACGATCCCGACGCCGGCCCGGCCGCGCTCGAGCACGAGCTCGTGCAGCTGCTCGACCTCCGCCGGCCCGAGCGCGTTCGTCGGCTCGTCGAGCAAGAGCACCTTCGGCCGCGCGAGCAGCGCCTTCACCACCTCCAGCAGCTGCCGCTGCGCGAGCGACAGCGACCGCACGACGGCGTTCACCGGCAGTTCGAGCTTGAATTCCTCCAGCGTCGCCGTGGCCCAGCCGTCCATGCGGCCGAACGCCGGCTGCACCTCCTTCGGCACAGCGAGGTAGAGGTTCTCGGCGACCGAGAGATCGAGGACGTGCGAGTAGGTCTGGTACGCGATCCCGAGGCCGAAGCGGCGCGCCTCAGCCGGCGAGCCGCGCCGCCGGCGCCGGCCGCCGATCTCGACGCTGCCGTCGTCCGGCGCCAGGAACCCGCTGGCGACGCCCAGCAACGTCGATTTCCCGGACCCGTTCTCCCCGACGAGCGCGTGCACCTCGCCGGCACGGCAGTCGAAGCTGACGTTCCGGACGGCCTGCACGGGTCCGAACGCCTTCGAGACGCCGTCGAGGGTCAGCACAACGGGGCTCGCGGGCCCGGGAATCGACATCGTTTTGCTCGCTCAGATTCCTCCTACGGGTACATCTTGTGCAGCAGGCTCAACGGGATCAGCGACGTCGCGGACGCTTCCTGCGGATAGCCCTTGACGCACTGGTCGCGCTTCGCCTGATTCTGCAGCTGGATCGGGAATACGATCTGCGGCGGGATCTTCGCGCCCTTCAGCTTCATCATCGCCGCCGTGAAGGCGACGCGAATCTGCGAGTTGCCGGACGTGTAGTAGAAGACCTTGAGATTCTTGTTCTTCAGCTTGTCGTACGCGCAGCCCATGCCGACATCATCCGTCCGCAGGGTCAGCACCGTGTTGAACGGCTTACCCGCGGCCCTGTACGCGGCGAGGCCGCCCTGCGCCATCCCGAGGCCGTACTCGTAGCTCCACCCCTTGATGTCGGGATAGCGCGCGAGGATGCCGGCCACGACTTCTTGCACCTTCGACGGATCCCAGTTCGTCGCCTCGGTGGCGACAACGTCGATGTTCTTGTTCAGCGCCGGCTTCTCGCACTTCTGCCAGCCCAGCGACAGCGGGTTGCCGGGGAAGCCCCCGAGGAAGGCGATCTTGCCGGACTTGACGTACGTGTTCATGACCTTCGCGTACGCCTTGCCGAGCCGGCAGGTGTCTTCGCCCACGACCGTGAGGTAGTCCTTGCCGGGGTTGCTCACGTAGCCCCAGGCATAGGTCGCGACCGGGATTCCTGCTTTGGTCGCTTCCCGGAACACCGGCAGCATCGCGTCGCCGAAGTCCGGATACGTCACGATCAAGTTCACCTTCTGCGAGATCGCGGCCCGGAAGTCGGTGAGGGCCTGTGCCGGGTTCGAATGGGCGCTGGTGTAGATGATCCTGCCGACCGACCGATACGTCAGCGCCTGGAGGATGAACTCCATCTTGGACATCTGGCGGTAGACGTTCTCGCCGAAGCCCTCGACGTACACGACCTTCAGCTTGCCTCCGGTGCCGGTACTGCAGCCGTTGTTCTTCCAGCACTTGAGCGCCAGGTTGAGGTTGACCTTCTTCTCGGCGCGCCCCAGGGCGGCGAGCGCGATGTTGCGGGCCGTCTTGTTCGCCGGCAGCAGCTTGGCGTTGAACAGCGTCTTTTTGAGGGTCGAGGCTTTCGCCTTGTACACCTCGCCGAAGCCTCCGGCGGTCGGCTTGCTGCCCGCCCCTTGGCCCGTCGCGACGAGCACGAGCGTGGCCGCGAGCAGTGTGAGTAGCGCCACCGCCCGCAGTCGCGTCGATGCGCGCCCTCTCTGTACGTGCATCGTGTCTCCTTTCCTCACTTTGCCCCTGTTCCGTTTGACGTGAGCGCCGTCCGAGCCGTCGGTTCGGTCGGACGCAGGACGCGACCGAGCAGCGTGGCGACACGGTCGCCCGAGACGAGCATTCCGACGAGGATGGCCGCACCGAAGACGACGAACTGCATCGCCGTCGACAGGCCGAGGATGCGCAGCATCTGCGTCAACAGCGTGAGCGCGAGCGCTGCCAACCAGGTCGAGGTTGCACTTGCGAGCCCACCGGCGAGCGACGCACCGGCGATCACGACCGCCGCGATCGGCGCGAGCAGATACTCGGCGCCGAAGCCCGGGTCGATGCTGATGCGTATCCCGGCGAGCAGGACCGCCGCCCCGGCGTAGAGCGTCCCCGCGACGACGTACGCTAAGACCACGTGCGTTCGGACGTGCACGCCCGCCATCCACGCGGCTCGTGGGTTGGCGCCGACGGCCTGGAAGCGACGCCCGGCGGCGGTGTAGCGCAACACCAGCGCAACCGCGACTGCGATCGCTGCGCCGGTCCAGAAGACGACGCTGATCCCGAGCGGCTTCTCCGCCGCCCACGACGAGAGCCCATCCGGGACGTTTGCGCCTGCAACGACTCCGCGGGAGTACTTCACCCCCCACGCGAGGAAGATCTGCCCCACCGCCAGCGTGACGATGAGCGGGTTCAGGCGCAGGACGCCGACGAGGATGCCGTTGGTCAGGCCGACGCCGGCTCCGAGGGCGAGGCAGGCCAGGATCGCGACGGCCAGCCGGCTGTTCGAGCCGCTACCGACGCCGACGATCAGATTCCCGCCGAAGAACATCACCGCAGGCGTCGAGAGATCGATGCCCGCGTGCATGATCACGAGCATCTGGCCGAGTGCCGCGACGGCGAGGATCGTCATGTAGGGGAGGACGAACGCCCACGACGTGCTCTGCAGCGCTCCCGGAGCGATGATCGCCGCGACGAGCGCGAGAATCCCCGTCGCCAGCCAGATCGGGAGGAAGCGCGCCGCGACGAGGGCACTCGCGACGACCCGCGCAAATCCGGGGCGGCGCCACGGTGAAGAGCTAGCCGCGACCAGGCCTCCATTCTGTGCAGGTTGGGCCGAAAGTGTCAACTGTGGCCGTACGCTCTTCCACTCAGGCTGGACGAAATACCTGGTGTCCGGGCCTTTGGGCGTTGACTCTTCGAAGGCGAGGCGTTTATGCTCGCTGTACATGCGGCAGCGCGCGACAGGGTCTGCTGCCGGCGAAGGCGCTCACGCGCCGTCGCTCCTATACGTGTCCGGCCAGCCAAGGAGAGAGGGATGAGCTCGCAGCTGTTGATCCGCAACGGCTTCGTCGTCTCGATGGACCCCGACGTCGGCGAGGTGCCGTCCGGCGATGTCCTCGTCGAGGACGGCAAGATCGCCGAGATCGGACGCGGTCTCGAGGTGTCCGAAGTCGAAGAGGTCGACGCGACCGGGATGATCGTCATGCCGGGGTTCGTCGACACCCACCGGCACACGTGGCAGACGCCGGTCCGCGGCGTCCTCCCGTGTTGCACGCTCGACCATTACTTCGCGGTGATGCTCGGGAGCGTCGGCGGCCACTACCGGCCGGAGGACGTCCACATCGGCAATCATGCGGGAGCGCTGGAGGCGCTGAACGGCGGCGTCACCACGCTGCTCGACTGGTCTCATATCAACAACACGCCGGATCACTCCGATGCGGCGATCCAGGGGCTGAAGGATTCCGGCATCCGCGCCATCTACGCGCACGGCGTGCCGACCGGCGGCGAGTGGTGGGCGTTCAGCGAGCTCGAGCATCCGGAGGACATCCGCCGTATTCGCGACACGTACTTCGCCTCGGACGACGGGCTGATCACGCTCGCGCTCGCGGCGCGTGCACCGGGCAACTCGAACTTCGAGGTTGCAAAGCACGACTGGGAGCTGGCCCGCGATCTCGGAATCCGCATCAGCGTCCACGTCGGCATGCGGTTGACGAGCGTCCACGTCAACCACGTCAAGAACATGCACGACCTCGGCCTGATGGGCGACGACACGACGTACATCCACTGCACCGACTCGACGGACGAGGAGCTCGACCTGATCAAGGAGACGGGCGGAACGGCGTCCATCGCGCCCTACGTCGAGATGCTGATGGGGCACGGCCGGCCTCCGACCGGCAAACTGCTCGAGCGCGGTGTCCCGGTCTCGCTCAGCGTCGACGTGGTCTCGAGCGTGCCCGGTGAGATGTTCACGCAGATGCGCACCGCGCTCGTGCACGAGCGGATCGGCGCGTTCACCGACACGCCCGACGAGGCCTTCGCACCGACGCTGACGCACAGGGACGTGCTCGAGTTCGCGACGATCGACGGCGCACGCGCCTGTGCGCTGGAGGACAAGGTCGGCTCGCTGACGCCGGGCAAGCAGGCGGACATCGTCCTGCTGAAGGTCAACGCGATCAACACCGCCCCCATGGTCGATCCGATCGGGACGATCGTCGTCTTTTCCGATACGTCGAACGTCGATTCCGTCTTCGTCGCGGGTCGCGCGGTCAAGCGGAACGGCGAGCTCCTCAACGTGGATCTCGACGACGTCTTCCGCAAGCTCGACGAGTCGCGGAACCACATCCTGTCTCGCGGCGAGCTGCTGCCGAGCTGGGCTGCAGAACCGGTGGCGGCCGCCTAGCCCCGGACCTCCTCACGGCTCGCCCCGCGACGAGCGGGGCGGGCCCCTCCGTCGGTCGAAAGGAGACGCGTCATGGCCACTGGCTCTGTCGTCATCGTCGGCGGCACCCGCGGCCTCGGTCGCGAGGTCGCGCAGTACTACGCCGCGCAGGGACGGGACGTCGTCATCACCGGGCGTGACGCAGCAGCTGCCGAGGCCTGCGCCGGAGAGCTCGGAGGTTCGACGGTCGGCATCGCGCTCGATCTAGCCGAGCCGCACGCGCTCGCCGATGGTCTCGCCGGCGTCGCCAGCGTCCAGTACGTCGTGCTCGCGGCGATCGAGCGCGACTCCAACACCGTCCGCGAGTACGACATCGATGCGGCGCTCAGGCTGGTGACGCTCAAGATCGTGGGCTACACGGAGGTCGTGCACGCGCTGCTACCACGGTTCACCGACGACGCTGCCGTGCTCGTCTTCGGCGGCCTCGCGCGCGACCGCCCGTACCCGGGATCGACGACCGTGACGACGGTGAACGGCGCTGTCACGGGCCTCGTGCGCACGCTCGTGATCGAGCTCGCCCCGACGCGCGTGAACGCACTCCACCCGGCGATCGTCGGCGACAGCCCGCAGTGGCGTGACATGCCGAAGGAGCGATATGAGGCGCTCGTGCAGCGCACGCCGACCGGCCGGCTGGTGACAATGGCCGAGGTCGTGGACGCCTCGCGCTTCCTGCTCGAGAACCCGGCGATCAACGGGATCAACCTGCCCGTCGACGGTGGCTGGCTCTGCATGTGAGAGCACCGGCCGCCGGTGTCGCGATCGGCATCGCGGTCGGCTACAACATCGCAAACGTCGGGCCCGCCGCGAAGGTGGTGTCCCAGGCCTACGACGTTCGCCTGGGCCTCGTCGGACTGCTCACGACCGCGCTCTTCATCACGCACCTGGTCATGCAGATACCGGGCGGGAAGCTCGTCGATGCCCGCGGCGCGAGAACGCTTGCCGGTGTGGGCCTCGCCGTCATCGCCGCCGGCAACGTCGTCGCGCTGGTAGCGGCGTCCTTTCCACTCGCCTTTGGGGCACGGCTGATCGCCGGGCTGGGCACGGGCGTCGGGTTCGTCGCGGGCAGCGACTACGTCCGTGCGACGGTCGGATCGACGGCCGCGCAGGGGCTCTACGGCGCCTCGGCCGTCGGCGGGGGCGGAATCGCGCTCGCCGTCGTACCGCTCACGACGTCGGCGCTCGACTGGCGGGCACCGTATGTGACGGCGCTCGTTGCGGCATGCATCGTCCTCGTCTCCCTGCCGTTTGTGCCGCGCGACCGCAGCAAGGGGGAGGCGAGGCGTTCGGCAGTCGCGCCTCCCGTCACCGTGATCGTTCGAGACCGGCGCCTGTACCCGCTGGCGGTCGCGCACACTGCGTCATTTGCCTTCAGCGTCATCGCCGGGAACTGGGCCGTCTCGCTGCTCGAGCACGACGGGTACGGTCGGCGTCTCGCAGGAGCCGTCGCCGCGCTGACGCTGCTGTCCGGGTTCGTCACGCGTCCCCTCGGCGGCCGCGCGTTTCAGCGCTGGGGCGAGCGCGCGGCTCCGCTGCTCGCGCTCAGCATGATTGCGGGAGCGGCCGGGACTGTTCTGTTCCTGCTGGACCTGCCGCTCCCGGTCCGAGTCACCGGTGCCGCGATGCTCGGGCTCGCAGCCGGGATTCCCTTCGCTGCGGCGTTCGCCGGGGCGCAGGCGCTCCGGCGGGATGCTCCGGGCGCCGCAATCGGCTTCGTCAACAGCTGCGCGACGCTCGTGATCGCGGCCGGGACGCCGTTGGTCGGCGTGACCTTCTCGATGCCCGGACACGGACGCGCAGGGTTCGCTGCGATCGCAGGGCTGTGGGCGGCCTCCGCCCTGGCGGTGCGTCCGGCCAAGCTGCCGCGAGCCGCGGCCGCCGCTTAGATCCGACCGATTTACCCGACGTTTTTACGGCGCTATGCTCGTTCCCCTGCCAGCGACCGGGGAGGCTCCATGCTCAGCTTTGGCGTGACGGTGCTGCCGGATCCGCCCTACCAGCGGATGCTCGAGCTCATGCAGCTCGCCGAGCAGCACGGCTTCGAGTACGCCTGGACGTACGACTCGCACATCCTGTGGGAGGAGTCCTACGCGACCCTGCCGCTCGCGGCGGCGCAGACGAGCAAGATCAAGCTCGGCCACTTCGTGACGAATCCGGGGATCCGCGACCCGACGATCACCGCGAGCTGGTACGCGACGATGCAGGACATCTCCGACGGCCGGATGGTGATGGGAATCGGCCGCGGCGACTCCTCGCGGCGAGTCGTTGGACTGCAGCCCGTCAAGGTCGCGGAGTTCGAGCGACGCTGCGCGATGATCAAGGACTTGATGAACGGCCGCGCCGTTCAGTGGAACGACAAAGAGCTCGAGCTGAAGTGGGTGCGTGACGAGCTGCCGGACATTCCGCTGTGGGTCGCCGGCTACGGGCCGAAGGCGCTGGCCGTCGCGGGGCGTGTCGGCGACGGTGTGATCATCCAGCTCGCCGATCCCGTGATCATCCAATGGATCATGGACACGGCGCGCCGCGCCGCCGAGGAGGCCGGGCGCGACCCGAGCGAGCTCAAGTGCATCGTCGGCGCTCCGAGCCACATCTCCGACGACCTCGCGGACGCGCGGGAGCAGTCGCGCTGGTTCCCGGCGATGGTGTCGAACCACGTCATGGACCTGATCGAGCGCTACGGCGAGGACTCGGAGATCCCGAAGGACCTGACGGACTTCGTCAAGGCGCGGAAGTTCTACGACTACAAGGAACACTCACGAGTCGGTGCGAAGCACGGCGAGTTCGTCACCGACGAGATCGTCGACCGCTTCTGCGTCCTCGGCGACGTGCCGGCCGCGACTGCGAAGCTGAAGGAGCTCGAGTCGGTCGGTGTCGACCAGTTCAACATCTACCTCATGACCAAAGGCCAGGAGGCTACGCTCGAGGCATACGGGGAGCAGATCACTCCGCAGTTCGGGCGCGTCGCTGCGTAGCGCTCGTCGCAGTGCTCGTGCTGCCGGCGTGCGGCGCAACGGAAGCGGCTCGACGCCGATCTCCGCCGCCTGCGCGCGGCGCTCGACGCCGCACTCGACCGCTTCTCGTTGGATGTCGGGAACGAGACGCTGTCGGCGCACGAGCGTTCCGACTACATCAACCGCGGCGCTGCGATCGTGGCGCCGAAGTGCTACCTCTGCTTCCAGACGCTGGAGGGGAACCGCCCGATCGCCAGCGGCGCGAAGCTCCCCTGCGACTAGGACGCCCGAGGAGGAGGCACATGCGGATCTTCCGGAGACGTGACGACGAGCCCGTCGACATGAACGAGCGGTCGCCGCAGCTCGGCCTCAAATACAAGGATCTCGCAGTCCTCGGCCAGTTGATGAAGAGCGGTGCCGATCTCTCGCAGAGCTCAGTACGACGGCTGGGAGGCGAGCCTTTGACGACTAGGCCCTAGGCTCCCCGGATGGACACGCTCCTCGTCTTCGGCGCCCGCAATCTCGGACGCGTGCTCGCGCGTGAGGTTGCCGCCGACGGCTGGCGAGTCGCGGCGGTCGCACGCAGCGAGTCGACGCTCGAGGCGCTCCGCGACGAGGTGCCTGATGCGATCGGGCTGCTCGGCGACGCGTCCGACCCCGAGGAGGTCGAGCGGATCTTCGCGGAGGTGGGGGACGTCGACCTGGTCGTCAACGCGATCACGACGACACCGAGCTTCGGCGGCCCGGTCCACGAGGCGCCGCCCGAGGCGCTGGACGCGTACGTGGGGGCGCTGCTGCCCGGCATCTTCAACGTGCTACGCGTGGGCGGTCGGGTCCTCGTCGGCCAGGGCCGCGGCACGCTCGTGCAGGTGACCGGCGGCTCGGCGCGGCGCGGCAATCCGGGCCGGGGGCCGTGGGCGGCGGCGGCATTCGCGACGCGGGCGCTGGTCCAGTCCCAGGCGGGCGAGCTGCGGGACCAAGGGGTCCACGTGGCGCTGCTGATCGTCGACGCGATCATCGAGAGCGAGAAGACGAAGCATTGGCTCGAGGACGAGCCACCGGAGCGCTCCGCCTCGATGGAGGACGTTGCGCAGGCGATCAGGTACCTCCACGAGCAGAGCCCGCGCGCCTGGACGCACGAGCTCCAGCTAACGCCGGCGCTCGAGCGCTGGGTTCCCTAAGGCGACGCTTGCGGCGCCGCATAGAGGTCGCGCGCGCTTTGCGTGCGCGACCGTCTAACCCAACAAGCTTTGGAAATGCACGGTCCCGAGCTGTAGTAGAGGAGATGGGTAAGAAGACCGCGGATACCATGGCCCGCGCGGCGCCGTGGCCGAGTGGTTAGGCAGAGGCCTGCAAAGCCTCGTACAGCGGTTCGAATCCGCTCGGCGCCTCTCCCCGCGCAAGTTTCGCCTCGGTTCCAGGTCTGCTTCAACAGAGTGCATCCACTCCGGGAGCAGCTCGAATACGCCGTGCACGAGGCCGCGCAGAAAGAGCGGGCTGCGTGGGCGGAGCTCGAGCGTGCCAGCCGCCCAGCCGAGCCCGACGAGACGTGGGTCCGCACCTCCCGCGACCGCTGGCAGGTCGCCGCCCATGCCCTC
>WNGA01003281.1_pt1 | contig 38746 bp, 39 predicted proteins | sample 5400061 | NCBI WGS metagenome assembly WNGA01 (sample SAMN13153366, study PRJNA577476) | soil metagenome | isolation source: 100 cm soil or saprolite under grassland replicate 2 | place: USA:California | collected 2016-06-15
TCGTGCCGCGCCTCGTGCCGAACCGCGACGGACTTCCGTCGCTCGACGATCTGAGGACGGCCGTCCGGCCGCAGGGTATGCACGCGCGCACCGCGCTCATCTGCATCGAGAACTCGCACAACAACTGCGGCGGGACGGTCATCACCGCGGCGCAGACGAACGCGATCGGTGCCTTCGCGCGCGAGCGTGGCCTCCGCGTGCACCTCGATGGCGCGCGCATCTTCAACGCCGCCGCGGCGCTCGGCGTCGACGCGAAGACGCTCACGCAGGGCGTCGACACCGTGCAGTTCTGCTTCTCCAAGGGCCTCGCAGCGCCGGTCGGGTCGATCGTTTGCGGCGACGCGGAGACGATCGCGAAGGCGCGCCGCGTCCGCAAGCTGCTCGGCGGCGCGATGCGCCAGGCCGGCGTCATCGCGGCGGCCGCGCTCGTCGCGCTCGAGGAGATGCGCGACAGGCTGGTGGAGGACCATCGCAACGCCAAGGCGCTCGCCGAGGGCCTCGCGCAGATCGAGGGTGTGAAGATCGATGTGGCGAAGGTCGTCACGAACATCGTGTCCTTCGAGATCCAGTCTGCCTCGATGGACGTGGGCGCGTTCCAGAAGGCCTGCGCGGAGCAGGGCCTGCGGTTCTCGCGCTACCTGGGCAACTCGCCGCGCCTGCGCGCGGTCACGCACAACGACGTGACGAAGGCGGACGTTGACGCGGCGCTCGAGATCGCGAGGGCCGTGCTCTCGAAAACGAGAGCTCCGGTCCTCAGCGTTTAGCTATTTCTTGTCGGCCTTGTCCGCGGCCTTGTCCGGCTTCCCGCCCTTCGACGAGCCCTGAGCGGCGTCTTGTGTGACCGTCGCCTGCTTGGTGAACGAGCCGGTCATCGTCGCTGACGAGAAGCTGACGCGGAGCGTGTAGTCGCCCGGGGCGAAGCCGCGCGTATCGACGTTCGCGTGGTACTCGCTGTCGTTCCAGTTGACCGCTCCGCTCGGGTTGACACCGTAGATGTAGCCGGCGACCACCGCGCCCGACGCGTCGAGGACGTCGACGCGGACGCTCGTGTCGAGGACCGGCGATCCATCGGCGCGCAGGACCGAGAACCTCACCGGCATCAGCCGGCCGACCGTGAAGGAGCTGTCGACCGGCTCGAGCCACTGGAAGGTGTACTTGCGAACGGTGACCGCGAGGGTGGCCGAGCCGCTGGCGCCTTCACTGTCCGTCACGGTCACGAGGACGGAGTACGTGCCGGCGGTGCCGTAGGTGTGGTCGAGCAGGAAGGACTTGCCGGTCAGCGCGAGCGCCTGGCCACCGGAGCCGTCGCCGTAATCGACGGTGGCGTAGTAGGTCTCGGTCGTCCCGGGATCGCTGAAGGTGCCGGCCAGGCGAAGTGTCGGGTCGAAGGTCAGCTCGACCGCGCCGCCCAGATTCACTGTCGGCGCGACGTTGGTCACGGTCACGCGCAACGAGCCGCTGCCGGACGCGCCCGCGTCGTCGGTCACGACGACGCTGACGATGTAGCTGCCGGGCTCGAAGAGGTGATCGAGGGTGAAGGTCTTGTCCACGGAGAGTGCGAGCGCCGCGCTCGCAGAGCCGTCGCCGTAGTCGACGGTCGCGCTCCACGAGGTCGATGCGTCCTGGTCGCTGAAGCTCGCGAGACGCGAGAGCCTCTGGCCCTCAGCGAGGTTCTCGTCTGGACCGAGCGCGACCACCGGCGCCTCGTTGGTGCGCATGTCGTGCACGTAGAGCTGCGCGCCGGTGCTCGACGGCGAGGTCACGAGGTTCGACGCGCTGGACACGAACAGCGCGAAGCGGCCGTCGGAAGAGACCGACGCGCCGGAGCTCGCGGCGTTGGCCTGCTGGCCGGCATCGTTCTGCGAGACGAGGCTGACGCTTTCGCTCACGCGGTCGTAGAGGAAGACATCGAACGTGTGGTTCACGTCGCCCGAGACGAAGAGGTCGTCTATCGAGTGGAAGCCGACCCAACGGCCATCAGCCGAGATCGATGGCCCACGGCTATCGGTCCCGGAGAACGTGTTGCTGGTTAGCGACGCCAACACGGTCGTGCCGAGCATGCGGTCACGCAGGAAGACGTCCCAGGTGAACGCGCCGTCGCGGTCACGGGGATCGAGCTGCGCCTGCGTCTCGAAGACGACGAAGCGCCCGTCGAAGGACAGCCCGGGTGACGTCGACGGCTTTGCCGCGAAGATCGTGCCCGTGCTCGTGACCGACGCGAGCGTCGTGGTGGCCAGCTCGAGATCGCGCACGAAGACCTGCGAGCTGTGAGACGTCGCAAGCGGCGAGAAGTTCGCTGCCTCTGAGCGGAAGGCCACGACATGGCCGTTGCCCGAGAGCGACGGGATCCCGCTGTGGTCGTTGCCTGCAACACCGGACGCGTCCACCGAAGCGCGCGTCACGAGGCCGGTCAGCATATCCTTGACGTAGACCTGCGACTTGCCGTTGTTCGGCGTCGGGACAAGGTTCGTCGCGCTCGACGCGAAGGCGACGTAGCGGCCGTCATCCGAGATCTCACGCTTGCCGGCGACGTTGTTCGCCAGGGCGCCCTGGTCGGCCGGCGCACCGGTCTGCGTGGCGCTGACCATTGCCGTCGTGCCACTGTTCATATCGCGGAGGAAGATGTCGACCAGACCGTTCGTGTCCCCGTCGACGAAGTCGCTTCCGGCTGAGGCGAAGGCCACGAAGCGGCCGTCGGCCGAGACCGAGGCCGCGAAGCCGCCGAGCGCGCTCGGGCTGCCGTTCTTCGCGACCGAGACGAGCACGGTAGCGCCGGTGGTCCGATCGTGGCGGTACACGTGATTGCCTGCCGCACCCGTGAGGTTCGTCGCGTTGGACATGAAGACGACGTAGCGGCCGCTCGCGGACAGAGATCCGGCCTGCGCCGCGATCGTGCCGACCGCGGGCGCGCCCGTGGAGCTCACGGACTCGCGAGTGGTGCGTGGATGTGCGGCGGGCTCGAACGCTGCGGCCGCTCCGGAGAAGGAAAGCGTGCCGACGAGGACAACCATGGTGAATGTGTGGGTGCGTGTCGTCTTCATGGTCGCTAATTAACAGGGGGATCGCCTTTACCGGCGATCCCCCATGTCGCTCCCCCGGTGGGGGCAGTACTCGGTTTCTTAGCGGCCCCGTGCCCCTTGCAAGGTCGTCGCTGCGGTCCCGGTCGTGCCGAGCGTGAAGTCGCCGGTGAGCGTCGGCGACGAGAAGCTCACCCGCAGCCGGTACATGCCTGCCGCGAGGTCCCTCGTGTCGACGTTCACGTGGTAGGTGTCGCCGCTGACCATTACGGATCGGCTCGGCTGGTCCCCGAAGTAATAGGGGCCGGCCACGACCGCGCCGGACGCGTCAATGACATCCACGACGACAGTTCGATCGAGGACGAAGGAGCCGTCGGGACCCCGCACGGTGAACTTCACCGGCAGGTTGCGGCCGACCACGAACATATCCGCGATCGGATCGAGCCACTGGTAGGTGTAACCGCTGACCTTGACGAGCATGGTCGCCGTCGTCGAACCGCCGTTGCTGTCCGAGACGGTCACAGCCACCGTGTACGTGCCCACGGCGACGTACGTGTGATGCAGCGTGAATGAGCCGCCGACGAGAGGCGATGCGTAGTACGGACCGAGGGCGAGCGCCTGCGTACCGGTACCGTCGCCATAGTTGACGGTCGCCGAGTAGGTCTCCCCGGTCGATCCGGGATCGGTGAACGTGCCGGGTAAGTCGAGCGTCTTCGTGAACGCGAGATCCACCGTGGACAACAGGTTCACTGTCGGAGCGACGTTGCTGACGACGACGTGGATCACGAGCGAGCCCGTCGCGCCGGCGTCGTCGGTGACCTCGACGGTCAGGTCGTACGAGCCCGGCGCGTACAGGTGATCGAGGGAGAACGTCTTGTTCGCGTTGAGCGCGAGCGGCTGCGTGCCCGAGCCGTCGCCATAGTTGACCGTCGCCGTCCACGACGTCGACGCGTCGTTGTCGGTGAACTCCCAGGTCAGGTGAAGCGGCTGGCCCTCAAAGAGCGTGAGGTCCCTACCGAACGCCGGCAGGACCGGCGCCTGGTTCGTCGCGAGATTGCGGACATACAGCTGGTTGCCGGTGCTCGATGGCGAGGTCACGAGGTTCGACGCGGTCGAGCCGAAGAGCACGAGGTGCCCGTCGAACGAGACCGATGCACCGAAGCTGGCTGCATTCGCCTGCTCGTCCGCATCGTTCAAGGAGACGAGCGTGACGAGCTCCGTCGTGCGGTCGTACAGGAATACGTCGAAGACGCGGTTCGTATCGACGGGAACGAGCATGTCGTCGAGCGAGTGGAAGCCGACCCAGCGACCATCACCGGAGATCGACGGGCTCGCGCTGGTCGCGCCCGCGACCGCGTTGTTCGACAGCGACGCGAGCACGGTCGTGCCCGCGACACGGTCGCGCAGGTAGACATCGGGTGTGCCGTTGTCGAGGTCGCGCGGGTCGAGGCGCGCCTCCGAAACGAACGCGATGTAGCGCCCGTCGAACGAGAGGACCGGCACCGTCGAACTGCGCGCGACGGCCGCAGCGCCTGGCGACTCGAGCGTCGTCGTGCCTGCGACGAGATCGCGCACGAACACCTGCGTGGTGCTGGAGAGCGACGAGAAGTTCGTCGATTCCGAGCGGAAGGCGACGAAGCGGCCGTCGCCGGAGATCGCAGGCGTCTGGCTGGTGAGGTCACCCGCCTCGCCGGCATCGTTGACCGACGCGCGCACGACCGCGCCCGTGGCCATGTCCTTTACGTAGATCTGCTGCCTGCTGTTGTTCGTCGACGCCACGAGGTTCGTCGCGAAGGACGTGAAGGCGACATACCGGCCGTCGTCCGAGATCTCGTGGGCGCCCGACAGGCCGGAGAGGCCGCTGGCCAGGTTGCCGGGCACGCCCGTCGAGGTCGCGCTCGCCAGCGTGGTCGTGCCGGTCTGCATGTCTCGCACGAAGACGTCCTGTGCGCCATTCGTGTCGCCATCGACCAGGTCGGTCGCGAAGGAGCCGAACGCCACGTAACGGCCGTCGGCCGAGACCGACGGGTCACGGCTGACGCCTGTGCTGGGTGTGCCCGTCATCGCAACGGTCACCAGCACCGTCGCACCGGTCATCCGGTCGTGGCGATACACGTGTGCACCGCTCACGTCCGTGACGAGGTTCGTCGCGCTTGACATGAACACCACATAGCGGCCGTCCGAGGAAAGAACACCGGACAAGGCCGACGCATTCGCCGGCACGCCCGTGGAGCTCACCGAGACCCGCGTTGTCTGACCCGCGAGCGCGTAGGCGGTCATCGCGGAAGCCGCGAGCGAGAAGATGATGAGTGCCGCGCTCGATCCGAAGACCTTAGTAATGCCACGCATCCTTGTTCCACCTCACCGCACGGTTCAGCCTGATTCAGCGTGCGGTGGATGATTTGTAGGTGGCAGGCGCGTGGACGTATATGGGAGCGAGGGGTCTCCCTCTCTTGGGGCAGTACTAACGCGCTACCTCACGGCGGGTTGTGCCCAAATCACTCGTGCCACACAGTTCACGCCGTGACAGGTAAGTTTCTGCGACGTATCGACCCGCCCGCAGCGCCTCCGCCGCGGCCCGCGCTCGTTACCATCGGCACGGAAGTGGGAAGGGTATTCGCACGCGATGACGCGGGACAGACCGTCGTTCTCGTTGCGCTCATGTTCACCGTCCTCATGGGCTTCGCGGCCCTGGGCATCGACGTCGGCCGCTTCTACGCGGAGCGCCGCTTCATCCAAGGCGCCGTCGACTCCGCCGCGCTCGCCTGCGCTTACCGGTACGCGCACGGCGGCGTCGCCGCCGACGCGTGGAACGCCGCCGACCTCGTGCTGCAGAACCGCAACCTCAGAGGCAACCCGCTCGGTCTCGGAGTGCTGCCGTACGCAGCGCAAGGGAGCGAGGTCTACGCCGACGGCATCGTCGAACCCCACAATCTGATCGACGGCATCCTGCCGGTAACGACCAACGGCCGCGGCTGCCGTGTAGCGATCACGGTGGCCGTGCCAACGTTCCTGATCAAGATCATCAGTCCCGCCCTGAACACGATCACGATGACGACGCAGGGCTACGCCAAGAGCAAGTCCGGCATGCTGCCCACCGTCGTCACGCGCTACGCGAACCCCCCTGGTCCTGGCACCGGCACTGCGAACACGTTCTTCGACCATGTGATGGCAGAGAACCAGGACTACCAGTGCACGGTCGCGAACCCCGCCGCGTGCACCGTCGCCACCGTCGACAACAAAGGGCGCGAGTTCGTCATCTTCGGCCAGGCGGCGAAGGCGACCAACGACGCGTCATTCCGTGGCTACATCGGTCTCGATATCCGCGACTTCACCACTACGGACGGCAGCAACAACCTCATCCACGAGGCCTACAACTACGTCCCGGCGAACGTCACCACGAACGTGCTGAAGGACTACGAGTCCGCGTGGATCATCGAATCGAGCTACCCGGGGCCGGACATCTGCGTCGTTGAGCTCCCGAACTTCCTGCCGTGCGCGCAGATCGCCGTGATCAACGGCTCCAGCTCCGGACAGTTCGTCACGGACTACGAAACGCGCTTCGACATCGGCGACATTCTGCTGCTACAGATGTACGACGGCACCGTGAAGACCGTGCCGGACTTCACCATCGGGAGCGGCACGCTGACGCTGCCATCGACTGGCCCAGCGAGCTCGACCATCACGTACACCTACTCGCCGCAGTTCAAGCAAAGCAGCGCGCAGGTCACGACCGAGCTCATTCCGGACAACGGCACCATGACCGACGACGGCGGCGGCACCCCGGCGACGAATCCGTACCTCAACGGCTGCGCGTCCAACGGCACGTTCGCGGCCAACCCGACGCCCACTGGTCAGAGCACCTACAACCAGGCGTGGGGCAACATCAACACCACGGGCTGCGACAAGGGCATCTTCCAGGCGTGGCTACGCGGGACGTCCAGCGCTCCGTACCAGAGCCGCGTCCACGAGACACTCGTGAACATCAACGTCGGCGGTCAGGCGAGAGACTTCAGCCTCGTCTCGTCGGATGCCTACGCCGCCATCGCCGCCCCCGGCACCCAGGCCGACTACGTCATCCGAACCACGACCGCGAACTCAGGCGGCACGAAATGGACGGGCAGCAACCTGCTGACGCTCTCGTGGGCGAAGTGCCCCACGACCACCGATCAGGCCATCCTCCCGCCCGAGGTCCTGGTCTGCGGCATCGACGGGAACTTCCTGACGACCAGCGTCACCAACGTCGACCCCGGCGAGGACCACATCCTCAACGTGCAGACGACGCTCGGGCGGTCCGACGAGGTCTACAAGGGCTGGGTGCGCATGACCGGCCTCGATGACGTGACGAACAAGCGCGTCACGCACCTGCTCGAGGTCACGCTCGAGATCGGTGTCGTCTCGGGTGGCGCGACGCAGTACGTCGACGTACTGGGCTACGCCGTCTTCCAGGTCACCGCGATCAACAGCAACGACGTCAGCGGGCGCGCGATCAGCGGGGTGTACGCCGACCCGAACGACCCGGCCATCGCGATCGGACGCAAGATCGGCCTCGTGCCTTGGGAGCAGCCGTAGTCTTTCTCGCACCATGGCTATCTCCGCCCGCGACAAGAAGGCGCTCCTCACCCTCCTAGAGCAGGCGCAGCTCGTCTACCTTCTGACCCGCCTGCCCAAGAAGCAGGTCCTCGACGATCCAAAGGACGTGGCGCGGCTGGAGGAGGCTCTCGCCGCGATGCGCGCGTCCGCGAGCGACCTCGGCGCCTCACTGCGCGAGAAGCACACCGGAGTGCAGTGGGACGAGCTCGCCGCGAAGCCCGACAGCCCGGACCTTCTCTGGCGTCGCGCCAAGCGCGTCGGCCCGCAGGTGCTGCGCGACCTGCGGCCGCTGCTCGAGGACGAACCGGAAGCCGCGTTCATGCTCGATCCAGCCGCCGAAGCGGCAGGCAAGCCCGCGCGCGAGACGAAACCGAAGCCGCGGACGCGCACCGCACGCAAGTGACGGAGCCGCGTCGTGCGGCTACGTCCCCGTCAGCTCTGAGATGATCTGCCCGAGACGTTCGACGTCCGGACCGCGCAAACAGAAGTGCGTGATCCCGATGGCGTCGCGCACGCGCACGAAGTGGTCGCGGATCTCCCGCAGCGTCCCGATCCCGGCCGCCGCGCGGGCTGACGTGCTGGGCATCCGGCACGTCGTAGGCGAACATGCGCCGATGGCCAAGCCCCCGACGAAGCGTTCACGCGCGGCGTCCACCCTGGGGTTCGCGCTGCTCGGGCTGCTGGCCCGGCGCGAGCGCACCGGCTACGAGCTCGCGCAGCTCATGCGCGAGCCGATCGAGTTCTTCTGGCCCGCTCGCCACAGCCAGATCTATCCCGAGCTCGCGGCCCTAGAGCAGGCCGGCCTCGTGCGCCACACGCTCGTGCGACAGACCGAGCGTCCGGACAAGAAGCGCTACCGGATCACGCCCGCGGGCCGCGCCGTGCTGAAGGCATGGGTCACCTCGCCGATCGCCGACAGCTCGAGCCGCGACGAGCTCACGCTGCGGACTTTCTCCATCTGGCTCGCGGACCGGACCAAGGCGCTCACCATGCTCGGCGCTGAACTGGAGCGGCACAAGACGCTGCTGCGACGGCACGAAGAGGTCGAGCGCGCCGCGCGCGAGGTCCGCTCGCGCCGACCGAAGGATCGCAAGCACCTCGCGAACTACGCGACGCTCCGCCGTGGCGTGAGCTACGAGCGGCACGTCGTGGGCTGGCTGGGCTGGCTGCTCGCGGAGCTGGAGCGCCGCTAACGCCGGCGCGCGTAGATGATAGTGAGGCTGGGGACCCACGTCGCCCCATCGTCGGGCGTTCGGTCATTCGTCCAGACCATGCGGTCGGGCGTGATGTCCCTCCACACCAATCGCGCAATGTTCGCGATGGCGAGGTTCGGAGTCGCCCGGTAGAGGATGAAAGCGCGCCCCTCGACGCCGCCGACGTAACTCGCGACGAAGCCGCTTGTGTCCCGGTAATGCTGCACCCACTTCCTGAGCGACGGCACCCAGGCGGACGCGCTGTTCCCGATGTAGCCCGCCGCGCCGAGCGGTCCGTCGAAATGCTCGATCACGACACAGCCCTGTTTCGTGATCGTGTTCGTCCCCGTGAGCGGACCCGCCGAACCCTGCCAGGCGACGTCCCAGGTCCCGAGCCAGAAGTCGAGCTGCTTCGCCTCGGGGGCGTCGCAGTCCTGCGACGGGAAGGCGGCGCTGGGCGCCGGGCCGCTGACGACTGAGGCGACCGGCTCCGGTGCGCGCGAGGGCGTCGGCGACGGCGACGCGGCTGGCTGTGTCACGACGGGGCTGGCGCAGCCGGCGAGCAGCGCGAGGGCCAGCGCGAGGAGCAGGCGCACGGCGACCTCCAGGTGCGCATATGTCTATTCTTACATATGCGGATTCGAGGCGGTTCACCGGGTCAGGCCAGGTCGACATCCTTCGCGAGGAGCGCCGGCGGCAGCGAGCCGGCACCAAGGATCTTGTCGTGGAAGAAGCGCATCCCCCAGCCCTTCGCACGCGCCTTGTCGCGCAGATCGACGATCGCCGCGCGCCCGAGCGCGTACGACGACGGCTGCGTCGGCGTGAGCGTGTAGCGGCGCACCTCGGCGATCGCGTTCGGCGGCTCGAGCTTCGGCCGCTCGACCATGTACGCCACCGCCTCGTCGAAGGTCATCTCCCCCGTCGAGAGACCGACGTCGACGACCACACGCGCCGCGCGCCAGAGGAGATCCTTGAGACGCAGGAGCCGCGTCTCCGGCGAATCGAGGAAGCCGATCTCGGTCATGAGCTCCTCGACGTACAGACCCCAGCCCTCGACCATGAGGTTGCTGCGCAGTGCCTTGCGCGCGAGCGATGCGTTGTCCGCCGCGTACGTGAGCTGCAGATGGTGGCCGGGGTAGCCTTCGTGGCAGGCGATGACCGGGATGCCGGCGCGCGGATGGCCCTCGAGGCGCTCGCGGCGCGTGCGCTCGTCGTCATCGGCCATCGGCAGCGTGACCCAGAACCGGCCGCGGCGGTTCGCCTCGAACGGCGCCGCCGCGACGTAGGCCGCGTACGGGTAGGTCGTGCGCTGGAAGTCCGGCATCGTCTCGACCGTTAGATCCTCGCCGTACGGGATCGACGCGATCGACGAGAGGCGCACTGCCTCGCGCGAGCGCTCCATCTCCACGCGGTAGGTCTCCACCAGCTGGTCGGCATCCGGATGGTCCTTACGGAGACGCGCGACGGAGTCGCGCCAGTCGTCGTCGCCGAGCGCGCGCGCCGCGTCGGCGATCTTCGCCTCGGTCTCGCGGAACAGCTCCTCGCCGAACGCGCGCAAGCTCGGCGCGTCGTGGTCGAGGAGCTCCTTCTCCTTCAGGAGCGCCTCGAACGCCTCACGGCCGATGGCGAACGTACCCTTCGCCCCTGGCAGGAGATCTGCGCGCAGCCACGCGACGTAGCGATCGAGCGCATCAGCCGCGGCCTTCGCGGCGGGCAGGAGCGCGCGACCGACGATGCGCCCGAGTGACGTGTCGGGCGGCGCCCTCGGCAGCTCGTCGCGCAGGAACGCGGCGCCGGCCGGCGCGGTGCGCTCGGCGATCGCGATCCACTCCGGCGGCACCTTCGCCGGATCGAGGTTCGCGCGCGCCGCGTCGAGCGCGGCGGGCGCCTCAGCCAGACGCTCGGCGAGCATCGCGAGCCGGTCCTCGGGACTGCTATATCCGCGCAGCAGGATGTAGTACGCGCCGCGCGTGATGAGGTCGGAGTAGAGCGAGGGCTGCCGGCGCCAGCGCTCGAACGGCTGCAGCGCGTGCTCACCGCGAAGCTCGGAGAGCACCAGGTTGCGGTCGACCTTCTGATACGGGTCGAGGCTCTCCTCGCCCATGCCGACGAAGCGCCGCAGCCAGTCCTCGGTGAACGCGTTGCGCGCGGCGAAGCCGTCGGCGGTGAGATCGCCGAGCTGATGGTCGTGTGAGTGGTTGCCCATGACAGTCGCGGCGACCGGCTCGAGCGCGAAGCGGTCATCGAGGAAGGTCTTGACGGTCGCCTCGAGCAACGTGCCTACCATGACGGGAGCGCCAGTCTGGCACAGGGGAGAGTCACATGCCGCCGGCGAGCTATCCCGATTGCGAAAACTGCGAAGCGCCGTGTTGTCGTCGCCAATACATGGAGGACGACTCGGGTTGGTTCACGCTGAAAGATGCGCGGCCGATCTACCTCGAAGCTGGTACGGACGTGAAGATCGTCGGCTGGCACACGCAGAAGGACGGACGGCAGCCAATGCTCGAATGCCAGGCGTTCGACAAGAAGCATCTGCGCTGCACGGTGTATGACTCACGTCCGGAGCACTGCCGAACCTATGACTGTCGCGACGACGATCCCGATGAGTGGCAGGCGCGCGCGCACTGCGACCTCGCGCGTCACCGTCGCATGACCGCGCTGCGCGCGAAGGTGACTGTCTAGTTCGTCTTCGGCTTGTCGGCCGCGGTCGCGGTACTGGCTGCCGCGGGCTTCTCGGAGCTGTTGGCCTCTTCGCGGAACGTCTTCACGCCCTTGCCCAGCTGACCGAGAACGTCCGGAAGCTTCCCCGCTCCGAACACGATGAGCACGATGACCAGAACGAAAACGAGCTCCGGGCCCCCTAGGTTGAACGGCATTCGTCACTTCCCCGCGCGCTTCCAGCGCGCTTGTTACTCGTAGATAGTGTACGCAAGCCCGGCCTCAGCCGAACAGCCCGGCCAGGAGCGTAACGAACAGCGGGATGACCACCAGGAGCGCGAGCGCCGGCAGGTAACAGAGCGTCAGGATGAGCGTCATTTTCCCTTCGACCTGAGAGGCTGACTGAAGCAGACGCTCGCGAGCGGCGCTCCGCATCTCCTCGCGCAGGTCCTCGAGCACGCTGACGGAACCCGCCCCAAGCTCGCGCGCGCGCTCGAGGCGCTCCGCGAGCCGCACGAGAGATGTGAGCGCAGCGTCGGTCCCTTCACGGATCAGCGAAACGTGCAGAGGCGCTCCCAGGGTGTAAAGATCGGCGACTCGCGTGAGCACCTCGTCGACGAGCGGTGCGCCGCTTCCCCGACGTGCGAGCGCGAGAAGCGCGGAGTCCACAGGACGTCCAGACACGACGAGCGCATGCGCCCATTCGACCAAGGAAGCTGTGGCCGTTTCGGCTTCACGCCGGCGCCGAGCCGCCTCCCGCTGGACAACGAGCGAGGGCAGGATGAAACCAACGTACGCCGCGGCGATGACCACGATGGCGCCGATCGGCACGAATAACGCGACCACCGCGGCGAGCAGCGCCCCAACGAGCGCGCATGCGATCTTTGCCGCGACGAGATGCTCGATAGCGATGCCGAACCCACTCGCCCTCAGAGTGGCGGGCGCGATAAGCCGAAGACCGCGAAGTCTTACCAACGCGCTCGTGCTCGAAGGCCGAAGCAAGTCGAGACGAGCCGCGACAGCCGAACGTGGCACGGCCGCGAGGACCAGCAGGATGATGCAGAGCCCGGCCGCGGCGGCTCCGATCAGGCTCACGTGATGTCACCTACGACACGCCTGCTCGCGAGGATGCCGATCACCTCGAGAGTCGCCGCCAGCGGTAGGAGAACGAATCGCCCGAGCGGCGCTGTCAGCGTTTCGGCCATGCCCGGCACGGTCAGAGCAAGGTAGAGCGCGAGACCCGGCACGAGCGCCGCGAGCAACACGATCTGCACACGCAGCCCGGACGTGCGAGCGCGCACGTCGTCCGCGATGCGCTGTTCGAACACGAGCCGATCGACCGTGCTCGCGATGAGCGTCGCGCAGCGCGAAGCCGGAAGTTGCTCAGCCACGCACAGCGACAGCGCATCGAGACCGAGGATGACCTGGTGGTCCCGCGCTCGCGCCCGAGCCGCGCGGAAGGCCACATCGAGTGGCGCACCAAGATCGAATGCCCGCAGCGCTGCCGCGAACGGCCCGAACGGGGTCTCTCGCTCGGAGGCGGAGGCGAGACGTAGTGCTTCCGTCAGACTCGCCCCCGATCTTAGGCTCGCGAGGGTCATCTGCAGCAGCGCGATGGTCTGCCGAGCGCGTTCCTCTCGCCGTCGCGCGGCAAGCGTCCGCGCGACGATCGACGGGGCGACGGCGCCGATCAGCCCGAGGAGCGGGGTGCCCACGGAATTGCCGAGGGCAAGCCCACAGATGATCGCGATGCCGCGCAGGTACTCCCACGCGAGCAGCGACCTCGTCCAGCCCGCCTCGCGCAGCACCGATAGCTCCGGATGCGTCAGCGAGGCCTGCCACATGCGCGGTGATCCGAGCGGGATCAGGATGAGACACGTCACGGCGAGTGCCGTCGCGATGGCGCCGGCGAACGCAGGACTCACGAGAGCCGTTTACTCAAACGACTCGGCAGCTGCCGGATCGACTCTTCGCCCGCCCGCCATACGACGATGGGGCCGACGTTCTCCACGGCGGCGATCTCCCGGACGAGGCGGACGCCATCCTTGGCGCGAGCCACTTGCACCACGACGTCGAACGCACGCGCAACGAATCGCGAGATCGCTTCAGGCGCAACGTCACCTGAGCGGGCGAGCAGAAGCTCAAGGCGATCGAGAGCCCCCTGTGCCGAGCCTGCATGCAATGTCGTCAGCGAGCCCTCATGTCCGGTGGAGATCGCCTCGAGCAGCGCCGACGCCTCACGCGGCGAACGGACCTCACCGACGATGATCCGGTCCGGTCGCATCCGGAGCGCGTTGACCACGAGGTCGGCGACCCCGATGCCTCCATCTCGCCCTGGAACGCACTCGAGATGAACGACGTGGTCGTGCGGCAGCACCAGCTCATTCGTGTCCTCGATCACGACCAGACGCTCATCTGCAGGTATCTCTCCCGCAAGCGATCGGAGGAATGTGCTCTTACCCGCGCCGGTCGACCCCGCGACCAGGACATTTCCGCGAGCGACGACCACTCGGGCGAGTAGCTCGGCAGCATGACGGGCGAGTCCGTTCGTCGCCTCCCATGAAGGCGCAGGGCCGCGGAGTGCCAGCGACACACGCGTGAACTTACGGATCGATAGCGTCGGACCACCTACCGGCGCGATGACCGCATTGGCTCGACTACCGTCACGCATCCGCGCGTCGACGTACGGCCGCTCGATGGTCAGCTCGCGGCCAACCCCGGCCGCGATGCGATGCGCGAGCTCGCTGACCGCCGCGGCATCGCCGAATGCCACATCGACGCGTTCGAGCCGCCCGTGGCGTTCCACAAATACCTGCTTGGGGCCGTTCACGAGCACATCGGTCACGCCGTCGTCGTCCAGGAGTGGTTGCAGCGGACCAAATCCGAAGAGCTCCGCGCAAAGCGCCTCGAGTTGATCCTCGGACAGATCAGGAGGCACAGCGGCACGGACGCGCTCTCTAAGCGTCTGCCTTCGCGCCGGATCGGCGTACAGGGTCAGCATCACGCCCGCATCGAGACCCGAGGCGACCCCCGCGCGTACGCGCGCCAATAGCGCAGCGTCGATCACCCGATCTTGCGGATCGATCAATCCCGCATCGTCGTCGGCTGCGCCGATGATCACCAACCCTGCCGGACACGGGATATCGCGGACCAACGCGAGCGCGCAGAACACAGCCTGGAGTTGTGAAGCCCGGGCGCCCGCAACGATGCATAGGTGATCGATGCGCGAGAGCAGTCCCGCATCCAGACCGCCGGGTCCTGTGCCGAGATCGAGGACGACCGGCGCGTCACCACCGATCGCCTCGATGACCTCGATCGTGCGATCCACATCCAAACGCCCACGTAGCGCGGGCGAGCCGGGCAAGAACTGGACAGCGGACCAGCGCGACACGAGCGCACGTTCGCGGCCAGGTTGCACCAGCGCGTCCGCGATCGTGGCAGCTTCGATGCGCGCGCGGAGCGCAAGCGACGGTGCCCAACGGTCTAGGTCGATGAGGAGAGGTGCACGCCCGCCCGCGGCCGAACGATGTGCGACCAGGCCCGCCGTCGTGCTGGCACCGACACCACCGACCAGGGACCAAAAGGCGATCCGACGGCCCGCGGCCAGCGCAGCGGGGCGGGTCGGTCGCAGCGGTTCGATCGGATCGGGACGACCCGTTGCTTCGCGCATGAAGGCGATCGCAATGTCCGCGATCGGGCTCGCATCGAGCCACGCCCGAATGCGACTCACGCGAACGCCCAGTGCTCGACCGCACCGTCATTGACGTAGGCCCACTGAAGAGCCCGGCTCTCCACGGCAGCCCTGTCGAACACGACCGGACGCAGCCGGACGCGCGCTCGCGCCACACGTAGCGATGCGACCGAACACCACACGGTCCGTCGCCAGCCCAGGACGGCGTCCTCATCACGTAGCAACCGCCGGCACGCCTCGCGGGAGTGGCGCGAACCGCCAAGCCACGCTAGGCGGCGGCGCATGAGCGCAGCGCTCGCGTCGCTTAGCGGGATCGGCCGAACCTCGACGATATCGATCGCCTCGACACCCTCGCCGAGTGGCGTGAGATCGAACGCGATCGCAGGTCGCAGGCCGGCCCCCAAACCTGGGACTCCGACGCAACGCGTGACGCGGACGCCGGCCATGGCCAGTTCATGCGTCACGTCCTCGATCCCGCGATCGATCTCCAGGTACGTGCCGAGAGCGGCGCGCGTGAGTCTGCCCCCTCCAAGCCGCGCGAGACGGCAGTCGAAGGCGACGAACCTCACCGCTTCGAGGCGCAGGGTCGTGGCCACAGTCAATGCGCCGAGCTGAACGCGAGGACGAAGGTGCTCGTCGCGATACGGTCGGCGAATCGGATCTCGTCCGATGGCGAGATCGCGATGATCACGCTGCCTATGCGGTCGACGGCAACCGCGGAATCTGGCCGGTGCGTCAAAAAGGGAGCACCAGACTCCGAGCGCACGTCGAGTACGAGGGCATCCGCCGCGAGCAGCTCGACGGTGCGGCCGGCCGGCGCTCGACCGATGAGCGGCACGGCAAGCACGTCGACCCGCGCTCCTGGCGCGATAGCACCACCCACGGCGCTCACGGCCACGACCGGTATCGCGACCGCGCGCTCGCCGGGCCGGAGAGTGAGGCCGGTGTGGAACGAAGCGGCATCGTCCGCCAGCGCCTGGGACACGAGTGGCTGTCCCCGCCACAACGGCGCGATCGGCACGCGTCCGATCACGTCGTCAATGCTCGAGACGGCTCCGGTCGGCAACGCGTCAGGTGGCACAGATCGCACCTCGAGATCCAGCCCGGTCAATGGGCGGATCACCGAGACATCCCGAGCGGCGACGACCATCGCGACGCGCTGCGCGCCGACGTAGTACAGGCCTCCCGCGATGCAGCCAGCGATCAGCGCGAGAATGAGAAGCGATCTGCGGGCGATCAATCGACGAGCGCGGGCGATCGCACGGTGATGGCGATCTGCGCCTCTAGCCGCTCCGTCGGCGCGACGAGGGAGAAGATCTCGAACCGCAGCGGCCAACTGACACCGGGGGCGGGCATCCGGATCCACTGCGCTGTGAGCGGCTGCGTGCTGCCGGCGTTGGCGGAGATGTGATCGGGCTGGGCTGACAGAAGGCGCCACGACTGGATCGGCACGGCGACGTCGTTCACGAACACGCGCGGCCAGAACTGGACGAGCCGCCCGCGAAGCACCTCTGCTGACGCGAGCGTCGGGCCGTCCGGCGCGAGAGAGATCCCCACGCGCAGCGTGGGACCGACGGGCTCGATCGGGGCCTGCGGCTTGGACGATAGTGGTGGCGCGTTGATGCTCCCGGGTTGTGCCGACGTTACCGGTTGTGCCGACGTGACCGGTTGTGCCGACGTGGCCGGTTGTGCCGAGGTCACCGCGGCTTCAGAGGTGGCGGCGGCTTTCGTGGGCGCGGCCGAGGACGAACCTGTTTGCCGCCGCTTCGTCTCCGAGTCGTCTTGAAAGAACACGATGCTCACCGGAACGTAGCCGCCCGCTGTCAACACGAAGTTCTCGTAGTACGTTCCCGCGAGCGCCTGACCATCTGTAAGCGCGCCACGTCCGTTGAACGCCATGCCGTCGAAGGCGCTGGACGCTCCCGTACTTACGTTATCGATCACACGCGCATAGGTACCGGTCGACTCGTGCACCGTCGTTGTCGAGTACGTAGTCGTCGCGTCACTCGTGGCGACCACATCGGCGACGTAGGTGTCTGTCACGTAGTACACGCCAGGCGGTACAACGAACGCGACCGGATCGGGAACGGGTGGCGGTGGCAGGGGAAGCGATTCGTCGTCCAGCGGCTCGCGCGCGTTCGCGGAGATGCTCGACAGGAGGGCGATCGACATCAGCAGTATCGCCGTGCACTTCTTCATCGCGGCGAGCTCGTGGAGCGGATGGTCAAGGTGGTAACGGCGGGCATCAGGAGCGCCGCGAAGCCGGGAGTCTTGACCGGCACCACCGCGATGAGGCGCACCGTCGGACGCTCGTAACGGACGCCCGTGCGTGGGTCGAAGCTTGGCGCGGTCGGGAAGCTTGCGATGTCCGCTGATGCGGCGATCGCGGTCGCGCTCGCAGCCAGGGCTGGCGCGGTCGCGGAAAGGTTGCGGGCGAAGTAGTCGCGCGCGGTATCAGCCGCGTCAGCAGCGAGTCGCAGATTTCCCGAACGGGCCAACTCGATCTGGTCTTGATCGCCGACCGCGACGAGGGTCGCGAGGTCCGCGGCGGCTGCGGCCCGGTAAGCGACCGCGCGCAGCGCACCAAGCTCGAGAACGCCCACGAGAACAACGAGCAGAAGCGGCAGCGCCAGCAGCGTGGTCAAGGCAGCGCTCCCGCCATCGTCATGCGTCATCGGTTGATCTCACCACGCGCGACAGCGGTCGATCGGACGGCGACCGTCGTCGCGAACAAGAACGGGATGGCCACGCGCTCATCGGTCCGCAGCGACACGCGCACCGGTTCTCGCCACGCAACGTTCACGGGTTCGACCTCCACGATGACTCGGGAGGGTTCGATGCCAACGAGTCGCAGCTGCTCCTGCACGTAGGAGCGAAGCTCGGGTCGGTCGCCACCGAGCTCACCCGCGTAGCGGGCGGCTTGCAACGCGACGCCGTCCTGCGCGAGCCACCGCTGCGTCAGCCAGCCGAACTCGAGAATGGCGAACAAGAGAGGGACGAGGATCACCACCATGAGCGTCGTCTCCAGCGTCGCCATGCCGCCCTCGTCGCCACGCCAGCCCCTCATCGGACGGTCTGCAGCTGCGTCACCAGCGCCTGCAGCCGCGTCACGAGCCCGTTGTTCCAAGCAGAAACGCCGACGACCAGGGTCCCGAGGATGACGGCCGCCCCGATGACGTATTCGATCGTGGCCAGGCCCCCGTGCTCTGTGCCGAAACGACGCAAGACCCGCATGCAAGACCTCCCGACGTGCTGTCGTCGGGAGGCTCGCTTCAGTTCAGCGCGTGCGCGATGACATGCGGGACCGGTACGCCAGTACTACCTTCGGCCGAGCGCCTTCTCCGCCTTGCGCGCGTCCTTCACACCGAACGCGAGCGTGACGTTGCCGCGTCCCGGCGCGAGCACGTACTCGGAGGCGATGTTCACCTTCGCCTTCGCGAGCTTCGCGGTCACGCGCGCGAGGCTCCCGGGCTTGTCCTGGAGGCGCACCTCGATCGCCTTGCGCTCGGTCGCGCGGAGACCCGCCTTCTTCAGCGCACGGCGCGCCTTCGCGGTGTCCTTGTCTTTCACGACGAATCCGACGGTCCCAGTGCCGCCGCTGGTCGAGGCCGCTGTGCCCCAGAGATTCACGCCACCATCCGCGAGCGCCTGCGCCGCGGCCGCGAGCGAACCAGGTCGGTCCCGGAGCTTCACGATGAATTCAGTCGCCATGTACATCCTCCCCTTTTCGCATTTGACGATTCTGGAACTTGCGTCAACCCGGTGGCCTGAATAGTGTGCGCCGCGGTGTCCGACCGCGGACAGCTGGGGGAGGCGAGGGATCTCGCATACGACCGCGCCTCCGCGCGGCGTCAGGCGTTGGGCCGTATCCTCCGTCCCCGCGCGGAGGCCATCCAGGACAACACACTGGGGCACGCCTACCGCGCTACGAACTTCCTCGGCTGGGGTGCCATCGGGGCCAAGCGTTGGGCAGCGATCAGCAGCCGCGGACTGCCGAAGTTCCTCGATGCTCTCGAGGCCGATGACGCCGAACGGATCGTCCTGCTCGACCGGGCCAGTACATTTATCAGCGACCTCCGCGCGGCCGGCTTCCAACGGTTCGCGGTGAAGCCGCTCACAAGCCTCGGCTTCCGGCTCGCGCTGCGCGAGGTGAAGGCGCACGCGAAGGCCGAGGGCTTCGACCCCGAGGAACTCGAGGATGAGCTGCGCGTGTTCCAGCGCGCCTTCGAGGCGCGGATCATCTACCGGACCTGAGCGAACCTCCGTAGCGGAACCGCACGCGAAACCCTGTCGCGGTTCGGACAATGGCCCTCGTCGTTGAGGGCCGTGCGCCAGGGGTGGGGGTAGAAACGGAAGGGTCCCAGCGACGCTAAGGGCCTTTCACGGAGATGGAAACCCCAACCTTTGGGGGCAATGACAGGTAAACGCGTTGGCTAACGCGCCTTCGCGATCCCCTCGCGTATCACGTTCTCGTCCATCACCTCGCCGCGCTCGATCTGCCGGATGACGCCCTGCGCGTCGACGAAGAATGTAACGGGCAGGCCGACGACGCCGTAGCGGCGAGTGGTCTGACCATCGAGGTCGAGGATCGGGTCGAGGCGGTCGAGCGCGAGCTGGTCGAAGAACGACCGGGCACGCGCGCCGTCCTCCTGTAGGTCGACGGCGAGGAACACCGCGTCGCTCCCGCGCGCGACGTTGTTGAGCGCGGGCATCTCGGTGCGGCAGGGCTTGCACCATGTCGCCCAGAAGTTCATCACGACGACCTTGCCGCGCAGGCTGGCGAGCGTGCGCGTCGAGCCGTCGGGTGCGTTCCACTCGAAGTCCGGCGCGAGCGAGCCGACGCGACCGGCCATGTTCGGACCGTCGATCTGCCGACGGATGACACCGACTTGCGTCGGTCCGGCCGCGAGCTGGTTCATCGGCAGCGCTGGCCAGACGAGCGCCGCGAGCGATGCGAGCGCGATCGCGCCCACAACGATCGCCGTCACGACCCGCGGCATGCGCGGGCGATAGTCCTCAATGACGCTGTCGGTCACGCTGAGTAGCGTACGTCGCATTCGGGCTGCGCAATGGCGATCCCGTGAGAGACTCCCGAGGTGCGCGCGACCAACCCGTATGTCGATCTCTTCCGCCGCTACGTCGCGCCGCAGTGGCGGGGCACGGCGCTGCTCGCCGTCCTGATTCTCGCAAGCATTGCGCTCGAGCTCATCGGGCCGCAGCTGCTGCGCGCGTTCATCGACAGCGCAATCGGCGGCGCCGCGCTCGAGTACCTCGCGACGCTCGCGCTCGCGTTCGTCGGCGTCGCTCTGGTCACGCAGCTCCTGATCGCGGGTTCGCAGTACGTCGGCGAGTCGCTCGGCTGGACCGCGACGAACGCGCTCCGCGCTGATCTCGCGCTCCACTGCCTCCAGCTCGACCTCTCCTTCCACAAGGCGCGGACAGCGGGCGAGCTCATCGAGCGCATCGACGGCGACGTGACCGCGCTCGCGACCTTCTTCTCGCGCTTCGTGGTGAACGTGCTCGGCAACGTCCTGCTGCTCGTTGGCGTGCTCGTCGTCGTGGCGCGCGAGGACCTGCGCGCCGGCCTCGCGCTCACGATCTTCGCCGTGTTCGCGGTCTTCCTCATGGCCGGACCACTGCGCAACATCGCCGTCAAGTACTGGGGGCGTGTCCGCGAGGTGTCGGCGCAGATGTACGGCTTCCTCGGCGAGCGTCTTGCCGGGACCGAGGACATCCGCTCCTGCGGCGCCGAGGCGCACGTCATGGCTGGCCTCGCGTGGCACCACCGCGCCTGGCTGAGATCGCGGCGGGACGCGATCTACGCCGTCACGGTCCTGTGGTCGATGACGATCCTCATCTTCGCCGTCGGGAACGCCGTCGCGTTCGGCATCGGCGCGTACCTCTGGAGCCTCGGCGTCATCACGATCGGCACGGTCTACCTGATCTTCCATTACACCGACATGCTTCGCCGCCCGATCGAGCAGCTCCGGCGCGAGCTCGAGGAGGTGCAGCGCGCCGTCGCGAGCGTCGGGCGTATCACCGAGCTCCTCGACTCCGAAACGCGCCTGCCGGAGGGCCGCGGCGCGCCGATCCCCGCGGGGCCCCTCGCGGTCGAGCTTGACCGCGTGTCGTTCGCGTACGAGGCAGACGCCGGCGGGGACGACCTCGTGCTACGCGACATCACAGTGCGCCTGGCGCCAGGCGAGGTCCTCGGCGTCCTGGGCCGCACCGGCAGCGGGAAGACGACGCTCGCGCGCTTGCTCCTGCGCTTCTACGACCCGACCTCCGGCGCGATCCGGCTGGGCGGCGTGGACCTGCGCGAGGCACGGCTCGGCGATGTGCGGACGCGAGCGACCCTGGTGAGCCAGGACGTGCAGCTGTTCCACGCGCGCGTCCGCGAGAACATCACCTTCTTTGACCCGAGCGTCGACGACGAGCGCATCACGTCGGTGCTCGAGCGCATCGGGCTCGGCAGCTGGCTCCGCGCGCTCCCTCGCGACGACGGCGACGGCGCGCTCGACACGCAGATGCTTGCCGGCGGGCTCTCCGCCGGCGAGGCGCAGCTGCTCGCGTTCGCCCGCGTCTTCCTGCGCGATCCCGGTCTGGTGATCCTCGACGAGGCGTCGTCACGACTCGACTCGGCGACGGAGCGGCACATCGAGCGCGCGATCGACGCGCTGCTCGCCGATCGCACGGGCATCGTCATCGCGCATCGCCTCGCCACGCTGCAGCGGTGTGACCGCATCCTCATCCTCGAGGAGGGGCGCATCGTCGAGCAGGGGCCGCGCGCCGCTCTCGCGCAGGACCAGTCGTCGCGTTTCTCCGAGCTGCTGCGGACCGGCCTCGAGCAGGTGCTGGCGTGAGCTCACAGACGCTCGGCACCGGTCGCTTCCTCTGGCATATGGCGACGCTCCGGCCGTGGATCTACATCGCGGACAACGTGCTCTATACCGCCGTGTACTGCTCTCAGCTCCTGCCTGGCCTCGTCGCGCAGCAGGCCTTCGACGCGCTCCAGCGCGGGAGCGCCGATCCGTCGACGATCGTCTGGATCTCCGCGGCGTTCGTGGGCACCGGCATCGCCGGCGCGGTCGCGAACACGTCCGGCATGACCATCGACGTGTTCTTCCGGTTCAGCGTGAGCGCGGTCCTGCAGCGGAACATGTTCGCCGAGATCCTCCGTCGCCCCGGCGCGCGCGCGCTCGATCGCTCGCCCGGCGAGGCGCTCAGCGTGTTCCGCGACGACGTCCAGCACGGGGAGGACGGCTCCGACTGGACCGTCGACATGATCACCCTGACGATCTTCTCGATCGCCGCGATGGCGATCCTGCTCAACGTGAACGCCACGATCACGATCTTCGTGTTCGTTCCGCTCATCGCGATCGTCCTCGTCGCCCAGGTCGCGACGCGACGCCTGCAGCAGTCACGCACCGCGAGCCAGGTCGCGACGAGCCGCGTGACCGGGGCGCTCGGTGAGATCTTCGGCGCCGTCCAGGCGGTGCAGATCGCGCGCGCGGAACGCGGCGTGGTCGATCACTTCCGCCGCCTCAGCGACTCCCGCCGGAAGACCGTGTTGCGCGAGCGGGCCTTCGCGCTGTTCACCCGCTCGATCTACTGGAACACCGTGTACCTCGGCACGGGCATGATCCTGCTGCTCGGAGCGCAGGCGATGCGCGATGGGACTTTCACCGTCGGCGACTTCGCGCTCTTCGTGTCGTATCTCGGCTTCGTGACCGAGTTCAGCAGCTTCCTGGGGCTCTTCCTCACGCAGTACAAGCAGCTCGGCGTGTCGGTGGCCCGCATGCTCGCGCTCATGCGCGCAGGCAGCGCGACGAACGTGCCGGCCGCCGCGCTCGTCGTGGGCACGCCACTCGATCTGAAGGAGCCCGCGCACGTCGGGAAGCCTGAGACCACCTCGACGCCCGCAGCGACATCGGACGGCACCGCGATCGAGAAGCTGTGGCGACTCGACGCCGTCGGACTGACGTACCACTTCGGCCGCGCGACAGGTGACGGCGCGGGCATCGACGACATCTCACTCACGGTGCGGCGCGGCGAGTTCGCCGTGGTGACGGGCCGCGTCGGCGCGGGCAAGACGACGCTGCTCCGCGTCCTGCTCGGCCTGCTCCCGCGCGATGCCGGCGAGATCCGCTGGAACGGAGAGCTCGTCGAGGATCCCGCGACGTACTTCGTCCCGCCGCGCTGCGCGTACGTGCCGCAGGTGCCGCGGCTCTTCAGCGACTCGCTGAAGGCGAACATCCTGCTCGGGCTCGGCGCGGACGAGGCGGCGGTCGGCACGGCGGTCCGCGCCGCGGTCCTGGAACAGGACGTCGCGGGTCTCACGCACGGGCTCGACACGCTGGTCGGCTCGCGCGGCGTGCGACTCTCGGGCGGTCAGGTGCAGCGCGCCGCCGCGGCGCGCGCGTTCGTGCGGCGCGCCGAGCTACTGGTCGTCGACGATCTCTCGAGCGCGCTTGACGTGGAAACGGAACGAACGCTGTGGGAGCGTCTGCTCGACGGACCCGAGTCGAGCGACCGCGCAACCACGATCCTCGCGGTGTCGCACCGCCGGCCCGCGCTGCGCCGCGCGGACCGGATCATCGTATTGAAGGACGGACGTCTCGAGGCGCAGGGGACGCTCGACGACCTGCTCGGGCGCTCTGACGAGATGCGCCAACTCTGGGAGCACGAGTCCGGTGAATCGTCGGCCTGAGCGAGGAGACTAGAGGCGTACTCGCCGACTCCAGCTGTCGGAGCGCCATAAGGCGAAGCTCATGAACACTACGAGGAGAAACACCGCAGCCGGAAGGGCAGACAACCCGGGACCGCCGAACCAATCCGGCAGGAGCCACCGAAGCAAAACGACAGCGACAAGCGCGGTAACGAGGCCGGCGATCCTCCGGCGCAGCGGAAAACGCAGCTCTTCCAGCACCGCGCCCAGCGCCGCGATTGGCCCGCGGTAGAAGCGCGGAAACCGCGCCCGCACGAACGGCGGGAACGCGGCCAGCGCGATGATCAGCACGCCGAGGAGCGCGAACGGCAGGTACCAGCCGTAGTCGATCAATTCGGCGAGGGATGAGGCTCGGGCGGGATCACCGCCCGAGCCTCGGGTCTACTCGAGACTCTGTCAAGGTCGCCGGTCGTGCGCCGACCCTACCAGGCGCACATATAGCACGAGTACGAGACGCAAGAGCTCCAGGGAAGCACCCAACATGAGAGGGAGCAGACCGCCCAGCACCACGACGGGCCGAAGGTGCGTGCGACCGAGCAGCCAAACAGGCAGCCGGCGTCGCCAGTAGCCGCCACCGGTGATCCAGCTTCGATAGCTCGATCTTTGTGTTCGCGCCGGAGCCGGGCACGACCATCGTCGACCTCCCCAGTACGGGCGCGGTCGGCACCGAAGCGAAGTGGAGGGAACTCGCGCGCGGGCACGACATTCACGTTGTTCCGCCCGACCTTCCGCTCGAACACGCTTGAGCCCGGATACCCGTCACGCGACCAGGATCGTGTCGTCGTGAGTTATCGCTCGGCGACGGATCTTGCGGCGATCCTGATCATCGAAATGGCCGCGACCAACTCCTTTGAGCCGGGCGAGGCGGTGAGCCTTCCGACGGGGGGCTGTCTACCGCCGGGACGCGGATCGTCAGCGACTCATCGTTCGGCGCGAGGGGACCCGCATCGAGCTCCAAGCCCCGCTCGGTGGAAATCGCGACGATCTGATGAACGCAGCCGTCTCACTGGTCGCCGTTCGCTAATCCGCGCGGCACCGCCTGGCCGGGGACACATGGGCTCGACACGCTGGTCGGCCCGCGGGGGCTCGGGCGCTCTGACGAGATGCGCCAACTCTGGGAGCATGCATCGGCCGCGTCTTCGGAGTAACCGGGAGGTCGCAGATGCCTGACGCCAAGCCGCGCTTCATCGACCCGCCGCAGCTGTTCCGCTCGCCGCGCTACACCAACGTCGTTGTCGCGAACGGATTCGCGTTCATCGCGGGCCAGACCGCGTTCGACCCGCAAGGCAACGTCGTCGGCGTTGGCGACTTCCGCGCGCAGGCGGAGCAGACGTATCGCAACCTGAAGGTGACGCTGGACGCCGTCGGTGCGGGTCCGGAGGACATCGTGAAGGTGACCAATTACGTTCTCGACCGCGCGAACCTGCCGCTGCTCGTCGAAGCGCGACGCGCGATCCTCGGCGACATGCGGCCCGCAAGCACAGCCGTCGTCGCGGGTCTCGCGCGCGCGGAGCTGCTCGTCGAGGTCGACGCGATCGTCGCGCTACCACGCGGCTAGGTGAGGCGATAAGCAGCTACCGCGGGAACATCTGGCGTCTCTTTGCAGTCCAGGCCCTGATCATGTTCATCCTCTGGGTACCGATCTGGGTCGTCTTCCTGCAGCGCAAGGGCCTGAACCTGACCGAGATCGGCCTGCTCGAGGCGGGCGCGTGGATCCTCACCGCGGCGCTCGAGGTGCCGACCGGAGCGATCGCGGACCGCTGGGGCCGCAAGGCGTCGATGGCGATAGGCGCATTCGCGTATGCGATGGCGATGTTCCTGATCCTCGCCGATGCGCTGTCGCCACTGTTCCTTCTCGGCTATGCGCTGTGGAACTCCTCGTCGGCGTTCGTGAGCGGCGCGGACTCGGCTCTGCTGTACGACAGTCTTCGTGCCGACGGCCGCGCGGCGGAGGCTGCCAAGCAGACGGGCCGGTACACCGCGATCCAGCAGGGCTCGCAGGGCATCGCATCGCTCGTAGGCGCGGCGCTCGCGACGGTCGACATCACGCTCTGTTTCACGCTCTGCGGCATCGGCGCTCTCGCGGCGAGCGCACTCGCGCTGACGATGAAAGAGCCACCACACACCGATGACGAGGGCGAGGTCCGTCTCGGTTACTGGAAGAACCTTCGTGTCGCCATCGGGATCGCCGCGCGCCGCCCGATCGTGCGGGCGCTGCTGCTCCTCAGCGCGATGATCCTGGTCGTGCCCCTGGTCGTGTACTACGCGCTGCTGCAGCCGTACGCACTCGTGGTCGGCCTGCCGCTCGCGTCGCTCGGCATCGTCGTCGTGGGCGTTCAGCTCACCAACGTCGTCGCGTCGTGGCTCGCGCACCGGACTCAGGGGCGCTTCGCGCTCACGGACGTCGTGACGGTGGGAGTCGTTGTGCTGCTCATGGCGAGCGCCGCGCTCGCCCTATTCCCGTCGATCCCGGCGGTCGCGCTGATGCTCGCGGTCGCGCTCGTGCCCGCGCTGTGCGGACCACTACTGACGGCGCGTCTCAACGATCTCATCCCCAGCGCGCAGCGCGCGACGATCTTGTCGCTGAGTGCATTGCTCTTCGAGCTCGGCCTCGCCGTCGCGATGCCGCTGCTGCTCGCCTCCGCCGACCGCCTCGGCGCGCCGGCAGCGATCGGTGTCGCGACGCTTGCGCTCGCGATCACCGTCCTGCCGTTCCTGTTCATCTGGCGCACCTCGGAACGGCCGGCGCCGGCAGCGTGATCAGACGCGCTTGAGGTACAACACCGCCGGGCCGGCCGCGGAGCGCGGAGGCGTGAGGCTCGTCTTCCCGCCTTTACCTCCGTCACTGCTCGTTCCTGACGGCGCGATAGAGAGTGACCGGGTCGCTTACGCCTTTGAGGGCAACGGGCCCGACCCGCTCGAAGCGCACGCCGGTCGGTGCGCCGCCCGCAACCGCCGTCTCACCCACGAGGACCTCCCCAGGCGCCGCCTCGGTCGCGATGCGCGCGGCGACATTCACTGCGAGGCCGTAGTAGTCGCCGTCGGTGTAGATCATCGGACCGGCATTCACGCCGACATGCGCCTGAGGAAGGCCGTGCGGTCCGACCTTCTCGACGAAGTCAAGGGCGCCGAGCACCGCGTTCTTCGGCTCTGGGAAAAGGAAATGGACCCCGTCGCCGAGCATCTTCACGACCTGGCCCTGCCGGCGATCGGCCACCTCCTGGATGAGCTCCGCGAACTGCAGCGCCATGCGAGCCGCGACCCGGTCCCCGATCTCTTCGGTCGTCTTCGTGTAGCCGGAGAGATCCGCGAAGACTACGGCCTGCGGATGCGGCATGGGCGTACGCTGAAGTCCCGCGCGCTGCAGCGCGGTTTCGACGTGGTCCCGTCGATGACCGATCGCGTACCGCTCGAAGTGGCGCCGGTGGAGCCAGGCCGCGAGCTGGTGCACGTAGGGAACGACCCGAACGCCGACCTGCGACAGCGCCGCGTCGAGGACCTGGTCGTCCGAGAGTCCCTGACGGCGGAAGGGCTCCTCCATGAGCTCGTGGAATGAGTGGACCTGGTGCTCGGCGACGCGGCGGGCGCTCTCGCCCCAGAGCCTCGCCGCGCGGAGGACCTCGCCCTCCCCCAGCCCGGCGCTGAGCATGACAGGGAGATCGGAGATGATGGCCACGTCCTCATCGCGGACACGCTCGTCGGGCTGCGGTCGTGGCAGGCCGAATCCGACGTACACGCGATCGAGCAGTTCGAAGGGGAACTCCAGCTCCGCGCACAGCTCGCGATACGTACGGTCGGAGCGTGGGGACGGAGGAGGAAAACGGTCAAGGTATCCAAGGGAGAGCGCGCCGCGCGAGAGCGCCTCGGCGATGCGCGCCGGTGGGACACCGGATGCCCTGAGCTCCTCGACGAGCTGCGCTCGCAGCGCGTCGCCCGCGCCGAAGGGAGCGTTCGGGTCCAATCCCGGCACGAGAATGCCGAGCTCGACGAGCTCACGAACGCGCTCCTCGGTCGTGTTCGCGAGCCGCGCGATCTCGACTTCGGTCAGGCCCACGTCATCACGCGCGTCGCCGGGTACGTTTCTCCCGGGCGGTGCTGGGCTCACCGATGCTCCGGAGCGCGCGGAAGGAGAGCTTTGGGCCGTGGAGTCTGTCGACTCTCGCGTTCGGCGCCGCTCGAAGTCCATCGATGAGCACATCGAGTTGACGCCGCGCGATCGCCTCGTCCACAGCGGGCGGCAAGTGTGCGAGCGAACGGCCCAGACGCACAAGCATCAGCCCGATGTCGCCGACGTCGATGTCGGAGCGCAGGGTGCCTTCCTCATGCGCCGTCGCGACGACGGTCCGCAGGACGCCGGCGGCCTCTTCACGCGCTCGTGCGATGTCGTCCTCGCCGTCCAGATCGGCGGCGAGCGCGGGAAACAGCGAGCCCGCGCGGAGCTCCAGCCCGCGATGCATGTATCGCACGAGCACGCCGAACGCGTCCGGCTCCTCGTCGCCGGCACGCTCGGTCTCCTCGATGAGGCGGGCCCACACGTCCAGGGCCACGGCGCGCTGAAGCGCGTGACGATCAACGAATCGGCGGCGCAGCGTCGCGATCGCGACTCCCGCGCGCTGCGCGATCTCATCGAGCGGAGTCCCGACGCCCTGATCGATGAAGGCGTCGCGCGCCGCGGTCAGAATGTGGTCGCGGTTGTGGCGAGCATCGGCGCGGAGTCCGGCCAAGGTTGCATTCTCCGCCTAGGTCGCTGGCCGCGTCGCGCGCTCCCAGACGAGCTACCCGCGGTCGCGCGGCGATGAGGCTCCGGATACGCGCGAGCTGCGCTCCAAGACGGGAATGCACCAGATCACACCCAGACCGATGGCGACCGAGATCGCAACGATCGAGCCGACGAGGTCCGGCCTGAAGACCATGAGCGCGAGGATGCCGACAAGGAGCGCGATGCGAAGACGGTTCGAGACCGGAAAGCGCCATTCGCGCAACGCGCGCTGCACGTCGGTCGATGCCGGCTGCGCGGCCGCGGCGCGGACGGCGTCCCTGAGTCGGATGCCGGACCACGCGCCCAGAACCCCGATGAGAACGACCGTGACCAGCGCGACGACCATCCACGGTTGCGGGCCGTCGACGGCCAGAAGGTAGAGACCGGTGAGGAGGGTGAGTCCCAGCGAACCCCCGCCGAGGGCGGGTAGAACGCGATAGACGTCGGCCCAGACCCTGATCTGCTCTGGAGAGCCGCGCCGCAGCCCGCGCACGAGCATGAATTCGAGGCCGTTCGCGAACGCGATCCCCAGGGCCGAGGATGTGAAAGAAGAGCGCGGTCGCGTGTGTGATGTCCATGAGGGAGGCGGCTGCAGGAACCAGACGACCGATGGACAACCGACACGTTGCCGGGATCGCGGCCGCTCAGTTGTAACGCTCTCGTTATAGGAAGTTGAAGAGCTGCGGCAGCCGCGCGAACTGACCCGAGACGAGCACCAGGCCCATGACGATGACGAGCGCGCCGCCGGCGAGGTTCAGCACGCGGATCCCGCGCGCGAGCGCGCGCGTGACGCGACGTGTACCACCGATGCCCGCCGCGATGATGAGGAACGGCACGCCGAGGCCGAGCGCGTACGCGAGGAGGAGCACCGCACCGGACGCGAGGTCCTCGTTGAGCAGCAGGTCGAGGATGAGCGCGAGGTACGGACCGACGCACGGCGTGAAGCCGATGCCGAACGCAAGGCCGATGAGGAACGAGCGCGGCAGTCCGGTCGCGTTGCCCTCGAGGCGCAGATCCAGCTCGCGCATGAGGAACGGGATGGTGATGAGGCCGACCATGTGCATGCCGAGAACGATGAGCAGGATCCCGCCGAGGCGCTGCAGCCAGTAGACGAGCTCGCCGGCGAGCGCGCCGACCAGCGCGATCGCGACCCAGAGCAGCGTGAACACGACACTGAAACCGAGGACGAACGCGAGCGCGTGCGCGACAGTGCGCGTGCGCTGCGTTCCCGCAAGCGCGGCCTCGCCGGCCATGTTCACCAGGAACGCGGGCACAAGCGGGAGGACGCAGGGCGAGAGGAACGACAGGATGCCCGCGCCGAATGCGATCGCGACGTTCACGCGGGTAGCCTAGGGGCGTAGGGGTCGCGCTTCGGTGTCGCTCTGTTCAGTAGGTCTACCCTTTCGGGGCCCCCTGGCGCACCATGTCCGCCCTCGGAGACCAGTGGGTGGAGACGGATGAGCCAGACCGCGGATCGCAGCAGCCAGCGCGACCAGGATGTGCCGCTGAGAGGCGGCGCGGTCAGCCCGCGGCGCCTTTTGGGGGCGCTGCGCGAGGTCACGCTCGCGGCGATGCACGCGCACACGCCGATGGAGGTTGCGCTCGTCGCCGCGACGCAGGTCTGTGGCCTGCTCGAATGCGACGAAGCCGTGGTGCGCTGGTGGAACGCGGAGCGCGCGAGCCTCGAGCTCCTCGCCGACACCCGTCCCGACCGCACCGGACGCGCGGGTGACCTCGCGAGCGGCGAAGGCGCGGTCGGCCTCGCGTTCTCGACCGCCGCGCCCGTGATCGTCGAGGACTATGCGCGCTGGGAACATCGAGTGTCGTCGTCGATCGCCGTGGGCAGCGGCGTGGCAGTCCCGCTGGTGCTCCACGACGCGCCGGTGGGGGCGCTCGCGATCTACTCGCGCGAGTCGCGCGGCTACAAGGACACGGATGTCCAGCTGCTGGCGCTGTTCGCGGACCAGGTCGCCCCGGTGTTCGAGGCGGCGCTCATGCGCATCGCCTCGCAGCGGGCGACGGAGCGCGCGGACGCGTCCGACCGCCAGCTGCGCGACATGCTCGACGCGGCCCTGGACGCTCACGTCGTGATGGACGCGGACGGGCGCATCACACGATGGAACGCGCAGGCCGAGGCGATGTTCGGGTGGCGCCACGACGAGATCGTCGGCAAGGTCCTGGCGGACACGCTCGTTCCCGCGGAGTTCCGCGACGCGCACCGCAAGGGACTCGCCAGGTACCTGAAGACCGGCGAGGGCCCGATGCTGCGTCGTCGCGTCGAGCTCCAGGCGCTGAGGAAGAACGGCATCACGTTCCCCGTCGAGCTGACCGTCGCGCCAATTGGCACGGCCGACGGGCCGGCGTTCAGCGCCTTCCTCCGCGACATCAGCGAGCGCCGTCAGGTCGAGCAACAGCTGCGACGTCTAGCGATGCACGATGCGCTCACCGGTCTACCGAACCGCCTTCTCCTCTATGACCGCGCCGAGCAGTCGTTCGTGCTCGCGAAACGCACGAAGTCGTCCGTCGCGCTGCTCCTCATGGACCTGGACGGCTTCAAAGACATCAACGACGCCTACGGGCATCACGTCGGCGACATCCTCCTACAGGAGGTGTCGATACGCCTGCGAGACGGACTGCGCGAGTCCGACACCGTGGCGCGGCTCGGTGGCGACGAGTTCGCGGTCCTGCTTCCGGACACCGACCTCGCGGGCGCGTTCGCAGCGGCGAAGACCTTGCGCGCGTCGCTCGGTGCTCCGCTCACCATCGAGGGTGTGCGGATGCCCGTCGGGTCGAGCATCGGCATCGCGCTCTTCCCGGATCACGGAGACGACCCGTTGACGCTGCTGCGCCGCGCGGACATCGCGATGTACGCCGCGAAGCGACACGGCACGGGCGTCGCGCTCTACGAGGAGGGCAGCGACCTGGAAGGCGCGGCTCGCCTTGGCCTTGCATCGGACCTGCGTGAGGCGCTCGATCGCGGCGACCTTCACCTTCATTACCAGCCGGTGATCGATCTCGCCACGAAGCGCGTGGCCATGATGGAGGCGCTCGCGCGCTGGGATCATCCGCGGCTCGGGCTCGTCTCGCCGACCGAGTTCATCCCGCTCGCAGAGCGTTCCGGCGTCATGCCGCAGCTCTCGTCGTGGGCGCTCAAGACCGCGCTCGGGAAGGCGCGCGATTGGCAGACACGCGACATCGCGATCGCCGTCAACATGGCCGTCTCCGATCTCTCGGATACCACCTTCCCCGACCGTGTGCGCGCGGCGGTGGTGGAGGCCGGCCTGCCGCCGGCTGTGCTGCACCTCGAGGTCACGGAGAGCGGCGTGATGAGCGAGCCCGAGCGGATCCTCACCTGTCTCGAGCGCCTGCGCGACATCGGCGTGCAGCTGGCGATCGACGACTTTGGGACCGGTTCGTCGTCGCTGGCGTACCTGCACCGGTTGCCGATCCAGGCGTGCAAGATCGACCGTTCGTTCATCCGCCGGTTGACCTCCGAAGCGTCGAGCGTCGCGATCGTGCGTGCCACCATCGAGCTCGCGCACGCGCTCGAGCTCCGTGTGATCGCCGAGGGCGTCGAGGACGCCGCGACCCTCGAGGTCCTGCGGGGCATGGGGTGCGATCTCGCGCAGGGCTACTTCATTTCCGAGCCCATCCCCGACCACGCCACCGAGGCCTGGCTGGTAGGGTCATCCTGGGTGGGCGCCCGCACGTAATCGAGCAGCTATCGCTGCTCTCATCTGCATGGCGTGTGGGCTTCGCCCACGCCGCAGTAGAGGGACTTGCCCTCGTCCTCCTGATGACGTCTTGCGGCGGCGGCGCGAGCCCGACCGCGCCCACAGCGGCGTTGACCAGCGCGCCGGCCGCGGCGACCGCCACTCCCGCGCCGACGCCGAGCGCGTCACCCACGCCGTCGCCGGCCGTGGCGCTGATCGAGATGGGCGACAACTTCTTCGACCCAGCGCAGCTCACGGTGAAGGTCGGCACGACGGTGACCTGGAAGGTCGTCGGTCAGTCGACACACGACCTCGCCGCACGAGACGGATCGTTCGTCGACCGCACGATGTCCTTCGGACAGACCTTCTCGTTCACCTTCACCAAAGCCGGCCGCTACGCCTACGTGTGCATGCAGCACGAGGGCGACGGGATGGTCGGCGAGGTCACGGTCATCGACTAGAGCGCTACCCGATCGCCTCCGCCAGATCCGCGATGAGGTCGTGCACGGTCTCGATGCCGACCGACAGGCGGACGAGCCCGGCGGGCGGCGCGAGCTTCGTCCCGCGCACGGAGCCGTGCGTCATCGCGAGCGGGACCTCGATCAGCGACTCGACCCCACCCAGCGATTCCGCGAGCGCGAAGATCTTGGTCCGCCCCGCCATGCGGGTGGCTGCGGCCTCGCCGGCCTTGAGCTCGAACGACAGCATCCCTCCGAACGCGCGCATCTGGCGCTTCGCGATGTCGTGCTGGGGATGCGCCCGCAGCCCCGGGTAGTTCACGCTCGAGACCTTGGGGTGCTCCGTGAGCCATTCCGCCACCGCCTGACCGTTCGCGGAATGGCGCTCCATCCGCACCGCGAGCGTCTTCGCGCCGCGGAGGACGAGCCAGGCGTCGAGCGGCCCGGGCACGCCGCCGACTGCGTTCTGCAGGAACGCGAGACGCGCCCGGAGCTCCGGATCGTTGCCGATGATCGCGCCGCCTACGACGTCGGAGTGCCCACCGATGTACTTCGTCGTCGAGTGGAGCACCAGATCCGCGCCGTGCGCGAGCGGGTTTTGCAGGTAGGGGCTCGCGAACGTGTTGTCGACGGCCGCCAGCGCCTTTCCCTTGTGTGCGATCTCGGCCAGGGCACGGATGTCGACCACCTTGAGCATCGGGTTCGTTGGCGACTCGATCCAGACCAAACGGGTGTTCTTGCGCAGCGCCTTACGCACCGCGCCCAGCTGGCGCATGTCGACCGCCGTCGTCGCGATGCCGAGCTGCTCGAAGACGCGCACGAAGAGCCGATAGGTCCCGCCGTAGACATCGTCGCCCATGACGACGTGGTCGTCGGCCTTCAACAGGTGGGCGATGGCATCGGTCGCCGCCATGCCCGAGCCGAACGCGAGCGCCCAGCGCCCGTCCTCCAGCGCGGCTAGACACGTCTCGAGCGCCGTCCGGGTCGGGTTCCCGGTCCGTGCGTACTCGTAACCCTTGTTCTTCCCGACCGCGACCTGCGCGAAGGTCGAGGTCTGGAAGATCGGCACCGTCACCGCGCCGGTGAGCCCCTCAGGTTCTTGGCCGGCGTGGATGGCGAGGGTATCGAAACCGGGCTTGCGCTTCCGCGTCGGCACGCGTTTCAGTATGCGGCGTAGCGTGTGCTTGTGAGGGACGCGGCGGACCGACGTCGACGCGTGCTGGTCGTCGAAGACGACAGCGACATCGCGTCGCTGCTATCCGAGATCCTCGAGACCGAAGGCTACGCGCCGGTCGCGGTCAGCGACAACACCGACATCGACGATCGGCTCGATCCGCGTCCGGACCTCGTCGTGCTCGACCTGCGTCTCAGCCGTGGTAGCGCGGAGCAGATCCTCTCCTCGCTCCGCGCGCGCGGGATGGGCGATGTGCCGGTGCTCCTGCTCAGTGCGGCCGGCGACCTTCCGGAGCGCGCGCGTACGCTTGGCGTGAGTGCGTATCTGGCGAAGCCCTTCGAGCTCGAGGAGCTGCTCGTCATCGTGCGCGGCCTTGCGTGACGAGGCCCCGTTAGCTCGCCGTTACACGAGGGCGCGCCTGGCACGTCGGCGGCAGGAGTGATCAGTGGCGCGCCGCTTGCTTCGTCGCAGGACGTGATCGTGCGTCGCCCGCGCGAAACGGAAGCAGTCGCGTCGCTCCCGACGCGGCATGGCGACCTGCAGATCCATGTCTTCCGCCTCGGTGACACGACCGAGGTCATCGCCCTCGTGCACGGCGAGATCGCGGGCGACGAGCCCGTACTCGTGCGGCTTCATTCCGAGTGCCTCACGGGCGAGGCGCTCGGCTCGCTGCGCTGCGACTGCGGCGAGCAGCTGGAAGCGGGACTCGAGCATGTCGGACGCGCCGAGCGTGGGGTGCTGCTCTACCTGCGCCACGAGGGACGCGGCATCGGACTCTTCGACAAGATCCGCGCCTACGCGCTCCAGGACGGCGGCCTCGACACCGTCGATGCGAACGTTGCGCTTGGTCTGCCGATCGATGGACGCGACTACGCCGCGGCTGCGGAGGTCCTCAGTAAGCTCGGCGTTCGGCGTGCGCGCTTGATGACGAACAATCCCGCGAAGCTCGAGGCCCTCGAAGCGCACGGGATCGAGGTCGTCGAGCGGGTGCCGATCAAGGCGCTCCCCAACGCCGTCAACCTGACCTACCTGCGCACCAAAGAGAGCCGAATGGGCCACCTGCTCGATGGTGCGCCGTTCGTGTCGTCGGCCCCCAGCAGGAATGGACACCACACTCGTCCCGCCGTGACCGTGCACTACGCCCAGACGATCGACGGACGCATCGCGGCGCGCACTGGTGACGCACACTGGGTCAGCGGCGAGTCGTCGCTGCGGCTCGCGCACGAGCTTCGGGCGGCGCACGATGCCGTGATGGTCGGCATCGGCACGGTGCTCGCCGACGATCCTCGCCTCACCGTGCGTCTCGCCCCGGGCCGCTCGCCGATCCGCGTGATCGTGGACAGCACGCTTCGCGTTCCGATCGCGGCAAACGTCCTCGCCGATCGGACGGCTCGCACGATCATCGCGACCACGCCCACGGCATCGCAGGAGCGCGCACGCGCGATACGCGAGGCTGGTGGTGAGATCCTGCGTGCGCGCGCTGACGAGAACGGCGCCGTCGACCTCGCGGACCTGCTGCGGCGGCTCCGTGCGATCGGCATCGGCTCGCTCCTCATCGAGGGTGGCCGCGGGATCATCACCTCCGCGCTGCGCGAACACCTCGTTGACCGCCTCACGGTGTGCATCGCGCCGAAGGTCATCGGCGAGGGCATCGCTGCCGTCGGCGACCTCCACATCGACTACCTGCGCGAGGCGCTCACCTTTTCGAGCGCACGTTTCGTGACGTGCGGTGAGGACCTCATCTTCTACGGCGAACCACAGTGGGAGGCGGCGCGGCAGAGCGCGTGATGACCGCGAGCGTCTGGTTCCCTCGCGCGCGTGAGGTCGAGATCCGCGACGAGACCGTTGGCCGGCCGGGCGCTGGCGAGGTCCGCATCCACGCCATCGCCTCGGGCTTGTCGCACGGCACCGAGATGCTCGTGTTCCGTGGCGAGGTCCCCGCGGACCTTGCCCTCGACCTCCCAACGCTCGCCGGCAGCTATGCCTTTCCGATCAAGTTCGGCTACGCCAGCGTGGGCCGCGTCGTCGAGACGGGCGCGGGCGTGACCGAGCTCGCGCCGGGCGATCACGTGTTCGTGCATCACCCGCATCAGCAGGAGTACGTGGTCCGCGCGGCGGCGGTGTTACGGCTTCCGAAACGCCTGGCACCTGAGCTCGGCGTGTTCCTCGCGAACTGCGAAACTGCGCTGAACGTCGTCCTCGATGCGCACCCGCACTTCGGCGACGAGGTCGCGGTGATCGGCCAAGGAGTGGTCGGCCTGCTCGTGACGCAGCTGTTAGAGCGAGGCGGCGCGCGCGTCACCGCGGTCGAGCCGATCGCCGTCCGTCGCGAGCTCGCGCTGCGCTGCGGCGCTGACGACGCGGTCACGCCCGAGGCGGCGCTGGCGCGGATCGCCACGCGTACGAATGGCCGCGGCGCGGATGTGGTGATCGAGGCGAGCGGGAACGGACGCGCACTCCAGCTCGCGATCGACGCGGCCGCGTTCCAGGCCTCCGTCGTCGTGTGCTCGTGGTATGGCACCAAGCCGGTGAGCCTCGACCTCGGTTCGCGCTTCCATCGCCGGCGCTTGCGCCTCGTCAGCTCGCAGGTCTCGCAGCTCGATCCGGCCCTCGCGCCGCGGTGGGATCGTCGGCGGCGGCTCGACACCGCGCTCGCGCTGCTCGAGGAGCTCGTCCTCGGCCCACTCATCACGCACCGCATCCCGTTCGCGCGCGCGGCGGAGGCGTACGAGCTCGTGGACCAGCGCCCGGAGGAGACCGTGCAGGTGATCCTCACCTACGACTAAGCCTGCGGTATTGCTCGTCAGCGGCGACGTCGCGCGCCGGACGGGCGGCAACCTCTATGACCTGCGCATGGTGCACGCGTGCCGGCGCGCAGGTGTCCCGCTCCGGATCGTGGCCGTCGGATCGACTGCGCGGGCGCGCTCCGAGCTCCGGCGTCTTCGGCCGGGCGTCATCGTGATCGACAGCATCGCGATCAGCATCGCCGCGCCGCTGATCGGGTGGGTTCGGCGCGAGTTCGGTTCTCGCGTCATCGTGCTGATGCACATGCCGACGCGCGCACGCGGGACGCGCGCTCTATTGCGCGCCGCCGACCGCGTCGTCGCCGTGAGCCCCGACCTCGCGCGCACGCTCGCGCGGGCGGGCGTACCCCGATCGCGCATCTCGGTGATCTCGCCTGGATCCGACGGGATCCCCCGTGTCGCGCGACGAGCGCGCGGAGGGCGCGCCGATGTCTTGCGGGTCCTCGCGGTCGCCAACTGGTCGCCGACGAAGGGCATCGCGACGCTGGTGGCGGCGGCCGCGCGGGTGCCGGGCATCCGTCTCGATCTCGTCGGCGACGTCGGCCACGGCGCGTACCGCGACGCAGTCCGCGAACGGATCAGGTCGCGGCGCCTCGGCGACCGCATCGTCGTGCACGGCGCAATTGCTGAGCGTGCGCTCGCGCGGCGCTACGCGGAGGCGGACGTTTTCGCGCTACCGACGGAGCGCGAGGGCTACGGGATCGTCTTCGCGGAGGCGCTCGTACACGGCCTGCCGATCATCGCAGCGGATATCGCGACGGTGCGCGCGATCGTCGGCGATGCGGGACTCTTCGTGCCTCCCCGGCGCGTCCGACCCCTCGCGACTGCGCTGCGGCTCATGACCGACGCCTGGCTCAGGGGCAGACTCGCGAGGAACGCGCGGGTCAGGGCGCGCAGCTTTCCGCGGTGGACCACCAGCGGTGCTCGGTTCGTTGCTCTGGTCACGAACGAAGTACGGGCGGTCATTTCCAGATCGTGATACCACCGTCTCCGCCCACATTCCTTGCTCCGAGGTGATCGATAGATGACCGCGGCTTTCACGCTTGGCGATGCAAACGGATTCGGACCAAACGGTCATGACCGCATGAAACCGAGGAGGAAACTCGCCCGTCGCGCCCCGGCGCGCACGCTACCGCGCCGGGCGATCGGTCAGGCTGAGGTCGTCGCGCTAGTCGGGAACAGGATGCGGGCGGCCATTGCCGGCCGTTGAACGCAGCGTCTCGACGGCTGTGGGATCAATACGCGTCCACTGATGCTCGTCGTTAGCTCCGCCCGGGCAGTACGCCCACGCCTTTTGCTCGACCGTGATCGAAGGATCGCTCCGGTGCTCGTGCGCCGCCGTGCAGACGAACTCGATCAGAGCAGCCATCGCATCAACCCCCCGTGCCCCCGTGACTCCGTGCTCGTAATGTTCGACCAGAGCGAACGTGATTGCTTTACGTCGCGTAATGCGTCACACGTCCCGGATCGCCGAAGTTGCGCGGCGCGCTAAGTACGGCGGGCCGTGCTCGGATCGGCGCTCTCGCCCCGGCGCCAGACGTGGGCGTCCGGTGCCAGCCGGGTGAGCGCAGTGCTTCGATCGCGGCGGGGTCGATGCGCGTCCATTGGTGCGCAGAGATCGCTCCACACGAGCAATACGCCCACGAACCCTGCTCCAGCGTGACCGATGGTTCCTCCCGACGATCGTGCTTTGCCGTTGCAGACGTATTCGATCAGCGCAGCCATCCCCGAATACCTCCCGAAACGAGTAGTGGCCTTCTGACGGCGGCAGATTTTCGCAAAATCCCGCCGAGCGCTCAAGTAGTTGCGGCGGCGCGAAAATTTACGATGCGTAATGAATTCGGGCCTAAAAACGACCCGGGGTTACTAGCGAGCGCGCCGCCTCTGGTGCGCGACGAACTCGAGAAGATCGGCCTTGGTGATGATCGAGACCGGCCGGTCGTCTGAGGCGGCGAGCA
>WNGA01002670.1_pt1 | contig 38715 bp, 29 predicted proteins | sample 5400061 | NCBI WGS metagenome assembly WNGA01 (sample SAMN13153366, study PRJNA577476) | soil metagenome | isolation source: 100 cm soil or saprolite under grassland replicate 2 | place: USA:California | collected 2016-06-15
AACAACGAAATTCAGGTGAAAACTTTGTCGCGACGCGCGATGTTGCTGAAGACCGCCGGCGGCCTCGGGGCGGCTTCACTTGTCGCGTTATCAGATTCAAGTCACGCCAACCCGCTCTGGCAAGAGGCTTCGGGCGCGAAGCTCAAAGGCAGATTGAAGCAATCGGCTTGCCGCTGGTGCTATCGCGACATCCCGCTGGAAAATTTGGCGAAAGCCGGGGCGGAAATTGGGCTGAAAGGCATTGACCTGCTCAACGACCCGAACGATTGGCCGGTGGTCAAAAAGTACGGGTTGATTCCGACGATGGTTTCGGGCGCGGGCACAATCCCCGACGCATGCAACCGCAAAGACCTTCACGACAAGCTAGAAAAAGAGTTCCAGACGAACATCCCGCGCGCCGCTGAAAACGGCATTCCGAACGTCATCACCTTCTCCGGCAACCGCAAGGGAATGTCTGACGGCGAGGGGTTGGAGAACACCGTCGCGATTCTGAATCGCGTTAAAGGCGTCGCCGAAAAACACAACGTCACGATCTGCATTGAGTTGCTCAACAGCAAAGTGAATCACAAGGATTACATGTTCGACCACACCGCGTGGGGCGTCGAAGTGATCAAGCGAGTAAATTCGCCGCGCGTGAAGATTCTCTACGACATCTACCACGCGCAGATCATGGAAGGCGACATCATCCGAACCATCAGCGAGAACATTCAGCACATCGCGCACTTCCACACCGGCGGCAATCCTGGACGCAATGAAATTGACGACACGCAGGAACTGAATTGGCGGGCGATTGCGAAGACGATCGCCGACCTGAATTTTCAGGGTTACGTCGCGCACGAGTTCGTGCCGAAGCGCGACCCGCTGACTTCGCTGCGAGAGGCGGTGTTGTTGTGCGATGTTTAATATGCCGGTTTTCAAATGTATGAAGATTATTAGCCGCAGAGCCACAGAGCCACAGAGACAGGGAGAGTGGGACAAGGAGAAGTGGGGACAAGGAGACAAGGAGAGAAGTAGAAAAACATCTTGTCTCCTTATCCTCCCTTCTCCTTGCCCCCCCTTTCTTCATATCTCTGTGGCTCTGTGGCTCTGTGGCTATTCATCCATATGAAAGCCGCAGCTTGCCGCGCAGGATGATGAAGCCTTCGCCTTTGTGTTTGTCTTCGTGGCGATGCGGTCGAACATAGGTTCCGACGGCAAGGGCATTGAGCATTCGGTGCGCGTGCTCCCAGGCCCCGTCGTGCAAACAGAAAATCGCGCGGCGGCGCGATGACAGGCGCGCCAGCCGCAGCAGCTCATCAAGCAATGCCGAATCAATTGTTTGAACCGGTCTTTGTTCCATCATAATGCAGCCTACCTCAGCGCCAGATCGACCAGGACGCCATCGGCCGGCTTGGTCGACACGCCCGCCCTGGCGCGCGGCTGGCCGTTGACCGCCGTGAACTTGAAGATCTTCACGAAGGCGCCCACCACGAGGCCCACTTCCAGGAGTCCCAGAAACTTTCCGGGGCAGACCCGCGGCCCGTATCCGAACCCGAAGTGCAGGATCTCTCTTGGCGAGCGGCCGTGCCTGGCAAGAACCTCCCATCGCTCCGGCGCAAAAGCGTCCGCCGGATAGCCTGTCAGCGTTTCCCCCCAGAAATCTTCACACCGGTTCGCATGCCATACGTCCAGTATGACGTGAGTCCCCTGTGGAATGAACATTCTTCGGCCATCGGCCGTCTCGACCCAGGTGTCGACAGTCGCCCTGCGCGGGAGGAAGTACAACGATGGCGTCAGCCGCAGGGTTTCTTCCAGCGCCCGATTGAGAGTCACGGCCTTTGACAGGTTGTCGGGATCGTAGACATCCATGCTCTCCACTTCCTCGTAGATTCGATCCTGGATGTGAGGCGCGCGCGACAAATGCGACAGGGTCCAGCTCGCGAATGAGGTCGTGGCCTCCAGCGCCCCGGCGAGGAACACGCGGATATTGCTGCGCAGAGCCTCATCGGTGGCGTCGGACTTGAACTGCGCCCATAAACCGAGACCGTCCCGTCGCCCGGCAAGCGCTATATCGGTCAGTGTTTCGAAATCTGCCCGCGCCGCCGTCAGCCAGGCGTTGGCGCCGGACAGGAGCCGGAAAGGCGCTCGAAGCGCGCGCCCTATCGTGTCCCGAACCATGTAATCGATGAGGCCTGAGAGCGCCGGAACGAACCGATCACGAAGTCTCTCGTATGACACCGATCCGCCGAAGAAGTTGTTCACCAGCATCTCGAGCATCACGACGCTGATCTCGGGCTCGAGCGCAAGTCGCGTAACCCGTTCACCGATCGCCTCCTGCCGCGCCCGAAGCGCCTCAAGGCGTTCTGCGACAGTCTTACGGAAGGTCCGCTCGAATTCATGAAACTTCTCCGGCTGAAAAAGGCTCGAGTGGTTGAACGGCGGCGCTGCGAGTTTCTTCTGGCGCCGCCACAAGGGGCCGTTTGCATACAGCAACGAATCTTCGCCCGTTGCCCGCGCGATTCCCGCCGTCGGAGCCGTATCGCGATCGAAATGACCAGGCTTGTCGCTGGTGGCAGACAGCACGGCGCGGATGAACGCGGGCTCGCGCGTGACCAGTATGTGCGACATCCCGGGCACATCGAGGTAGCGGTTATGTTTCCCAGATCCAGTCTCCTGCCCCGCGCCGCAGAAGAAAGTATCGAGAATCCTTATCGGCTCACGGTAATTCCACAAATGGGGAAACGGGAGCGACGGTCGTCCGAATCCGATCAGACGGATCCGCGTCGGCAGGCAATCCCCGTCAAACGGGTTCACTCCTTTGATCTGTCGCAGGAGGCGTAGCAACCGCCTTCGGAACGGCGCCCAAGCCCGGTACTTGCCCACGACACCCTTCCAGTCCTTCCTCATGCCGCCACCGCCTCTACAATATTCCCGATATTGCTGACTCCTTCCTCGCGGCTGAAATAAGCGCTTAACATGGAATTTTCCTCCATTGAATATGATTGCAATCTGCAAAAGAAACTGCGATTTGACGCACACTATAGTCGATAATGAAAGCCGCGCTATTAAGCCTGCCATTGCTTCAACCGTTCGACCAGTTCCAGCATCTCGCGGCGTTTCTTCTCGAACAGGGCGAAGGAGATGATGATCAGCACGCCGAAAGCGATTCCGACCACGGGCCAAAACCCGCCCCATTTCAGGTTAACCGACGCCGTCCAGATTATCGCCAACAACGACAGCAGCAGGAACGATGTGCCCAGAAAGAGGAATGCGCGAATTCGCAGCGCCAGCCCAGCGAGCACGCCGATCACAGACAGAACGAGCAATATCATCGTCAGCCAGGGCGATTCGCTCACTCCGTTGATGAAGATGTCCGAAGTCGAAGAGACGTATATCATCATCAACGTCGCGTAGCGAATCATCGTCATCTGGTCCTTCGTCAACTGGTCGCGGTTGATATGGCCGGCGGCCAGCACGGAGAGCGAAACCGGGATGAGCCATAACTGCGGGTGCTGATAAAAGCCGTAGCCCTCGACTCCGTCGAGCAATTTCCACAGCCCGCCGTTGCCGGCGAACACCGCCAGAATTCCGAACCCGAACGAGCGCCGCATCACCGAAAGCGCGCCGTAAAACAGCCCCACCAGGAACAACAGGCCCGAGTAAGAGACCTGCGAAGGCTCCAACCAGAAACCGAACACCGGCAAGATCGGCAACAGAATGCCAGTGCGCTCCAGCGGCTCGGCCAGCACCAGTCTTCCCCGCCTGCGGAAAAGCTCGCTAAGCCCCACGCCCGTGAAGGCCAGCAGCATCACGACCAGAGGCCACCAGGTCAAAAAGAATCCGCCGAAGAACCACGGAATCGTTACCCGCGCGTGCAGCATCGTCACCACAGTCAAAGCCTCGGCGCCATACACGTAGTTCATTCTCCCCCGCTCGCTGAGATTGAAAGGATCGCGCCCCGGCGACAGGGCGAACGCTATGCAGGCGAGGAAGAGCGAGACCAAAGCAGCAAAAACCGCGATCACAACCCACCACGGCGCGCCCGCCATTTTGTCCGAAGCGTAATTCGACGCCTCGGCGCTGAGTATGGCGACCAACGCAAGAAACCCGATGGCGCCGATGATCGGCAGTTGCGCCTTCACCCCGCGTCGCCATTCGTTCTCATCGGCCAGATTGCGGCTGATGATAAATCTATACCCGATCAGAATCGTTCCGGCTACGACCATCACCACCGCCAGGCGATTGATCCCTTGCAATTCCGGTCCGGGTTGCGGCGCCAACCACGCCCAACCCCACAATATAGCGCTCAAAAGTGACATCCAGGTGATGGTACCGATGGGACTGTTGGGATTGATGGGACTGATGGGACTTATAGGACTTATAGGACCTTTAGGACTTAGGGTACTGATGGGACTTATTGGCGCTACATCCGGTTGGCTTTCGTTATCAGACGCTTGTTGCGCCACGGAGTCATATTGACCGATGGAGATGGAGATGTATTGCTCATTCGCATTCTGATCCGCAGTTCCCGTTATCAGATGCTGGTTTTGCGCCTCATTGCTCTTCCCCGTTATCAGACTTTGGTTACGCGAGGCGCTTGCCAATAATGCCATCGAAATCGGAATGGCAAACGAGGCGGTGGCCGCGACCAATCGTTGCATCAATGACCCGAAGCTCAGGATGACGACGAATGTGATTGCGTAGGCGGCGACGCCGAGCAACAGGTTCATCGCGTTAAGCCATGAGGAGAAGCGAGCGAGGTCGTCGACGCTCAACGGCATGCGCAGTCGGGCGGCGAGGCGCGCCAACGATTCGCGCCTGCGAAACAAAGCGCTCGTCGCTAAAGCGTAGAGCGAGAGTATGACGACCAGGTTGACCAGCAATCTCTCATAGCCGGGATTGAAAGAGCGTAAGGCCATGGCGGCGACGATCAATCCGGCGATGTGCAATCCGCGCAAGGCGTGCGCGGGGCGCTCGTCCCACAGGCACGCCGCGAAGAGCGTGACGACCGATGCCAGCGCGAACCAATCGAACAAAGCCTCGCCAATTAATTGACTGCTCCCAAAGGCGTGCGTCGACCATTGGAAAAGCATTGCGAGGCTCACCAATCCGAGCGAAATTCGCGCAGCCACTCGATGGAACGGCGTGATCGATTGCGCTCCGTTCTGTCGCAACAGCTTCAAATCGATCGCCAGCCAGGCGATCGAGGGCAGGGCCAGAACGATGGCGTTCAAGGACACCACACCTGGCGTGTAGATGTAGTCCAAGCTGAAGAGACGGGATAGTTCGAGGTCAAACTGTAAATAAACTCTCGTCGCGGCATAGTTGAGGATCGGGGCGGCAAGGTAGATGTAACCGCGCCTGCGGCTCGCCAGGCTCAGTCCGGCCAACAAGAGGCAGGTCGAAATCGAAAAGCCGACAGTCCACCACGGCTCTCCGGAAGAAGAGACTCCGCGCAAGATCATCGCAACAATCGCCAACGCCGACGCCGTGACCCATTTTTCCAGGGAGCGTTGATCGACAATCTGCGCGACCGGCGTCATCATCCGGACGGGCCGGCGTAAGGCCAGCATCAGCCATGCCGACGCGTTGAGCGCCAGCCCAAGCGTATGAGACGCGGCCCAGCCGCCGGCCCAGAGCCGGCTCATCAGGCAGCTCAACAGCGATCCGATAGCGATCAGGCCGACGCCGAGATGCTCCGCGCGCAAACGATCTGGCTTTATTTCGTGAAGCCATGCGTAAGCGAGCATAGGCAGCGCCACAGCCAGAAGGCCTGTCAGGCCGCCGAAAGAATTGGCCAGCGCGCTTTTTATCAGCGGATCAATAAAGAGGCGGGTGTCGGCCACAGCCAGCAAAGACAACGACAGGAAGAGCGCCAGGCCAGTCTGAGTTTTGAGAAAGGCCACTGACCGATGCCATGCCGAACCTGACGCGGTCTGGCGGCGATGAAACCAGATCCAGACGAGCGAGCAGATCGAGGTTGCGATGATGTTCAATTGCGCGACCGTGTAGGCGTCTGTGCGTTCAATACCCCAGACCCGCGCAGAGGCCCACAGCAAATAGCCGAAAGTCGCCGACAGGTTTACCATCAATCCCGCCGCGCAGGCGTATACAGCAGAGCGCTCACGGAAGGCGTGAGCGGCGAATGAAAGCCCGACGAGCGACAAAGGCGCGACCAGTCCGACGATCATGCCCGATCGCCCAGGCCAAAACTCCGACGCGTCGATTAAGGCAATCCCCTTGAAGAAAGCCAGCGATGAGAAGGTCAGAACAGGCGCGACGAACAACACGAATGACGACTCTCGCAACGCCGCCGGCAACCCTTTCGACCTCTCTTCCATCTGCGGCCAGCCGAATCGTTTAAAGCCCCGCGCTAAGTGATTTCGGGCTACGATCAAGGACGACACGGCGGCGAACGCGACGGCTGACGCCCAGCGGTAGACCGCCGGCGTCAATCGGGCGTCCCCCCACCTTCCTGCGATCAGCAGACATGCGCAGGCCAATAAAATCAGCATCGCCAGGGCCACGCGCTTTTCAAATCGCTCCCACAATCCGGCGATGAAGACCAGCGACAGCGACAGCAGCAGCGACCACGAGCCCGCGCCGAGCGCCGTCGCGGCGAAATCCCGGCTCTCGGTCGATAGCGCCCATCCGGGGCTAAGCGCCTCGATCATTCCGACGTGAACGCCGTACAGGCTGAGCGACGCGAGGAAGCCCAACAACAGCAGCGTGACGATGCGGTCGACGCCGGGCCATCCTGGATAAAGCAACTTCACCGCGGCGGCGGGATCGAATAAGCGAGAAGGCTCTTCCCCCTCGTCTTTCTTGGATTCGGCGACGCTCGCAACGACGCCGAATCTCTTGAGCGCAAGCCGCGCGGCGATCCAGGCCAGGTTCAACATCGCCAGCGCGACGGCCTGCGCCTGTATCGTCCTCAGGTCGCCGACGAACGAATGCGGCGATTCATGGCGGAACAGAGCGGCGATTCCGAACACAACTGACGAGGCCAACGCCAGTTGGAATGCGGCGAACAATACTGGCGAGCGCCTCAACCAGGCGATCACTAACCAGATCGCCGCCAGCCACAGCATCCGCGTGGAAATCTGCCCCGTGGTCATCCAACCATGGAAGATCAAGAACGGCGCCACGGCCACCGAGGCGATCAACGCCGATGAGGCGCATGGCCGGGCAAAGAGCCTTCGCGCTCGCTCGCTCTTTAGGCTCGCGATCAACGCCGCGACGGTCGCGACATTCGCGAAGATGAGCGCCGACAATCTCACCGGATGATATGGCGCGAGCGCGTCCCCGAATTTGAAAGCCAGCGTCTGCGTGATGGCCAACAATGACAAAGCGCTCCCGATCCAAGCGGCGTCGACTACTTCTCTCCGCCAGGCGATGACGAACGCCGCAAGGGCGTAAAAAACGTAGACCGGCGCGGCGTGATGCGGGTCTCCGGCGCGCCCGAAGCCATGCGCCGTGATGAGCGCAAGGCCGAACGCCCCGACGACTATGGCCCCGGCTCCGTAGATGCGCGATTCGATCTTTCGTTTTATCTTCAACGACCACTCCGACGCGGCCAGCAAGAACGCGAAGAGCAAGGCGAGCGCGTCCCCGCTCTCCTTCGAGACGAGACTCGCGGCCAGTAGGCGGCCGTCTTCGCTCCACAGGTGGACATTCCCGCTTAAGAGATTCGCCGCGGTCATAGCGGCTAGAGAGAGGTGTGCAATCGCGCTCGCGTGAGCGAGCCTGAGATCATATCGCAGCGCCTGCCTGGAACTTGCCAACGCCATTGCCAGAGAGACGGCGCAATTGATCAAGGCCGTGATGACTACGGCGACCGGGTTCGGCCATGCGAAGATGAGCGCGGCCAGCAAGATCAGCGAGCCTACGAGGCTGACGCTAGTAGCGGCGGTCCGGGTCTTGCCGGATTGGCTATCTGCGGGCCATTGCAGCAACGCGACCCCGGTAGCAATAGCCGGGATTCCGAAGACGCTGACGAGCGGCGCAAATTGCCGCAGCGTCTGCGAGAAGTGACCGGGGTTGATGAAGAGCAGCCCCAGCGGCAGCAGAGTCGAGAATGAAGCGATGCCGAGATGAGTGAATAATTGGTCGGCGCGGCTCTCGTCGCTTTCAGCTTGCTTTAGCCGTCCGGCCTGATCGCGCAATATTACGCCGCAACTCACGCAGTGACAGAGTAGCGGCGCGACGCCGAGCAGGGCCGCCCTGGGCAAGTCATTCTCGGCGACGCTCGAATGCCTGGCCAATAACATCGCGAATGACGGCCCCATCGTCGCCAGAGCCGTCATCCACGGCGCTTCGGGCAGGAAAACTTTGGCGGCCTGATAGACGAGGAAGAAGAAGAGGGCCAGAGAAAACAACTCTCCGCCGACCACCGACGGAGAAGGCGGAACCGCCTCGCGAGAGAACGCCGTCAACGCCGTCATCGCCAGGAAATTGAGCGGCGCGAGCAGCGTCGAGATGACCAGCACGCCACGGCTCGTCGTGGGCAGTTTCCAGCGATGCGCGCTGTAAAAGCCCAGCCCGAAGAGCGCCGTGGTTACGCCGATGAAGACGGAGAACTTCAGCAACGGCCTCGCCGCAATCTGCGACCACAGGCTGACGACAAGCGCGATCGAACATCCGATGATCAACAGCCCGCCGACCAGCTCGCCCCACCTGACGCTGCTCTCTTCCATGAACGTCCCCAGCATTTCGGTGAACGAGCGACGCGGTTGACGCTGGATTTCGGCGACGGTTATCGGAACATCGGCCGAGGCGGCGGCGATTTCGTCGAAATTGCGGACGCCTTTCTCGACGTCCTCTTCAACGACAGAGACGATATGCTCGATGAGAGCGGGCGGCGATTGCTGAGAGGCCGGTTCAACCGGGGCCGGCTGTGGCGCTAGGGGTTCGGCTTCGAGGCGCGTCGCGACCACATCGCGGCGAACGGGAGCGATCAACCGCGTTCGTTCCTCCTCGACAAGACTCATTACCAGTTTGTGCGTCTCGGCGTCGAGCTTGCCTTGATTCAAAAATCTATCGAGCTGGCGCGCGATCTTCGCCAGTTCGGCCATCCGCCCTGCGCCCGATCGCGCCAGCCCGCAGAGGGGGCAAAAGCTGTCGCCGTAGTGCAAAGCCGAGCCGCATTCCGCGCAACGCGTCCTCAGCCTCGTTCCCGCGTCGCTTCTATCGTCTACGGCGGCGCGATCCGCCTCCGGTTCGCTGAAGATTGCGCGAAAGATCTTTGCCAGCAGAACCCAGATTCCGTGGCCGATGATTGTGATCAAGGCAAGCGCGAATAATAAGGGGATCAAGTACATTGGTCTCTCTCCGGAAAATAGTGGGCAGTGGGCAGTGGGTGGTGGGCAGTGGGCAGTGGAGAGATTAAAACTGCCCACTGCCCACTACCCACTGCCCACTTTCTCTATACTGCCTGCAATCAAATTCCGCCAGTCGTCAACTTTCAATGAGGTTCAACTCCCGATACAACCGCTTTTCAATCCACGAAGGGGCATCTAGCAAGCGCCAAGCCACTCGCTCCGGCGCCCGTCGAAAAGAGGGATCATTGAACCTGCGGAACTATACGGCTGGCGAACTTTCAAAGGCGGAGTTCTTGTGGCAGTTCGTCATCCGTCACAAACCTAATGGACTGGCCTGGTGAGGAACCTGTCGACGTAGTGGCGCAGTTCCGAGAGAGAGGAATCGGCGATGACGCGGAAGACGCGGACGCGGACCCCGGATGGCATTCGCGCCGCAGTGGCCGCGTCGGTGATGACGAACGAGCTTGCGCGCAATCCCCTCTCCCATCCTTTTTCGGCGGTGTTGCGGAAGTTCAGCGAATCCGAGTCGACGTTGACCGCCGCCAGAACGGAATGGGCGAAATGCAGGAAATTGGGCGAGTGAGAGACGACCGTGATCAGGTCGTCTTTGGACGGACGCATCTCGTCCTTCAGCGTCTCAGGCGCCGAGCGCGCGTGAATCAATAGGCAAGCCACCTTCGGAGGCAGCGCAGCCGCGACGACCTCCGCCAGCACGTGAAGCGCGACCGGAATCGCGCCGACCAGGACGCCGCGATTGGCGCACTCGTCCACGCCCGCGCCCTCGACGCGAAAGTCAGTGGCCGCCCTTATCTCGGCCATCAGAACTGCCCGGAGATCGGGATCAGGGTCGATCACCAGAAAATGATCTGGCGGCTGTAACCTCATCCAATGCCTGATGCGCGATTGAATGTCGGCCAGCGAGAACCCCTTGCGCCGCGCGACCTGTAGGAACTCCACGATCAGGTTGTCGAGACCGAGTTGGGCTTCAATCGTGTTTTCGGGCTTGAACCTTCGGACGTATATTCCGCTTCCCGCGCGCATGTCCACCCATCCGGATTCCGAAAGCTCGCGGTAAGCGGCGCTGACCGTGTTTGAATGAATCTTGAATCGCCGAGCGATTTCGCGCGTGCTCGGAAGTTTCTGCCCCGGCTTCAAATCCTGGCTGAGGATAGCCAGCTTGATCTGAGCAATCAGTTGCTCGCGCAACGGCACGTCGCTCCCTTTTGATAACCAGATTTGCATATGAATTGCCACAGAGGTCACAGAGAGCACAGAGGTAAAAACCGAATCAATCTCTGTGCTCTCTGTGACCTCTGTGGCTAAGCCTATGTCCCAAAGTTTTGTGGCTTGATTTATCGCATATATTGTTTTTCGACGGCGATCAATTTGGCGACGCGTTTGCCGTGACGCGCGGCGCCTTCGGGAGTCGAAAGCCAGACGCCGACGATTTCGCGCATCTTTTCCGTCGAGATCATGCGCGCGCCGAGCGTCAGGACATTGGCGTAGTTGTGCTCCCGGCTGTTGCCGGCCGTCGCCGCGTCGTAACACATGGCGGCGCGGACCCCGGGCACTTTGTTCGCGGTCATGCACGACCCGATTCCGGCGCCGTCGACCACGATGCCGAGGTCGCATGCGCCATCGGCCACCGCCCGCGCGACGGCGTGGGCGAAATCGGGGTAATCTACGGCCTCTTCGGAGAAAGTTCCGAAGTCGCGATGGCGGTAGCCGAGTTCGTCGAGAAATTCCTTGAGGCGCTCTTTCATTTCATACCCGCCGTGATCGGCGCCGACTGCGATGAGGCGACGCTTGCCGGCGACGGAGCGGCGCGCGCGATAGCGGATTTCGACGCCCCGCTCCCGTATCAAATCCCGCGCCGCGGGGGTGATGATCGCGTCTTCACGAATGAGGAACCGGGCGCCGGCCTTGACGTCGCGCAAATCGGCCTCGGTGATCACGTCTTTCGCCGACTCGTCTACTACAGGTGGCCCCGCATCTTCATCCGGCGATCCGCCGCCGATCCGCTGTCGCAAGGCGTCGCGAACCATCGCGCTGATCTCCTCTCGATCCAAAGGCCGATCCGAAGAGTCCACTGGCGAACGGTTCATGCCTTGCCGCCTCCCGCGGCTTCCATCCAATCAGGCTCGTCGTGAAGAAATGATCTGATCCCGCGGACGGCCTGCGCGATTCTCTGTTCGTTTTCGACCAGGGCGAATCGCACGTAATGATCGCCCCGCTCGCCGAAGCCCACGCCTGGCGAGACGGCCACGCCCGCCTTCCCGATCAGCAGTTTGGCGAATTCCAGCGAGCCGTGCTTGGCGAAATGATCGGGAATTTTGGCCCACACGAACATCGTGCCCTTAGGGGCCGGGATGTTCCACCCGGCCGAGTTCAACCCCTTGATCAGAGCGTCGCGCCGTTTGCGATAGACTTCGACGATCTCGGGCACTACGTAATCGCAATCGCGCAGGGCGATGATGGCCGCGATCTGGATCGGCTGGAACATTCCATAATCGAGATAACTTTTGATCCGGGTCAGGGCCGCGACCGCCTGGCGATTGCCGACGCAGAAGCCCACTCGCCACCCGGGCATCGAATAGCTCTTCGACATCGAGAACATCTCGACCGCCACGTCCTTCGCCCCTTTCACTTGCAGAATGCTCGGCGCCTTGTAGCCGTCGAAAGTCAGGTCGGCGTAAGCCAGATCGTGGATGATCAAATAGCCGCGCTCGCGCGCGATCGCGACGGCCTCCTCGAAAAACTCCTTCTCGACGCAAACCGTCGTCGGGTTGTGCGGGAACGAAAGCACCAGGAGCTTGGGCTGCTGCGAGCGCGGGTAATCGAGCCGGCGCAGCGCGTCCATCGTGGCCTCCGGCCCTTCAATGATCGGCAGTTTGATCAGTTCGCAGCTCGCGATGGTCGCGGCGAAAGAATGGATCGGGTAGCTCGGGTCGGGAACGATCACCTTGTCGCCGGGCTCGACCAGCGCCAATACCAGGTGCGAGAAGCCCTCTTTCGCGCCGATGGTCGCAATCGCCTCGGTTTCGGGATCGATCTCAACGCCGTAGCGGCGAGCGTACCAGCGCGAGATTTCGACGCGCAGATTGGGAATGCCTCGCGAGGCGGAGTAGCGGTGATTTCGCGGGTTGCGCGACGCCTCGACCAGTTTATCGACGATCGGATCGGGCGTGGCAAGGTCAGGGTTGCCCATGCCCAGATCGATGATGTCCTCGCCGCGATGGCGCGCATCCATTTTCAATTGGTTGATGACGGCGAAAACATAGGGCGGAAGTTTTTCGACGAGTGGAAATCTGTAGTTCATAGAAAATGAATTGAGATTCGATTATATTGCCACTTCCTGCGATAACCACCTGGGTACGCATCGCTTCCAGCGTGCAGTCGCGGGGATAGACGTATTGATTGGAATCAGACACCCCCGAAGTCGCCTCGCTTGCGTCGTGTGATTATCGCTTGCAATCCTGCGCATACGGCCCCGAGCGCGCTGTTGGCCTCCAATTAGGTCTTCCGCCCGCGACTGCACGCTGGAAGCGATGCGTACCCAGGGACTTTCCGAAGGAGAAGCGCCGCGATGTCTTCAAGCCACGACTCCGGGTCGGAGTTTAACAATCCGAACCTGGAAATACTAATCACCGCCGATCAACTGCAGAGCCGCATCCGCGAAATGGGAGCGGAGATCACCAGCGATTACGCCGGCCGCCGGCCCGAGCTGATCTGCGTGCTCAAAGGCGCGATGCTTTTCATGAGCGACCTGATGCGGGCAATCGACCTGAACCTGAGCATTGATTTCATCGCCGTCTCGAGCTACGACAAAGGGAAAAGTTCGACCGGCGAGGTCAAGATCGTCAAAGACCTGGACGAGCCAATGGAGGGGCGCGACATCATTCTGGTTGAAGACATTCTCGACACGGGACTCACTCTCAACTACCTGGCCAACAACTTCCGTTCGCGCGGCGCGACTTCGATCCGCATCGCGACCTTATTGAACAAGCCCGACCGCCGTCGCGTCATCGTCACGCCTGATTACTGCGGCTTCACCATCCCCGACAAATTCGTGGTCGGCTACGGCCTCGATTACGCCGAACGCTACCGCAACCTGCCGTACATCGGGGTGGTGAAAGAGTGAGGAGAAGGAAGGGAGACAAGGAGACAAGGGGACAAGGAGACAAGAAAAAAAAGGATTCTCACCTCTTTGTCTCCTTGTCCCCCTGTCCCCTTGTCTCCTTGTCCCCTTGTCTTCCCTCCGTCGGTTTCATGTCAAAAGTGATCACGGCGCTGACCTGAACCGGTTTTCCCTCGAACTTCGCGGGTTCGAATTTCCAGGCGCGGGCCGCCAGGATGGCTTCGCCGTTCAGGTCGGAGCGTCCGTCAACGACGTGCGCAAAGACCACGTCGCCGGCGCTCGAAACCAGAACTTCTACCTTGACTATCCCTGGCGCGTAAGCGGCGGTCAGGGCGCCACGGCCGGCGCCCAGCGAATAAGCGCCCCCGTCCTTGGTTACGCCTTTTGCCGAAGGATCATCTTGATTGCCGGCCTTGGCCGGCCTGGCGCCCGGAAAGATCGCCTGCGTTCTCTTGACTGGTCGGCCGCCGGTGATCAGCGTCTTCATCGGGTCTTCGATCTTGCCTTCTTCCTCATCCGTGTGCGCGAATTCAGAGACGCGGATGGTCGGTAGGCTGAAATCCGCCACGTCGCCCCCCTTCGCCCCGGCCGGAGACTTGGTGAGTTCTATCGCCCGGCGCAGACATTCGACGGATTGTCTACGATGCTCATCCGCCATCTCCTCAGAGTCGGCCGACAGCGCGGCTTCGGCGTGCAGTAGATTCTTGACGTTCTGGGCCTCGGCGAAATTGTCTAAGATGGCGAGAGCCTTCTCGGCGTATTCCAGGCCGTTCTTGATCCCGGACCGAATGTCCGCCCGATTCTGTTCGGGGGTCGTCACTACGACCTTGTTCCCTTTGATCGCGACGAATTTCGCCACCAGGTCGTGAACCTCGCGCCAGTAAGTCAAAGCCACACGGTAATAGCTGAACGCCTTGACCGAATCTCTCTGCCCCGTCAGGTTGGCGCGCCGTATGAAGTAATCGCGCGATTGCGGCTGAAGGTCGAGTCTGAACGCGGTCACGGCGGCGAGGCTCAGCGCCTCATCATTCTTCGGCTCCAGCTTCAGCGCGGCCTCGAACTTCGCCAGAGCGGGCTTGAGACGTTGAGCGCGATATAGCGCCTTTCCCTGTTCAATCAATTGGGCGGCCGAGAAGTCTGACTTTGCGCCGGCAGCCGGGTTTTGGGCCATGACGGAGAGATGGGGAGACAAGGAGACAAGGAGACAAGGAGACAAGGAGACAAGGAGACAAGGAAACAAAGTTACGATGCGTCTCATCAGTCCTATCAGCCCTATAAGTCCCATCTCAGGGAATGAAAATGCTCGATTGGACTCCATAAAACAACTCTTGAATCATCGCGCGCCGGCTCTCAAACTCGCGCTCACCTGTTTTTGATACCGCCGCGCGGCCGCTTTTACAGCCTCTTCGTCGAGCGTCAGCAACCTCCGGTCGCGCATCAGCAGGCGGCCGTTAACTATGGTGTCGGTGACGTCGGATGCCTTCGCGGCGTATACCAGATGAGAAATGACATTATACATCGGCGTCAAGTGAAGGGCGCTCAGATCGACAACGACCAGGTCGGCCCGTTTCCCCGCCTCGATCGAGCCGATCTCGCGCTCCATGTGCAACGCGCGGGCGCCGCCGATGGTCGCCATCTCGAGCGCCTGCTGGGCCGTCACGACGGTCGGGGACATCGTCACCAGCTTGTGAAGTTTCGCCGCCGTGTCCATTTCCTCCCACATACTCAGGTCATGGTTGGACGCCGCGCCATCAGTCCCCAGGCCCACGCGCAGCGACGACTTGAGCATCTGCGGGATCGGGGCCGCGCCGGAACTGAGCTTCATATTCGACTGCGGGCAGTGCGCCACGCCGACTTCGCGCTCTTTGAGAATCTCTATCTCGCGGTCGTTGACATGCACGACGTGCGCGGCCAGCAACCGCCGTGAGAGTAACCCCAGATCTTCGAGGTAGAGCGCCGGGCGCGTGTTGTATTTTTCGGCTATGGCCTTTGTCTCGGTTGGGGCCTCTGCGAGGTGAGTGAGGATTGGGACGTCGCGCCTCTCGGCGAAGGCTTTGACCTCTTTGAGATGTTCCGGGCTGACGGTATAGGGCGCGTGCGGCGCAATGGCGGGCGTGATCAGAGCGTCGCCTTTCCAACGTTTGACGAAGCTGTCGGTGTAACTGAGCGCGGACTCCCAAGTCTTGTTGTCAGGCGCCGGAAAATCGATGACCGTCTCGCCGAGCGTCCCGCGAAGCCCCGCCTTCCTGGTCTCCTCGGCGATGGCGTCCTCGAAATAATACATGTCGGCGTAATTCGTGGTCCCGCCGCGAATCATTTCGGCGAGTCCGAGGCGCGCGCCCGCGACGACGAAATCGCGCGTGACGTTCTTCGCCTCGGCCGGAAAGATGTACTTGGTGAGCCAGTCTTGCAGGTTCAGGTCGTCGGCGACGCCGCGAAAGAGCGTCATCGGGATGTGAGTGTGCGCGTTGATCAGCCCCGGCAGGACCACTTTACCCCGCGCGTCTACGCGAAGGCCGGCTTTATAGCCCCTCGCTTTCAAATCGGCGGCGTCGCCGACGTCGAAGACGCGTTCGCCCCTGATCGCGACGTAGCCGTTTTCAAAGACCCGCCGGTCGGAATTCATCGTGACGACCGCGCCGCCGACGATCAACAGGTCAACCGCGTTCGCGCCCGCATTGACCTTGCGGGCGCCGCGGCGCTGCGCCGTGGCCGCGCCTACAATCGCCAAAGCCGATGCGGACATGGCTAAAAAGGCCAAAAATAGCGACGAGGCTTTTCTGGCGGCCACGATATTAGCGAGTCTCATCGCGGAGGGGTGAAAACAAAAGTCAGAGTGCCCGGCTGCTTCACCGGCTTCCCGTCAAGGAGCGTCGGTCTGAAGACCCATTTCCGCGCCGCGTCTTCCGCCGCCGCGCGGAGCACCGGATGCCCTTTGACGGCCTTCGCCTCAATCACCCGTCCGTTCTCGCCGATCATTATCGACACCTGAACCTCGCCCGAAGCGTTTATCTGCTTTGCGATTGACGGATAAATCGGCTGCGGTTTTATCAGAGCCTCACCGGTGGTGACGCCCTTCGACACTCTGGGAGCGACCGCGGGCGTCGGAGGGGGCGGAGTGTCATACGCTGTCTCAACCGGCGCTATCTGCGGCGGGGGCAAAAGCGCGGGCGACTTGGCGTAGTAAAACTGCGGCGCGCCGTTCAACTTTATCTGCGGCAGTGTGACGACGTTCAGCTTTTTTCCATCGTCCGGGCCTTTTACGAAGGACGGGTCCCGCAAAAGTTGCGGCAGATCGCTCAGCCTCTTCACGCTCTGAAACTCAGTCTCATTCTCGATGACGGCGAAATGGAATCTGGTCATCGACGACAACCCTTGCTTGAAGGAGCCGACATGGATCTGCGCCACGACCTTACGGTCGTCAGGCAGAATGGCCGTGGCCTCGACGCAGGCCGGAACGCCCTGCTCCCACTCGGAAGCCGCTCCGTTCTGCTCGACACATTCACCCAAACGCCAGCTCACGCCGGACTGCGGGCCTATAACCTTAGTAAGCCAATCCCCGAAAGGACGGCTGGGCAGTGTGGGGTCATACCGAGACGCTGGGGTCTGTTGAACGCGACTCACGGCCTTCTCTTCCAATGTCGAATCTTGCGCGGGGGCGCCGAGGAGCGCCAACAATAGAATCACTGTTGAAAATTCGTTCATATGGATTCAAAGGAATGTTTGGTCAAAAGGAGCAGGTAACAGTTCTCTTGCCTTTCTAATTTCAAACTGGCCATCCAGTTTAGCCATTACGACCTCCATCTCTCTGCCGCACAACTCGAAAATCACCTGACGGCACGCGCCACACGGCGGAATAGGGCGGTCCGCATCGGCGATCACTGCGATGCGAACGAAATCCAGCGCGCCTTCAGAGACAGCCTTGGCCAACGCCACCTGCTCAGCGCAGAGCGTCGCGCCGTAGCTAGAGTTTTCGATGTTGCAGCCCGTGAACGTCCGTCCGTCGGCGCACTCGACCGCCGCGCCGACTTTGAAGTTGGAGTAAGGCGCGCGAGCGTACTCTCGCGCCATCCGGGCCATGTCGATCAGTTCGTTTATCGGTATTGCTCGCAAAATCAGAATAGGGCGGAATGAAACTTATGATCTCACTTTTTCCAACTCCCGCCTAGCGTGTGCGCTGATTGTACCAGAGATCGGTCTAATGCCAACCCCTATCTGAACAAAGTTCAGATTGCGGATTGCGGATTGCGGATTTATCGATTCCGAGAATCCGGCTTTTATTGCGGCGCTTCTTGCAAGAAATAGTTGCCGGCTATCAATCCGCAATCCGCAATCCGCAATCCGCAATCCGCAATCCGCAATCCGCAATCCGCAATCCGCAATCCGCAATCAGGAGATTCTCGCGATGACCCGCGTCAACAATTCGCTGAACTCTTTGCTCACGCGTTGTCCCATCTCCATCACCTCCGCGTGATTGATGGGGCCGGTCTCTATGCCGGCGGCGGCGTTGGTGATGAGCGAAACGCCGAGCGTCATCATCCCCATCTGCTTTGCGACGATCGCTTCGGGCACTGTGGACATGCCGACCGCGTCCGCTCCGAGGGCGCGCATCATTCGTATCTCGGCGGGAGTTTCGTAATTCGGCCCCTGCAAGGCCAGGTAGACCCCTTCGCGCAGGTCGAGGCCGATTTCGGCCGCGGCCTCTTTGGCTATCTGACGGTACTCGCGCGAATAGACTTCCGTCATATCCGGGAAACGTTCGCCGAGCCGCTTGTCATGTTTGCCGCGCAGCGGGCTGATCATCATCAGGTTGATGTGATCGCTGATGAGCATGAAGTCGCCCTGCTTGAACTCCGGGTTGACGGCGCCGGCGGCGTTGGTCAGCGCGAGTTTCTTCAATCCCATCGCCCCGAACGCGCGAATCGGCAGCGTGACCTCTTCCATCGAGTAACCTTCGTAGTAATGAAACCTTCCCTGCATCACCGCGACGTTGACCGCCGTCGAGGGGAGTTTGCCCACAACCAGCCGCCCCGAATGTCCCTCGACAGTCGAACGCTCGAAATCGGGAATATCTTCGTAAGGAATGACGACCTTGTCTTCCAGCGTTTCGGCGAAAGCCCCGAGGCCCGATCCGAGCACGACGGCCACATCAATGTCTCGCGCGATTCGTTCACGAATGTGCCGCGCGGAAGTTTGCGCGCGGTCGAAAATAGAACCGGTCATTTCGCTACCCTCCGAAAATCAGTTCGTAGCCCCGCCTTCAGGCCGCAAGCGTTTGGCGCCGCGGAATGGATCTGTAGTTGACGCTTCCGCCTGAAGGCGGGACTACGAACCGCGCTTTCCGTTTACTCCTTCACATACGGTATTCCCAAGGCCTTCGGCGGCGTCGCGCGGCCGATCCACCCCGCCAGCACGACCATCGTCAAAACGTACGGGATCATTTGAATGAACTGGTTGGGGATGTTTACAGTGCCCTGCATACGAATCGCGACCGCCTCGGCGAAGCCGAAGAAGAGGCAGGCGACGAGAGCGCCGACCGGATCCCATTTGCCGAAGATCAACGCGGCCAGCGCGATGAATCCGCGCCCGGCGGTCATGTTGCGGGTGAAGAGCGAATTCTGGCCGATGGACAGATAGGCGCCGCCGAGCGCCGCCAGCGCGCCCGAAACCAACACTCCCGCATAACGCATTCTGGTGACGCTCACCCCGGCGGCGAGCGCCGCCTCGGGATTTTCGCCGACGGCGCGCAGCCGCAATCCGAACCGCGTCCGGTAGATAACGTATGCCGTCACCGCGACGAGAACGAAAGCTAGATAGACCAGCGGCTTCTGATTGAAGATCGAAGCCAGCCGCGGCGCCGTCTGCGGGTTGAAGACCGGCGTGTCGGGCAGCGTCTGATCACGCGGCAGTTGCGGCGTCGCCCCCGTTGACTCGAACAACGCGCCTGACAACAACGCCGGGACGCCAAGAAACAGAATGTTTATCGCGGCGCCGCTGACGACCTGATCGGCGCGATAATTGATCGTCACCACGGCATGCAACGCGGCGACCAGCAATCCCGCGATTACCGCCGCCAAAAGCCCAATCCAAGGGTTGTGGGTGTAGACCGTGGCGACTGCGGCGGTGAAGGCCCCCGCCAGCATCATGCCTTCCAGCGCGATGTTGATCACGCCGCCGCGCTCTGAATACAGCCCGCCGAGCGCGGCCAGAATCAGCGGGGTCGATAATCTGATCGTCGAAGCGATCAGCGTGTAATTGAAAATGTTTCTGAACATCGAAGAATCGGGCTGTGGCGCGGACTTTAGTCCGCGCCTGCGTCATACCACTGCGCCGCGCGGACTAAAGTCCGCGCCACTATTTAATGAATCGCGCCAGTCGACCGCGAAACAGAGCTTCAATGGCCACGAGGAGAATGATGATCGCCTGCAATACCTGGACTAAATCCTTCGACACTTTGTCCGTGAAGATGTCAACGAACAATCCGCCACGATTGAGCGCGCCAATCAATAATGCCGCAAGCGCCACGCCCAGAGGATGATTGCGTCCGAGCAACGCCACCGTAATGCCGGAGAAACCGTAGAGCGGCGAAAAATCGTGATAATATCGGTAGTGATAGCCGAGCACGTCGTTGACGCCGACCATCCCGGCCAACGCGCCCGACAAGGCCATTGTCAGCACGATCTGTTTCCGCACGCTGACGCCGCCGTATTCCGCCGCCGCAGGGTTTGAGCCGACGGCGCGAACCTCATACCCCCATTTCGTCCGCCATAAAAATACCCAGACCAAAAACGCCGCGAGAAGGGCGAGCAGGAACGAGACGTTCAGAGGAATGCGCTGCGGGAAGTCGACGCCGAACGGGGCGAGTATGGTCGAGAAGCGAGCGACGTGGGCCTGATCCGCGATGGGCGCGGTCTGCATTATCGGATCGCCTTGTTCCTTGTAAAACCGCTGCGTCAGATAACTGACCAGTCCGACCGCGATGAAGTTCATCATGATAGTGTTGATCACTTCGTGTGAACCGAACCGCGCCTTAAGCGCCCCAGGAATCGCGCCCCACAAGGCGCCGGCCCCCATCGCGGCGATCATCGCCATCGGGATCAGAACGAATCCGGGAAATTTTGTGAAGGTGATCCCGACCCAGGCGGCGGCGAACGCGCCCACATACAACTGCCCTTCCGCCCCGATGTTCAACAATCCGCATTTGAACGCCAGCGCCACGGCCAGGCCCGTGAAGATCAGCGGCGTAGTCTGAAAGAGCGTGTAGCCCCAGGGGTCGAACGTGAAATTACCCATCGCGTCGTACAGTCCGAACGCGCCCGAAACCAACAGGAAATAGACCTTCTTCGGGCTGTCTCCCACGGCGAGTACGATCAGGCCCCCGATGAGGAACGCCGCCGCGACTGCAATGAGCGGAAAGAGGGATTCACGGATAAGAGTTTTCATTAGTGTTACCAGGCGAAGCGAACGCGAGGCGCCGCAAGTATCACGTGGGGCGAGAGGGCGTCAAGATTGGGGCTGTTTGTTCGCGAGATCCTCGGCCGCGGCGTAAAAAAGGCGAGCCGCGCGCGGCTCGCCTTTCTTCGATCTCTCTATCGGAACTGTTTTAGTTACTTTGTTCATCTCCGGTCGCCTCTTTCGCCTTCGACGACGGGTTTAACATCTCGGTGATATTCTCGGCATGTTTCAGACCGCGGTAGTAATCGAAGACAAACCGCTTCATGGCCTTATGCCCAAACCGCGTGTAGAAGTCATAATCCTTCATCTCATCATAGGCGCGGCCGGCGTCCCAGCCCTGAACCGTCATACGAAAGACGGCGGTCATTGCGCCGGTCCGGTGGCGCCCGCCGGCGCAGTGCACGTAAACCGGCCAATTCTCTCTGTCATTCACCAATGACAGGAACTTCGACGCGGCGTCAGGCGGCGGATAATCCTTATCGCTCAACGGCAGATTGACGTATTTCATTCCGGCATGCTCGGTCAATGCCTTTGCGTAATCTTTCGGATCGTCGCGCAGGTCGATGACCGTTTTGACTCCGATGGCGGCAAGTTGATTGTACTCGTCGCCCCTCGGCTGCCCGCCCCGATAGTAGAAGTCCGTCACCTGGCCGAAGTTATCAACATCGACTGCGGAGCCGCTCGCTTTGGAATTCGCCTTGTCTTTCGGTCGCGCGTAAGAGATTACGCCCAGAGCGAGCGCCACCGAAATGAAGAGGAGCAATGCGGAAGTTTTTGCGGAAGAGGTCTTTGCCGCTGGCGAAGAAACCATGCGGCGAATACCGAGCTTACCATTTCTACTCATCTTCTTAGTCCCGTTGAGAATGCCTATCGTCGCGCAAGCGAGGCTTGCGATGATGGCGTTGAGTATTCTTTACTTTCTTCAGCTCGTTATCGCTTGATCGCGGAACGCGACCGTTTCTAATCTAAGGGCTACGCTATGGATGATACGTGGTATGCGGCAGGTTGTCCAGCAAAATTCTAACGTTAGGGGGAGGGGTAGCGATAGGGTCGCCATCGAACTGGTCGCTACCCCTCCCCGCACTGTACCGCCGCATTAAGGATTACGCGAGTTGATGTTGGCGATGGCGTTTTCGGCCGCGCTGACCAGGTAAGGGTCATTCGACAGTGTCGCGTTTCGCAAAGCCTCGATCGCCTTCGCGTCCTGCGAAGTCGCTATCCGGCCCAGCGCAAGCGCGGCTTCGCGCCGGACCTCCTGTGATCTGTCATTAGACAAGGCGTTGGTCAGGAGGTCAATCGAATCATGACCGCCGACCCGGCCGAGACCGCGCGCCGCCTGGCCGCGCGCGAACGCGTCCTCGTCTTTGGAACCCCGCCGCAAAAGTTCGGCCAACGCCTGCGCCGTGTCGGGGTCCCCGATCTCGGCCAGGGCGTAAGCCGCCGCGGCACGCAATTCAGAGCGCTTTTTTTTGAGAAATGGGATCAGCGCCGAGGTGACCTGGGGTTGAGGGTAACGCGCCAGCGCATAGATGATCGCCTTGAGCACGGCCACCTCTCGCTCTTTTCCGAGCGAGGCGAGCAGCGTCGATCTCGCCACATCGCCCTGGCCGGCGCCCAGATTTCCGGCGCAGGTTTCCAGCGCCCTGGCCGCAAGAGCGCGAACGACCGGCGACGAATCCCGTTGAAGAGCGTCGCCTATAGATGTGATGACTGGCGTTTCAATCGCATCAGGCTCGTCACGCAAGAGCGCGCAGATTCGGACTAAGGAATCGATGCGCTGCTCCTCGCCGCCTGAGGCCAGTCGCTCGAGCATCTCCCGCCGTGATCGATCCGTTCGCCGATCCGCTTCCTGTCCTCTTGTTTGTCGGGGCCCTCCGGCAAACAGCATACATAGAAACAGTAGGGGCGCGATCAACAACATCGGCGCTTGCAATCTGTTTTCGTTCATCATCCGCGCTTACGGCGCCGGAAGAGACGCAAGATGTCGCGTCTGTACCCAAACACTAACGGCGCCAATGGACCGAGCCTTTGCCCTCTACCCTTCTGCGAACAGACTCCCACTCGAACACCTGCCGCGCGCGGCGGTTTTCGCGGGCCGCGCTCAACATTATCAATAATTCGTCTTCGGATGTTTGAGGGATCGCTTCCGTGACGCCGTCGCCGTATCCAACTCTTTCTATGGCTCGTTCTGTGGATCTTTCCAGGGCCATGGCGTATTTGAGGATTTCCCCTATCTCATTTTCAGATAAACTGTTCAGCTTGGAGAGAAGTTTTTCGCGGTTGGTTAGTCGCTTGCTCATAATCGCCTCCTTATACAGACAAGCGACCAATCCGGGGAGACGGCGTGATTATTTACATCGCTTGCCGTGCTTTTTCGTCGCGCCTGTAGCGCGCGTTTGCATCATGATCATAACGCTTGGATAATATTACGCCATCTTTGCGAAAGCAAGGCGCCGCTCTTAAGATTGACGCGGAAATTGGACAGACTAAAATATTCGATCACAATGAACAAACCAAGTTATCTTTACGGAATCATCGGTCTGCTTGCAGGGTTGATCATCGGCTACATCGGAACCAACTATATCAATCAGACCTACCGCCCCGCCGCCACGGCCGGCGGCCCGGCGGCGGACTCAAACGCGCTGCCCCCCGACCATCCTCAAACCGGGGCAACCGGGGCGAACGGCGATTCGTCCGGCGCCGCCGTGTCAGCTCCGTCGGAGATGACGTCAAGCAGTTCGGGCGGTCAGAGCGGCGGTTCAGGCGCTGTCAAATGGACCATGCCTGCGCGATGGAAAGCGGGTCCGCCTAAACAGATGCGTGCGGCCACGTACCTGATCCCAGCCGCCGCAGGTGACAGCGAAGATGCTGAATGCGCAGTGTTCATGAATATCGGCGGCGGAGTTCAAGCCAATATCGACCGTTGGGCCGGGCAGTTCGAGAAGACCGACAGTCCCCCGATCCAGAAGCAAGGGACGATCAACGGACTGCTCGTGACGACGGTTGACGTGAGCGGGACGTTCAAAGGAGGCGGAGCGATGATGGGACAATCGAGCGGGCCGAAGGCCAGCTATCGGCTACTCGGCGCAATCGCCGAGGCGCCGGAAGGCGAGGTCTTTTTCAAATTGACCGGGCCTGCGAAGACCGTCGCGGCGGCGCAGAACGAGTTCCAGGCGATGCTAAAATCGCTTAAGAAGTAGAATGGAGGCGATATGCGAACGCGCCGCCAAAACGCGCCCGAAAGGTTTCAAACTGCTCGTCGGCCCGCGCGGCGCCTGGGAGCGCAGGCATCCTTGCCTGCTTGCTTTGAGAACCCGCAGGCAAGGATGCCTGCGCTCCCAGGCGTCGGCCCGGGTGGCGCCAACTCGGAGTTGAAACCTTACGAGGAGATCGAACGTTGGTTCAGTCGGCGTTGAAACAAAATCTGAATGACGCAACGGCGCGTAATGATCTTGGGTTGAGTTTCTACCAGCGATCCCCGCGCGATATGGATAGGGTCATCGTCGCTTACCGCGACGCGTTGAAAATCGATCCGCGACACGAAAAGTCGCTTCGGAATCACACTCAGGCTTTGATCGACAAAGGAGCCAGGGCGGCGGCCGGCGCGCCCCTCAAGCGTCTTGAAGAGGTCAACCCCGATAATCAGGCGATCGCCCCGTTGCGCTCCCAAGTGCAATAATGAAATTCCGGATTATCCCAAGCACGGCGGATGGGCGGGTTCAGTTGCTGACGACCTATCTGATCAACGACACGCTGGCGATTGACGCCGGCGCGCTCGCGATCGGCCTGAGTCGTGAGGAGCAGCTTCAGGTTCGTTCGATCATCATCACGCATACGCATCTGGACCACATACTCTCGCTCCCCCTTTACCTGACCGACCTGTTCGAGGAGATCCGCGAGCCGGTCAGGCTTTACGCGACGCAGTCGGATTTCGACGCGCTGCGGCAATACATATTCAACCATCGGGTGTGGATACCAATGGACCTGATGAAGAACGCCGAAGGCGACTTGATCTCTTTTCAACCGATCAGGTCGGGCGATAGTTTTTTCGCGGAGGGGCTGAAGGTGACCCCCGTCGAGGTCACGCACACGATTCCGACCCACGGACTCGTCGTGGAGGACGACAGGAGCGCGCTGCTCTTCACCTCCGACACGGGCGCGACCGAAGACATCTGGCGGACGCCGATCGGGCGCGACAAACTGCGCGCCATCTTCATCGACCTTTCATTCCCCAACCGCCTGACGGAGTTGGCGCGCGTCTCGCAACACCATTCACCCACGACGCTGCTCGAAGAGATGTCGAAGATGAGGCCGGACACGCCGATTTACGCCGTGCATGTCAAAGCGGCCTATCGCGATCAGGTCGTCAAGGAGATTGAGGCGCTTAATAATCCTCGGATCATTGTGGCCGAAATCGGACGCGAATATCAGTTCTAGGCGGTTGGCGCCTGGGAGCGCAGCCTGGGAGCGCAGGCAAGGATGCCTGCGCTCCCAGGCTGCGCTCCCAGGCGCCAACCATCAACCACTAATCACCAAGACTATGCCGAGCTTTATCGTTCAGACAACTAACCGGAATTACACTTTCGAGATAGATAAGGCGGAGGTCGCCATCGGCCGCGAGTTGAAGAACGACTTGATTCTCGACGACCCGCGCGTTTCGCGTTATCACGCAGTGGCGCACAAGACCGCCGAAGGCGTCATTCTCCGCGACCTGGGGAGCGGCAACGGCGTCTTCGTCAACGGCCACCGCATCTCGCCCAACGTCGATTTCAAGCTCGCCGAGAACGCCCAGATCAAGCTCGGCTCATGCACGCTCACTTTTCAAGACGTCGACCCGCTGCGCACGCAAGAGGCCAACATCGCGTTGCGCGAGGTGTTGCAGAAGCCCCCCAGCGACATGCTGGTTACTTCCGCCCTCGCGTCCTACACCAAGCCGGAGGACGTGCCGGCGCTCATCTATCAGCAGGAGCTGGAGAAAAAAGAGCGTATTTTGCGCCTCTTTTACGACCTTAGCCTCAAGCTCAGCTCGGTCTTTTCGCTCGACGAAATCTATCAACAGGCGTTCGACATACTCTTTTCGGTCACTCCGGTATCACGCTGTTTCATCTTCCGCAAAAACGAGCAGGGGGAATTCGAGGAGGCCGCCTCGCGGACACGCGACGCGGAAAGCGCGGCCAAAACGGTTCCGATCAGCCAGACCATCTTCACCAAGGTCGCGGGCGAGCGCGTCTCGGTGCTGCTCGAAGACCCAATGAGCGGCGGCCCGGAACTCTCTTCAAAGAGCGTCGTCGCCACTCACGTCCAATCGGTCATGGCCTCGCCGATCATCGGCCCGCGCGGACTGCTCGGAATCATTTACGCCGACCGCTTCGACGCGATCGAACGCTTCGACGCCGACGACCTGGACCTGCTCAACGCCGTCTCGGTCCACATGGGCATAGCGATCAACACCGTCATCAACTACGAACGACTCCAGAAGCAGGCGCAGGCCCGCTCCAGTTTCGAACGCTTCCTGCCGCGCCAGGTAGTCGATCAAATCCTGCGCTCGCCCGACGAGGTGAGGCTCGGAGGCGTCCGGCAGAAAGTGACCGCGCTGTTCGCCGACATCCGCAACTTCACCACACTCTCCGAGACCAGCACGCCGGAACTGATCGTCAACCTGCTCAACCAGTATTTCTCGATGGTCAGCGAGATCATCTTCAAACACAGCGGCACGCTCGACAAATACATCGGCGACGGGTTGATGGCGCTCTTCGGCGCGCCTTACGCCAGCGAACTAGACGCCATCAAAGCCGTCCGCGCGGCGGTCGAGATGCAGCGAGCCATGGTCACTTTCAACGAACGAATGCGAGCCGACAACCTGCCCCCGATCCAGATCGGCATCGGCGTCAACACCGGCCAGGCCATCGTCGGTTACATCGGCTCCGAGTCCAGGCTCGATTACACCGCCATCGGCGACACCGTCAACACCGCCGCCAGGCTCGAAAGCCTCGCCCAACCCAGCCAGATCGTGATCAGCGAAAACACCATGCAATCCCTCGACGAGACCTTCAGAGTCAGATCACTCGGGACCGAGAGGCTGAAAGGCAAGAACGTGAATCTGAGAATTCTTGAGGTGGTGTGGCAGTAGTCATTGTTCATTCCGCGGGAAAACATGTTGCCGGACAAATCCTCCGATCCGGAACTTCTCCAGCTCCAAATTATGGTGAGGCCAGAGGAGCGGAAAGCCATGCCGATTTTGTTCATAAGATTGGGATCGTTCTGAAAGAGTTGAATGAAACGTCAATCTGGCTTCGCGTCATTAACCGCAGCGAGATGCTGAAGAAGGAACTGCTGACAGGAATCATCGAGGAAAACAGAGAACTGTGCCGGATATTTACGGCGTCAGTCACAACCGCTCGCGCTAATAGAAGGTGAGGTCATTTGTCATCGTTCATTTGTCATTGAAGAATTGAAGAATTGTCTCTTGCAATGACAAATGAACAATGAACGATGACAAATGAACAATGTCATGCTGCCCTTCCGATCATCCGCCTGACCAACTTCAAATCTTCCGGCGTGTCCACGCCGATCGAGCGGTGAGCGACGGCGACGACCTTAATCCTAAAGCCATGCTCCAGGGCGCGCATTTGTTCGAGCATTTCGCTTTGTTCGAGTGGAGTCGGGGGGAGTTTGGCGTAGGTCAGCAGGAAATCGCGGCGGTAGGCGTAAAGGCCGGTGTGTTTGTTGAACGCCCTGAGCAGTTCCGGACGGGCGCGCAGCGCCGCCCTGATCGAACCATGTTCCAGAACCGCCGAGCGCGGAAACGGGATCGGGTTGCGCGAGAAACAGATCGCGAACCCCTCGCGGTCGATCACGACTTTGACCACGTTCGATTTGAGCGCGTCTTCGACCGATTCGATCGGCTCGCAGGTCGTGCTCATGACGATCGACCGGTCGGCGAGCAGGGGCTTGAGGGCGGCCTCGATCGTTGACGGCTCGATCAGCGGCTCGTCGCCCTGAACGTTGACGACGATCTCGGCGTCCAGCCCCGCCGCGACTTCGGCCAGACGGTCGGTCCCCGTCGCGTGATCAGGCGAAGTCATGACCGCCTCGACTCCCGCGCCGGCGACGACCTGAAAGACGCGTTCGTCGTCAGTCGCGACGATCACGCGATTGATCGAAGCCGCCTGTTTGGCGCGTCCGACGACGCGCAGAATCATCGGCTTTCCGCCGATCTCGATCAGTGGTTTGCCTGGCAGTCGGGTCGAGGCGTAGCGGGCGGGAATGATTGCGACGACGTTGTCTCTCATAAAATCTGTTGCGGGGGCTGATCCTGCGGGACGAGCCAAGTATATGCCTTCGGCTGAATGTTTCAAGACGAGCGGCTTTCTTTTTTTTCGCCGAGTCTTTAATATCTGTCGCCGACTCCCAACAAGTTACCCCCATTCTTTGCTTATGGGATTTGCAACAAAGGCGATACACACGGGACAAGAGCCGGACCCCGCAACCGGCGCGATAATAACACCGATCTATCAGACTTCGACCTACGTCCAGGAGGCCTTGGGCCGGCACAAGGGGTTCGAATACGCCCGGACGCAGAACCCCACCCGCGCCGCGCTGGAGCGAAACCTCGCCGCGCTCGAAGGCGCCCTTGCCGCCCACTGCTTCGCTTCGGGAATGTCGGCTATCGACACCGCGCTGAGACTGCTCGGGCCGGGAGATCACGTCATCGTCACGGAGAACACTTACGGCGGGACCTACCGCCTGTTCGAACGTGTGCTTAGAAATTTCGGCGTGGAATTCAGCTACGTCGACACGACCGAGGCGGCCAACGTCGAAGCGGAGATCAAAGATACCACGCGGATGGTTTTCATCGAGTCGGTGGCCAATCCGACCATGGTCGTGGCCGACCTGGAAGGCATAGGCCGTTTGACGCGCGAACGCGGCGTTCGTCTGGTCGTCGACAACACGTTCTTGAGTCCGTTCTTTCTGCGCCCGATCGAATGGGGCGCGGACGTCGTAGTGCATTCGACGACGAAGTATTTAAACGGGCACAGTGACAGCGTCGGCGGCGTGGTCGTCACGACCAGGCCGGAAGACGCCGAGCGCGTCGGATTTTTGCAGAACGCCGTGGGCGCGATCATCTCGCCGTTCGACGCCTGGCTCACTGCACGCGGGACCAAGACGCTGGCGGTGAGAATGAAGCAGCACGACAGCAACGGCCGCATAGTTGCCGCTTTCCTCGACGACCACCCGAAGGTCGAGAAGGTTTACTATCCCGGTCTCCCACATCACCCGCAGAGCGAGCGGGCGAAGCGATTGATGTCCGGGTTCGGGGGAATGATCGCCTTCGAAACAGGCTCTCTTGCGGCTGCGCGCTCAGTGTTGGATAATGTGCGCCTCTGCGCGCTGGCCGAAAGTTTGGGCGGCGTTGAAACACTGATCTCGCACCCGGCGACGATGACTCACGCGTCGGTTCCGGCGGCCGAGCGCGCGGGGCTTGGTATCACCGATGGCCTCGTGCGAGTCTCCGTAGGCATTGAAGACGTAGAAGACATAGTCGCCGATCTGGATGCGGCGCTCCGGCGCGTGTAAACAATGACAGGCGCCAGAACCAGGACTACTTGGCGCCGACCATTGACAGGAGAACGATCGAACAAATGACGGGCGGGGAAAACCCGCCCCTACATAGCTTTTATGGCCGAGCTTCCAACCATCAACTTGGCGCTCTATGCCCAGACGGACGTGGGCATGGTGCGCAGCGGCAACGAAGACAATTTCCTGATCCTGGATCTTTCTACTGGCAGAAGTTGGACCGCCAGCGAGGAAGAGCCGCCCGATTTACTCACTTATGCGCAAGGCTATTACGGCTCGCTTCTGGCAGTCTCCGACGGCATGGGAGGCGCATTGGCCGGCGAGGTCGCGTCGCGGATGGCGGTCGAAACCGTGCGGGACAGAATGCTTCAACTTCAGGCGCACGAGGTTTACAGCCGTCTTCCCTTCCACGAACGGCTGCGCCTCTCGATTGAAGAGGCGAACATTCTGATCAACGGCGAGAGCCAGACCAACCCCGCGCACAAAGGGCTTGGCGCCACCTTTACCGCGGTCGCGACGCTCGGCAATCAGGTCTTCTTCGGGCAGGTCGGCGACAGCCGCGCCTATCTGATCCGCGGGCATAACATCGCTCGCACCACCAAAGACCAGTCGCTGGTGCAACAGTTGATCGACGCCGGGCAGATCACCGAAGAAGAGGCCGAAACCCACAGCTACCGCAATGTCATCCTGCAGGCCTTGGGGGCGCACAGCAACGTGAACGTCGAGGTCGGTTGCTTGACGCTTTGCAACATGGACACGCTGGTGATTTGCAGTGACGGCTTGTCTGGAAAGGTTCACCAGGATGAGATCGCGCAGATCATTCACGAGGCCCGGGATTTCAAGTCGGCCTGCCAGCATCTGATCAATCTGGCCAACGAGCGCGGCGGCGAGGACAACATCACCGTGGTCATCGCGCAATTTTCCGGCAGCGGTTTGGCCGTGCCGGAGAGCGAGCAGGTAGAGCCGCAGAGCCTGGCCCGCTCGCCAGACACGCCGACCGAAATCAATTGGGGGGGCGGCGCGGGCGAGGACCATTTGAAGGCGCCGACAGCCCCGATAGCCGCCCTCTCGAACGTAGCCGAGGCGGGGGCCACCGAACCGCTCCCGACTCCGCCGGCGCAAACCATGCCTTTCACGACAAAAGCCGACCCCGCCACGACCGAGCTCTCGCGCGCCACTGACACGTTGAATCCGCGTGGGCCGATTACCGCCGTCTTCGCTCCCGTAGGTCTCAATGACGACCCGAACCTCTCGCCTTTGCCCTCCGCGGATACCGAGGAGCTCGAACCGCACGACGCGAGACCGGTCCATCCGCAGAATTCGACGGTGGTCCCTGCCCAGGATCCCACCAATTCAAAGGCGGCTTCAAAGACAGGCGAGCTGGCCCCGAACGACGAAGGCCTTCAGTCGAGTCTGGGAGACGGTCGTTCACGCAAGGGCTTTTTTATTCTCGCCACGGTGATAGCGCTCGTAATCGGCGGATTGGCCGTCGGCGTGACGACTCATTTCAAACAGCAGGCGCAGGCGCGCGCCGCCCAGCAGCAGGCCCAGTTGAAGATCGAGAACCAGAACCAGAAAGACGGACGGATCGGGAGCCTGCGCGACAAAATAGCCGAACTCAACAAACGGATTCAGGCGTCGGACAAGCCATCGATTAAAAAGAAGCATGATATTGTCGAAAGTCTGAACAGGCTCAGCCAGCGGCTGGATGAAGTCAATAAGATGTCTCCCGACCAATTGAGCGAGATCAGCCAGGCCTGTGACGATATCGGCAAAGAACTCAGCAAAATCGAAGAAGAGGTCAACAGCTTGCATGGACTCCTCCCCACTCTGGAGACCGACCGCGACCCCATCAAAGTTTAATCGCTTCCCACTGTACGTTTGTCATCAATCACCGGTCATTGGTCATCATCGCGTACGAATGGCGAATGACAAATGACGAATCACAATGCAATGACAAAAATCGATTCGACGCCGGGAATCTGGCGGATGTTCGAGACCACCGAACCGACATCGGCGTTATGATTCGGCGGCGTTTTGATCGTAACCGTTCCCTTCTTCACCTGGAATTGCCAGGACCTGGTCTCGGGGTTCTCTTCCAGCAGGCGGCGTACCTGCTCCTGAAGGTCGGAGTCGCCGCGGCCGAAGGGCCTGGTAACTGCGCGGCCTACGCCTTTAACGCCTTTGATCGTCGCGTCGCCGGCGCCCCGCGCGACATCCTTCGATTTCGAGACCGCCCCGGCGCCGGTGTCCCAGGTCTTTTCGAGGCCGCCGCGAACGCCCGATCCGACCTTCTTCGCGCCGCCGTTGGCGGCGTCGCCGGCCCCCGCCGTGGCGTCTTTGACTTCGTAACCGATCTTTGATGACAAGGCGTCACTGCGCAACCGGTCAACCTCCTTGCCCGTGGCCGGATAAGGCAGGTCGAGTTTGCGGTAAGTCTCCACGTCAATCCGCCCGGAGTCTTTCAATCCGTTGTTGATCTGGTAAGCTCGCACGGCTGCGCGTGTGTCGCGATCGAGCACGCCGGTGATCTTCGATTTGTAATAGCCGCGAAGAGTAAGTTCGGCCTGAACGGCCTTGACCTCTTTTTCGGTGATTCGCCAATCGGTTGTCGGATAGCCCGTTGTTTGTGAACTGGAGGTCTGTTCCGGCGGCTGTGTAACGGATTCGGGTGTTTGCGCGACGGCGAAGACTGGTATCAGAAGCGCGATTGCGATCGACAAATGCGGCAAGGGAGCCATTCTCATAGCCATTTCCTCCGAAAATCCCTGGGAGCGCAGGCATCCCTGCCTGCGGGCTTCCGGCAAGAGTTGACTGACCGAAACAAGCAGGCAGGGATGCCTGCGCTCCCAGGGTTTTCAATTCAGGGGTATTTCGGAAGAGATAATAGCATTATTCGGCGAGGATCACCCGGCTCTGCAAGTGGTCGCCGTTGCTCGTCAGGCTGCGCTCTTTTTCCGGCGCGGGGCCGCCCAACTCGTTCATCAGGTTTTTGAGAAATTCATCTTGAGTCTTGCGCAGAGGAACGACGCGGCGGGACTCGGCGTTATCGTATACCGTGAAGAGGAGAGTCCCACGATTGCGCGTGCGCATGACGCCGGCCAGGGCCGCCATGCCGCTGTCGGTGCTGGTCAGCGTGCCGGTCTTGGCGATGACGCTGCCGGCGAACTCTCTATCGGCGAATCTGGCGCGCATCGTGCCGGGATCGACCCCTCCCAACCCCATCACCGCGTCGGCTTTGAGGCCGTACTTATCGAGCCAGTTGACCATCGCGCGCAACATCATCACGGTATCACGCGGCGTCATCCGGTTCACGTTCAGCCCCGACCCCGTGGAGATCTGGATCGCGTCCGGAGAAAGCCCCGCCTGTTCGACCAGGAAGTTCTTCACGTATTGCGGGCCGCCGATGTGGCCGACGAGCGTGTCGGCCATCGAATTCACGCTGTGCGCGTTCTGATATTGCGCTATGCGCAACAGCGTGTCGGATTCGACCGTGACCAGAAGGCGGCCGCGAGGCTGGCTGTTGTAATCTTCATATTTGATCGGATCACGGAACGTTATGCCGCTGTTGCGTTCGAAGACGCCCGCCGAAACCTCGGTCTGCGAATTGTAGTTGCAGTTGAAGTCGCCTATTACGACCAGACTGCCGTTGACGCGCCGCACGCCGAACTTGCGCAGCGACTCTCCGGCGCGCTTCGCGTCGGAGATCGAGAACGAGGGGTCGCGCCCGCTGAAGATAATCAGATCGCCGTTCAGTTCGCCGGTCTTCTCGTTGATCTCCCCGCTCGCCAGGAGGTCGGTGTGAAAGCGGTGATTCGGGCCGAGCCTGTTCAAAGCCGCGAGCGTAGTGGCCAGTTTTATAACCGAAGCCGGGTTGAACAGTGTGTCTTCATTCATCATCGCCACAGGATCGCCGCCGTCCAATGTTTCTACATAGACGCCGTGCTTGCTCGAATCGCGCCCCTCGGCGGTCAGGGCTTTCGTGAAATCGCTCAACGCGCGCGGCGCGACGTACCGCGCCTTTAATTCGGCCGAACGTTCCTTCGAGGGGGAAACCAATAATTTCTTAGATGACGCCACGCCGACGGACATCTTGGGGTCACCCATCTGAACCTGCTCGCAGCCTGCCAGCATCAATACCGCTATGAGTAGGGGGACAAATATTTTCATTCTCTCCTGCCCAGAATATAAATAAATTTTGCAATAATTTGAGGAGAGCGAGACTATAGAGATCGAAAGAGGCTTGCGTCTCGCGTTCGCGGACCCTACATTACCGGCGTCGCGGTATGAAATCAAGTGCCAAATTTTTGAGGCCGTGCGGCCGCTAGCCCGACCGTGAGGGAGGGCATAAACGCCGTGATCAGCCTTCCCTCACGGTCGGGCTACTGCCGCCGCCAGACCATAAAAACTGTGGAGTCAAAATCAAATGATGATGAACATACGCCGTTTCGCCTTGACGCTGCTGCTCCTGTCCCTCTCGATCGCCGGCGCCCCGATTCATTCCACGAGGGCCGGCGCGCAAACCCGAAATACGACGAGCGACAATAATGTTCCCCCGCCGGAAACCGCGCTCGGTTTCAAGATCGGCGAAGACCGCAAGTTGGCGAAATGGGATCAGTTCCTGGCCTATTTCGGCGAGCTTGCGAAGGCTAGCGACCGCATCAAGCTGGACACCATCGGCAAAACGACTCTGGGGCGGCCGTTCGTCGTCGCCACGATCTCGTCGCCGGAAAATTTGAAGCGGCTCGATGAGTTCAAAGAAATCCAGCGCAAACTGTCCGACCCGCGCCTGCTCGCGAACGCGAGCGGGTCCGCGGCCAATGAGTTGATCGGCATGGGAAAGACCGTGGTCGTCATCACGTGCAGCATCCACTCGACAGAAGTCGGGGGGACGTTCACCGCGACCGAGCTGGCTTACAAATTGACTTCGCAAAACACCCAGGAGGTCACGCGGATTCTCGACAACGTGATCCTATTGCTCGTGCCCTCGCTCAACCCTGACGGCACGGACATCGTCGCCGACTGGTATCGGAAAACGCTCGGCACGCCCGCCGAAGGCTCCGCGCCGCCCGAGCTTTATCACCACTACACCGGCCACGACAACAACCGCGATTGGTACGCGTTCACGCAGGTCGAGACGCAGCTCACCGTGGACAAAATCCTCAACGTCTGGCGCCCCCAGATTCTGCACGACATTCACCAGATGGGCGGCGGCGGCGCGCGACTCTTCGTCCCGCCTTACATGGAGCCATGGGAGCCGAACGTTGACCCGGCGATCATCGCCGGCGTCAACGCGCTCGGAACCTCAATGGCGTGGGAAGTGATTTCCCAGGGTAAGGCCGGCGTGGTCTTCAACACGATGTACGACGCGTGGACGCCTGCGCGCGCCTACGCGCATTACCACGCGGGTTTGCGCATTTTGTCCGAAACCGCGAGCGCGCGCCTGGCGACTCCGGTTGAAGTCCCATTCAACAGACTCGGCGGCGGGTTCAATTACGACGCGAAGGACGCTTCGTGGAACTTCCCCAAACCCTGGCCCGGCGGCAAGTGGACCTTGCGCGACATCGTCGATTATCAGAGCGCGGGCGCGATGGCGCTACTCAACCACGCCGCTCGCCATCGAGAACTTTACCTGCGCAACTTTTATGAAACCAGCAGACGCGCCGTCGAAGCTAAGGACAGGCCCTATGCGATCCTGCTGCCCGAGCCGGAGACGCCCGCGTCGATCTCCGACGCGCTCAAACGCCTCAAAGAAGGTTTGAACCAGGTGAGAGGCACTGACCAGGAGAAACACGAACAGGGCGAACAGGTCGTCAAGAACATCACCGGCGAACCCTCGACCTCCGCCGAGGTGGTCTACTATTACAAGACCGAGGGATTAGACCGCGCGCTGAACATCCTCAGGCGCGGCGGCGTCGAGGTGATGCGAGCGAACAAGGACTTCACCGCCGGCGGAAAGAAATACGCCGCGGGCGCGCACATAATTTTCATGAAGCAGCCTTACGGCGCGTTCGCCAAGGCGCTGCTCGAATCGCAGGTATACCCTGACCTGCGCGAATATCCCGGCGGCCCGCCTAAGCGCCCTTACGACGTGACGGCGCACTCGCTCAACCTCCTGATGAACGTCAAGGCGGCCTACGTCAAAGAGCCTTTCGCCGTCGACGCCAAGCCCGAACCGGCCGCGCTCGTGATTCAATCCCGCGTCCGGCCCAACGCGGGCGTGCGCGTGGCGATTTACAAAAATCATCTTCCCTCGATGGACGAGGGCTGGACGCGATGGATGTTCGATCAATACAGGTTCCCTTACGCCTCGCTGCTCGACGCCGAAGTCCGCGCCGGCGGTCTGAAGGCCAAATACGACGCGATCATCATTCCCGATCAATCCGTCAACGCGCTGGTCAACGGCCTGCCAGGCGCCGCGAGCGGAGCGAGCGAAGCGGCCGGAACTGAAGAGAGGATTACCGGCGTCTACCCGGCGGAATACGCCGGGGGGTTGGGCGAAGCGGGCGTCAAAGCGCTGCGCGAATTTATCGAGGCCGGTGGCACGGTGATCACGTTCAACAACGCCTCCAATTTCGCGATCGAGAAACTTGGCGCCCCCGCGCGCAACGTCCTCAAAGGCGTTCCGGCGCGCGATTTCTACTGCCCGGGGTCGATACTCCGCGCGCAACTGGATTCGTCAAGCCCTCTCGCCTTCGGGCTGGAGAAAGAATCGATCGCGTGGTTTGAAAACAGCCCGGCCTTCGAGATCACTGACCCGGCGAGCGCCCGCGCGATCGCGCGTTATCCCGAATCGGAGAGCCCACTGCTGAGCGGATGGATTCTCGGCGACAAACTCGTCCGCGGTCGCGCGGCGATGGTCGAGGCGAATATCGGCAAGGGCCGCGTCATCCTCTTCGGATTTCGCCCGCAATACCGCGCCCAGAGCCTGGCGACTTTCCCGCTCCTCTTCAACTCGATCCTGACGAGCAAGGGCGATCAATAAGAGTGGGACAGACTTTAGTCTGTCCGTAGCATGAAATGAGACGGACAGACTAAAGTCTGTCCCACTTTTTTTGCTTGACATGCGGTCGCGGCGGGTGTATTTAACCACTCGGTTAATTAACTAGGAGGTTTAACACAGTAATGGCTCTTGATCAGCTCAGTGTCACATTGGCCGCCATCGCCGATCCGACACGACGCGCGATCCTCGAGCGTCTGGCCGAGGGAGAGGCGACGGTCGGGGAGTTGGCCAAGCCATTCGAGATGAGTCTTCCCGCCATCTCGAAGCACCTCAAGGTGCTGGAGCAGGCGGGATTGATCGAGCGTGGGCGCGACGCCCAGTGGAGGCCCTGCCGGATCGCGGCGGGGCCTCTCAAGGAGGTCGCAGACTGGGTGGGGCGCTATCGCCGTCACTGGGAAGAAAGCTTCGACCGTTTGGACGAGTATCTGCGCGAGTTGCAAAAACGCGAGTCGCAAAACCGACAATCGAAAACCAAGGAGAAAAAGCATGGCCGCAAGGAAAAATGATCCCTCCGCGAAATCATCTGAACGTGAACTCGTCATCACGCGCGTCTTCGACGCGCCGCGCGAATTGGTCTGGAAGGCATGGACTGACCCTGAGCATTTGATGCGCTGGTGGGGGCCGAAAGACTTCACGTCGCCCGCTTGCAAATTAGACCTTCGGGTTGGAGGCAAATACCTCTTCTGTATGCGATCGCCAGAGGGCAAGGATTTTTGGAGCACGGGCGTCTATCGCGAAATCGTCGAGCCGGAGCGAATTGTTTGGACAGATTCGTTCGCGGATGAGAAAGGTAATCCGGTCCCGGCCTCGCATTACGGAATGCCGGGAGATTGGCCTGAGGAAATGCTGGTGACGGTGACCTTCGAAGAGCATCAAGGCAAGACCAAGATGACCCTGCGGCATGCCGGCCTCCCGGCGGAGATGGGCGAAATGGCCGAAGCCGGCTGGAACGGATCCCTCGACAAGCTCGCCCAAAGCCTGAGTGGCTCGAACAAAAGCGGCGCCACAACACTCACGATGCCGTCGGACCGGGAGATCGTCATCACGCGCGTCTTCGACGCGCCACGCAGACTCGTCTTCGAGGCCATCTCAAAGCCCGAACACGTGACGCGTTGGTGGGGGCCGAGATCCATGACGATGGTCTCCTGCGAAATGGATTTCCGCCCCGGAGGCTCGTGGCGCTTCGTCAAACGCGGGCCCGACGGGAACGACTACGGATTCAGGGGCATGTATCGCGAGATCGAGCCTCCAGAACGTATAGTACAGACCTTCGAATTCGAAGGGATGCCGGGCCACGTATCGGTTGAAACGGCGACTCTCGAAGAGCTAGACGGCAAGACGAAACTGACGGTCAGGTGCCTTTACCAATCGGCAGAGGACCGCGACGGTCACTACAATTCGGGTATGGAGGCGGGAATGAAGGAATCTCACGACCGTCTCACCGAACTACTCAGCGCGATGAAATGAATGAACAGGAGGGAAACTATGAAGACATTGACCAATCGAGCGCTTATCGCGGCGGCCATCCTGGCAGCCGCGGCTTTCATTGTCGGATACGGGCGCCAACAACAAGACTCCGGCGGCAAATACGCCGAGGTGAACGGCCTCAAGATGTACTATGAGATTCACGGTTCGGGACGCCCGCTAGTGTTGCTTCACGGCGCGTTCGGCTTCGCTGAAGGGTGGGGCGCCTTTCTCCCGACGCTGACGAAGACTCATCAAGTGATCGCGATCGAGTTGCAAGGGCATGGGCATACCAACGACATCGACCGGCCTCTGACTTTCGAGCAAATGGCGGATGACGCCGCCGCGCTGTTGAAACAGTTGAAGATCAAGGACGCGGACTTCTTCGGCTACAGCATGGGAGGGACCGTAGCCCTTGGAGTCGCCATCCGGCATCCGGAACTCGTGCGCAAACTGGCGTTCTACGGGTCGTGCGCGGGAACGGCGAAAGACACTTACGATCCCGAAGCCTACAAGCAGTTTCAAAGCCTTGGCGCCGACTTCGCCCCGCCCGTGTTGAAGGGGCCGTACGACAGGATGTCGCCCGACCCGAAGCGATGGCCCATTCTGGTAACGAAGATCAAGGAGCTGGAGAAAATCTTCAAAGGGTATTCGGCGGCGGACCTCAATGCGATCAAAGCGCAGACGCTCATCATGATGGGCGACCGCGACGCGGTTCGTCCCGAGCACGCCGTTGAGATGTACCGGCTCATTCCCAACGCGCAACTCGCCATCTTCCC
>WNGA01001366.1_pt1 | contig 38707 bp, 34 predicted proteins | sample 5400061 | NCBI WGS metagenome assembly WNGA01 (sample SAMN13153366, study PRJNA577476) | soil metagenome | isolation source: 100 cm soil or saprolite under grassland replicate 2 | place: USA:California | collected 2016-06-15
ATTGTCCCCGCAGCCCGCCCATGACCGCCGCATCCCGTTGCGAATACCGCAACGAGGAACACGGCCACCAAGCCGGCACGGATCACAACTGCAAACTCTAGAACCGATGCCCGCAAGTTTGCGACACGCTCGAGCACGTCCTGAGCAGGGCCGAGGGCAGTGCCTCAGAAGGCGCCGTCACGAACGGACCTCGACTTCATGAGGTGTAAAGCCCGGGTTCGACTCCCGTCGCTCCCGCTCTCTCGCCACGAGTCCGCTCTCTTCGCGCGCATATCAAGCACGAACTTCCCCGCGGATCCCTGCAAGAAGCCGCGACTCCGAGGATGGTGGAGCGAGCGCCTCGTTTGGCGCAACCTTTAGCCGACGTGTCGCCGCTGGAAACGAGCCAGCCGGCCATCAGACTGCGGGCATGGTCGGCTACTGGGAGTGCACCCACGGCAGCGGAGACGACGAGATGACCCGAACCCCCGCGGGGACGTGGAGTCAAAGATGAACGCGGGCGTCCTCGTGGCCTTCGCACGGTGGTCGTCTTCGCCGGACTCGGCGTCCTGCTAGGCGCGGCGGGCGCCGCCGCCACCACGGGCAGCTCGAGGTTCGCGACCGGGGAGCTCCGACGGCAGAGCTGAGGTTGGACTCGAACCTCGGTGCCTGTTCGCCCCCGCCGGGAGGCGAGTGCGCAGCGCGCACCGGATCGGGCCTCGTCCCCGGGCTGGGCGCCGTCACCGAGAAGTACGAGTTCCCGGTCGGACTTGGGCCGCCCTCGTGTCCAGACGGCTTCGGCGAGGCACTCGCCTCCTCGAGCCGCTTCGTCATAGCGGGGAAGGGAGAGATCCACTTCGCGCTCGCGGTGGGTGGGTGCATCGCCCAGGAGGAGCCGATCTACAACCAGACACAGGCCTACAGGATCACCGGCGGCGATGGGATCTACGCCGGGGCATCGGGGAGCGGTACGGTCGAGCGCAGCCTCGGAGCAAGGACGGCTAACGAGCGGCGCGGGACCGAGACGTGGAGGGGAACCCTCAGCGTGCCGCGCCTCGAGTTCAACGCGGCGCGACCGACACTCACCGGTGCGACAAACAAGACGGTGCGAACCGCGAAGAACGGCAAGACGGCCCGCGTGTGGTTCACTGTCACCGCACAGGACGACAGGGACGGAGTGGTCGCGGTGAGGTGCACCCCGAAGTCCGGCAGCCGCTTCAGGATCGGTCGGACCGTCGTCACGTGCGAGGCCACGGACTCGAGCGGCAATACCGGGCACGCCCGATTCGTGGTGACGGTCAAGAGGAGGCGGTAGCCGCCCCTCGACGGCACGTCGAGCGTCATCATCGAACGGTCAGCGCGTTCGCGGATCCGTCCGTAGGCGTATCACGGGGGTAAAGCGTGGGTTCGAGTCCCATGATGACTTTCGACGGTTGCCCGTCGATCCAAGCCGTAGTGCGCCGCGGCCGCCATGTCGCCCGCGGCGGCGGTTGACGCTTTTTGGGTGCTAGTCGCGCCTCCAGCCGAGTCACGGACTAGACGCGACACCCATCTCGGTTCAATGATGAACTCCGCGTGCGCGAAGACCTTCCAAGCGGCACCGTGACGTTCCTCTTCACCGACGTCGCGGGATCGACGAAGCTCCTGAGTGAGCATGGCGCCGCGTACGCGGATCTCCTTGGCGCTCACCGCGTCGTCGTTCGTGCTGCACTCTCCCGGCACGCGGGAGTCGAGGTGGACACGCAGGGTGACGCGTTCTTCGCAGCATTCCCGCGAGCATCGGACGCCGTAGCGGCTGCCGACGAGATTCGTGACGGCTTGGGCGACGGCCCTGTTCGCGTTCGCATCGGGATTCACACGGGAGAGCCGCTCGTAACGCCGGAGGGCTACGTCGGCCTCGACGTGCATCGCGCCGCGCGCATCGCTGCCGCAGCGCATGGCGGCCAGGTCGTCCTCTCGCAGACAACGCGTGACCTCCTCGACCCCGGTCGACAGCTCCGCGACCTCGGCGTCCACCGGCTGAAGGACCTCACCGAGGCCGAACGCCTCTTCCAGCTTGGGAGCGGCGAGTTCCCTCCGCTCCGGACACTCGACCAGACCAACCTCCCGGTCGCGGCAAGTCCGCTCCTCGGGCGCGAGCGAGAACTCGAGGAGCTCGTCGACCGGCTCGAAAGTGGGCGGCTCGTCACGATCACTGGACCGGGTGGGACGGGCAAGACTCGACTGGCGCTTCAGGTCGCGGCCGAGCTCGTCGGCACGGTCGCCGACGGCGTCTTCTGGGTTCCACTCGGCGCGCTCGCTGACTCGAGTCTCGTCGCGAGCGAGATCGCGCAGGCGATCGGCGCGCCCGACGACCTTGGCGCCTTTCTTCGTGACCGCGAGCTCGTGCTGCTTCTCGACAACTTCGAGCACCTCCTAGGCGCTGCGGCGACAGTTGCCGACCTTCTGGCTACGGCCCCGAACCTTCATGTACTCGCGACGAGCCGGGCGCCGCTGCGCATCTCCGGCGAGGTCGAATATCCCCTCGATCCGCTCAATCCGATGGACGCGGTCGCACTCTTCGTCGAGCGTGCCCGAGCAGTCGGTCGAGCCTTCGAGCCGGACGCGACGATCGAGGCGATCTGTACGAGACTCGACAGCTTGCCCCTGGCGATCGAGCTTGCGGCCGCTCGTACGCGGGTCCTCCCGCTCGGGACGCTGCTCACGCGGCTCGAGCGGGCGTTGCCGCTCCTGACTGACGGCGCGCGCGACGCCCCCGAGCGCCAGCGCACCCTCCGCGCGACGATCGAGTGGAGTTACGACCTGCTCGACGACGCAAGCCGGCGTCTGCTCGCGCGGCTCGCGGTGTTCGCGGGAAGCTTTCCCGTCGAGGCAGCTGAGTCGATCTGCGACGCGAACGTCAGCGAACTCTCGGCGCTCGTCGACCTCAACCTTCTCAAGCCAATCGGGGACGAGCGCCTGCTCATGCTCGAGACGATCCGTGAGTATGGGCTGGAGCGCCTCGCCGAGTCCAGCGAGGAAGACACGTTTCGCGCTCGTCACGCCGAAGAGTTCGCGCATGTTGCCGAAACTGCGTACGAGCTGCGTAGCCGGGCCGAGGCGGAATGGTCGTCCCGTCTCGATCGCGACCACGACGATCTGCGAGCTGCGCTCGATTGGCTGTCAAAGACAAATCCCGACGCGGCCCTCGACTTGGCCGGCGCGCTCGGCTGGTTCTGGTTCACACGCGGATACCTCACAGAGGGTGACGCGCGGTTGAGGGCAGCACTCGCGGCGTCGGATGCGAACGGCCGATCCCGGGCGAGGGCGCTCACGGCATCCGGCTCGCTCGCTGCGCGAATCGGAATGGTCAAAGAGGGTCGATTGCAACTGGAGGACGCAGCCGCCCGCTGGACGGAGCTCGGCGATCGGGATGAAACCGGAGCCGCGCTCGAAGCGCTCGGCTGGCTCCTCGTATACGACGCTGGCGACTACGCAGCGTCGCTCGCAGCCTTCGAGGAGGCCCGTTCGATCCGGGCGGACCTCGGCGACCGTGCCGGCGAGACGCGAGCGCTCGTCGGCGTGTGCCAGGTACTGGTTGCACTCGACGAAGTGGAACGCGCTGAGGCCCTCTCGCACGAGCTCCTCGAACGAGGAAAGGACGACGTTAGGATCAGGCACTTCGCAGTCCACTTTCTCGCCGACTGCTCGTTGATTCGCGGCGACTGTGCCGAAGCGGAGGAGCGCTACCGGGAAAGCCTTCGCGCTGCGCTCGACCTCGGGGACGTCATCGAGACGAGTGTCGAGGTGCAGGGCGTTGCGATGGCGAAGGCCGGGCAGGGTGATTGGGCTCGCGCGCTCGAGCTAGCGGCCTCGGTGCGGGCGCTTTGGCGCTCGCTCGGCACCGATCTCCACATCACCTTCTGGGACAGACTGCTGGAGCGCTATCTCGGCCACGCGCGAGCGGCTCTGGGTATCGACGCCGACGCGGCATGGACTCGGGGGCTCGAACTCGCGTTCGACGACGCTATCGCGCTTGCGGTGCAGGAAACGGTCGCGGACCCGAAAGCCTGACCGCTCCCGGGTACGGAACGGTCAGCGCCTTGCGGGGGCCATTCGCAACCGGATCACGGGGGTAAAGCGCGGGTTCGAGTCCCGTCGCTCCCGCTCCTAATCCACCGGTCCTCGACGACCCACTGACTGCCGTGGTGCCTGAGCGCAAAGGACCCGGCCTACTAGGGCGCGACGGTCGCGCAGACGACCCAGGTCTGCACGGCCCAGCTGCCGGCGTTCCCCCCACTCGACTCGCGTCCGGTCGCGATCCAACCGGTCCCCGCATCGGTCGGCCGACTGGTCGAGAGGAATGTGTTGGTGGCGGAGCCGGTAACAACGCCACCGCCACCTACTGCCCGCTTACCCGCCGGGCAGTCCTGCTGCTGGCTCTTCGGGCTGCTGCTGTTGGACGCGCCGCTCCCGGAGATCAACTGCAGCCCGGACGCTCCCGGCGGCCCCTGCGGACCAGCCGGCCCCGGCGGCCCAACTGGGATCTGGCCGGCCGCGAAGTCGACGGCACGAAGCGAGGCGTTCCTCACCTTCGCCGAGTTGACTGCATTGTTCTTCAGCTGGACAGTGCCGACGCTGTTCCGTGGCAGCGCCGTGGAGACGGCGTAGGCGGCGCCGCTCAGCGAGATCGCGAGAGCCAAACAGGCAACAACCATCGCCGGTGAGGGCAGACGCATGTGCGAGCGGAGTCTAGAGACCGCGTCGGGGCCGTGTCAGTTCGGCGGTGCGCTGGTGGGTCCGGCGCTCACCGGGCCGGTAGCACCGTTGAGACGCTTCGGACGATGCCCTCTAACTGGCGCTCGCAGACCGGCGCGCAGCCACCGACCGTAACCCCGTCGCCCGGTTCTTGACCGTCGGCACGAGATGATCGCTCAGCTCCGCGGCTGACGTCCTAAACGGATCACGGGGGTAAAGCGCGGGTTCGAGTCCCGTCGCTCCCGCTGAGATCGTTCGAAGCGTCGAAACGCTCCCCCCCGCCAGACCTCCGAGAATCGACGGCCTCGCATTCCTTCGAAGGAGGCAGTCATGGCGTGGAACCTCAAAGGGAGTTATACCGAGACGTGCTCCTGTGACCTGATCTGTCCCTGCAACGCGACGTTCGACCACGGCGCGACGTACGACTACTGCAGACTGACGCTCGTTTTCAACATTCGCGAAGGCGAGATCGAAGGCACTGACATCGGCGGGCTGAAGATCGCCGCGATCGCGGACACGCCGAAGGTCATGACGGAAGGAAACTGGCGACTCGGAGTGTTCGTCGACGAAAACGCCTCCGAGGAACAAGCCGACAAGCTCGTGAAGGTATTCACCGGCCAACTCAGCGGCCCAATGGCCGGCCTTGCCCCGCTCGTGGGGGAAATGCTCGGAGTCGAGCGGGCCGCGATCGACGTCCAAGACGACGGCGTTCGCCACAGCGTGCGCATCGGAGACGCAATCGACTTCGAAATCGAGGACATCGTTCCGTTCGGCGTCGAGACGGGTGAGCCCGTGCGGTTCCAGGGCATGTTCCACCCCGTTGGGTCCGATCTCACGATCGCGGAGGCAAAGCGGTCACGGATCAACGCATTCGGCATCGAGTACGAAGGGAAGACGGGACTCTCGACTGCCGAGTTTTCCTGGGCCGCCTGAACGCTTAGATCGACGCAGCGGACAAACAGCCTCGGGCCGGCAGCGGCCTCGCGCCCGCCTTTGCAGCCGCACGCGCCCGCCTCGGGCTCGTGTCCCTGCTCTTCGTTCTCGCCGGGATCGGCTGGTGGTGGACGCTCGACCGGATGCGCGGGATGGACAACGGTCCTTGGACGAGCCTCGGGACACCCGGCTGGTTCATCGGCGTCTGGGTCGTGATGATGGCCGCGATGATGTTCCCGTCTGTCTCGCCGACGGTCGCGTTGTACTCGCGCATGACAAGGCCACGGTCCGGCGTCTCCGCGGTGTTCTTCGCCGCGGGCTATCTCGTTACGTGGGCGGCCGCGGGCGCTGTAGCCTTCGCGATCGCGTTCATCGGCGGCCGGGTCGCAGGGGACGTGCTCGCGTGGGACCGAACCGGACGCCGGGTCGCCGCTGCGACCCTCGTCGCCGCCGCCGTCTACGAGCTTACGCCGCTCAAGGATGCGTGTCTGGGCAAGTGCCGCAGCCCGCTTGGCATATTGCTCGGCTCGTGGCGCGACGGGTGGCCCGGCGCGCTCGGGATGGGAATGAGGAACGGCGCCTGGTGTGTCGGCTGCTGCTGGGCGCTGATGGCGTCGTTCTTTGCGCTCGGGATCATGAGCGTCGTCTGGATGGCGGTCGTCGCCGGTCTGATCGCGATCGAGAAGACGCTCCCCTGGCGACATGTTGCGACCTATGCGACGACGGCAGCGCTGTTGGTGCTGGCCGCGCTCGTGCTCGCGGCCCCACAGGTCGTTCCCGCCCTGAGAATTCCCACCAGCGGCTCGATGTCACAGATGAACCAGATGAGCCCGTAGCGGGGGGTCAGATTCCGAGGCACGCCGGGCATGGTTCCGGCCGAGCACTGGCGCGGGGCCTCCGCGTTCGAGTCGTAGGGCGTCCGGAACGGGAACTCGTTGGCGAGCCAGTGCTGGAGGACGCGGTAGAGCGCGAGGGCACTGGCCCTCTCTTGTGCGCTTCGGTGACAGGGCCCGTCGGCCAGCGGCCGCCGCGGGTTCGCTGACCCACGACACCTTGATCCCCGAATCTGTTCTTCCTTCGCTAAGTGTTTGGACTCCCTGCCAAGCGGCCGTTCGCGTCCAGCGTGGCGAGCGCTTGCAGCGTGACGAGCCCCCGATATTCGGCGAGCTGCCCGGGCGACCAGACGCCAAAGTCGAACATCCACCCGCCGTCCCGCTGCTGCTCTTCTGCGAGCCGGTCGAGATCGGCTTCGATCTGCTCCTCGGTGAAGAGGGCGCGGCTGCGCGATCCGGGCCGTGGCGAGAGCGTCAGCGCGGTCAGCCGCTCATTCTCGGCACCGCCACGGACGGGAATCGATCCGTCCGAGCGGAAGTGCGGCCGCAGGCGCTCGAGGGCGTCCCGGGCTCGTGCGTCGTCGGGCACCCGGTCGAGGAAGTCGATCGCGCACTTCACGCCGTAGGCCTCGAGATCGTCCGCATTCTCGAGGCTAGCCCAGCTCCACTCTGTCGCACGCTCGAGCCACGGCTCGTCGGAGCCCCTCGCCCACAGCAGGCCCGCCAGCGTGAGCGTGAAGAAGGAGCCGCCAGGCGACGGCGGCAGCGTGAGGAAGGGCGCGTGCGGATGAGCGGCCGCCTCGGGCAGCGAGAACGGCACGCCGCCGTCAGGCGCGGCGATCGAGGCCACCCACGCCGCAGCCTCCGCAGCCATCGGATCGTCGAGCGCACCGACCTCCTCGAGCACCTCCAGCGCATGCATCGTCGCGGACGGCTCGCTCGAAGGAGCGCGGATGTCCGGTTCGAGCGCGTGGCCGAAGCCGCCGTCCGGATTGCGGTACGCGCGGAGTGCGGCGAGAATGGGTTCGACCGGTGGGCCGCGCAGAAGGACGGCCAGCCGGTGGCGGTCGAGCAGGCGGGCGTTGGCGAGGAGGAATCGCTCGGCGGCATCGACGTCGACGGACTTGCGCGTCATGCCGACTCGTCCCCGCTGCTCACAAGCTCGTAGGTGAGGATGACCACTCCGCTCTCAACACGGTGGTGTCGGCGAGGCTGAGCTTGGTCAGACGGCCGTCTCGGTCGAGGAGATCTTCGGCGGCCGCTGCTACCGACGAAGAGCGGGTGCACCCAGAGCCGAAGCTCGTCCAGCGGGCCGTGCTCCATCAACGTGTAGGACTCGACGGCCAGGCCTGCGGGTTCTCGATGACGCCGTCGAGCGAGATACAGGTGGAGATGATGATCTTTCGCATGCCGGTAGGCTGGCAGAAATTGGTGCAGTCTTTAAGGTCCAATCCCGCGGCGTCTCAGAGGACCAATTCGCGCCCTGCGGGCGACGTGCTGATCCAACTCGAGCGTGACTCCGGCGTCGCGCTCCATCGCCAGGTCGAGGCTTGGATACGTGACGGGATCCACGCCGGGCGGCTCCCATGCGGCACAACGTTGCCATCTACCCGCGCCCTCGCCTGCGACCTCGACGTATCACGCGGCGTCGTGGTCGAGGCGTATCGGCAGCTCGTGGCCGAGGGCTATCTCACGAGCCAGTCCGGCGGCTACACCAGGGTCGCCATCGACGCCGAGAGGGCTGCCGAGCCGCCGGCGTCCACGCCGGTGAGGACAGCGAGAATCGACTTTTGCCCGTGCCGCGCCGATGGCTCGCAGTTCCCCCGCAGGGCTTGGCTGCGCTCCTTGCGTCGGGTGCTCAATGAAGCCGGCCCTGAGAACTTCGGGTACGTCAGTGGACGCGGCGCGCCGGCCTTGCACGAGGCGCTCACCGCGTACCTGAATCGCGTGCGAGGAACATCGGCGAGGCCCGAAAACATCGTGATCTGCAACGGCTATGCCCAAGGCGTCGGGCTGATCATCCAGACGCTCGTGAAGGCGGGCGCAACGCGGCTGGCTGTCGAGGATCCCTCGGCGGACGACGACGCCATCCCGACGGCTCGCGCGGCCGGTCTCAAGGTCCTGGGCGTGCCGGTCGACGAGGAAGGCGTCCGCATAGATGCGCTCGAGGGAACCGACGCGGACGCACTCATCCTCACTCCCTCACACCAGTGGCCAACGGGCGCCGTGCTGTCGGCGAGAGGGCGCGCGGCGGCGCTGCGCTGGGCCGAGCGGCGCGGCGCGCTCATCATCGAGGATGATTACGACGCGGAGTACCGCTACGACCGTGCGCCGATCGGCGCGATGCAGGGCCTGGCACCCGAGCGGGTCGTCTACGCCGGCACCGCCAGCAAGACGCTTGCGCCGGGGCTACGACTGGGCTGGCTCGTTGTCCCCGGGCACCTCGTCGACGACGTCTCTGAGGCCAAATCGCTAGCCGACCGAGGCTCGCCGGTCCTCGACCAGCTGGCGTTTGCCCGACTTCCTCGGCCGCGGTGAGTTCGACCGACACCTGCGTCGTATGCGCCCCCTCTACAGACGTCGGCGCGACACTCTGATCCAGGCCCTCCGCGAGCTGCTGCCCGACCTCGAGCCCGCAGGGATCGCAGCGGGTCTTCATCTCGTCGGCTACTTGCCGAGCGATCTCGACGAACGGAACGTGATCGATGCGGCGGCCCGACGAGGGATCGCCGTGTATGGATTGTCCCAGTACAGAGTGTCCCGTGACGGGCGGGAGGGCCTGATCTTTGGCTATGCAACTCTCGCCGAGCGCACAATCGTCGAAGGCGTAGAGATCCTCGCCACAGCGGTCGCCGAAACCCGGTCCCAGCTGACAGCTGCGGCTACGTGATGCCTGAGAACTCGCGTGATGGGGATGATCGGTCTCAAAGACGACGTGTAGCGCTCGGTCCAGCCCTGGCAGGCGTGCCGAGCAACGGTGCCGGCGTCACGGGAAGCAATTAGCGTCTTCACGGCTCCGTTCGTAACCGGATCGCGGGGGTCAAGCGCGGGTTCGAGTCCCGTCGCTCCCGCTCCCTCAAAACTCAGGCTACTGCCGTGTACGGAGCGACGCTCATGTACTTGAAGCCTGTATCGACGGCCAGCGTCACGATTACCGCTTCGGGTCCAAGGCGTTCGGCGAGGCGGTGCGCACCAACGACGTTCGCTCCGGTCGAGATGCCGGCGAAGATACCCTCGTCCGACGCCAGCCGGCGTGTCATCTCGAGTGCGTCGGCATCGGTAATTGCCTCGACGTGGTCGACTTTGTCGGGAGACCAGTGCGGCATCACGCCACCGGTCCAGCCCTGAATCAGAAACGACCCGCGATCACCGCCGCTGATCGCAGCGGAGCCGGCTGGTTCGTGAGCCTGGATGAAGACGCCGCGTGGCCTGAGGGCGTCGGAGACGCCCATGACGGAACTGGCCGTTCCCATGCCCTGGCAGAACCCCGTTACTCGCCCTTCGCTCTGCTCCCAAATCTCGCGGCCGAGCTTGTCGCGGTGATCCGGAATGATGTACGGATTGTTGAACTGGTCGGTGGCGTAGTGGCCCGGGAGCGCGGCCAGCTCGGCGGCGCGCGCGACCATGTTGTCGATGTCCACCGCGGTCACCTTGGGTGGACCTTCGACGGATGGGATGACGTCGAGTTCGGCGGCAAGCGCCCGCATCAGCTGCATACGCTCCTCGGTGAAGCAGTCGGCGATCACGATTAGAGCGCGATAGCCCTTCGCGCGGCACACGAGTGCGAGCGCCGGGCCGGTGCTGCCGCCCGTGTATTCCACGACCGTGTCACCTGGGGAGATCAGACCGTCGCGCTCGGCGCCCTCGATCATCGCGAGCGCCATCCGATCCTTCATCGACCCCGTGGGGTTGCGATATTCGAGTTTCAGCCACAGCTCGGCACCGTTCTGCGGCACACAACGATGCAGACGGACGAGCGGGGTGTTGCCAATCGCCTCGAGGATCGACTTCATGGCTTGATGATCTCGCATCCCAGCCGACGCGACCTTGCCAGCCCCGCTCGTAGCGTCCGAAGCAGCGTTTCACAACTGATCTCGGGCGCGTCGTCCACAGCTGAATCGGGACGAGCTCGAAGGAGCGCTTGTGAGCCGCGGACGACGCTCCACCACCAGACCACAGCCGAGGGAATCCTCCGAACATCTGGGCGATCGCCCTCTTCCGCTCGGATCCGATCGTGGAAGCGACGGCCGAGGGATTCCCAGGGAACGCCTTGCCACGACCGCCGGGCCAGTCCCCGGTTGACCCCACGTAGAACCACGCGCATGTAGTAGAAGGTCTCCGCCGCTCGTGCCTGCCATAACCGGCTTCGCCTTCGCTTCGGCCGTGGCGCCGGTGTCTGTGCAGCAGGACTACCTGCTGCAGGCCCGGCAGATGCAGGCGCTCTCGTTCGCGGTCCACATCCCGCTCGTCTGCTTTGGAATCGCGCTCCCGGCGCTGGTGCTGTTCGCCGAGTGGCTGTACCTGCGCAGCGGCGACGAGCTCTACCGGACGCTGGCGCGGCGCTGGACGAGAGTGATGGTCGCGCTGTTCGCGGTCGGGGTGGTGACCGGCACCATCCTCAGCTTCGAGCTGGGGCTTTTGTGGCCGAACTTCACCGCCACGTTCGGCAGCGTCTTCGGCCTCGGCTTCGCGATCGAGGGCTTCTCTTTCTTCATGGAGGCGATCTTCATCGGCATCTACGTCTACGGCTGGGATCGCCTCTCTCCCCGCGCCCACTTCGCGAGCGGGATCCCGATCGTGATCGCAGGCTTCACCGGCTCGCTGATGGTGATCTCGGTCAACGGCTGGATGAACCATCCGAGCGGTTTTCGTCTGCGCGACGGCAAGGCGGTCGACGTGCACCCGTTCGAGGCGCTGTTCGCGAACAGCTACTTCTGGCACGAGCTCGTGCACATGTACGTGGCCGCCTACATCGTCACCGGCTTCCTGCTCGGGAGCGCCTACGCCGCCGCGCGCCTGCGCGGGCGCTGGGGCCGCTATGAGCGCACCGCGCTCGCGATCCCGCTGACGGTGGCTGCGCTGGCCGCGCCCGTCCAGGTGCTGGTCGGAGACTGGAACGGGCGCGTCGTCGCGAAGGCCCAGCCGACCAAGCTGGCGGCGCTCGAAGGGCTCGGCGAGACCACGAGTGGCGCACCGTTGCATCTGCTCGGCTGGTACAGCGACGGGCAGGTCAAGTACGGAGTCCGAATCCCGAAGCTGCTCTCGCTGCTCGCCAAGCATGACCCGGACGCCACCGTCCGCGGCCTCGACGCCGTCCCGCCCGATCAGCGTCCGCCGGTCAACGTCGTCCGTCTCGCCTTCCAGACCATGGTCGGGATCGGCACCCTGCTCGCCCTGCTCGGGGTCGTGTACCTCGCCGTTCGGGTGCGGCGGAAAAGACTGCCCGAGTCGCGCTGGTTCTACTGGGCACTGGTCGCCGCCGGGCCGCTCTCGCTCGTCGCCCTCATCGCCGGCTGGGTCACCACGGAGGTCGGTCGCCAACCCTGGGTCGTGTACCGGGTGATGCGCACCTCGCAGGCCGTCACCGGCGCCGGCGGCGTCCCCGTCGGGTACGGCGCGCTCGCGCTCGTCTACCTCGGGCTGGCGCTCGCGATCGCGTGGATCCTCGTGCGGCTGGCGCGAGCGCCGCTCTCGGAGGCCTGACGTGCACCTCCACGACCTTCCGCTGATCTTCGCGCTGATCGGGCTCGCCTTCTACACCGTGCTCGGCGGGGCCGACTTCGGCGCCGGCTTCTGGCAGCTCACCGCCGGCAAAGGCCCGCACGCCGCCTCGATCAGGGACCACGCCCACCACGCGATGGCGCCCGTCTGGGAGGCGAACCACGTTTGGCTCGTCTTCGTCCTCACCGTCGTTTGGACCGCCTATCCGACCGCGTTCGGCTCGATCGCCTCGACGCTCTCGATCCCGCTCTTCATCGCCGCCCTCGGGATCATCCTGCGCGGAGCGACGTACGCCCTCCGCGCCGGAACCTCGACTCCCGGCGAGCTGCGCCTGATCGACACTGTCTTCTCCCTCTCGTCGATCCTGACGCCGTTCGCGCTCGGCGCCGCCGTCGGAGGCATCGCCTCGCGGCGCGTACCGGTCGGCAACGCCGCCGGAGACCAGTTCTCGAGCTGGCTCAACCCCACCTCCCTCCTGATCGGCGTTCTCGCCGTTGCGACCGCCGCCTACATGGCCGCCGTCTTCCTCTGCGGCGACGCCGCCCGGCTCGGCGAGCGCGACCTCGAAGCGCAGTTTCGGAAACGCGCGCTCGGCGCCGGCGTGACCGCCGGCGCGATCGCACTCGCAGGCGTGGCGGTGCTGCGCTCCGACGCGCATCCCCTCTACCACCGTCTCGTCGACGGAAGAGGATTGGCGGGTCTCGTCGTCTCGGTCGTCGCCGGGCTCGTCACACTCGCGCTCGTGTGGCGGAGGCGCTACGAGCCCGCGCGTTACAGCGCCGCCCTTGCCGTCGCCGCGATCGTCGCCGGCTGGGCGCTCGCGCAGGCGCCGGTCTTTCTCCGCGGCCTGACGATCGAGCAGGCGGCTGCCTCCCACGACACCCTCATCGCCATCATCGTCGCAGTCGTCGCCGGCGCCGCGATCCTCTTTCCCTCCCTCGCGCTGCTCTTCAGCCTCGTCCTCCGCGGCACCCTCGACCACGCGCAGACCACGAGCCCGCCGGCCCCCGCCGGGCGGATGCTCCTCTCCGCATCAACGCCCGGACTGCTCACCCGACTCGCCGGCGCCTGTCTCATCGCCGGGATCGGACTCACCACGATCGCGAACACAGGCTGGGCGCACGCGATCGGAGTCGCCTCCCTCCTCGCCTTCATCGCGATCGGCTTCCCGGCCGCCCTACCTCCCGACATCCTCAGGTCGCGGCAAGGCGAAGGAAATGAAAAACGCTGACGGCCCCGAGCCTCCGTCAGCGCACGGCCAGGCGTGCGCTCTCACCCCTGCTTGCGGTGGCCATCAGCGCTTCCTAGAGTCGGCAGGCCGCAGCTTCGGCAATTCCGAGGAGGGAAGTCTTCGAGGGCGAGCGAGATCGGAACGGATTCGATCAGCAACCTCCTAACCCAGCACTTCACTGAAGACGACGCGGCCGGCCTCGACCGCTTCGCCCAAAGAGATACAGCGGCCGACCACGCCTGGATCTTCCCCGAACCACGGCCGGTGCGGTTCTGGGAATGTGTCAAGCCCCGCTAGGGCCGAAGTCTTGCGCCGCGGTCTTTAAGGAACTCGTAAGGCCGGCGCAACATCCGCGCAAGCAAGGTCTGGAACACTCGCGGCTCATCACCCATCGTCACCGAAGGGGGATCTGATCATGCGCACTCGTCTGACCCTCGCCGCGGCGCTCGCCGCCGCCGCGCTCGGCGTCACCGGCACGGCTAGCGCCGAGCCGTTCCTCTGTCCGATCGTCGGCGACGGCGTCATCAACGCAGACAGCCACAACGGCGACAACGGCGTCCAGGCGATCACCCCTGCCGCCGGCACCTCGCTGCTACCCGGCAACAACCAGGCCGGCGCCAACGCAAACCCGAACGCCTACAACGCCTTCGGCGGCCCGACTGCAGGCAATACCCCCGGCACGGCCGGCTTCACGCCAATCTGGAACCCGTAAGAGACGCACATTGAAGGAGAGCGGTGGGCAAAAGCTCACCGCTCTTCGTCGGACGTCTAGGACGTGTGAGGGGGACCCCGCGCAGGATCGGTGAGAATTCCCCGCATCGACGCGCGCGTGATCTACCAGCACCCGTTGGCGTATCTCCTCGGCTTGGAAGGCATAGCCCTGCTGCGGGCGTTCTCCGGCGTGTACGACCGGGACTTCACCAGCGCCCGCCTCCGCGAGATCCGGGCACTCCTGGACTCCGTCGAGGAGTTGGGCGACGGCGTCGAGGCGCGTCCGATGACGACAAGCGAAGGCTATGCGCGTTGGGCGTCGCGCCGAACGCGCGCTTGTAGAACTCGATCGCCGCCTTTCCGTCATCGACGGTGAGATACGGGGTAATGCTCATGTACCCCTCGGGGATGGGCTTCACGGCCATAGATCTCCCTCCGTAGGGTCCGGCTCAATCGATGACGCGTTCTAGTCGCCGGCGGGCCGTTCAGTCCGAGCCGTAGAAGACCCACAGCCTGCCCGTCGCGAACAGCGCCAGGGTGATCGCGAGGATGATCAGGAAGAGAATCCAGGAGAGCGCCGCACCTGTGCCGGGCGCGGCACTGATGAACGTCACGTCGAAGATGTGAGCGGGGAGCAGGTCCGCCCCGGGCGCCGGCGCATTGAAGAACGGCGAGCCGCCGCTGCCGATTGCAGAGCCGAACAAGATTGGCTGGATCATCATCTGCGCCGCGGCGATCAGACCGAGGATGAGCTGAACGAAGATGACCGGCGTCAGCAGGGGAAGCGTGATCGTGCGCAGGATCTGACGGCGGGTGGCGCCGTCGAGCGAGGCGGCCTCGCGCAGCTGCCGTGAGACGTTCTGCAGTCCCGCGAGGAAGACCAGCATCCCGAGCCCCGCAGTCGACCAGACCATGAAGAGGATCAGGATCAGTCGCCCCTGCTCGTCGAGCCAGTAGACGTTCGCGTGCGGTGCAAAGAGGTGGTACACGCGGTCGAAGACTCCGTCCGGCCCGGCGATTCCGATCCTCCAGATCAGCAGGATGCTGACCACCGTCGGGATCACGGCCGGCAGATAGAAGAAGGCGGAGAACACTCTCCGCAGGCGGGTCCCGCTGTTGACGAGCAGGGCCAGACCGATCTGAACGACGAGGCCGAGTGGCACGAAGATCGCCGTGAAGATGCCGGTGTCGCGGAGGGCCTCGCGCGTGACGGGATCCTCGAGCGCGAGCCGGTAGTGGGCGAGTCCGACCCAGTGGAAGTTCCCCAGCCCGTACAGGTCGAACGTCGCCATCGACATGAGGAGGCTGACGAGCAGCGGCAGCGCGGCGAAGAGGACGAAACCGATGAACCAGGGAGAGATGAAGCCGCAGAATGCGGCCACCTCCTTTCGGTTGCGAGAGACCCGGCCGAACACCACTAGCCTCTTATTCCGGTCCTCACCACGCTCTGCGTGATGTACCGCTGCGCGAACACGAAGAAGATGATCGGCGGAAGCGCGTAGAGGGCGAGCGGCACGCTCGGCAACGTCCCTGTCCCCGCGGGGAGCAAGTCCGTGATCCGCGTCAGCAGCGTTCCGTTCGGGTCAAGCAGGAAGAAGAGGTCCTGGGTCAGGTAGTCGCCCCAGACGAGGATGAACGCCCACACGGCGGCAACGGCGATGACGGGCTTCGAGTTCGGAACGAAGATGTCCCAGAAGATGCGCAGACGTCCGCTGCCGTCGATCGCGGCGGCGTCCTCGAGCTCGCGCGGGAAGGTCGCGTAGAACTGGCGGAAGATGAAGATCTGCAGGGGCGTGCCCTGTATCCCCCAGAGCACCCATGGCCAGGGCGTGTTGATCAGATGCAGCCGGTAGAAGATGACGAACTGCGGAATCATCGTGACGATCCACGGAACCATCAGCGTCGAGAGCACGAACAGGAAGACGACGTTCTTCCACCAGACGCGGTGGCGGGCAAACGCGAAACCGGCCAGCGCGGCCGAGGCCGTGCTCAGCGCCGTAAACGAGAGCGCGATCGTGAGCGAGTTGAGGAGCGCCATCCCCCAAGCGGCGTGCGCGAGGTGGCCGAGACCCAGGACGATGGGTCCGACGAAGACGGCCGCGCCGACCAACAGGATCAGCGTGCGGGCGATCCTCGGCACCGGTGTCAGACGGCCTCTTCGAGGCGGGGAACCTCGGAGTCGGGCGCGAGCAGATTCTCGCCGTTGTACGGGCTGAAGAAATGGAAGCGTGCGGGGTTGACGGTGAGGCGGCAGATCTCTCCCGACCGCGCGCCGGTCGCCGCGTCGATTGTGGCCGAGAAGAGCGCTCGCCGGTCGTCGGCCATCAGCGCCTGCTGGTCCGAGCGGTCCGCAGCCGCCACCCCGAAGATCTCGGGCTCGACTCGTTCGGCGTCGAGTGCGAAGAAGGCGAGCGCCTCGGGACCGAGGTCCTCCACCAGCGCGATCTGCACGTCGATCGTCGGCAGGCCGGGGGGAGAGAAGCGCACGTCTTCGAAGTCCTCGGGCCGGATGCCGAGGATCACCTGCCCGGCGCTTCCGGCCGGTGGCCGACGCGTCAGGTCGAGCGGCACGCGATAGCCGGCGAAGCGGACCGCCTCGTCTTCGAGCTCGGCGCGCACGAGGTTCATCGACGGCGACCCGATGAAAGAGGCGACGAAGAGGTTGGCGGAATCGCGGTAGAGCGTCTGCGGCCGGCCGACCTGTTGAATCCGTCCCTCGCGCATCACCGCCGAGCGCTCCCCGAGCTGCATCGCCTCGACCTGGTCGTGCGTCACGTAGACCGTCGTCACGCCGAGCTGTGCGTGCAGGCGTGCGAGGTCGGCTCGGACGCGCACGCGCAGCTTGGCATCGAGGTTCGAGAGCGGCTCGTCCATCAGGTAGACCTGCGGCCGGCGAGCGATCGCGCGGCCCATCGCAACCCGCTGCCGCTGGCCGCCCGAGAGCGCCGCGGGGAGGCGGTCGAGCAGGTCGTGGAGCCCGAGCAGGTCGGCCACCTCGTCGACGCGGCGCTCGATCTCGCGCTTCGGCGTCTTGCGCACGCGAAGGCCGTAGCTGAGGTTGTCGCGCACGTTCATGTGCGGGTAGAGGGCGTAGTCCTGGAACACCATCGCGATGTCCCGGTCGCGCGGCTCGAGGCGGGTGATGTCTCGGTCGCCGAGTCGGATCGAGCCGTCGTCCACCGTCTCGAGGCCCGCGATCATCCGCAACAACGTCGTCTTGCCGCAGCCTGAGGGACCGACGAGCACCATGAACTCACCGTCCTCGATTGTCAGGCTGATGCCGTCCACGGCCTTGACCCCGCCGGGGAACATCTTGCTGACACCGCTCAGGACGATCTCGCTCACGCGCGTCAGTCGCCGAGCGTCGCCGTCAGGTGCAGATCGCGCGAGGAGCTGCCGACGGCGATCCTGTGCGCGCCGGGAACGATCGCCCAGCCGCCGAGCTCGGAATCCCACTGGGAGAAGGCGCGCGCGGGAAGCGTGAAGCACACGTCCTCCTCCGCACCCGACTCGAGTACGACGCTGCGGAAATCCTTCAGCTCCCATTGCGGGCGCTCGGCGCCCTTGGAGCCGACATAGAGCTGGACGACCGCCTTGCCGCGGCGGCTACCGGTGTTCCGGACTCGCACCGCGGCCTCGACCTCTCTTTCCTGCTCGACCCGAAGGTCGTCGAACTCGAATGTCGTGTAGCCGAGGCCGTGGCCGAAGCAGTAGGCCGGCGTGAGCCGGTGGCGGTTGTAGTGGCGGTAGCCGACGAAGAGGCCGTCCCGGTAGTGCCACTCGTTCGCCTCGGCATCGTCCGGCCCCGGCTCCAGCACCGGAACGTCCTCCACGCGGGCGGGGAAGGTCATCGGCAGTCGACCGCCGGGTTCCGCTCGTCCGAACAGAACCTTCGCCAGCGCATCGCCGAGCTCCTGTCCTGGATACCAGACCAGCAGCACGGCGGGCACCTGTTCGGCCCAGTCCATCAGCACCTGGGCTCCCGCGCTCACGACGACGACGGTGGCCGGATTCGCGGCGGTGACAGCCGAGATCAGCTTCAGCTGCTCGACGGGAAGCTCCAGCGACGACCGATCGAATCCTTCGCTCTCGAACTCCTCGCCGAGACCCGCGATCACGACGGCGACGTCCGCGCCGGCGGCGGCCTGAACGGCGCGCTCGTGCAGGTCCTCCGGAGCCGGCGGGAACACACGGAGCGTGATGAGACCGATCTCCCCGGCCGGACCGGGATGCATTCGAAAATCCAGCTCGAAGCGGACGGGCCGCCCGGCCTCGAGCGTCGCTCGGCCGATTCCTCTCGGCTCTCCTCGGAACAGCGCGGACCAGTGCCGGTCGTGCTCGGGCGCGACGACGAGGAGCTGCTCTCCGTCGATGCGAACCGTTCCCGCTCCGGAACAGTCGACGCCGAAGACGTACTCGCCGTCGACGGGAGGGGTGAGCGTGGCGCTCAGCCGAACGAGCAGGTCGCGTAGCGCCCGGCCGTCGACCGAGTCGTCCAGGATGAAGTAGTTCGTCCGCTGCGTCTCGGATCGGATCGGCCCACGCGACGGATCGCCTGCGTCGAAGAACTCGACGGTGAAGCCTTCGGCGCCGTCGCGCGCGGTCGCCCAGCTCAGATCGAGCCGGGGCATGACCGCCGGGACGTAACCCGGCTCGTGCACGACCTCCGCGGCGTCGCCGACGAGCCGACGGATCCCCTCGAGGGCCGACGTACTGTGCAACGGCCCGACGTTCGAGCTTCCGCCGCCCTGCAGGGGCGGACGCCCGGCCAGCTCGCCCAGGACTGCGATGCGCGAAGGCGAGGCGAGCGGCAAGGTCTCGTTCTCGTTCTTGAGCAGCACGAACGATTCGACCGCCGCCTTGCGCACAAGCGAGGAGACCTCGGAGGCGTCTCGCGTGGAAGCGGAATCGGGGGAGGAGTTGCCGAGCGCGCCGGTCCTTCGTGCCAGGCGCAGGATGCGCAGGACTTTCTCGTCGATCCGCGCTTCCGGCACCTCTCCCGAGCGGACGGCGGCGGCGAGCTTTCCTCCCCAGAACTCCGGCGGCCCGGGCATCTCGACGTCGAGACCGTTGAGGCCGGACCCGACCGTGTCGTGAACGGCGCCCCAGTCGGAGACGACCACGCCGTCGAAGCCCCACTCCGAGCGCAGAACGTCGTTCAGAATCGGGTGCGCGGACATGTGGGTGCCGCGCAGCTTGTTGTACGAGCACATGACCGCCCAGGCCTCCTCCTCCCGGACCGCCAGCTCGAAGGGCAGCAGGTAGATCTCGCGCAGCGTCTGCTCGTCGACGACGACGTTGCCGTCGAATCGGTGCGTCTCGGTGTCGTTGCAGACGAAGTGCTTGACCGTTGCCGCCACGCGCTCGCTCTGCACGCCGCGCACGTAGGCGCAGGTGATCTTGCCGGCGAGGACCGGATCCTCGGAGTAGTACTCGAAGTTCCGCCCGCCCAGCGGCGAGCGGATGATGTTGGTGGCCGGCGCCAGCAGCACGTGCACGCCGTTCGCGCGCGCCGTCTCGCCGAGCAGCGAGCCGATCGCCTCGACGAGATCGGTGTTCCACGACGCGGCCAGCGCCGTGCCGCAGGGAATCATCGGGCTTCTGATCGGGACCGACCCGTCGCACTTGACGCCCGTCGGGCCGTCGGACATGACGATCGACTCGAGCCCGATTGCGGGAAGCGCCGGCAGCGACCACTTGTCCCGGCCGCTCAGGAGCGCGACCTTCTCTTCGAGACTCAGACGCTCGAGGAGCGCCTGAGGAGACTCCGCACGCGTCGCCGCTCGCACTATGCGGCGGGCACCCGCGGCGCCGGAACGGCAAGGCCTTCGGCGCCGAGCTCGGACCGACTGGCGTCGTATCCCGAGCGTTCGAGCAGCTCGAGGCCCAGGCGCGCCCGCCGCACGCGCTCGCGCGACAGCGCGACCGCGGTCGGCTCGAGGTGTGTCCCCGACGGATAGACGTCGGGCGCGTTTCGCAATCCGAACTTGACGTAGACAGGGGCTGCGATCCGGATCAGCTCCGGGATCTCGTGCAGCCGTACGAAGCCCCCGAGCGTGTCCGGAGCCTCGACGTAGAAGTCGATCGGCAGGTCGACCGCCGCGCGAACGGCCGCGATCTGCGCGAGCGAGAGGTCGGGCGGCAGGTTCAGCGTCGAGGCGCCGAGATTGCCGAGGACCTTCGCGGTCGCCGCGTTCCCGATCGGAAGCATGACCGACACCTTCGCCTGCATGTCAGAGGGCACAACGCCCGCCGCGCGCAGGCGCGCGAAGGCATAGAGGGCGCCGATGTCTGCGAGCAGAACGCTCCGCACGCCGTGGTCGGCTGCGCGAACGACGTCCTCGAGCACCGCGACGAGCTGGTCCTGCCCGCGCGCCGACGCGGCGAGTGCCCCGCCCGCCGGCGCGCGGCTCGTCGCCGAGGTATCCCAGCCGGCGTTCGGCCGGGCGAAGAGGCTGAGCTCGACGTTGGCCGCGGCGGCCAGCGCGACGAACTCGTCGAGTTCGGCGTCCGTGAGCATGAAGACTCCGCTGCCCTGCGAGACGCGGTGCACCGGCACCTCGAGTCGGTCCGCCTCCTCGAGGAGAGCCTCGAGGCAGCGCGGGCCCTCGGTGCTCGGGATCTCGACTCGGTATTGCGCGCCGTCGGGGAAGCGCTTCTCCGAGGTCGGCAGCTCGTGCAGGTCCGCCGGCGGTAGACCGAGGTGCCCGAGCTCGTTGCGGATGCTCATTCGGTCGGAGGAGCGTCGAGGTACACGGTCTTCCACTGCGTGAAGAAGTCGCGGGCCACCTTGCCCTGCTCGCGGGAGCCGCTCGAGCTCTGGCGCATGCCGCCGAACGGCACCTGGAACTCGAGCCCGGCACTTTCCTGGTTGACCTTGACGACACCGGCGCGGATGTCGCGTGAGAAGCGAAGCGCCTTGCCGAGATCGCGGGTGAACAGGGCGGCGGTCAAACCGAACGGGGTGTCGTTCGCAAGCGCGACCGCCTCCTCGTACGAGCTTGCCGGGAGGAGCGCGGCTACCGGGCCGAAGATCTCCTCACGAACGACGCGGCTGCTCGCCGGCAGGTCGGCGAGCACCGTCGGCTCGACGAAGTAGCCGCCGCCGCCGGGGCGCCCACCGCCGACGAGCACGCGCGCCGCCTCGCTCTCCGCGACGTCGAGGTAGCCGGACACCGTGTCGAGCTGGCTCTTCGAGGCGAGAGGTCCGACCTTCGTCGCCTCGTCGAGCGGGTCACCGACCGGCCACGAGCGTGCGAGCGCCGCGACTCGATCGCCGAGTTCCTCCAGCACCCGCCGTTCGACGATGACGCGGCTCGTCGCCGTGCACTTCTGTCCCGCCGAGAGGAACGCGCCCCGTGCGACCTGCTCGGCCGCGAGCTCCAGATCGGCATCGGCCAGGACGACGGCGGGGTTCTTGCCGCCGAGCTCGAGCTGCACCTTCTTCCCTGCCTCGATTGCCTTCCGCTCGATCGCGCGTCCGACCGGGTTCGAGCCGGTGAAGGTGACTGCCTCGACGCGATCGTGCGTGACGAGCGTGCCACCGACGACCGAGCCGCGCCCGAGTACGAGGTTGAGGACGCCGGCCGGCAGCCCCGCATCGAGGAGCGCGGTAGCGAGATGCGTCGCGGTGAGCGGGACGATCTCCGCCGGCTTCCAGACGACGGTGTTGCCGAACGCGATCGCCGGCGCGATCTTCCACGCAGGGATGGCGATCGGAAAGTTCCACGGCGTGATCGCCGTCACGACGCCGAGCGGCTCGCGCCGCGCGTACAGGAACGTCAGCGCCGAGTGGCTCGGGTAGGTCTCGCCGTCGGGCTCCAGCGTCTGGCCCGCGTAGTAGCGAAGGATCGCGGCTGCGCGGCGCGTCTCGCCCGCAGCCTCGGCGAGGGTCTTCCCTTCCTCGCGCGCAAGGTCACGACCGATCGCGTCCGCACGTTCGTCGACGAGGTCGGCCGCCCGCCGCAGCACGTCGCCACGCGCAGGCGGAGGCGTGTCGCGCCAGCCCGCGAACGCGTTCGCGGCCGCCTCGACCGCTTCCGCAGCGATCTCGGGCCCGGCGAGCGCCACGGTCGCGACGTGCTCGCCCGGGGCCGCCGGGTTGATGTCCGGCACCACCTCGTCGCCTTCCAGACGGCGACCGCCGACGAGCGACGCAAGCGCGGGTCCGCTCATCACCGCGGCGTCAGCTGCACCTTGAGCGCGTCGCCGCTGCGGTCGGTGAGCGTCCTGAAGGCTGCGTCGTGCTGCTCGAGTGGGAAGGAATGCGTGACGAGCGGCTTCGTGTCGAGCAGCCCGTCCGCGAAGAGCGCGATGACCCAGCGCCAGGCGTTGCGCGAGGCACCGAAGACACCCTGCACCCGCAGGTGTCCGAGCACGACCGCGTCGGCGTCGATCCCGTTCGTTTGCCCCGAGATTCCCTCGAGGACGACCGTGCCGCCGCGCCGCGCGAGCTTCACCGCGGTCCGGCTTCCGTCCGCCGTGCCCGCTGCCTCGAACACGAGATCGAACCCAGGCTCGGGCTCTTGATCACGGCGCACGTTCCAGGTCTCGGTCGCTCCGAGCTCGAGGCCAAGCGCCAGGCGAGGTGCGCGCGTGCCCACGAGCGCGAGGCGCGCCGGGCTCACGCGGCTGAGGAGCGCGACCGCGAGCAGCCCGAGCGTCCCCGAGCCGATCACGGCCACCGTCATGCCGGGCCGCAGGTCGACCTCCAGGAGCCCTTGCGCGACGCAGGCGGCCGGCTCGAGCAGCGCGGCGGCGGCGAGATCGCTTCCCGGCGGAAGCTCGTGCACGAGGTGCGCGGGGACCGAGAGGAAGTCCGCGAAGGCGCCCGCGTGCGTGAAACCGGTCTCCGCGTACTCCGCGGCGCAGAGGTTCGTCCGGCCCTCGCGGCACCGAGCGCAGTCGCCGCAGGCGCGAAAGCCCTCCGCGACGACCGTGGCTCCTTCGCGGGTGTTCTCGACGCCCGGACCGACCGCTTCGACCGTGCCTGCCCACTCGTGCCCGGGAATGATCGGGTAGCGGACGTAGGCGGCCGGCCGCCTGCCCTCGAGCACCTCGACGTCCGAGCCGCAGATGCCCGCGGCCCCGACGCGGACGAGCACTTCACCGCGACCGGGCTCGGGCCGCGGTACGCGCCGTAACCCCGCGGCGCCCGGCCGCTCGACCACGACCGCGCGCATCTCGCTCACGCCGGTCCGGGCGAGGCGGGCCCGTCGAACCCCGCGACCGCCGGCGCCGCCTGATCCTCCCTCCGTTCCCATCCTGGGCTGAAGAGGAAGATGCCGGCGTGCGTGCGCGGGTGCTCGGCGCAGGCGTCGTGGTCGAGGCGGACGCCGAGTCCGGCTCCCGTCGGCACCGCGAAGCAACCGTCGAGCGGGTCGACCGTCGGTGCCGCGTCGACGAGCTCGCTCACCCACGCGTCCGCGAAGTCGTTGAAGTGCTCGAGGACCAGATAGTTGGGTGTGGCGACAGCGAAGTGGATGTTCGCCGCCGTTCCCACAGGACCGCAGACGTTGTGCGGTGCGAGCGGCAGCTCGTACGCCTCCGCCCAGCCGGCGAGGCGTCGCAGGCCCGTGAAGCCGCCGAAATGCATCAAGTCGGCTTGGACGATGTCGACGAGGCCCTGCTCGATGAGCGCGCGGAAGTCTGAGAGCAGGTGGATGCGCTCACCCGTCGCAATCGGCCGCCGCGTCGCGTTGCGGACGCGTGCCAGGCCGGCGGGGACGTCGAACGGAACGGGCTCCTCGAGCCAGGCGGGCGCAAGCGGCTCGAGGTCGGCCGCGATCTCCGCGGCGGCGGCGGCCGAAAAGCGACCGTGCATCTCGATCATGATCTCGACGTCGGGACCGACCGCATCGCGTACCGCTGCCACGAGCTCGATCGACCGTCGCCGCTCGACAGGCGGGAGCCCCATCCAAGCGCTTCCGAATGGATCGAGCTTGAGCGCCGTGTAGCCGCGCGCGACGACCTCGCGTGCGCGTTCCGCGACCGCCGCCGGATCGCGGTCGGTCCGGTACCAGCCGTTCGCGTAGGCCCGAACTCGGTCGCGGTACCTCCCGCCGAGAAGCTTCCAGACGGGGAGGTCGAGCTCCTGCCCGATCAGGTCCCAGCAGGCGATGTCGAATGCCGCGAGCGCGGACTGCGTGACCTCGCCCGGCCGGCCGTACTCCGCGCGCTGGATGTTGAACGCCAGCGTCTCCCGGTCGAATGGATCCGAGCCGACGACGTATCGATCGGCGAGCTCGCCGATGCACGCGACCAGCGTGTCGGTCTTGTTGACCATCCGCACCTCGCCAACGCCGCGGCGGCCGTCCTCCACGACGAGCTCGACGAACGTGAGCTCCCGCCAGGGCGCACCGACGACCGTCGTGACGACCTCGACGATCCTCACGTTTCGTCGTCCTTCGGCTCCGGCTTCGGCACGCCCTGCAGCACCGTGCGCAGGTCGTTCTCGGTCTGGAGAAGGTGGTCGCGCATCGCCTCGGCTGCCGCCTTCGGGCTGCGGTCTTTGACGGCGTCGAGGATCGCCTGGTGCTGCTGGATCACGTCCTCGATTCCACCGCCTCGCGCCTGGTGACCCGCAAAGCTCCGCAGGCGGCTCTCGCGGAGCGGATCGGCAAACGCCTCGATCAGGAAGACCAGCATGCGGTTGCCCGAGGCAGCCGCGAGGTTCTCGTGGAACCGCACGTCCGCAGCATGGAAGGCCTCGGAGTCGTTCTCGGATGCCCTCATGACGTTGATCGACATCTCCATGTCGGCGATGTCCCCTTTCGTCGCCCGGCTGGCCGCGAGCACGGCAATGTGGACCTCGAGAGCTCTCCGCACGTCGAGCAGGTCGAGCAGAGCACGCGGGTCGCGGCGCACGGCGAGCTTGAAGAAGTCGCCGACCAGAGCTCCGTTGGGCGCGGCGACCCTGGGCCGCCGGCCCTGCCGGATCTCCAGCAGTCCGCGCGCCTCGAGCGTGCGCGTGGCCTCGCGGACCGTGAGCCGGCTGACGCCGAGCGCCTCCGCGAGCTTTCCCTCCGACGGCAGCGCCTCGCCGGGCTCGAGGCCGCCGAAGATCAGGCCCTCGAGCTGCTGGATCACCGAGTCCAGAATGGACGTGCGGTCGACCGGCTCGAGTTCCTCCAGTGTCAGAGACTTGTCAGTCATGCTGGCAGAGCCTGTTTGATCTCCTCACGCATATAAGTCCCAATCGTATGGATCTGCCGCCTTCTAGGATCTTGACACGGGCGAACATATCAGACAAGCTAGCGGCTGCAAAAGCGGCACGCCGCTCTCTTGGGCGTCGCCGGATCGTGTGTGAGGGTGGGCGACGGAAAGGACGTAAACCATGTCGAGACCCATCGAAGACGGTCGTATTACACGTCGCGACCTCCTGAAGGGCGCCGCGGGGGTTGCCGGCTCCGTGGCCGTCGGCTCGCTCGCCGGACCCGACCTTGCGAAAGCGATTCCGCGGCGCCGTCTGGCGCCGACCAAGGTCGTCGTCATGAGCCAGGAGCTGACCAACGGGGCGGGAAACGCGGGAACGCCATCGGTCAAGGACTTCGAGGACAGTCACCCGAACATCAAGATCGAGCTCCTCGACGTCGACCCGGCGAAGTTCCAGGCCATGATGGCCGCCGGCCAGCCGCCCGACATCTGGAGGACGCAGGCGCCGCTCGTTCCGCAGTGGGCCAAGCGCGGCCAGCTGCTCAACCTCGACAAGTACTTCAGCGCCAGCGACCTCATCCGTCCGGCCCAGCTCACGCCGGCCAACGACTATTACCGGTACAAGAACGGCAAGACCGGAGTCGGCCCGCGCTACGGCATGGTCAAGGACTGGTCACCCGACGAGACGGTCTGGATCAGAACCGACCTCTTCAAGCGGAGCGGCATCCACCTACCGGGGCCGACCGACAAGTGGACGTACAACGACCTCTGGGAGATCGCCTTGAAGCTCAAGAGGAAGAACAAGAGCCTCAAGTGGATCCTCGACATCGCCAACGGCTACGCCTGGATCGACCGGCACGTCATGGTGCAGCTCGCCTCGATCGGGAAGAGCCTCTACCCGAAGGACTTCTCCCGGATCAACCTCACCAACAATCCTGCTGCGATGGAGGCGTTCCACTACTCCTTCCGCTACTCGCAGCACAAGTTCGACCTCGGACCCGAGAACCCGAACCCGGACGGCTGGTCGGGACCGGGCTTCGTCTCCGGGAAGATCGCGATGACGCAGTACGGCTACTGGTTCCTCGGAATGGTCTCGGACTCGGGTGGAGATGTGGTGAAGAACTCGCGGCTGCTTGCCGCGCCCAGGTGGAAGGGCGGCAGGCACCTCGATCCGACCATCACGGCGACCGGGTGGGTTATCTCCTCGCGGACGAAGAATCCCGACGCGGCCTGGGAGGTGTTCGAGTGGTACATGGGCGGTAAGCCCGCCCGTGACCGCGCCGGCATCGGCTGGGGCGTCCCCGCGCAGAAGTCCCTCTTCGACCGGCTCCCGACGAAGACCGCCGTTCAGCGGAACGCGAAGAAGACCCTGCTCCACGAGCTGAAGGCGTCGAAGTTCACGCTCCAGTACAACCCGTATCTCGTCGGACTGGCCGACAACACCGCGGTCGCGACGGCGTACCAGAAGTACCTGGCCGACGCGGCTAAGGGGAAGATGTCCTTCAAGAGCTTCATGAAGAAGGTCGAATCCGATACGAACCGCGCGATCAAGGTCGGCAAGCAGGGGTAGGACGAAGTCCCAGTGGTGAAATAGTCACGCCGTGGCAACGGCCGGAACCCCCCTCGTTGCGACCGCCGCCAAACCGAGAAGGCGGGCGTCTCGCCGGAAGCGGGAGACACTCGCCTTCTACGGCTTCCTCTCGCCGTGGCTGCTCGGCTTCATCGCGCTGAGCTCGATTCCGCTCGTCCTCGCATTCGCGATGTCCCTGTCGAACCTGACCACGGTGAACCTGCACACCAACCTGCAGTACGTAGGCGCCGACAACTACGTCCGCGCCTACCACGACCACGAGATGTGGTACTCGCTGGAGAGGACCGGCATCTTGATGGCGACGATCGTCCCGCTCTGGATCGTGACCCAGCTCGGGCTGGCGATGATCCTGAACGCGAGCATCAAGTTTCTCGGGCTCTGGCGCACGCTCTTCTTCATCGCGGTCGTCGTCCCCCTCGTCGCAAAGACCTTCGTCTGGAAGGCGATGGCCGCTCAGGACGGTGGGCTCATCAACCGCGTGCTCGGCGCGCTCGGCGGGAGCAAGAACGTCGACTGGCTGCTCGACCATCCGACGGCGACGCTGCTCATGGTCCTGGTCTGGGGATATGCGGGAACGGGGATGCTGATCTTCCTCGCAGGACTCAAGAGCATTCCCGAGGAGCTCTACGAGGTGGCGCGCGTCGACGGCGCGAGCGCCGTCGGGCGCTTCGTCTCGATCACGCTGCCGCTTCTGACACCGGTGATCATGTTCCAGCTCGTCTGGGGCATCTTCCTGACCGCGAACGAGGCGTTCGTCTACCCGATCCTCCTCTCGCCGGGGCTGCAGCAGGGCCTCGGGTCGACCGTGCCCACAGACAACGTCTTCACGAACCTCTACGCCCTCCAACGGATCTTCGGTGACGGCGACTTCGGCTACGGCGCCGCGGTCGCCTGGATCTTCGTCTTCTTCCTGCTCGTCGTGACCGCGCTGATCTTCGTGAGCGGGCGCTTCTGGGTCTTTTCCGGTAAGGAGCAGTACGGCAAATGACGCAAGGCGCGGTCGCTGCCCCAGCCGTCCCGGTTCGCCGACGCCGGCGCAAACGCTGGACGCCGAAGAGGCTCGCGGCACGAACCCTCCTCTACGCGCTCGTCATCGCGCTCGCGGCCATCTTCGTTGCCCCGCTGATCTGGGGCGTCTTCAATTCGCTGCGCGAGCAGCACCAGGGTGTCAGCGGGCCCGCCTTCCCGAGCCCGGCTCACGAGCAGAACTACCACTTCGCGTGGTCGGGGCTGTTCCCGTTCTCGCACTACCTGTGGAACACGGTCGTCCTCACCGTGATCGCGACCGTGCCCGCGGTGATCACGAGCGCCCTCGCCGGTTACGCGTTCGCGCGCCTGCGCGCCTGGGGCCGGAACACGTTTTTCATCTTCGTGCTCGCGACGACGTTCATTCCGTTCTCGATCATCTTCATTCCCTTCTTCTACGTCGTCGCCCAACTCGGGATGTACGGGACGCGCTGGCCGTGGCTGATCTGGGGCATCGCCGGCAATGCGTTCCTGATCTTCCTTTTCCGCCAGTTCTACTCGACCTTCCCTACCGAACTCGATGACGCTGCCTCGATGGACGGCGCGGGCCACTTACGGATCTTCCTGCAGATCTATCTCCCGAACTCGGCCGCTGCGCTCGCAGTCGGCTTCATCTGGCTCGGCACCGGCTGGTGGGGGGAGTACATCTATGCCTCGCTGCTCCTCCCCGACCAGCTTCTTCCGCTCGGCGTGAAGGTGGCGACGGGGTACAACGACCCGACGGCGCAGATCGTGCTGATACCCATCACGCTTGCGGGCGCCCTGCTCTTTACTCTCCCGCCGCTCTTGGCCTTCTTCGTCTTGCAGAAGAAGCTCGCGCGCGGCATCGTGACCACCGGGTTGAAGGGCTGAGCGGGCGACCATGGCGGCCATCGAGCTACAGACGGTGCTGAAGACCTTCCCGAACGGCGTGCGTGCCGTCGACGGGGTCGATCTGACGATCCAGGACGGCGAGTTCATGGTGCTCGTCGGCCCGTCCGGCTGCGGGAAGACGACGCTCCTGCGCTGCATCGCGGGGCTGGAGGAAGTCACCGACGGGGCCATCTTCATCGGCGACCGCGACGTGACGGACGTCCCTCCGAAGAGCCGCGACATCGCGATGGTCTTCCAGAACTACGCCCTCTATCCGCACATGAGCGTGCGCAAGAATCTCGCTTACGGCCTGAAGGTTCGGCGGACGCCGCGCCGCGAGATCGCCGCGCGCATCGCAGAGACGGCGCGCCTGCTCGGGCTCGAGGAGCTGATGGACCGCCGCCCGCTCGCGCTCTCCGGCGGCCAGCGCCAGCGCGTCGCCATGGGCCGCGCGATCGTCCGGCGCCCGATCGTCTTCCTCATGGACGAGCCGCTCTCGAACCTCGACGCGAAGCTCCGCGTACGTGTCCGCGCCGACCTCGCGCGGCTGCACGGGCAGCTCGGAGTGACCACCGTCTACGTCACGCACGACCAGGTCGAGGCGATGACGCTCGGACAGCGCGCGGCCGTCATGAACGAGGGCAAGATCCAGCAGGTCGACACGCCGCAAGGCCTCTACTGGTCGCCCGTGAACCTCTTCGTCGCCGCTTTCATCGGCTCGCCTTCGATGAACCTGGTCGAAGCTCACGTCGCCGACGACTCCCTTAGCTTCGCCGGCTTCTCCCTGCCCCTCGCCGAGCTGGGCCCAGACGCCGCGAAGCTTCCACCGCGCGTCATCCTCGGCATCCGTCCGGAGCACTTCGCAGAGGTCGAGGAGGGCCAGTCGCCGGCCTGGTCGATCGGGGGCGAGGTGACCGTCGAGGAGAACCTCGGCGCGGAAGTGCTCGTCTTCTTCCCCATCGACGCCACGCCGGTCGAGACGGACGAGATCGTCAGCATCCGTGCGGGCGAGGAGGAGGAGGCGCTGCTCGCTCAGGAAGCTCGCGCGCTCTTCACGGCCAGGCTCCCCTCGGGGACGCGCCGGCTCATCGGGAAGAAGATCCGGCTCGCGCTCGACCCGGAGCGCTGCCACTTCTTCGACCCCGTGACTCGCGAGTCATTGCTTACGCGCACGCCTGTGGACGAGCCGATTCCAGCGCTGGCGTAGGTGTCGTGCAAGCCCAGGGGTGGGATTGGTCGCGAACGTTGGTCGACCATCTCGACCTCCACGCGAGCGACTTCTCGGAGAGCGTTCGGCTCTACGAGACGATCCTCGCGCCGCTCGCCATTCCGACGCTGTACGAGCGCGACGGCGCGGCCTGCTTTACGCACGTCAACGTCGTCGCTCAAACCCCTGGCTTCATGGCCGTCGACGTGGACAACCGCGGCGGGGGATTCGAGGCCACGTCCCAGCTCGTGGCGCACGGCCACCGGAGGATCGCGACCATCACAGGGCCGTCCGAGTGGCCCTCCGCCCGCGAGCGTCTGGACGGTTACCGCCGGGCGCTGCTCGCGGAGGACGCTTACGACGAGAGGCTGGTCGAGGCGGCCTCAGACTGGGGCCCCGAGAGCGGGCAGGCGGCGCTCGCGCGGCTGCTCTCCCGCGCGGCCGGGTTCACCGCCGTCTTCGCCCACAGCGACCTCCTTGGCCCTGGGAGCGATCCGCGAGCTGCGCTCGCGCAGCCTCTCCGTTCCGGACGACATGTCGGTGGTCGGCTACGACGACATCCCCGTGGCAAGCTTCGTCGATCCGCCGCTGACCACCGTGCGCCAGCCGATGCGAGAGGTCGGCGCGCTCGCCGCGAAGCTCCTCCTCGACCGCATTGCCGGAGACGGGGCCGCGCCGGTGGGAGGGCGCATCTACCTGCCCACGAACGTCGTCGAGCGCGGCAGCGTCGGTCCGCCGCGGCACACCGCTAGCGCTTGACGCCGCCGCGATCTCGTCCGGTCCGCCTCGGCGTCGCCTACTACCCGGAGCAATGGCCGGAGGAGCGCTGGGCGGTCGACGCGCGGATGATGGCGGAGGCCCGGATCAAGGTCGCTCGCATGGCCGAGTTCTCGTGGTCGACGCTCGAGCCGCAGCGGGGCGCGCTCGCCTTTGGTTGGCTCGACCGGGCGGTGTCGCTCATGGCCGAGCACGGCATCGAGGTCGTCCTCGGGACGCCGACCGCCGCGCCGCCCGGCTGGCTGATCGCCGAGCATCCGGACATCCTGCCGGTCGATCGCGAGGGCCGGGTCTTCCCCTTCGGACACCGTCGCCACTACTGCGCGAACAACGCGACCTACCGGGAAGAGACACGTCGCATCGTCGGCGCCCTCGCCGAACGCTACGGAGCGGACGAGCGCATCGTCGCCTGGCAGATCGACAACGAGTTCGGCGAGTGCTGCTATTGCCCGCGCTGCGAAGCGGCGTTCCGAGAGTGGCTCGAGGAGCGCTATGGATCGCTCGAGCAGCTGAACGCAAGCTGGGGCACGTCGTTCTGGAGCCAGACCTATCGCTCGTGGGATCACATCCCGCTCCCCGCCGTGGGCGACGTGCCGCTCCCGGAAGGTTTCATGCGCGCCTCGCCCTCACCCGGTCATGCGCTGGACTACCGCCGCTTCGCCTCGGACAGCTTCGTCCACTATCAGCGGCTCCAGATCGACGAGATCCGGCGCCACTCGAAGCTCCCGATCACGCACAACATGAGGAGCTTCAGGTTCAAGGAGCTCGATTACCAGAAGCTGGCGCAGGATCTCGACTTCCTCGCTTGGGACAACTATCCACTCCTGAACGCGAGCGACGGCTGGCTCGAGCCCGCGCTCAACTGCGACGCGGTCCGGGGCATGAAGGACGTGCCGTTCTGGGTGATGGAGCAGCAGGTCGGACCGCTGGGCTGGGAGACGATCCGAACGCCGCAGCGCGGGCAGATGCGCCTGCACACGTACCAGATGGTCGCCCACGGGGCCGAGGTGGTCTGCTACTTCCGCTGGCGGTCCGCCCGCTTCGGGACCGAGCAGCACTGGTACGGCGTGCTCGACCACGACGGCCGGCCGAACCGACGCTTGCAGGAACTCGGTGAGCTCGCACGGGAGCTCGAGCGGATCGATGGTCTGCTCGCCGGGACCGAGCCCGCCGCGCAGGCGGCCGTCGTCTACGACTACGACGCGCGCTTCGCGCTCGAGATCCAGCCGACGAACCCGGCGCTCGCGCATGTCGACGCGCTTCGTGCTCACTACGGCGCGCTGAAGCGACAGGGAGTGGGCGTCGACCTGCTCGCGCCGACCTCCGACCTCTCCTCGTACCGGCTCGTGGTCGCACCGAGCCTTTATGTGATCGACGAGGCCGTCGCGGCGGGCCTGCGCTCCTATGTCGAGGGTGGCGGCCTGCTCGTCCTCGGGCCGAGATCGGCGTTCAAGGACCGCACGAACGCGGTGCCGGAGCGTCCGTTGCCGGCCTGGCTCGACGAGCTGGCGGGGCTCGAAGTGTCCGACATCGCCAGCTTCCTCGACGGCCGCGCGGTCCAGCTCGAGCACGTCGACGGCGGCGCCGACGCAGCGTTCGGCGGCTGGTTCGAAGAGCTCGCGCTGAAAGGCGCGCGCCCGGTCTATCGTTATCGAGACCATGACTTCGCCGGCTCGGCCGCGATCGCCGTCAACGCGGTCGGCGCGGGCCGGGTCGTCTACATCGGCGGCGTCGCGACCGAGGAGACGCTTACCGATCTGTACGCGTGGCTCGTGCGCGAAGCCGAGCTCGACCTCTTCGCCGCTCCTGTGGATGTGGAGGTGGTGCGGCTACGCCGGTCGGAATCCGGCGAGGAGTTGCTGTTCCTGCTGAATTACGCCGGCGAGGCGCGCACGATCTCGATCCCGGTCGAGCTCGCGAGCCACCTCGACGGCGCGCTCGAGACCGGATCGCTCGTCCTTGAGCGGTACGGCGTCGCCCTGCTCGAGTTACCCGCCTGATCCTGTCTTCCCCTCCAGCGCGCGCAGCCGCTCTTCCCAGGCACGCGTGCGCTCCTCGCGGTCGGCGCGGAGAGCTTCACGCCCACCCGGAAGCTCGACACGCGCACGGACGATATCCGCGACGAGGTGCAGATCCTCGGCGGCCTCGGCGGCGTCCGTCGGCGGTGGGATCTCCCCGCGGCAGACGCGCAGGAAGTTCGCCGCCTGCGCCTGCTGCGGATCGACCCACGGAAGTTCCGGCGCAACACGCTCCGGCAGCACACCGCCTCCGGAGTCGCGGTAGACCTCGAGCCGCCCCGCGCGATTGATCGCCAGCGACGGCGCAGGGCACAGCCGCACGTACCCGCGCTCGAACGCGACGAGGACCTCCTCGTCGAACCCGACGCTCAGCCGGTACGGCGTCACCTCGATCGTGATCGGGACGCCCGACTCGCTCTCGAACGCGTAGAGCCGTCCCGAGACGTGGGCGAAGACGAGCCGGTAGCGCTCGCCGAGGAAGTGTCGGAGCAGGTTGAGCGGGTGGACGAGCTCGTCAACGCCGGTCGAGAGGGCCCAGAGCGCCTCCTCGTCGGCCGCGAGCTCGGGGGGAGGCTCCTCGGCGGGGAACGGCGGCGGTTCCTCGCCTGCGTCGATCAACCCGGCGTGCGCATTCCCGGTCCAGTCGCCGTCCGAGTAGCAGATGCGCAGATAACGGAGGCCTCCCATGTCGCCGCTCGCCTTCCAGTCGTCGACCGTTCGCTTCGCTTCGACAGTCGCCGGATCGGAGCGACGCTGGTAGCCGAGCATGTGGACGCAGCCGCTTTCGCCCGCGAGGCGCGCGAGCCGGTCGCCCGACGCCGCCCCGAGCGCGAGCGGCTTCTCGGTGAAGAGATGACGCACGTGCGGATAGAGCTCGGGGAGCAGCGCTGCGTGATACGTGAACCTCTGCGCGGCGACGATCCCGTCGAGCTGCTCGGACTCGAGCAGCTCGCGGTGATCGCGGTAGACGCGTCCGATCCCGTAGCGCGCCGCGACCAGCTCGGCCGTGCGCTCCCGCGGCTCGGCGAGCCCGACGAGCTCGCACTCGTCGCGGAGCAACGCGTAGCTCCGGATGTGCGCGAGCTGGCCCATGAAGCCGGCACCGACGAACCCGATCCGCAGCTTCGCGGCCATGTGCTACCAGTCGGCGATCGCGCCGCTCGGATGCTGGAGGATCGGCAACTTGGACGGCTTGTACGGGTGGCCGCGGCAGAGCTCGACGTCGAGCTCGACGCCCCAGCCGGGCTTGTCCGAGAGCTCGAGATAGCCGTCCGAGAACACGAGCGGCTCCGTCAGGAGCTCGCGCGTCCAGTCCGGCGCATAGAGGCAGATCTCGAGCGCGACGAAGTTCGGAGAGGCCATCGCGACATGAGCCGAGACGATGGTGTTGACCGGGCCGAGCGGGTTGTGCGGCGCGAAGCCGCAGAAGTAGACCTCGGCCATCGACGCGATCGCCCGCGCTTCGAGAACTCCGCCGCAATGGGAGAGGTCCGGCTGCAGAAGGGCGGCGCCGCCGAGCTCGAGGACTTCGCGGAAGGCCCATTTCGTGAACAGGCGCTCGCCCGTCGCCACCGGAATGGACGTTGCCCGCGCGACCTGCGCCAGCCCTTTCGCGTTCTCCGGTAGCGCCGGCTCCTCGAGGAACCAGATGTTGTAGGGCTCGAGAGCCCGAGCGAGCTTGATCGACATCGCAGGCGTGAACCGGCCGTGCGCGTCCCAGGCGATCTCGACGTCCTCTCCGACGGCGTGCCGCAGCGCCTCGACGCTCGCGGCTGCGCGGCGGAAGATGCCGTCGCCCTGGACCGGCAGCACCGGCGTCGTGACGCCGGTCTTCAGCGCCTTGAATCCGCTCTCGACGAGCGCCTGGGCATCCTCGGTGAGCTCCTCGAGGGTCTCCCCGGCCGGGCCGTTCGCGTACAGCTTGAGCCGGTCGTGGCAGCGGCCGCCGAGCAGCTCGTAGACCGGCAGACCTGCAACCTTCCCCTTGATGTCCCACAGCGCCTGCTCGATGGCGCTCATCGCCGAGAGCGGGACGGCGCCGCCGCGGAAGAACGGCTGCCGGTACATCAGCTGCCAAAGATGCTGGATCCGCGCGGGGTCCTCGCCGACGACGTACTCCCGGTACTCCTCCACGGCCGCGGCGACTGCACGCGGATGGGCCGGGAGGCTTCCCTCGCCGACACCGCTCACACCTTCGTCCGTCTCGACGACGACGAAGAGCCAGTTCCGCGACCCGACGTCGACGACGAGCGGCTCAACCGACCTGATCTTCATCTGACGAAGGACCTTACGCCGGTTCCCTCCACCATGATCACGCCGCCCGTGTCCGGGTAGCGGGCGAGCGTCTCGTCGTCCACCTCGACCCGAGCGCTGGTCACGTAGAGGAGATCCAAGTGTTTGCCGCCGAAGGCCGCTTTGGTGACGTTCCAGGCCGGCAGCGGCACTGACACGATGTGCGCACCCTCGGAGCTGAAACAGCGGAGGACGTTGCCGCGGAACTCGCCGAGCCAGAGGTTTCCGTCGCCGTCGGTGACGACGCCGTCAGGGGCGGAATCGTAGGCGTCCCAGGCGATCAACAGCCTCTGCTCTCCAAGCCCGCCAGCCGGCGTGATCCGCGACACGTAGACCCCTTTCCGCCTGCCGGGATGACCGCTCGTCTCGACCGTGTAGAGCAGGCTGCGGTCCGGGCTGAGCGCGGGCCCGTTTGCGACGAGATAGCCCTCGTCGACGGTGCGGCGGCTCAGATCGCGGTCGTAGCAGTAGTAGGTTCCGAGCGGTTCCTCGGGCGTTCCGCCGAGCGTGCAGGCCCAGATCCGTCCCTCGGCGTCGGCGGTCGCATCGTTGAAGCGGACGTCGTCCCGGTTGCCGTCGACCCGGTCGATCCGCGACGATGTCACGGTCCCGTCGTCGTTGAGCGTCACATGATGAAGCCCTGACTTGAAGCCGGCGACAAGCGCTCCGTCGGGCCTCACGACGACGAACCCAACGTGCTCCGGCGTGGCCCAGGAGTGTGTGCTCCCGTCCGCGGGGTCATGGCGGTAGATGCGGTTGTCGAGGATGTCCACCCAGTAGAGGCGCTGCGAGTCGGGATCCCAGAGCGGCCCCTCCCCGAGCGTGCAGCCCGGATTGACCACGCAGGCAGTGCTGATCTCTCGGCTCGTCCGCACCACCGGCATCGTCGTCTACCAGTCGATCTCGCGACGCTCGTAGAAGAAGCACCCGGAAGGACCGTCGTCGGGGAGCGTGGCGAGATAGACGGCGGTGTCGGCTCCCTCCTCGGGAGAGAGAGGCGCTTCGGGCCCTCCCATGTCGGTCCGGACCCACCCGGGATGCATCGCGTTGACGAGGATCCCGTCGCTTCGCAGCGCCGAGGCGGCGACGGCGCTGACGGCGTTCAGCGCCGCCTTCGAGACGCGGTAGCTCAAACCGTCGGCGGGCATCCCTCCCGCGAACTGCCCCGCCTGCGAGGAGAGGAGAACGACCCGTGCGCCCTTCGCGGCTCGGAGCGGTCCGAGCAGCGCCCGCGTGAGGAAGAGCGGAGCCTCGACGTTCACACGCACGACCTCGCGGAAGATGTCCGGCTCGACTTCGTCGAACGGCTCGTGCGGACGGGGATTGATCGCAGCGTTGTGCACGAGGACGTGCAGCACGGGCGCTGCGGCCAGCGACTGCTCTGCCACGGCGGCGATGCCCTCCTCGGCCGCCAGATCGCCGGCGATCGCCACGCCGCCGAGCTCGTCCGCGAGCGCCTGTGCATCGGCGTGGCTGCGGGCATGGCAGAGGACCCGCGCCCCTTCTGCGGCCAGGGCTCTCGCGATCGCGGGCCCGATTCCGCGCGAGGTCCCGGTGACGAGCGCAGTTTTTCCGCGCAGCCTCACGCCAGGTCGAGCGCGGCCGTAATCGGGAGCACGCGGACGTCGTGCGCGGCAAGATGTCCCAGCAAGCGGTCGAGCGTATCGCTCCCGATCGGTCCCCAGCCTTCGTCGTCGAGCCCATGGAGGTTGTAACAGAGCCAGCCGGACTCGCCTGCGAGAAAGGACTCGATCGTCCCGGAAAGGTCATCGTCACAGCGCTCGGGGCCGAAGGCGGCGCACGTCACCCGTTGCTGGCCGGGCTGAGGAAGCGGCATCACGGGCTCGCCGCCCGTTCGGAAGGCGCGAACGCGACCGCCCAGCCAGGCCTCGATCTCGGGACTCGACTGGTTGTACGGAAACGCAAAGCTTGCCTCCGACGCCTCGAACCCTGCGAGCTCGGCACGAAACACGTCGAGGCAGGCCTCGATCAGCCGCTTGGTCTCGGCGAGCGGGACCTCCGCCTTGTTCACGTGGCCGTACCCGTGTGGCATCACGTGGTGGCCGCGCGCCTTGAGCTCGTTCCAGAGGCCGAAGTCGCCCTTGGGCCACCTGTTGTGCCACTTCTCGTCAGGCTCGCCCCGATGGCCGGCCGCGAGGACGTTCAGCTCGGCGACCAGCCCGTGGCGCTCGAAGATCTCGGCCGTCCGGATCGACGAGCGCTCGAAGCCGTCGTCGAAGCTCAAGGTGACGACGTGCACGCCGGGAACTACTCGGTCGTGCGCGGATCGACGGCGACACCGGTCAGCTCGATCGCCGGCCGGCCGTCGCGCTCGACCCACTCGCCGCACGGGCCGCCGCCGGGGCCCTTCTTCAGCTCGACCTCGCTGCCGTCCATTCGAAGCACGGGGTGATACCAGTACGCCACTTCGCGGGCGTCGCCCTGGATGTAGTGGCCGATCAGGGCGCGGCGAAAGCGATCGCTTCTGTTCGGCTTGCTGCCGTGGACGAGCGAGCCGTTGAAGAAGAGCACGTCGCCCGGCTCCATAAGCGCGGGGACGAGCTCAGCGTCGTCGGGAAGCGGCACGGTGACGTCCGTGAAGCTCTGGCTCGTGTCGGTGCCGATCGTGCAGAGAATCGGCCACTCGTGGCTGCCGGGAACGACCTCGAGGCAGCCGTTCTCCTCGTCGCAGGAATCGAGCGCCATCCAGGCGGCGATGCACGTGCCGGGCTCGGCACGCAGGTAGTACTGATCCTGGTGGACGGCCTGGCCTCGGGCACCCGGCGGCTTGAAGTAGAGCATCGTCTGCACGGCGAGCGGCTCCACGCCGCCGAGGAGATTCGTCAGCGATCGCGCCAGCCGGGGCTCGATCAGCCAGTCGAGCGCCACCCCGTCCCAACGGTGCATGTGAATCATCCGCGGGTACTTCTTCAGCGGATCGTCCGAGCTCGGCTCGACGCCGACGACGTCGCCCGGATACGCGCCCGCCTCCCGAAGCTCCATGAAGTGATCACGCAAGAAGGCGGTCTCGTCGGCGTCGAAGAGACTGCGCACGACGACATAGCCTTGCTCCTCGAGGCTGCGCCTGGCACGGTCGTCGATCATCTTGCGAGTCGTAGAGTAGTGATCGATGCCGGGTGACCCGCTCCGGATCGGGGTGGTCGGCGTCGGCGCAGTGACCCTGCGCGGCATCCTGCCCCACCTGTCCCAGGACGACGTCGAGGACCGGGTCAGAGTCGAGGCGCTGTGTGATCCCGCGCTCGAACGAGCCAAAGCGGCGGCGCACCGCTACCACGTCCGGCACGTCTTCGCGAGCGTCGACCAGATGCTCGCCGAGGCGGAACTCGATGCCGTCACCGTCGCCTCGCCTATCGGCTTCCACTATCAGCAGTGCCGCGCCGCACTCGAGGCGGGCAAACACGTGCATGCGAACAAGACGATGACGACCACCGTCCGCGAGGCGGACGAGCTCATAGCGCTCGCCGAGGCGCGCGACCTGTGCATCGTCGCCTCTCCGGGCGAGATCCTCCGGCCGCACGTAACTCGCACTCGCGAGCTGATCGAGGCGGGCGCGATCGGGGAGCTGTCCTGGGCGCTCTGTGGCGGTGCGTTCGGCACGTACCACGAGGACGAGTCCGAGCGACT